>ERZ773235.49-NODE-49-length-150963-cov-41.713600_pt1 | contig 150963 bp, 166 predicted proteins | sample MGYA00580522_ERZ773235 | MGnify/ENA primary metagenome ERZ773235 (study PRJEB29015, sample SAMEA2737797) | human gut metagenome | biome: human gut; feature: human-associated habitat; material: faeces | place: China | collected 2012 ... | reverse complement strand
TGCTTCGATAAAATCATAACTTCTTCCTATTGAAATAAATATTTCTCCTCCATATATACCATTAACAGCCTTTGTCAACATTTTTTTCGGCTTTTTTGCATTAAATGATTTTATTTTCATAATTATCTTAATTTCCTTTCCTATATATGCAATAATCTTCATTTCTACTTATTATTGTACTAAATCCTTATTTACATAGGGTTCACGGCGATGCCGTTGACTTCGACAGTGCCGTACAGCTCGATGACAAGGCATTGTCTGCCGTCGATCAGTTTCGTGTTGACGAGATCTGTGCGCTCGGAATTGACCTTAATGACCACATCCGGCGTCTTTACTTCGAAGCTGCGAGGATTGTAGACATTGGTCATCATGAGGGAAGTATCTTCTCCGGCCATTGCATCAAAGCACTGGTCAAAGAACTCCATGCGGTCATTCGCCACACCGCTGCTGGCGAAAATGGTCTTCACTTCATTCTTATTCAGTACCACGGGTTCGGGATCTTCCTTATGTTCCTGGGAAATCTCATTCATTCTCTCATGAATGTTCTTTACCGTTTCGATATCGCAGGTGTTGCCCAGTGTCTCTTCCACCAGTGCCTGGAAGATCTCTTTCTGGCCGCCGGCAGACAGCGGAAGCGGACAACCAAGCATCAGGTCTACGAAGTCCTCTTTTAATTCCTCCGCATCCTTGGAATAGTACAGCGTACTGTGCAGATCCGTGCTTCTGTCATTGAAAGCGGGGAACAGAAAAGCTGCGTCCGGCATGCCTACCACCCAGTCGCGGATACGGTTCTGAAAAGTATTTTCTGCAGCGTTATAACTCAGACCTGTTTTGGACAGATCCACTGGACAGATGCAGGCAAGTATGTACTCGTACACCTCGTCAGAGGCATCGTCCATCTCGATGCCGTCTTTGGTACGTCCCGGTACATCGTAGGCATCGTGGATCAGTAGAATCAGATAGTTGCCTACATATTCATAGGATTCGATGATGCGGTTGTAGAATTGCTCCAGCAGAGCATCGTCCTTCAGACGGCTGTCCCGCAGACGTAAGAGAAATTCCTGCGTTCCACCATCGATCTCGCTGTCTGTGGGGAAGTCAAGGTTCAGCAGGTTCTTACCGATGGACCCGGACAGGCTCTTGCGCAGAATTTCAAAGTATTTGAACATCTCTTCCTCCGGAAGTGCCAGAAAGGCCTGATTCAGTTCGGTCTTCTTATTTTTCTCACCATCCACGTAGCATCCGCAGAACCTGGTGATGGAACAATTCTTTGCTGTAAATAATTTCTTGATTTCATTAATTTCCTGTTTTGTCATGGTGTTTATCCTTTCTTTTCTCTCAGTGTAAATTAGGTAATGATAATAAGTCATTATCCTGATTCTCTGGTACATAATCAGGATCAGCAAGTTCTGTAAAACCGGAAGCAGGGATTTCACTTAAATTGAAAAATCTTGATTCATATTTACATCCCTCTAAAAGTGATAATTGCATAAAGAGTTTTCTTTTCAGCGTTGTAGTATAGGCCAAGTACTTCATCGTGTTTGCGATATTTTTATGTCCAAGCCAGAATTGTACGTCATCCAAATCAAGATCTAGTTCGGCCAGATCTATTGCTCTTGTATGCTTTAGGACATGTATATGTCTTTTTTCCACAGGAATATCTGTGTTTTTAGCATATTCTTTTATCATTGCGTCCATTCTTTGGCGGGATATGGGGTTACCCTTCTGTGATATAAAAAGATAAGGGGAGTCAATTCCTCGCTCAGTGCGTTCTTTTAAGTAATCTTCCAGTGCTTTTACAACATGCAAATCTACTATTTTTATGGTATTTGCATGAGATCCTTTTAGCCGGTAACAAAAGAGAGTCTTCCTGTCCCAATCGTAGCAGGCCACTTTTAATCCTTTGATTTCAGAAACTCGTAGAGCGCAGTAAAGACCTACTTCAAAAATTGCGATATTACGCTTTCGATGCTTGCCTGTCTCAGAGTAGACTGCTCTTAATAATTTTTCCTTTTCGCTTGGTGTTAAATATTGCATTTTCAGCCTCCTTAAAATAAATTATCCCCCTATTTTACTGGCAAATAAAAAACGAGACAAAGTAACTATTTTGACCCGTTTTTTGTCGATTTTAATAGTTTTTTGTAAATAGAATAACCAATTAGTATATGGTAATTTTTGAAGTTATTCTTACAAGTGATGGGAGGAGACGATGAACAAAAAGTTAAGGGTATTTATTTTTGCAGAAATTATCTATGGACTTATAGGCAACTATATATTGCTAATAGTGTATTTCATTTTGACATCTTTGAAATCAGGAAGATTGCATAAATTATCACCTGACATATTAAATCCATTTGTATATATAGGCAGTTGCAACATAGACCTTTTTTTCTGGCAATTTTTTATTCTGGGAAACATTTTGATACTTGTTTTTCCGGTATACCTTGCCTTTGTATATGAACCGAAAGGAAAAATCATGCAAACGGGATTAATAAAGGTCACAGATCAAATAAGTATACCTGTACCGGCTGGATCTGGTCAGTTTGGACGACAAAGATTCATGACGTATGACGACTTGGATAATACAAAAGAAATAAAAGAATTTGTTTATCAAAAGGGTCAAAAAAAAGTTCCGGACAAAGGAGGCATAGTAATAGGAATACATGCTATTGGAGATATGCCATCAAAATCTGGGGCGGAGCATATTATGTGTATTTGTGAAGATCGGCATATATTACTTGTCGGAGCTACCAGATCTGGTAAGTCCAGACGCATTATTTTGGAGAGCATCTGGCTTACTTTGAAAGCTGGTGAAAATATGCTGATTAATGATCCAAAAGGAGAACTGTATGCATATACCAGTCCTTTTGCGAAAGACAACGGTTATCAGGTAGTAGTTATTGATTTTAGAAATCCGAATAAAGGGACCCATTACAATTATATGGAAGAAATCATAAGTGCAATAGATAGTGGCAATGTTGCTGAGGCCGTGGACTTGACCTGGGATCTGGTATCCGTATTGGTGGGAGATCTAAAAGGAGAGCCAATCTGGCATAACGGAGAGTGTGCAACGATAGCCGCATCCATATTAATTGTGGCCACAGAGGCACCTAAAGAATATAGAAATCTTACAAATGTGTATTATTTTCTGGCCAATATGGCAAAGCCGGATCCCTTCGGAGAAATGCCAATAACAAGATATTTGAGTGGCCTGGATGATACACATCCGGCAAAAGCTGTGTTTGCAATGGCTGAAATTGCTCACCCGAAAACAAGAGGATCCTTTTTTTCATCTGCGCTGGGTACTTTGAAGCATTTTACGAATCCCAAAATAGCAGAGATGACCGGTTGTACAGATTATACATTTGAGCAAATGGCACATGAAAAAACGATTGTGTATATCATTTTACCGGATGAAAAAAAGACTCTATACAGTTTGGCCAGCATCTATATCATGCAGCAAGTTATTTATAACACAAAAGTGGCAAATGAGAATGGTGGAAGATGTCCGATTGATTGGTGGTACATCTTAGACGAATTTGGACAAATGCCATATATACCACCTTTTCCACAATTCACATCGGTTGGAGCTGGCCGGGGCTTGAGATTTCTTATCTCACTCCAAGATTTCCAACAGCTGCATAAGGTGTATAAAGACGATGACAACACCATTAAAAATAACTGTGATGCCTGGATATATCTTAAATGCTCCACGGAAGAGACTTTAAAAGCATTTTCGACTCGTTGCGGCAACTATACTGTGCAAGTTAATAGTACAAATTTTAATGAGAAAAATAGCAGCAACGGAAATGGATACGGTGCATCATTAACGGGAAGACCTTTACTTATGCCAGATGAAGTAGGATTGATTGAATCCCCACACTGTTTGATCAGCATGGCAGGAAAACATCCGCTGATGCTTATAACCCCGGATTTGAGTTATTATTTCGCCAACAGTGAACTTGGATTAGGAGATCCTTCTCATAACCGAAAAGTGATGTCAGAGAGACTGTCAAACAGAGAAGAGCGCGAAATAGGAAATATTCTCTTATGGGGTATTTGGAAAGATTTCCAGGAAATATCTGAGGACGAATATGAGACTGATGATTATGGTTATGGAGGGGATGAATCAGAAAAAGTAAGCTTTTTAGATTAACTGGAAATTAATTATTAACATTACGAAGGAGAATGAAAAAAAGTATGAATATGAGAAAATTATTGATTGTAGTAGCAGCAACACCTGCATTTGTTACAGGTACACAAAATCTTATGAATGATGCAATGACCTGGGTTTTGATACTTATACCAATAGCAGCATCACTCTTTTGTGCATGGAAAGCATTTTGCTATCAGGCTGCAGATGATAATGAACGTATTATGATTAAGAAATCAGTCAAAGGAGCAGTAGTAGTTGCTATTTTGGGTGAATGTGCCAGCGCAATTATTAAATTGATTTTGTCTTACTATGCATCGTAAGGAAAAGGGAAATCAGGATGAGTTTTGGGACAGGATTACTTTATGACATTTTATCAGATATTATGCGTTCTATAGTTGATCATATTGGTTTTTTAATATCTGATATATATTCATACGCCGTAGAAATAAATAATACAGCGCAAGTCTCAGCAGCATGTACATACACAATGCTGCTGGGAGCAGCATTGTGTACACTGGCAGTTATATTACAGCTGACGGGCACATATGGCATGGGAACGACAGGAGATCCGGACCAGGATCCTGTGGAGATTTTATTTCGTCTTTGCAAGGCCCTGGGAATCATGGGGGCTAATGTATGGATTTTCAATCAAACGAATGCATTTACCACCGGAGCAGCGAGAGATCTGACAAAGGTGCTTGCAGCTGCGGTGACAAGTAATACGATCAATGACATGATGGGGAAAGTCAATGACTTTTTTACATTGATATGTGCCGGAGTATGTGTGGTCTGTATGATTCTCTTCTTTGTGTCTGCGGTACTAAGAGGTGCAGAAGTAACTCTTAACAAAGTCCTTTTGCCTATTTTCGCAGTCGATATGCTGAAAGCAAACCCAGAGAGATGGAATATGTTTATATTTCAGTATTTTATATCATTTATTTCCTATCTCGTACAAATGTTTTGCTTTCAAATGTATGCGATTTTATATGCGCATTTGGATTTTACAGATTTCAGGCAATATTTGGTGATGGTAGCCTGGCTGATCTTATGCATAAAGGCTCCTAAGACTCTGGAAAAATATATATATGCTACCGGGACAGGAAGAGCAGTCAGTCAGGGAGCATCCAGATTAGGGCAAGTAGTTATGTATGCAGGAATGAAATTGTAGAGGAACGTTTGACAATGGGATATGAAACCTTGGGATCGATATCAAACTACATACAGTGGGCTCTTGGGATAGCCATTGGGGCAATTACGTTAAGGGTAGCTTATATAGCATACACGTATTACATCACTGTGGAGGATGTGTCGTTTAAGTCTGTCATTGAAAAGATTAAGAAATACATTACAGCGGTTGTAATATGCGTCTGTGCTTCCGGAATCGTTGAATTTATAAAGTCATATTATTTTTGATCGGGAAATGGAGAATGGCTGTGGATATGGAAAATAAGAAGTTGGAATTAAAAATCCCTGAAAAGGTATCTGACCATCAATATGTCATCCAGGGAATAGGTAAGCATGAAATGACTATATTGGTCATTCAATTTCTGGCAGCAATAGGACTGCTCCTGATATGTGCTATATTCGGAAATATTACAATCGGGTTATTTATTGGAGCTGCAATCGTGATAATCACGTTCTTTTTGTTAATAAGAGACAATGCAAATGAAAACCTTATAGATAAAGTACGTATTATGATGAATTACTCCAAAATGCAGAAAAAATATTATTACGAGTATTTCAATGTGTATGATCCGAAGAAAGAAAATACGATGGAGACAAAAGAATGATAGAACAGATCACAGCAAATGATTTTGTGGATGTGAAAGATATAAAAGGCATGTTTTTATATACCAAAAGCAATAAAATATTCAGTTATTTACGTATATATCCGTTCAACCTTGATCTATTAACAACTGAGGATCGGAGAAATCTTACCAACAGACTGGCGGCTGCATTTGATGGCGATCGCAAAAATTTTATGTATTGTACACTGCCGAGAGAATTGGATTTGGACGGGTACAAGATTTTTTTAAAAGAAAAACGGCAGTCAGCTGAAACCCTTGGAAAAAAGAGAATAATTGATGAACTAATCAAAAAAGCTACTGATTTGACTTCTAGTACGGAAAACTATGAACATCAGCATTTTTACAAATTTTGGGCAGATGTTAATACTGCAACATCTCAGGTAGAAAATGAATTAAGAGATAGAACTATGAGATTTAGGGATATGTACAGAGATGTTCAGATTTCGTGTGAAATACTGGAAGAAAGAGAAATTATTAAAATGTGTAATTTATACAGTAATCGAAGAAGTAACAGTTATGATGTGAATTTGACTTATTCATTGGAGATTCCATTCATCAGAGGATAAAAAGCACATGAAAAAAAATCAAAAAAACGAACAGAATAAAGACATATATGTGAATCAGAACCTGCTTAACATTATCTCTCCATCAGGCATATCATTTGACAACAATTATGCGGATATCGGAGAAGGAGTAGGTAAGATATTTTGTATATCACGTTATCCGTCTGAATTGGATTATGGCTGGTTGTCAGATATTGTAAATCTGCCCGGAGCAGCGGCCACGGTAGAATATCGTTATAGCCCGGAAGACATTATGATAGCACAGTTTAACAGGCGTATTTCAGAATTAAAAAGTGCCAGGGAAACAGAAAGAAAAGAATCTGAAATACAAAGATATGAGCATCAGATCGAAGACTTAAAAAAGCTGATCAATCGAATCTCTGTAAAAAGAGAGCCGGTAGGATTTTTTAACGTCCTGTTGCATATACAGGATGCGAACGAAGAACTCCTGGCCAAGCGCATCAGAAATATAAACTCCAGGGTCCGAATACATGAATGTGATATGCAGTTTTTAAAATTCAAGCAGAGACAAGCTCTGGAATCCATGTCTCCCTGGGGAATCCCTAATGCGATGGTGTATAACGTCGGAGAGCGTAATATGCCAATGTCCACTTTTGTAGGAGGATTTCCCATGGCCGCTGCGGGCCTAAATGATAAAGATGGTTATGTCATTGGGGAGGCCAGAAACAGAATGGTAGTTATGTGGAACATGTGGCTGCGCGGAAAGGATCGTACCAATAGTAATGTATATATCCAGGGAATCCCAGGAACCGGTAAATCCACATTGATCAAATTTTTCCAACTCCTGGAATATGCCATCAATGATACTACACAAATCGTATGGGATGCGGAGCGGGAATTTATTGATATGGCCAGACATCCATGGCTGAATGCAGATGTCATTGATTGTGCATCCGGAAACAGAGGAAGAGTAAATCCATTACAGATAAGATACACTCCACATGTTACAGAAGAAGACTTAAATCCAGGAGAGAGCATTGTAGATTACACGTTGGATGACAGCCTTGGATTTTCGGACATGGCTTTACATATTCAAAATTTGAGACAGTTTTTCGGGATTTATTTCGGGATGGAGAACTTTAAAGATCCTGGAGTAAGAATGGCATTTGAAAAGGCATTAATCGAAACATATCGTCAAGCCGGTATCTCCTGGGACACCGACATAAGCAAATTAAAAAATGAGGATTTTCCGACTTGTAGTGATTTTTACGATGTAACTATGGATATGTCGAAAGAGGATGGTATCAGCAGCCGTGAAAAAGAAAATTTTGAGAGACTTGGAGAAATGCTCTTTTCCATGGGACAGGGAGCAGACAGCTTTTTGTGGAATGGTATAACAACCTTAACTTCCAAGAGCAAATATATAGTTCTGGATACCTCTAAATTACTGGAAATGGATGATAACATCCGGAATGCACAATTTTTCAATTTGTGTATGTGGCAATGGCATCGTATGTCCCAGAACCGGTCTGAAAAAGTGCTGGCGCATATGGACGAAGGTTATTTATATGCGGATCCTGACTTCCCGCAACTGATGAAAAATATCAGAAACATATCCAAGCGAGGCAGAAAATACGAGGCAGGTCTTTGCTTTATAACGCATTCACCTGTCGATGTATTGGATCCACAGGTGAAAAGATTTTCAGAAGCAGTGATTGACAATTCCTGTTATAAATTTCTGTTCGGATCAGATGGAAAAGGACTTGCGGAGACAATAGAACTATTTAAGTTATCGGAGAAAGAGATCAAACTGCTGGAAAGCAAGACCAGAGGTAAATGCTTATTTTGCGCAGGAAACATCCGCCTGGAGCTCAGGGTAGATGTACCGGATATGCTGATAGAGATGATGGGTAAAGCCGGAGGAAGATAATATATGTCTGTAAATATGCTGCTGATTTCGGGAGCTGTAAAGGCAGGTACGAGTAAAACCGGAAAGAAAATAATTACAGCGATTGCTTCCAGCTTGGCCATAATTGTTTTTTTATTGATTGCATTTACTACAAATGTGCTCAGTATTTTTCTTAATGTTGGACATGTTGATCTGAATAATTTTGATGCTAAGGGAACTCCAATCTATCAAGAGATTCGTTCTATGTATGATGATTTTGTGGATGACCAAAAAGAAGAAATCAAGGACCTCAAGCAGCAAATTCATGATGACAACATGGTTTACACAACAGAGCTTGTATATAATCCGGTGACAAAAAAATATGAGGAAAAGGAGCGTGAATACTGCAGAGCGGAAATAACTACGGACTACAGGTATTTGCAGACGGCCTATGTAATGGCATATCTGTCAATTAAAAACAGTAAAGACTACATAAATAATAAAACCAAAATAGCAGTAGATGAAGATGAACTTTTTGATTTTTGGAATCAAGTAAGTACGATTGTAGTAGATGCAAACGAAGAGGATGAAAATGCTCCAACATATCACATCTATAATAAGCTGCTATCGTTTGATGAAATAGTAACTACGCTCTTTGTCTCGGACAATGACCGTGAAAATTACAAACAGTCTGTTTATTTGATAAGCCAGTATATAGGAAATGAATCTTTTGGAGAAGCTGTCGGGATAGATGGCGAGAGAATGGCAATACCTCTTTATTACCAATATGCATCTCCCTGGGGAAACAAAAAATATGGATCTGGAAATATAGCGAAGAACGGTTGTGGTCCCACCTGTATAGCGATGGTATTTTCTTATTTGCGCAATGAAAATATATATCCAAATGACATCGTCGATTTTACAAAGGATAAATATTACATCAATGGATCCGGAAGCAGCTGGAGCATATTTGCAGCTTGTGCCAGCCAATGGAACATAGGATGCAGATATATTGGTTTGTCTGCCGGAAACATAGCAAACGAACTGTCAGCAGGACATCCTGTTATCCTGTCCATGGGACCTGGTACATTTACAAAAAGTGGTCATTTTATAGTACTTACCGGGATCAATGAGGATGGAACGGTAACAGTTAATGATCCTAATGATAATTCGAAAAAAAATCATGTAAATAAGCAGTTCGACCTGCAACAAATTTTAAAAGAATCAAAGGGAGGTTGGAGCTTTGGCTAAAATGTTAGCAATGCCGATAGATATCGAAAAAAAGTGTCGTCAATATTGTGATATTAGGAAAATTAAAGAAGCAACACTCTTGCGGCTATTAGTTTTGAAGAAGGTTCCGGTTTTACACGATGCAGCAACATTAAATAGGATCGTGGAGAGGACTCATAATAGTGATCCAGCAATTGAATATGTAAATGTAAGAATTTTTTTACCAGAGGAAACGGTAAAGGAATTTGATAAATACAGTGCATTTTTTAAGCTTGGTAGAAAAAAATGTAGATTTCTATATTATCTCATTGAGGACGAATTACAGGAAACAATGGAGGAATTAATATAATGAGCAATCAGATCGGATATGTTCTGGTCATTGCATCGGCAAATTATAAACAACCTATATTTTCAGTTTTGAGACAAGAAGACATTGCATATCAGGATCCACTTTCGGAAAATGAAAATTTTCTGGAGTACATCAAAAAAAATAATGCCAGAATCAGTGATTATGATGCTGTGATCATTGATTTGGGTGCGGTCAGTGATTCGGATGCAGACATTATGACGGCACTGGAAACGATACGGTTTGTGGATGATCACATCAGGCTGATTATTCTGTCTGGAGCACGGCCATCGGGATATGCTATCTTGCATCAATGCTTTTTAAATGGAATCTACAACCTGATTGAAAGCACCAGTGATTATATAGATCTAAAAAATGATATCCGGAAATGTATAACAGATGATGGAATGTCCTATAAGGATGCCAGTGTATATAGAAGTGAACAGAAAAAGCAAATCAAGGAAGTCGAGTCTGTAAGAAGACAAAAAATAAAAATAAGGGCAACCCAGCACAGAGCCGGAGCAACCCACTGTGCCATAATGACTGCATATACGCTGCGGAAATCGGGATACCTTGTAGCATTAGCAGATCTGTCTGAATCCAGAGACTATCAGAGTATTATGCGAAGCTATGACAGGGATGATTCCCAGGGATTTTTCACACTATTTGACATAGATATTTACCTGTCTATGGATACATTAGTGGAGCAGGATTATCAATTTATAGTATACGACTGCGGAGTACATGTAAATGATATCGATGCTGACAAGAATATCATTATTACGGGTAGTAAACCATGGGAACTAATTCCATTGCAGAGGACATTGCAGGCGATTAAGGACATCGATGCGTACCTATTTCTCTTTAATTATACTGATCCGGAATTAGAAGAGGATGTTAAGAACATGATGAAGGATGTTGGGGTCAATGATGATAAAGTATTTTTTTTGGAGATGCAGAGCTATCTGAAAGAATCCAATGTTATGAGGAAAATAATCAATGTATCTGACTCTGAAAAAAAACCGAAGAAAAAGACCTGGATATTTGGAAAAGGGAGATAAGGAATTTATGAGATGCTGAAAATAATTGCGAAAAGGCAAATCTAATTATCAAAAGCAAATAATAAGGGTTAGGAAGGTGCAGAATGGGAAAAGTACTGGTCATTGCAGAAAAACCGGATGCCGGAAGAAATATGGCAAAAGTATTGAAATGTGACAACTGTAAGGACGGATATATTGAAAATGAAAAATACATCGTCACATGGGCAGTTGGACATCTTATTGGGTTAAAAATGCCGGAGGAGCATAATCCCGCGCTGAAGGAATGGAAGATGTCAACATTACCGTTGATCTTTGATATTGATGACAGCCTGAAAGTTTTACCAGATACAAAAAAACAGTTTGAAATTGTAAAAAAGCTGATACATCGGCCGGATGTCGATTATCTGATTAATGCCGGTGATGCAGGGCGTGAAGGATATCTTATACAGTCCTGGATCTACAGATATGCCGGAAACAGGAAGCCTGTCAAAATTTTATGGGCAAATTCCCTGACAGATGAGGCATTAAGACATGCTTTTGCAAATTTGAAGGAAGAGGATATTTATTTTAAAAATCTTCTTCAGGAGGCAGAGGCCAGAGCAGAAGCAGATTACCTGCTTGGAATGAATTACAGCAGGGTTCTGACGTTGACGAAGAGCAGAGATATTACATTAAGCTACGGAAGATGCCAGACACCACTACTGTATCTCATAGTGAAAAGGGACCAGGAGATAGAACAGTTTGTTCCGGAAAATTTTTATCAGCTGAAAATAGAATATGCCGCCGGATTTTCCGGAAGCTGTGTAAGCGAGGATGGAAAGGTCTTTAATATATCTGATCCAAAGGAGGCGGAGCACTACTGCCAGCAGTGCAGTGGAAAAAATGCACAGGTAGTATCTTTTGAGCGAGAAGACAAGAAAAAGAAAGCTCCATTATTGTTTTCCCTGGCAGATCTTCAAAAGGAAATGGGAAAAAAATATAAATACTCACCGGATCATACACTGGAAATTTTACAGGTTTTATATGAAAAATATAAAATTGTGTCTTATCCGAGAACTGACAGCAGCTATCTGACATTGGATCTCTACAATGAAATAACGGAGCATATAAAAAGCTGTAATTTTGGAAAGTTTGCTGCTGCAATAGAAAAAATAGATCTTACATCCATACGAGCAGACAAAAGTTATTTTAATGATGCCAAAGTAACAGACCACCATGCATTAATACCAACAATTAATGACACTACAAAGGACAAATATGATTCTTTATCCGTGGATGAAAAAAACGTATTTGATGCGATTGTGTATAGATTCCTGGCTATTTTTTATCCGCCGTATGAATACGGAAGCACTACACTGGTTACACGAATTGATGATCTTTACTTTCGCAGCCGTGGAATATCAGTAAAAGCGTTAGGATATAAGGAAATCCTTCAGGAAAAAGATGCTGCTGATGCAGAAAATTCAATCATCCCGTTGTTGCATACTGGAGAAACGGCAGAGGTAAAAAATGTGGAATGTGTCAGTAAGAAAACAAGTCCTCCACCTAAATATACCGTAGACAGTATTATCACATTAATGCAGAAGTATGGAATCGGCACATCGGCCACAATGGCAGAGATCGTTAAAAAATTGCAGAATCCAAAGAGACAAAGCATAGTCCTGGAAAATGGAGTTTACAGCAGCACTTCATTTGGCCGCAAATTTATCAGCGTAGTTCCAGATGAGCTGAAGTCACCGGAACTTACAAAAAATATTGAGGAAAAGCTTTCGCAAATCGGGGAAGGATCTTTGACCAAGGAAGATTTCCTAAACGACATTATTCAGGATATCAGGAGCTATATAGATACTGTAAAAGGAGAGGCGGATGATTTGGAAAAGGAAATAGGAATCTGTCCGGAATGTAATACTCCAGTGTTAGAAAAAAGATTCGAATATGCGTGTGCGACACCAGGATGTTTTAAACTCGGAAAAGTTATAAAGGAAAAAACGATATCTCCCAATATGGTAAAGGATCTGCTTCTGCATGGACAGACGGGATGGATCAAAGGCTTCCATGGAAAAAAAGGGCTATATACTGCGAAAATCATATACAGGAAAGGAAAATTAGAATTTGAATTTCCGCCACAAAGACAGAGAGGATAGTAAAGGTGTTTAAGAAAAATAATGATGGGTTTGGAACCATAGGAGCCATAATTGTACTTGTTATTGCTGTTGGATTATTTATTATTCTTCAGTATTTTTTTAGAAATTAGTATGCGAGAGGGAATGATATGAATCTTTACAAGGAATACAAAGAAGAAAAGATAGAAGAGCAGTGCAAGAAAAGAGATCAGGAGTTTTTGTCTAAGGATACAGTGATCATATATGAACAGACCAAGTCTCAGGATTTTATTATTCGAGTTTTTAAAATAAGTTCTTTGACGTTGTTACTTTTAGGACTTATGGGATCTTTGGTTTTGTTGTTTTCTACAATGTAATTCTAAAAATGAGGAGAAAAATCATGTTTGAAAAAAGAAAAAAGAATCGTGGAGTACAGGAACCGGATGTAGTAAAAGAAAAACAGAATTTTTCAAAAGATGATATTTTTAGGCAGTTAATGGAAGAGTATACATCATCGAAAAGAAATCTGCTTATAAAACTGAGGCAAAAAAGGATTACTGATGCAGAATTTATGGATGATGTAGATAATACGCTACATAAAATAGACGCAGTTATAGATGTAAAAGAACAAGCCAGGACGATGTTTTATCAATACGTCTTCAGCTATTTTCGATTGACCTCTTTAATTGAGGATCCGGAAATATCAGATATTCACTGTATTGCATATAACAAAATCCGGGTAAAAAAGAAAGGAAAACGTCAAGGGGCAGACATACAATTTGCATCAAACCAGGAGTACAGAGAATTTATTGAACGTGTGGCAACTCAGAATGGAGTTAATATTTCAAATCTTAATGCTATTCAAAGGTTTGCGGATGACGAAACGGATCCTGCGTATATATTGAGATTTACACTAATTACACCAATCATAACTACCTATGGGAATCCATACCTTATTATCCGGAAGTTTCCAAAGAATTTCCCAGAAATACAGGATCTTGTCCGGGAGAATTTTATGCCGCAAAAGTTAGCAGATTCTTTGGTAGAAAGATTTCGAATAGGATCCACGCTGATTTGTGGCGGTAATTCGGACGGAAAATCAACGTTGCTTAATGCTCTGAAAGAGACTTTACCTGAAGATATGGCGGTTATGGTGGCTCAGCAGGCTGACGAACTAACTACTAAGCATCATCCGGATATGATTTTTTTACATTCTCTGGCAGAATCAGCAGAGTCTGCAGTTAAGTATGACCTGGAACAGCTTAGTATAGCATCTTTGACTATGGACGTAGACTTTTTTATTGTTGGCGAGGTAAAAGGAACCGAAGCTATGTACCTGATTAATGCAGCATATACTGGACAAATTAGTGCAGCTACCGTACATTCCCTATCAGCACAGGCAGCACCGGAAAAGATAGTGGACTATGCGTTACAGGCAACCGGGAATAAATATAATCGAGCGGAACTGTTAAAGATGATTGCTGATTGTTATCACACCGTTGTAAATGTCAAAGATTATAAGGTGTATGAGGTACTGGAAATAGTTGGGTGGGATGCTGATACACAGTCTATTAAATATAGATCTTTATACCACCTGTAATGTATGTGGAAGGGAATAGAAGTATGATCGTTTTAAAAATAATTATAGCAATTTGTCTTTTTACAGGAATTTTTTCTTTTTTCTGGTATTTGCAGAAAACAAAAATTATTGAAAAAGGACTGACAGCAGCAAGAGGCTCTATCAAAGAAACTACAGCCAAGCGACAGATAGAAGCTCATGCAAATCTGCTAATCCGGTATAAAAAAAACAAAAGTAAACTTGAAAGAATGATTGAAAATCCTGAAAAATTGTATATTTATAGCCGGATTGGAAAATTATTCAGAGGATTGTCTTTCGAAGCATGGGCAGTACTTTTGGTATTGACTACAGCTGGAGCATATTTGGGAACATTGCTTATTACAAGAAATCCCATTACCGGATTACTGGCGGCAATAGGCTATTATGGAACCATCAAGATTATAGAAATGATCCTTGCACGCAGAAATTATAAAACAATAGATAAAGCACTATTGGAATTTCTGAATCAGTTGGGCAACTTTTCGGCGATACAGGGTGAGATTACAAATGTTTTGCATCACACAGCACAGTATACGCCGCCAATGTTGGCGGAGGCACTGGAAGAGTGTTACATTGAGGCACAGACTACAGGAAATGTATCTGCAGCACTGATGGGATTATCAGAACAATTTGAACACGAAAAATTTAAGGAAATCATTATTAACCTAGAAGTGTGTTCGAGGTATACAGCAAATCTGAAGGTTATAGTGGATAGTCTCCGCCGAAATCTGATGGATGCTAAAAGAGCCAGTCAAGAACGTAGAGCTATAGCGGACAGTGCCATCGTAGAGATGGTGATATTGTCGGTAATGTTATTAATTGTGCTTGTAGTGGTAGATACCATGGTAAAGGCTTCTATTTGGGATATCTTGTTGCACAGCATAGTCGGTTATATTGCTCTTGGTGTTGCAGGATTTTGTTATCTTATATTTGGGTTAGCCGTTATGAAAGAAAGGTAAAAAACATGACACCATTAGAAATTAGTTTAAAAATCTTACCGGCAATTATAGCCTTACTATCGTTTATACTAGTGATTTGTCTCGGCAAGACTTATCATCCCATGACTGCGTTGCATAAGACATACATTCGCATTGATGGAATTCTACATGAAAAAAAAGTTTTCTTTGATTATGAAGAAACGAGAAGATTTTTGATGTCTCATGGTGCGATAGATCACTTGGGCAGATGGATCGACCCTGTGAAATACTTAGCAATACGTATTTGTCTGGCTGCAATAGGATTTACTATTGGAGTATATATTAATGCCTTTTTGGGGTTGATCAGTATGGGCATAGGGTTCTATTTACTGCCACTGTTGCTGCTGTATATGAATAACAAAGATAATGATTCTCTGACACCACAAATTCAGACATTATATAGTCTATTACAGGTGCAGATTCATGCAGGAGTACCAATGATAGATGCTCTGACAGAAAGTTATCTATCCTTTCCGCCGGGACGGTTACGAAATGCGTTGAATGATTTTACAATATCCATTTATTTTAATGGATCCTTTGATAAATCATTAAGGGAACTAAATGCAAAATTTGACAATGGATTTATTGATTCGTTGTGCATTATTTTGTTACAAGCTCGGGAATCTGGACAGGCGATGGAACTACTGCGGGATATATCCCAGCAGATCACGGATATGCAGGCAAGTCTGCAACTTAAAAAGAAAGAAAAACTCAACCGAATAACTACATTTTGTCTGATGGGCATTATGGGCGCAATGATCGGTGTAGCCCTGTATGCTGCTATCACACAGATGTATGCGTCGGTCGGGTCTTTCTGATACATGTAACTATAAATATCTTAAAAAATAGGAGGAACGAAAATGAAGATGAAAATGGCAAAAATGCAGCTGAAAGCAATGGAACTGGCCCAGAAGGTATTTTATCACAAGAGCCGGGGAATCGATGGAATCTTGGTTACGGTGGGCCTGTGCATTATCGCACTGTTATTATGCGTAGTCATGAAGGATAGTCTGACAAGTTTTATTCAGGCAATCGTAACCGCCATGCAGAATAAGGCAATCGGTATTTTGGGATGATGAAAAAGAGAAAAGGAAGCGTAGTAGACATATTGCCCTCAATGATCATGGTGATTGCTGCGGTGATTCTGATTACAGTCTTTTTTGGCTTATATCAGATACTCAGCCTAAATGAAGATGTAAAGCAGATATCCCGTAAATACATGCTTACCATGGAGACTATGGGATATCTGGATGCAGCAAGCCGGACAAGCCTTATGCAAGATTTATCAGATCTACAGGTCACAGATATTGACCTGACAGGATCCACCATGACGGATGCAGGTTATGGCAACGCGGTATATCTACAGATAACCTGTAAGCTGCCGATAGAACAGCTTAATATGGACGGAAATGATATGCTGCGGTTCTTTTTTGAGGACGGAACTATACCGATCAGAGTCCGCAGAATGTCTACGGCCAAAAATTAATCATGATAAGATGGATAACCAAAAAACGACAAGGGGAGTTGGCAACTTTTACGATGGTATACGTCCTGCTGTTCCTCGTAGCAACGGTAGCATTTGCCTTACAGATACGGGAATACATATCACTTAAAACTCATACGGAAGATACCCTTGCAGCGTCAAATCTTGCATCTGCCGTGATCGATATCCAGGAATATGGCATTAATCATAACCTGGTTATAAAGGATCCAGAGCAGGCGTATAGCATCTACCAGGAAGCTTTAAAGATAAATATGGGTCTTAACGACCAATGGGAAGACCCTACAGGACTGATATCAAGCCCGGTTCGGGTAGAGCAGTATATCGTATACAACGTGCGGGGATCAGAGGTAGAAGTGACCTCATTTGGAGAGGGTCTTAACTATTCGGCAACCGAGACGCTAGGGAGTGCAACGTCACCCAATGGACAAGTCATTGAATCTACCAGTGTATACAGCCGGATCAGCTATCAGGTCGATGGCTATTTTGGTGTCACCGTCCCAGCTGAAAAAGATAAGTTGGTAGACATTGTAAAAAATAATTAAAGGATGGACAGAATGAAAAAGGAAAAGAAAGAAAAAAGAAGTATCTTGCCGGGAGTGATTATCGTATCGCTGCTGGTGGCAGCTGTAGTATATGCAGTTTTACTTAACGCTGAAAAAACGGCATTGTCTGACTATGAAAAAGGGTCGGTTTATGTAACCACAAAGCCGGTACCCAAAGGCACTTTGATCACGGCAGACTATATCACTCAAAAAGAGGTAGATAAATCTTTGATCCCGTCCGGCGCAGTAAGTAATCCAGAAGATCTAACGGATTTGATCAGCGTATATGCAGTAGATCAGGGATCCATTATTACCACTGGGATGTTTACTGCTGTTAATGACATCACAAAGGATATGACGCAGCCGGTAGTGGCCGGATTCAAGGCCGATGATCTGTATCAGGTGGTGGGAGGCGTCCTGCGATCCGGAGACCGAATCAACATCTATCAGGTAAATGATAATGCCAATAAAGGGGATACCTCACAGTCCTTGGCAAACACAGATGATAATTGGACAGACGCATCTTCAGATACGGCAGCATCCCTTGTATGGGGAAATGTGTTTGTCCAGGAAGTATTTGACTCTGCCGGTGCGGTGATCAGTACATCTGACTCTACGACTCCGGCACAAAGAGTAAATATCTACATGGATAACGATAATGTAGCAGCTTTTTATGCTGCACTGGCACAGGGTTCTCTGCGTGTTGTAAAAATCTGCGAATAGATAGTCAGTGGGTGTGACAAAGAAATCGGGTCTGATGACCGGCAGGTTCGAGCCCTGCCCCCACTTTACAGCGATATTTGCTGTGATGATCTTTGACAACTGCATATGGAAATCGGACGAAAAACTGGAAGATGGACTGTAAGATTTTGACGAGAATTGTCATGTAATATATAGAGGTCTCTGTACTTCTTTGTTTTATCGGCATTTTTGTCCAAAATATCGAAACAGAAAATTCCGTAAAATGTATACAGATATTCTGCAAAATGATATAATAATCATATCAAAAAAGATAAAACAAAGAATTGAGTCCGTACTATTGGACACAAAAAAGAAGACTATATTTATACAATAAACATAGAAAAAGGCTGAAAGGTCTGGGAGGACGAAGAATGAAAAAAAAGATTATTTGTGCTATATTAGTGACAGCACTGGCAGTCACATCTTTTACAGGATGTGGGAAGGCACAGGATAAGGATGCTGCAGAAGTGATAATGGCTGAGACGGAAACAAGGGATCCTGATATCACTGCAGAGACACAGGCGGCTGTGGACACTTTATTGCCGACGGAGACGGGGAAGCCGGTAGTGACTGAGACGGCAACACCGACTCCTAAGCCCGTAGCGACAAAGGAGCCGGAGACCACAGCAACGCCGAAACCAGCAGCAACTGCGACACCTAAGGCAACGGCAACTCCGAAGTCGGCAACAACCGCGGGATCAGGAACGACAGTTGCAGCTAATACTACCAGCACCGGTAAGACTGGTACAACCGCAACAGAAGCGTCGAAAGAGACACCCGCAGCAACAGCAAAGCCGGTACCAACCACGGCACCGACAGCAGCGCCCGCAGCTTCCACACCGGCACCTTGTAATCATAATTATGTCAAGGAATATTGGCCGTCTGCACCTACTTGTAACGGCGGTGGAGATTGGACTATGGTCTGCTCTATCTGTGGGGATGTAGGAGCAACAGGAACGGATCCGGCATTACCACACACTCCAGAAACTAGAGTAGAAGTTGATGCAACATACTGTGATGAACACGGTGTCAGAGTTACTTATTGTACGAGTTGTGGAAACGAATTGGGACGAGAAGGATTTGACGGTACGGAGCATGAGTGGGTTACAGGTACTAGCGATCCTATATGGGACTGGGATAAACAGGATTTTGTGACAGAAGAAGTGACTTATTGTAGCCGATGTCATGCACAGCGTTAATGGGAAAGGAGACGAGAAAAATGGAGAATACAAAGGATCAGTATATTGGGGCCGAAATACATTCGGCACGGTCAGTGAATCCAGATGGGGAGACGGTAACACTGGACGGAGATACGGTGGTATGGACAGGGGAGGAAGATGTCCTGACACCGGAGGAACTGGAAGAGTTCCATCGAGATGCAATCAAACTGATGGAAGAAAGAGAACAGCAGAAAGAGGTTGCCATTCAGGGATAAGGGTGCAATTATATATAAAAGGAACAACCGCCCCACAAGGTGGGTTGACCAAAATAAGTTGAGTAGCAAAGACCACCCTTCTACTGGCCAAAGTTTTGGGGTGGTTTTGCTGTGTAAAATTACTTGAAATGATCCGAGAGTGATGGTATAGTAAAGATAAAGGGAAAGCCAAAGAGGCGGCTACCCCAAATAGCAAAATAACTGTTTAGTACTAAAAACAGCCGTCACTATTGCAGTAGTGGCGGCTATTTCTTTTTGTTATCCTTAAAGATCTGATAGCACAGACCAATAAGAGCAACAATAAACATACAAAATTGGAATAAATCCGCATATGTAACATTCATCTTATCGCCCTCCTTTCATAACGCTGGAGGGTGAACCCTCCGGAGAGGGGCAGCCGCCTTGGCTCTTTGACTTTCCCAGAACTATATCATACCATATATTTGCGTTGTTATAAAGGTTTTGCTATGTGAAACTACTTGAAAAAGTGTAGTGAAAATGCTATAGTAGCTATGAGAAGCTAGTATGTATTTAAAGATGTACAAAGCAAAACCCCAGTAGGTGCAACTACTGGGGTTTTTGCTCAATTTACGGTAGAGCATCCGTTTTGGGCTGGTGCTGTCTATACATCCCTATCCAACCACTTGCAGATATAGTAAGAAACGATACCTGCCAATACAGAGATAAAGAATGCTAATATGTATTCATAGATCAAGGTGTACACCTCCTTCCTGCTGGAAAGAGTCGACAGCGTGATTATCATATCATATAAATTAAATATCGACAATATTCGTCCGAGTAGAGCAGTATGCTCCACTCGGATTTTTTATTCTCCGGTTTCCATATGCAGTTGAAATTGATAAATGAAAAAGGAGGATACAGATGATAAGAAAAAAGCGCTATTTAGCTGCAAAGATGGGATTGCTGGCGCTGGGATTGATGCTGCTGTTTCCGGGACAGGCAGAAGCAGCTGATAAGAAGACGATTTATAACAGCCCTTACGTATCGTTCAGCCCAGACGGAAAGGCATTTACAACCTGTGCCGGGGACCAGAATTATACATGGTATGCGGAGGATGACAGTACCACTGTATATACCGGCATAAAATCATCTTTGCGGAGTTTACGAACCGGGGAGCATTATTACAAAGTAGCCAGATGGGGAGAAGTACCTGTTGGATCTTGGAAGGTTGTACATCGTCCGGGACAGTGTATTCATGATGGTTATACCAGTGATGAAAATTGGCATGGTATTCAATTCGGTACACAAAAATGTATGCAGTATTATTATTCTGGCTGGAAGGCATTCTGTGCCGATTGTGGGGAGCCTTTGGAAGACTCAAATATATATATGAGCAGGGAGGCAGCCTCATCCATACAGTACTTAGATCTTGGAAGCGAAAAAAATCCTGTTTTTTATTATTACCTTTGTCCTTTTTGCCGGAACTTAGAGCAGGGAGTGGGATTATCTGCGCACTGGTGTAAAAAGATTTCTTGGAACCAGTATAGAATATTTTATGACCCGAACATAAAAAAATATAATGGTTATATGGATTATAGTTATCACATGTACAACAACGAAACAATATATGAAGGTGAGACAGTAACTCCTGTTACACATTTGACGGAGAATAATTATACCAGAGTTGGATATGTATTTACTGGATGGAATACCAAGCAAGATGGATCAGGAGTCTCTTTTACCGATAAGGAAGAGATATACAATCTTAGTAGTTCAGATTGGAATGATCAAAGTACATGGACAGATACGGATAGAGGAACTATTACTTTATACGCACAGTGGAGAAAAAGTGAAAGTACCCTTGTAATCGATGCTAATGGGGGAAGATATAACGGAGTAGATAAATATTCGCTGACAGAACCCTATTCTTCTAAGTATTTACTGCAAAAAAATCTAATAGTGTCACCAAATGGTTATACCGTTGCTTTTGAGACCAATGGTGGAACAAATGTAGATACCATCACGGGAACCATGCATTTCGTAGAATGGATGCAGATACAGCCATTTAATGGATTTGTGACTAACGATACTTATATGTTTATGGCGCCAGATAGAAACATAGATACGTTGAAGGCTGTGTATCAGTCGGATCCGATCACATTACCGGTTACGACCAAGGATGGCTGGTCATTCGGCGGATGGTATTATGATCCGGATTTTAGCCTGCCTGCTGGCGGAGCCGGAGATCAAATTATACCATCCAAAGATATGACGCTGTATGCGCAATGGGTAGATCTTAGGCTACAGGCGGTAGATAACTACGAGGTAAACGACGGAAAAGGTGCGGTAGATTTATCCTGGTCACAGTCTGATCAGAATAATAAGACCTATCTTGTATACCAAAAAAAAGAGGATGGAGCGTGGATCAGGGTCAACAGTGCAAATGACATCAGCAGCACGACAGTCATTGATCAGACATATACGTTTGACGGACAAGCAAAGCAATATACTGTACCGTATACAGGTCTCTATTCTATAAATGCTATGGGAGCACAGGGGCAAAGCTATGGTTCCTATACCGGAGGCTATGGTGGTAGTGTTACCGGAACATTTTGGCTGCGAAAAGGTGAGATCTTAACATACGTAGTTGGTGGTCAAAATGGCTACAATGGTGGCGGTAACGCATCTTCTTTTGGTAATGGTGGGGGCATGACTTCTGTTGTGTCCAATCAAAAAGGAACTCTTCTGATTGCTGGTGGAGGCGGCGGAGCATTTTCACATGGCAACGGAAATGCTGGTGGAAGCGCGGCCAGTGTAATTGATGGCAATGCAGGGCAAGCAGGTATGGCTGGTGGGGGAGCCGGTTATCAAGGAGGTACAGCAGGGGAAAGACTTGTACATCATCATACCTCAGCTTGCGATACGTCAAGATCTATTATTGGATCCTTTAGGAATAATAATTACTCCTATGAGGATGATGACGATGATCGGTATTATGTCAAGCAAAGAATTGCCAATGTATCGGCAGATGGCTTCAAGTATTTACATTTTAGTGGTTTGATAAATCAGCAGAGAGGCCATAGAATTAGTGCTGGTTCTGGAACGTTAAAGGTTTATAACCAGAACGGTTTGATTTTTCAGAAAAGTATTTATGATATTGAGTCATTTATTAGGACAGAATATCAAAGAGCTATAGCGGGAAATTACGGCGGTGAGAATAATTATTCCAGTTATTCTCATGCTAACTATGATTTTGATGATAACGATCAAGCTGTATATGAAGACACAGATTATGTGTGGCTACATTATAACGGAGATGGTTCTGTAACAAAGTGGAGAAAAGATGGTGCTGATGATGACTATATTCCTAATCCATCGGCAAATGCAACATCGTATTTTATACCAAGTGCAACTCGGGGTGGTTCGAGTTGGTTTTATGGAATTAACTGGTACTTTAAATATGACATACCAATTCCTGCAGGAAGCACAAATATACGAATAGAATTTGAAAGTGAGCACGAGACAGAAAGTTATCTTTCAGTGAGCGTTCAGGAAGCTGTTTTAACGGGGAGAATAGGATGTGGAATGACAGAAGGACAGGTTATTTCATCGAAACCGGCATATGGTGGCAGTAATTATGTCAATTCTTCATATGCACTGATGTATGAAATGAATAGCGGAGAGCGTAGCGGATCCGGGATCGGTGAGTTGCACTCCAAGGCTATTGGATATCAGGAGAGTCTGGATCTTGCCGGGGTTACGGCTACTGACTTTGCAGCTCCAGACAAGATATCGGATCAAGTCACAAAAGAGCCCTTGGATGGTAAATCAATTCGCGTCACATGGCAGGTGCCGAGCGATAATGGTACGGATTATTACCATAAAGTGGAATCTTACCTAACGGGAAGCACATCAATGCTATGCGAATCTAATGTTACGAAAAATACGCTGGTTAGTGGCGTGAAGGGATATTACTATCTCGTAGACCAAAATGGGGATACGGTTGTTACCGGCAATGCAAATTATGTACAGGTTCCTCATGTAAATGTGGTAACGGCAGAATACAATCAGTATTTGCATATTGCAGCGGTCGATGTGGCTGGAAATATCAGTGAGACAACGCATATCCTCATTGACGCCAAAGATGTACTATGGAAGCTTTATACGAAGCAGCTGGTCATTGATGCATCTGCAGATAATGTATATCCGGCAACGGATAAGAGTTGGTACGTGCGTGCCGATGGCAGTACTCCATTTACCCTAAAAAATGAGGCTTATATGGATGGTACGGCAAGCCGGGGATACCAACTTAACGAGACTATCTACGAGACTGTATCAGATGATAGCAGCGTAGCCCGAAATATAATCCGCACAGCATCCACTGAGATAGCAGATACATCCATCAGGACAGATGCAAATGGATTGTCTTATTCGACGGATGGCACAACGGCGCTGCAGCAATATTCATACTCTTACACAGTGAGATCTAACAAAAACAGAGACCTTATGGGAGTACAGAAATTTACAATCAGCAGAGATCTGTCCGGACAGACGATACAGGTTATTCCGGTTGCGGAAGCAGACAAAGAATCGGATAAAGTGTACTCGGCGCATGAACTGGATGAAAAGAATAAGATCACTTTAATAGCGGACGGAGAAGCGCCGGTGATCCGCGGATTGGAAATAATGGAAGACAGAGATCTGATTGACCGGCGGGATGGATCTATAACAGTAACCGTTACGGCAGATGACGATTTGAGCGGTGTAAAAGACTTTTATGTGGTCATCAAAAACACAGATAATGCTATAACCAAGACTTATCTGCCAGATGTAGATGGAAGTATCCGTATCACTATCACGGAGGATGAACCCATATTTAGTGGAGATTTCACGGTATTGGGATATGCCGTGGATAATGTCGGAAATGAAAATAATCTAAGCTATGGCACGACGGAATTTGCTCTGGCCAGTAGCGTAGAACGTATTCTTTCCCCGCACGATCCTATATTTAAATGTGGAGAAAGCGGAATACTTACGTTTACGACCTGGGGCTATGCCGACCGGGTGGAAGTTATTTTCCCGGAGAGCATGACTGCACTGGATCCGACTCTGAACAAAGTATATGACTATACAGACTGTCCGGGATATATGATCACGGAGCATTTACAGTTTATGGTGCCGCTTTATACGCCGGAGAATCAGAATCTGGAGATAACGGTACGTGCGTATAAGGGAGACAAGAAGCTGGAGGATCATCCGACAATCAGCGTAATCGGAGTATCCGGTACTGTGTTAGACGAGTTTCGGACAAGGCTGAGATAGGATGGTTACGATATTATGGATCCTGTTGGCGTATGGCAGCTATCAGATTGGCTGGCAGTTGCAACTACAGGATCCTGATCCCAAATTGAGTGATACATTACAACGTAAATGTTGTAAATGGCAGCATTTGATAGTGTTTGCTTATTTACTGTTATTTAGATGGGCAGAGATATGCCAGAGCGAGCAGAGAGAGGTAATGCAGATCACACAGGCATATATGATAGGATCTTTGCTTTTGGCAGCATGGATAGATCATTACATACAGCTTATCCCGGATATGGTTTATGTACCCGGATTAGCCGGTGGAATCGTATGGCTTATTTATTCCAATCCCGGAGAGGATATTGTAATAAATTTGCTTATCTTTGTTGCTATACAAATGTTTATATTCCGGCGCTTATACGGCGGATCTGATTGCCTGGCATATATATTGTGTGCCATGTATTTGGCCGGATGTGGTAAGGATCTAACAGATTATTTATTGTTTATGCTTTTAGCCGTCGGGCTGGAACTGATCGTCCAACTTAAAAACAATAATATTAACATCAAAGAAGGAAAATTAAAACAGCCAAAAGCACTTATCCCGTATATAGCGGCGGCTATGTTGGTGTGGAGATTGATTGTTGGCTGAAGGGCAGGAAAATGACAAATTTTGAGAAAATCAGACAGCTATCAGAAGAGGAAATGGCGAAATATATTTTTGATTTAGAAATGGGACTAAGAGAAATACCGTATTGTCAGGGAAATGATAGGTGTAGTTATTTAATGGATTCTGGCCGAGAGATCCCGGAATCCATGTGTACAGAATGCGTAAAAAAGTGGCTGCAACAGGTAGATGTTGAAAAGGGGTGAGAACATGGTTTTTTATTTTGCAAGTCCTAAATATAATCCGCTGATCAATAAGGTTTTAACAGAAACAGATCAGGTAATCGCAGAAAGTATAGTAGGTAATGATCTTTTTTTAAAGAAGACCATGAAGGATAAGCTGGCCAGTATTGCGTCAATCGACATTATAATTGTTGACTTTACTGCTTTAGCAGATACGGATGCAGAAATCATGGAAGCTGTAGAAAGCATACGGATCATGGATTATAAGGTCCGGTTTATATTTGTTATGCCCTATAAGGCAGAGGGAGATCCATTTCTTAAAGAGTGCTTTTATGCCGGCATATATGATCTGATTATATCGGATCAATACCTTGAGATATCCGAACAGCTGGCAGTTTGTGTTACAGAGGGAATGCGTTATAAGGATGCCCTAAAATATCGGGATGCTGCTATTAATGACCAACCGAAAGAAGCAGCTATTTCGCGGAAAACGATGATTGGAATTGCCGGTGCTGGAATCCGAAGTGGCGCAACACATAATAGCATCGTGCTTGGGAATTTTTTGAGAGCCAATAATCAGATGACAGCGGTGCTGGAATATGCACAGAGACCTGCTCTGCAAAGCGTCTGTGAGGCCACAGGAGCCTCATTTTACAATGAAGGGTATTTTTCCTTAAAGGGAGTAGATTATTACCCTGAATGCGACCGTGAACGGCTTACAGCAGTAGCGGGGAGATTATACGACTATATAATAATGGATTTTGGCAATTATGCAGACGCTGATCAGATCTTATTCAATAAATGTGATGTAAGGATCATTATTTCCGGCAGTAAGCCCTGGGAACTTGCAAATCTTGAGGAAGTATTTCGGTCACAGGAAGAAGAGGTATTGAAAAAGTACCATTTTTGCTTCTTGGGGACCACCAATAATAGACTTCAGAAGGAAATTATTAAGCATATGGAGCCTTTGGAAAATATATATTTTCTGGAATACAATGAGGATCCTCTTGCTTGTGATCATTTCCCGGAAGGATTTGAAATTTTACGAGATTATCTGGGACCAGTAAAGAAAGAAAAAAAGAAAAAATCTTTCTTTGGCAAAAAAAGAGGATAAGGGGGAGAAAGTAAGATGGAAGAGCAGACGCTGTATGATGAATTGGTTAATGGTCTCCGGGAAATAGAAAAAAATGTGATTACGGATCTTAATGCAGGACAGGCATCTGGATCCTGGATGGGCCGGATTGTAAGCAATGAAGCGCCGGCCAATTACCTGAATGTTCAAATCACGGAAATACAGAGAACCGGGATGATATCTGTTCAAGCGGATACGGTCGTGAAAAATAAAATTGTAGGGATACAGAAAATCGAAATAGGAAAAGAGGATGTTATGAAAAATGGGGTGACATCCTTCGAAAATAAGGATTTTCTTGACCACTTAAAGAGCAATTCACGTAGTTTAGAGACTGTCTCCGAATCTATAACAGATAAGGGAGACCAACGTTTCATGGTATTTCAGACAGGACAAAAAGAAAACTCATTAAGAGAACATTACAAGTGGCTGAAATCTAATGGATATAACGAATTTCCGGAGGAAGATGGAAAAGCATCTGCACCGGCAGCTGCCCCAACAAAAAAAATAAATCGTGAAATTAAATTTAATGTACCAAAAGGATTAACAAAGGCAGAATTTGAAAATACAATCAAGTTTTTCAAGGAAAACGGAGCAAAATATCATGTAGACGAAAAAATATGGACAATTAAAGAAAGTCAACGGGAGAAATTTGCTCAATATCTGAATCCGGAAAATATGCATGCTGCCCCCAAAAATGAACCTCAGTCTTCAGAGGAAAGAGTCAGGCTAAATATTCCAAGGTACTTGAAGCCCGATGAATTTAAGAACTTGATACAGTATTTTAAAAAGAATGGTGCTAAATATGAGCCAGAAGAAAAGGCGTGGTTTGTTGAAAAATCCAAGATAGAAGTATTTGAAAAATACATTAAAACGGAAGAAAACGAGAAAGATACGGATACACAATCATGGTGGACGCCCGAAAAAGAATATTATCAAACAGAGGAAGAGTTGCAAAAGATGGATCCGGAAGCAGCGGAGAGCATGAGGCAATTCTTTAGAGACCATGGATGCATATTAAAGGACTCAGTGTGGATAATTCCTGGCTCTGTATTTAGTGTAGAATCCTTGGATCCTGAAACGAGTATAAGAGGCATAGGTAAAAAAGAGGAATTTACGAATAAACTGGATCAGTTATTACGAGAGTATGGCTATGATAAAGGCTACGCATATTCCATGGATCTTGCTGAAATGATTTCCAAAGAGACTCTTCATATGCCGCCTGAGCCGGAGGTGGAGGTAGCGGAGGCCGAAAGTTCAACATCCTTAAATAGTACTGCGACTGTGCAGACAACTGATAGAGAAGGTAACTATAGAAAGGGAAATTATGTGTCATTGCACGTACCGGATTATAAGACTGCAGTATATGAGATAAAAGAGGTGTGTGGAATAAAAGAAATCTCCGGACAGATTCTTGCCGAGACACAGGATCATTTAATCCTGGAAGGAAAGGATGGAAAAGAGATATCAGTTGCAAAAAAAGAAATTTATGATGAGATGCAGACCAGTATCGTGGAGAAAGCTATGTCCATGGATCAAAATGTCCGGGATCAAATAGATCTAATTGGAAATCCAAAGTTATCGGCACCGCAAATGGATCAAATTTTAAATGGGATAAATGATGGATTACAGCCGTTGCTGGTAGCGCAATATGCAAACCCGAAGATACCAGCATGGCAGATGGATATATACAGATATGGAATGCTTAATGGTCTTGGTTATGACCAGATAAAAGTCGGTTGCCTACAGGACTGGGATAGTAGTCGTAACAATATTGACAATATGATTAAAGAACAAAGAGGCCACATTGTTAGTGATTTAAAGGCAAATAATTATATCCCGGAGAAGAGGCTGGTACATAAGATCGGCAGACTTAATGGATTGACCGGGGGAAAATTTAACAAGGTAAGCGATATTGTAAATTCCGTGAAGAGTGGAAAAATATCAAACCGATATGGGGAAGCCTCTTTGCTAAAGGAAATAGGAGATGACTTGCAACATCAACGAAAGATAATGTCACCTGCAGCACAGCAAAAGATACATGCAGCTGCGGCGGTGCCCACACGGTAGGAGGAAAAGAAATGCTGAAAACAAATGAATTTCGTAAGAAAATGGCAGATGTTTTTATAAAATCTCTGGAGGAAAAGCAGTTCGAATGGAAAAAAGAATGGGCTGCGATGGAAACTCCTTATAACGTTATTAGTGGCAGAAAATACAGAGGAACAAATAAATTTTTCTTGTATTTACAAAGTCAGGAAAGATTACCTGAAGGAGAAATTCCGGATCCCAGATGGGCGACATTTAAACAGATCCAAGATGCAGGATGGAAAGTAAAAAAGGGTGCAAAGGGATTCGTAGTTGAATTATGGAAACCGTATGATTTTGAATCAAAAAGAGAAATCAGCTGGAAAGAATACATTGAGAATCACTTGTCACATGAAAAATACGGCGTTATTACAAGAAATTATTATGTTTTTAATGGTCGGGATATAGAAGGGATACCGGAGTTACAGCCTCAAACGTCGAAGGAAATCGTTAATGATGAACTTATAGATAAGATTCAAAAAGGCATGGATTTACAAATCCTGAATGATGGTGGGGATAGAGCTTATTATAGTCCTAAAACGGATTCTGTTCATTTGCCTGAGAAGGATACTTTTTACAATTCCTACGCGTATAATGCTACGGCATTGCATGAATTGTCACATGCAACTGGTGCGGAAAAACGACTGAACCGTGACATTAGAAATGTCTTTGGAACAGAGAAATATGCATATGAAGAGCTGGTTGCTGAGATATCCGCCTGCTTTATGAGCGAGCATATCCAAATAGAGCAGACAGAAGAGCATGTGAATAATCATAAAGCATATATTCAATCCTGGACTAAGGCATTATCAGAAAAGCCGGAAATGCTGATGAAAGCTATACGTGACGCTGAAAAAGCTGCAAATTATCTGGAATATCATGCAGAAATTTTATCAAAGGAAGAGTATCAAGAAACGCTTACGCTGCATGAAAATGAGGAAACACCAACACCCGGAAACACTTCTGAAAAAATGGTTGAAAAGACAGCAAATCCGATTACTAGGGAAGCTGATCTGAAGGCAAATGGATATAAACTTACGCCAGCATTGAAAAAGCATATGGATAGACTGGACCAACTGACCGGCCGGAAAAATAGTGTAAAAGATATTTATAAGGCATATAAGACACATGATTTTCACGGAGATCCGGAGACGGAAAAGACTATAAAAAGCATTGGAAAAATCTTTCAACGGCAGGAAATGCAGATAAAAGCCGTCATTCCTGAAAGGTAATGGTTACCTCATTTAAAAGTGTTCACATAGTAACTGTTGACCTGTGAGTGCCTGGCATCGTAACTCAGAATCTCTATTACGATGCCGGGAGAAAGGAGAATATTATAGACTGCAAAAAGTGTGTACTAAGAGAAAAATACCTGCAAAAACTGTGTACTATAACGCTTTTTGACATGGACAGTATAGAAAGATTTACTGCAAAAAGTGTGTACTAAAGGCTTGCCTGCAAAAAGTGTGTACTGAAAAATGCTAATTTTCGATAAATACCTGCAAAAAGTGTGTACTGAAAATATAAAATAATGAAAATAATACGAAAAATAGCATCTATAATATACGATAAATAGGATTTTCTTTGCCAGAAATGTCATTTTGATGACTGCAAAAGATGTGTACTTAAATATATGATGACTGCAAAAAGTGTGTACTAACAGCAGATCCATTAAAAAAAGACTGCAAAAAGTGTGTACTAATACTGCAAAAACTGTATACCATGCCTGCAAAAAGTGTGTACTAATACTGCAAAAACTGTATACCGTGCCTGCAAAAAGTGTGTACTAACATAAATTTATATTAGATAAAAAAATTGAAAAATAAAGAATAAGGGATAATGACATATGAAAAAACAAATAATCAAACACTATAAAATGCACAAAAATAGCACTTTACATTTTTTGGACGTGTTGCTAATATACAGGCAACAAAAAAAGATGCTCCACACCGACCAAAGTTTGAATCATCTTTTTTTGAGAAACATAATAGTTTAACAGCTTCCCTTAGACATACGTTTCTGTATGTGAAGGGCTTATTTCGTATACGCTGTTTTGCGTAGTATACCATTAATTTCACAAAAATGCAAGATAAATAGGGATAGCACAATATGATTAGTAGCAAAAAATTTTTTGCGGAATACAAAAATAGTGAAAAACTAAATATTATGCGTATAAAATCTGGCCGTGCAGATAATATGATTCGTTTGGCAACGGAACTCCCGAAGGCTGCCGGAAATAGTGACATTTACATGTCAATGAACCCATTAACCAGAGTGAATCATAGCGTCCGTCGTGATCAGGAACATATTGCCAGGCTAAAGTGGCTTTATGTAGATCTGGATTATTACAATACGGTATATAAGGCATATACCAAGGATCAGATCATGGGATTACTGGAACTTGATTACTATGACCGCATAATTCCTCGGCCAACCTATGTGGTAGATAGTGGACGAGGGTTGTATTTGCTTTGGCGCATCGATGAGAATGTAAAGGCCTATAGTCGGTGGATCAAAATGCAGATGTATTTGTACAATCAGTTATTGGACTTTGGCGCCGACCGGAAAATAGTGACTGACAGTGCCAGAGTATTACGAATCCCTGGGAGTACAAATAGCAAATCAGGATCCTGTGTAACTATCTTGGAGGCAACCGACCTAAAATATAGTTTAACCAGCTTGATAAGAGACTATATTACCGGCGATCAGCCGAGCGACAAAATGATTAGTTACGCCGAACATATATCAAAAACTTTGCAAATTCCTTTGCCGGATATGCAAAACAGGGATGCGGTAAAGTTATATATTTCGACCAACAAAGACGCTACATATATGTTTCATCAGCACAAAGTTGGCCAACAGAAGATAAAAAATAAGAAAATATCGTATCTTAGAACGGAGTATAGCTTAGCCAGGGCAAGGTTGAATGACTTAGAGCAGCTGATCAGGATTCGTGATTATGACCGTGGCTACAGAGAACACATTTTGTTCCTGTGTCGGTATTGGCAACTCTGTATCAGTGATGACTATGCAGGTAGCCTACAGCATGTGATAGCACTTAACAATACTTTACATAATCCGCTATCGGAAAAAGAAGTAGTACAAGCCACCAAAAGCGCGGAAAAATATTATGCAGCGGGGAAAATATTCCGGTGTAGTAATAGTTATGTCATCCAAACCCTTAATATTACTCCAGCTGAAATGCAATATTTACAGGTGTTTATTAGTCCTGAAGAACGGAAGAATAGGAAAAAGGTCCGTAACCAGCGGGCTTATTTGGCGTATTTAAAAAATACTGGAAAAAAGACAAAAAAAGACCAGATACGTGATAGAAGAATAGCCATAGAAAAAATGATCAGGAAAGGTTATAGTGTTGTAAAAATCTGTGAAACTTTACATATATCAAGAGCAACATTATATTCTGATCTGAAGATTATCCAGGCTATTGCCGGAGAAAAAGAAGAAAAGAAAGCCAAATTGCAGAAATTATTTGAGGCATATAAAAGCGTTGAAAAAAAGAAGAGTCTAATTTTTTCAGCCCCTTTATTATATATGTCCTTCAGGACATCTAGCGTTGTTTTATGTGGATATGACCGGGTGATTCTTTATCGATATTTGCGTTATTTGTGGGTATCCTTTTGCAGTTTCAGTCGGCACTTTGGCTCGTTACGGTTTGACAGACCACCCATTGGGTGGTATAATGATTACATTACATATTTCAATAATGTGAGGATGGTACTATGACAATCAAAGAAGCTAGGTATTTTTCTGGTTTGACGCAAAAGGAAGTGAGCGTGTTGTTGGAGATTCCGCTTCGAACGCTGGAAAACTGGGAGTCTGGTGTGAGAGTTCCTCCGGTGTACGTCGAAAAATTAATTGTCGAAAAATTGGTTTCGGTGAAGAAGGAAAGGGGGTAGGAGGATGCAAAAGAGTGTGATTTTTTTTAAGCAATCTTTGCCTGAAAAGGTGGTGACTCTATTAGTATCCATTGCAAATGAAGCATTTAATAACCGCGAAGGGCAGATCACGGGTATTAGAGAATCTTCTCATTGTTTGTCTTTTGGTGGTGATGAGAATTTGTATGGCTGTTTGCAATTAGGAATGCTGGAATTGGAGGATAACAAAGAGTTTCTGAAGTGTGTACGTGACTGGAAATGGGTTGATGAGGAATATCCTGAGGAGAATTATAACGTATGGAGAATAATGGCCAGGTCCCTATAATAGCAGAAAGGGATAGATATCGTAAGCAGTTGACATTTGATATTGATACAAAGACTTTAGAAATTTATTATCCTAAAGCTAGAATGCCTCAAAGGATCCTCATTCTGCAAAAAAAAGATCAACAGGACTCAAAAAGAAGACTCCAGATCAAATGAAACTTCATAATTTTTTTGAAATGAATGTAATGGAACGGTAGTATAGGAGAAAATTATGGCAAGACGAAATATGATTGACGAAAATCAAATCGAAATGGTAGTGGTAGAAAGACCTAATGAGAAAGGTCCTGCAGAACTTGTTATATCACCCAAATTGCCGGAAAAAGCGGTAAAGACGAAAGATAATGTTAGTTCTTTTATTACTCAGAATCTTCTGGATGCCGGTGAACAATTACTTGAAATGGAAAAGGGCGGTAGGGTAAAAAAACAAATCCGAACAAAAGTGACTTTTTCATACGAAGGTATTGATATTCTTACGAAAAAGGAATTTACTCTGTTCGATCAGGAAGTACATGATGCTGTAGTAACTCTCTTTAAAGCCGGTAATCATTTTATCACTTCGGCCATGGTATATAGAGCCATGACCGGCAAAACAAATTCCGAGTACATACATCCAGACAAACTCAAAGAAATTGAAGAATCTATAGATAAGTGTATGTTCTCAAAACTTGTTATTGATGCCACCGAAGAAGCTGCCTATTATGGGTTCGAGGAAGCAAAGTACGATGGATCATTGTTATCCGCAGAAAAAATGACTATAAAAATGGGTGGAAGGAGAGTTGCTGCTTACAAAATCTTGGTAGAGCCGTTATTGTACCGGTATGCAAAGGCCGGAAAACAAATATCAGCTATTGATATCAAGCTTTTGGATACTCCTGTATCAAAGACTAATGATATTATTGTTCTACAGGGATTTTTGCTACGAAAAATTGAGGCGATGAAGTCAGATCGGACTGCAGACAGAATTATACTATATGATGATATTTATAAAATTTTTGGTATTAATGAACCGCAAAAAGTGAAAAATCAACTCCAAAGAATAAGAAAATATATGGATACCATGCTGGAATATTGGAAAGGAGAAAAGTATATTACTGATTTTATTGTAAATAAAAAAGGTAAATCTTATTATTCTGTGACCATATACATTTAATAAAAAATAAATTATAGTCTCTTTGCTACTACCCTATTTTACCTTAAAAAACGGGTCAAAATAGTTACTTTGTCTCGTTTTCAACAATACAATAAAAATAGTCATAAATCAAGTATATTTTTTTGCATTATAACGAATTATTATAATTTTTCAATAAAATAGCGAAGACTTCTTATGCTTCAAAGTCCTCGCTATACAATCGCTAAAAAATATCTAATAGACTGGATCCATTAATGGAGCCCATAATTTGATAGATTAAGGCGGATATAAAAATGATAACTCCAATCGCCGATCCAATAACCTTTACAGATCTTTTACTCATACAGACTATTTATCTCCTCTCGTATTTTGTTACAGATTCTTTTAGATTGGACAAAGTTTCTATTGACGTTTCCAACTCTTTGATGAAAGTACTCAGGTCGAGTTCTATTTGCTCAGAGTCTGTTAAATAGTTGTAAAAATCTCTTTCAAGCTGTTTCGTTTTCTTTTGGATGGCCAACGCTGTACTCTGAATTTTATCATTATTTTTATCCTTGTTTTCTTTCAATTTTTTTGCAGCTTTCTTTTTCAACTCTTCAAAATCTTCATTTTCAGCAGGAAAATCAGAAGTTGTCTCTTCTTTTATGGAACCAGTATTATCGTTGTCGGGTTGAATATCTGAAGATGATTCTTCACTACTATTATTAGACTCAGTAGTCCAATCAACCATATCTCGTATTTCGTCTATAGAAGGTAAAGTTAATTTCTCTCCAGGAATATGATATTGTTTTATATAATGAGCGAGTAATGCTTGTTCATCCACTGTTAATGTATGGTAAGTACTTATCTCTGATATGGACATACCATGTTTTATAACTACCTCTTTTAGTTCATCAATTAAGCTGTCAAAATTTTTATACCGGATGATTTGACGGACCGTATATTTACCTTTCAGATCATCAGCAATTCGTTGATTGATGTTGAAACGTTGTTCTTTCGGTAGGTTTTTATTTTGTCGAGTATAAATTTCGGCAAGTTCATTAATCTTTTCGGCGGTGCGCAGGGCATCAAAAGGACGGACGGATTCGTTATGTACGATGATACGTGCTCTTACACTATCTCTGTCAGTATCGCCCTTTTCAACCATACAATCAATACCGTTTACATAAAGAGGATGGATATTTTTGCGATATAATTTGTATTCCACTGTGTCTTCAACACCATCAATGTTTTCATAGCGTTGGAACAAGTTCTGTAAAGCATGCAGTCTTCTATCGCCACTTTCCAATTCGTAGATATCATTATCTTCTATGTAGTTGACGTTCAGGGGATTCAGCAGACCATATTGTAAAAGGAGCTGCTCCATCTCTTCAATGTTATCTATGGGATAATCATTGAGTTCGCTGCTCTTGATTTTCTGATAAGATATTCTTTTAAAGGTTCTGGGTGCAGTATCCGGTATAGAAGTTCTATTTCTTTCCTGTGAAGGGTTAAGGCTTCCGAGACCTTGAAGAGACTGTTTCGCTGAATCTTTTAATTCATTTCCAAGCATATTTAAATTCATTCGGGGTTTAGTACTCATATAAATTCCTTTCCTAAAGTGACATCATGTCACTTCTACTTATTTCACTGTTCCAAATGCAAATCTTGCAGAGTGTTTTTGGGAGATTGACGTTGGCCTAAAACCCATGTTTTCTCCAAACTCTTTTTCATGTAGTTAAGAAATGGGGTGATATCACCGGTATTGTCATAATGGTCTAAGGCTTTATAATACTGATCTTTTGTTTCTGAATATACTACTAAAGGTGGATAGTTATTGATCATCAAGTAATAATTCATGAGGGTTCGTCCTACTCTTCCATTCCCATCGGCAAATGCATGGATATTTTCAAATTTACAATGGATATAAGCAGCTGTTTTTAAAATGTTTTCGTCCTTATCAGGAATGTTTAAAATTTCGTCACATAATTCCTCAATTTCAGATGGAACTTCTTCTGGCAAGGCACCTTGATCTGATTGACCAATTACATAATCATGTATTTTATATTGTCCAGGTCGTTCACCCCTTGCCCAACGGCGCTCATCATAAGCACCTTGCATAAGTTGATAATGGACATTTTTTACAAAATCAGAGGTAATAGGATCCTTATTTATAATTTTAGGGGCCAGATAATTGTAACATTTTCTTTGGTTTTCGATTTCAAAAATGGTTCGAGTATCACCAGAAAAATTTACTACTTTACCATTTTCGAAGATTTCTCTGGTATCATGATATGTAATTTGAGAATTTTCTATCGCACCAGAGTTGTATGCAAAGATAATACGAAAATTACTAAGCTGTTGATCTAATTTTTCAATGCTATCTATTTTCTTCTCTTTCCATTTTTTTATTATGTCAACATAGGTCACTACAAAATAGCCTCCTTTTTTAATCATGAAAATAATTTTTACCAAAGAAGTGACATCATGTCACTTCTGCTTTTCCAATTCATGAATAGCCCAGCTCAAAGCACTCTTGGTGTTTTCGTTGCAATTCTTAGTCTCTAACAATTCGTAGAGTCTTTCAATTTTTTTAGACTCTATTGTACTATATGAACTCTCTAATTCGAAGATAGCCCATATCAAAGCACCATCAGTATTTTCATTGAAATTGCCGGTCTCTAACAATTCATACAGTGTATCCATTTTCATTTTTTCCATATACTTACCCCTTTTAAATATAGATTAGAGGTGACATGATGTCACTTCTGTAAAATTAACATGCGTAAGCGGCCTTTATTGCCCTTATGGTATCATCATCCAATATGCCCATGGCAATGAGTAACATGCAATAATCGTAGAGGACATTGGATGATGATGTATATTTTATCAGATCGCTGCCGGAAATAGAAAGAACTTCATTTACTTTGATGTCTTTACGAATGCTAGGAAGATTTTTTGCACCAAGGAGCTCTTCATATTGAGCATTCAGTTCTTTATATATGTTGGTTGAGGTTTCCGCAGCGGTCTGATATGCTCCCAAAAATTGAGCAGCTATTTCATATTCATCCTGCAATTCCCGGAGTTTTGCCAGGACTTCTTTGAAGCCTTTAAAAGAAAATCCTTCAGATCGAACAGGAATTACTACATAATCCGATATCATAAGACTATTAACAATCAGTATATCATTACGCGGAGCCGTATCAATAAAAATATAATCATAATCATCTATAATAGTCTGCAATGCTCTCTTTAAGATAATTTGATTGTTTAAGTTATTTGTCTTACTTTGTAACAAAAGGAAATCGGGAATAAGTGATAAACGTTTGCTTGCAGGTAAAATATCTATGTACTCGCCGACATTATAGATACAAGATTTTACTTCTTCCGCGGATCTGTACCGAAATTTAAAAATTTCAGAGACATTTTTTTGCGGAGCCATAGTAAGGCCGCTCATAATGTCAGCGCTGTCCTCCTGAAAATGATTAAAGAGCAGAGATAAGTTTCCCGATTCGTCTGTGTCTACAAGCAATACTCTTTTTCCAAAAAGGGCCAGAATTTCTCCAAAAAAAGCTGTTGACGTGGTTTTTCCAACACCACCTTTGTTATTAACTACACTAATTACTTTCGCTGCCATAATATACTCCTTCTTTTATTTGTTATTGCAGATTTTTTTACATGAAAAATTAAAAAGATTGATTAATTCATTTATTACATCTTGAGCTGACTGCTCGCTAACAGATGAATTTTCTAATGCCTTTTTACAGAAAGATTTAATGATATCATTAAAAGCAGAACTGTCTACCATAGTATAGATATCTTCTTTATCACAGGTTGCTAAAAAATCGTAAACCCTAATTTTTTTAGCAGCCTCATCTTCTGCAATCTCTCCACGTTTAAGGAGTAATCTGTAGCTGCTGGCCAGCAATTCATATCCATTCATTGTAAAATCCTCTCTTTCTTAATGCTGAAGTGACATGATGTCACTTCAGGTTTTCCAGTACTGTATTCGCTATAATTGTCTCCGCTTCGTGTATAGAATAGCCCGTTGCTACAAGCCTGCGCAATTCATTGTCAATTTGTTTTTGCCGTTCTTTCTGTCTTTTATCTTGGGCAATCTCATACAACAAATTATTTCTATGCTTATTGAGTTCGACTAATATTGCTTCACTCTTCGTCAACTCATTGTCAGCGACTTTTTTTGCCTTTCTTAATTTTTCAAGTAGTTTATCATGCGTAGATCCGGAAAAAACATCGCCAGAATATGCACCCATAAGATCGTCTTCTGTAAAAAAAATTTCCCCTTTATAGGTAACATATGCACGTTTGGCTTTTTCCCTTTCTTTTATAGCTTTCTTTTGAAACTTCTCGACGATTTTATCAATAGCTTCTACTATTAATTCATTCGTCACTATTTCTGACTCTGTCATTGCTGGATTTATAACCTCCCAATAAATTATAGTTTATTTTATAATTTATTATAACACTATTTATAGTGCTATGCAATAATTAAAGAAAATATTTTTTCTTTTCTTCTTCACTGGCAGATATTTCAATGATGTCTCCCGGCTGGCAATCTAAAAGTAGACATAAAATATTAAGGGTTGCAATAGTAATATTTCCGCCGCGGCGCAGGTTTGTCAGCGTTGCCTGAGACAAAAAATTATTATCTCGCAAAATGCTGTTGGTATAACCGTGTTTGTTTAATTCGTCAATTACATTTATTTTATAGATAATCATATTAGAGAAGCCTCCTTACGTGATTTATTGTATCACTATATTCAGTGTGATACAACACGGATATGCTAAAAAATCTCAAATCGTCTTTTTGAAGAAGTGACACGATGTCACCTCAGCTTTTGAATTTAAAAAAAAGTGGGAATCATTTCCCACTCTCATATGATTGCTGTATTAATTTTTTTATAAAGTCTGATTTACTTATAGATTGTCGCTCCAGATAATCAAATAAGTATAATTCATCAGTCTTAAAAGCTATGCTTAGATTTTTCTGCCCAGAACGATATTTCTGATGCGCTTGGCGTTGTGCTGCTGTCTCTGCCATTACTGTTCCTCCACAATTTTTAAATATACTCGATGTCCTTTTTTGTCTCTGTCAAGAGCGTAAAAACAAGGAGTTTCATTACCTTCCAATATTTCATTTATTTCATAGCAAAAGCCCCATTCAGTTTCTACCATTAACAGACCTTCGTGATTTTTATAAATATGGAATACATCATTCGCAGGTAAATAAACTTTCATTTCATCACTGCATACAGCGTGGCAATGCTCGCATCCATATGTGTAAACATTTCTTTTTTCCGCTCCTAACACACCGTAGTTGCAATAGATTTCAAAAGATTCTGAATTACTATATTTCTTTTCTTTTGCCATTATTTTGCCACCTCTGTTTCTATAGCAATGTAATCATAAAAAGGATCATCTCTTTCATCGTCACATCCTGCATTGATATAGCTTACTTTATATGCCTCATATGTTTTGCCGAAAGAAGAACTGTTCTGAACGTCATCCAATTTGACAGGTTCAACCGCAATCACTTCACATCCGCTTAACCAGTAGTCACCAACCTCCGGCACACGTTCCACAATTTCAAATTTGCGTTTTCTAAGCACATCATTCCATTCATCATAGCTTGTATACAGTTCCTTTTTCATTCTTTCTCGCTCCTTTTCTGCCGGAGAATAACCGCCCCGGCCCGGCTTTATTTTTTTATTTACCAAACTGTTCATCGAGTTCTTTGTTCGTCATTATCAATTCTATTTCATTTGCTTTCTGCAATACAGATCTTGAACTAAATGTTTCTCTGTTTTTAATATACAGAGCAGCATCATCACATTTTTCAAAGCAATCCAGCAACTCTTCTTTGCATTTTTCAAATGCTTTAATGGTACGCTCGTAAGATTTCACATTTGCGGCTTTCATTCTATCAATATTGCGCTGTAAAGTATCAAGTGCGGTTTTCTGAATATTTTCTGCCCATGTGATTTGCTTTTCTGTCCCTTTCATTTCTGTTACCTCCCGTTCCTTATGATATTATTATATAGCCGTGGCTATATATTGTCAATACTTTTTAAAAAAATATTTTATTTTTTTAACTTTGAAGAAGTGACATGATGTCACCTCAGGAGCAGGCCGAGGGGAATCTGAGCAGTATCCTGAAAAGATGAAGGAGCTAAGTAGATCTTTTAATTTCATTGTAGAATTTATCAAGGTTAAAATAAACAACTGCGCTGACCTTGAAAAATATATCTGATCCTGATAGTCCAGTCAGCCGGGATACGAAAGGAAACTTTTCAAAGGTCACTACGTTCCCAATGAAAAGAATTAAACACCCCAAACCCCTCAAGGGGCTTTTTTCTTCCTGGTCTTTCCGGTACATCTCCTTATCAATTCATTTCCGGTATGTCTTGTGCATCAGTCTGAATAATAATTTTTCACCTGGTCCAAGTAAAGAACCGTAAAAATTCAAAATAACGAATTTTTATCTAACTATAAAAATCGAAAAAATGATTTTTATAGTTTTCTTGACTTTTCCCAGGAGAAAAATTTTCCATTATTCAGACGCCCAAGACAGATATACCGAAAACGAATTTATAAGAAAAGGAGATGATGGAAGCAGAAAGACTCAGGAAGAAAAACTAAAACCAACAACCCAGAGCAGAAACCCAAAAACGTGATAGGCTCCGCAGGAGCCGGGAAGGTGACAAAATGAAGAAAGCCAAAAAAGAAAATTATAGGATCGTAACAGAAAGCGGAAAACAGTTATTTAACCAAAATTACACAGAAGCAGGAGCTAACAGAATATGGGAAATGTACAACGGAATCTACACCGATGACAACGGAAATCAAGAATATATCTACGTAGAAAAAATATAAATAATTGCTGACCTATCGGCAGGACGGGGAGAAGGAAAAACAACATGAAAAATAGCAACAGTCGCCCAGTTGCCGGGGCGTAAAGTTCGACAACAGCGACCGGCACCGGCTGAATAATGCTGGGGCAACGCCAACGAGCAGCGAAACAATATTTCAATCATAGAAAGGTTAAAACGGTGGATAATATGAGAACATACGCAGAATTAGTAAAAGAGGCAATCAGAGCAGCATATGAAAAGTCAGAAAATGAATATAAAAAATTTGAGGTTGGCAGGACGTATGCGACAAGATCCGTTTGCAATAGTGAATGTATCTTTAAAATAACAATCATTAAGCGCACAGAGAAAACCGTAACGATAGATGAGGGAAACGGAAAAACCAAACGTTGTAAAATATATACAGATATGCGTAACGCAGAGGCAATTTATCCATACGGTATTTATAGTATGTGTCCCATTATTGACGCATCCGAAAAAATAGCATAAAAATTTTAAAATATTGCGTAATATACTATTGACATATTGCGCAATATTTTATATAATATAATTGTAGCAAGGGAACAGCAGGAAGGAGTAATAAGAAAATGGATAATGAAGAAATGAACTTAGCAGAACTCTTAAAACAGACAGCAGAGGAAAACCAAACAAGAAAGATTTTAGCAATCTTAGAAGAAAGTGAGAGTTTAGAAGATGCAAAAGAAAAAGTAAAAGCCCTACTTAATAAGTAGGGCGAAGATACAAAGGCTTAGCACGAGGGGGCAGAAAACCGAAACAATTCCTGCCACCTGCCCCCAAGTGTTTTTATTATCATAGCAGGAAGATAGAAGAATTTCAAGAGGTAAAAAACGATGAAAGGAAAAAGCGGAAAATTTAACCAAATATCTTACCAAAACGAGTATATAAAAGAAAAGTACGATAGAATAAATTTAACAGTGCCCAAAGGCAGGAAAGAGGAAATAAAAAAGAAAGCGGCATCAACAGGGCAAAGTGTGAATGAATATATAAATACGCTTATTGATAAGGACAAATGAAACAAGACAGTTTTTAAGGGCGGCAGGTAGATTATACCAGCCGCCCTTCGTCGCGCATTAAGGTAATCCTGGCACACTTCTTTTTTTGTCTTGAGGTGACATGATGTCACTTCTTATATGTTATTATATATAATAACATACATATGGGCTGCAATAAAACAGCATTTGGATAATATAAAGAGAGAATCAGAGGTGACATCGTGTCACCTCTGGATCCTATATCGGGCAAAGAATTGCCCGATATAGGTCCTCAAGGCATCTGCGATGGCTTGAGGAACCCCACATATATGTAGAGCATATATGTGGCAGGAATAGGGGCAAGGAACGCCCAGTATACATATTATCGGACAAGCCGATAAATAAAGGAATTTTAGTAATAAGGAACATAATAAAAATAATATTTATATGTTCCTTAAATTACTAAAATAATATAGAAAAAATGCGATTTTATTGGACTTTTTTATGAGGAACATATATCATTATAACCAGAGGTGACATCATGTCACTTCTGGATTGCAAAATACTGATAAGGAGAAAAAACATGCCGAGACGTAAAGAAGACAGACATTCTGTTCAGGTCCTTTTTACTACAGAGGAATATGAAAACTTAAAAAGATACGCAGCTTTAAAAAATATATCTATGAGCAGTCTTGTCAGGGAATATACGATGCAAGGAATACGGGGAATACTGACACAGGAAAATATAGATTTTCTCACTCCGATTATCAGATCACAATTAAAGTCTGTGGTTGATATACAGGCAGATCGAATTGCTGGATTAGTTGCTAAGACATGTATACAGGCTGGTGCAGCAGCATATCTGTCAGCAGAAGCTCTTAATAGTTTTGTGCCTGAAAAAGAGCGCAAGAGTTTTGTGGAAGCTTACGATGCAGCAAGGAAAAAGGCGGTATCATACATAAGAGCATCAGACACAACAGAAAATAGCAAAAAGCAAGATATCTAATTAAAAAAATAGAGGTGACATCATGTCACTTCATGGAGACACAATGGGACATGGATTTAAACCGCTTGTATCAAAGATAAGATGCTGGAACCCAAACAAAGGGGGATATACTAAGAAAAATTATAATTATATGCACTATATCGCTACCAGAGAAGGTGTAGACTTATCTCAGATTAACCGCATTGAAGATATGGTTAATGTAAATGCTGATCTTAATGATTATGGTGAAGATCTGATAGGCAAAGAAGCGGATAATAGTACATACCTAAAATATATTACAAACAGACCAAGAAGCCATGGATTGTTCGGAAATATAGATACTGATAATTTCTCAGAGGTATCAAAAAAATTAAATGAGGTAACAAAGCAGGATCGAATTATATTCAGGGGTATCATATCATTATCAAAAGAAGATGCTGAGGCATTAGAATATACATCAGCAGAAAAATGGAATACTTATCTGCGGTCAGTAATGCCAGATATTGCCAAAGAGCTATCGGTAAGCCCTAATAATATGACTTGGGTAGCTGCTTTTCATGCAGAGGCGAATCACCCACATGTACATTATATGCTTTGGGATAATAGGGATAAGGTTATGTCACCGTATATACATGTAGCAAGGCAGGAGGCATGTCGAAAGATTTGTCAGGATGCAATGTTCACTCCGGAGAATGAAGCCTTAATAAGATCTATAACAGAAGCAGAGCGGAAAGAACTTTATGCGAAGCAGAATGCGTCACGGAATGAAATTACATCTTATATCAAAAAAATGTATCAGGAAGAATATGTTCCTGGGGTATTGAAGGAAATTCTTCCTGACAGAACATCACCGGAAGATCATAAGAGGCTGAATGAATTATATGAAAAAATATTGAACACAATGCCAGGCTCCGGCAGAATTGCATATAAATTTATGCCACCGGAATGTAAGGGCTATATTGATAAAGTAACGGATATTTTGTTCAAAAGACCCGATATAGGTGTACAGTATGATGTTTATATGAAAGCGGTAGGAGATATTCATCGGGTTTTGGGAAAAACGAGCCGTGAAATTTCGAAGGAGATGAACTCGGCCAAAGAAGATCTTTATAACAGAACCGGAAACATAATCCTGCAATCCGTATGCTGTTTAAAAGAGCAGATTTTGGGAGATAAGGATTTCGTATATGCCGATTTTATATATCCTGATTCTGAGGAGGAAAACATAGATCTAACAGATTCAAATGACTTTGAGGAAGACTATGATGACAGTGAGGAAGAGAAAGATAATCCCTTAAAAGAAGAAAAAAAATTTAGGGAAATAGTGAATAATAGCTCCAGTGACAAAATAATACAGAAAGCATTAAATTCTTTGGCACGTCTCTATACCAATGAAGGATCCACTCTGTATGACTATAATAAGGCATTATCATGTCTTAATGAGAGTGTAGCAATTAGCAAAAATTTCGATGCATATACGATGCTGGGAGGTATTTATAGCGATAAAAATGATAAATTCTATGATCCGGAAAAAGCAGAGTTATATTATAAATGGGCTATTAACCAGAATCCTAATAGGTCAAATTATGTAAAGTTGCGGTTGAGCCGGTTGTATGCTGACAATGAATCTGTATTATGCGATTATGAGGAGGCACTGGAAGTTCTTAATGGAGCTTCTGATACAAAAGGGTCAGTATCTTTGCAACAGGGAAATATATACAACAATTCCAATTATGCAGGTTATGATAAAAAAACGGCCTATGAATGCTATGAAAAAGCTGCTCATAATGGAAATGCATATGGAATGTTTCAAAAGGGATCTATGCTGATTGATGATAGAAATACTTTCTATAATTTAAGAGAAGGAGTAAAGGAACTAGAAAAGTCTATTCAACTAGGAAAAGAACCGAGATATCCGGGGGACACCAAACAACCGGAATTTGTAGCAGCACATATAAAATTGGCTGGACTATATCTTAATAAAAATTATGAGGTCTATAACGTAGAACTTGCAGAGCAGCATTTAAAGGAGGCACTGGGAGATATTCAGCATAGACTTCAGAAAAAATACACTCGAAAAACTGAAAGAGATATATCGTCATTAGAATCTATATATCTTAATCTGGGTAAATGCGCATTGGAAAAAGATGATCCTCAAACTGCAAAGGAATTTTTCACAAAATGTATTCAGGAGAGTCAGAGCGGTGAGATAAGAGATAATTGGTATACTGAAGAAGCAAGGATAGCTTTGTCTGAAGTATATTTGGAAGAGCAAGACTATGATGCTGCGTTGAAAGTTTTAACAGAGCCAGAGCAGAAGGATGAAAAAGGAAGAATTGCGATTCAAGAGGCAAAAATTCATCTAAGTCTTGGTGATATTCCAGCAGCAATGAGATACTATGATAAGGCTGTGGAAAAAGGAAATCTGACGGGAAGATATTACCAGGCAAAAATATATAGTACAGCTGAATATGGAGTATATGATATTCCAAAGGCATTGCAATATATGGGAGAAGCAGCAGAGGCAGATATATTTGTGGCGAAAGCAGGACTCGCAAAATTGTATTTGAGAAAGGATGCATATAATCCTAACCTGGCATATGAACAGCTTCATAAGGTGTTGTCAGAATTTCAGTCGAAAGAACTATTGAATGATCTATCGAAAAGTGAATTGAGACAGAGATCAGCCATTTATGAAATGCTCGGAGACTTACATAAGGATAAGAACTGTATGTATTACGACTGTGAGAAAGCGGTAGCATATTATAACAAGGCATTGATGGATAACCCAGAAGCTGTTACCGGAAGATTATCGCTGGCGAAGATATACGCAGATGTACAAAATCAAGAAAATGGTCACTATAACCTGAGTTTTGCCATGAAGCAGCTACAGCTCCTGGACACATTAAATAATAAAGATATTGATAGAAATTATGATAGAATCCAAATGGCCATCAGTCGCATATATGCTGATAAAAATTATGAAGGTTGCAACTATGGTCTGGCATTGTCTACATTAGCAAAGATACAAGATGATGAAAAGGGATTTATAGATTTACAGAAAGGTAATATTTATGCTATAGAAGACTCTCCATATTATGATATGAAAAAAGCTGTAGCCTGTTATACTTCAGCAGCACAAAAGAATAATACAAATGCTATGGTTAAGTTGGCCAAATGCTATCTTTATGGATTGGGAGTTGACCGGGACAAAGAAGCCGCTAAATTATGGCTTCAGGAGGCTGATCGGCAGGGAGATGAATATGCCAGAGAGTACTTAAAAAATATAGATCGAACAAGTTACAATCCTATAACATATACATTGGTTAAGCAACTGCTCAATAGCCTTGCACAGAGTAAAGATAAAAAAGTACAGCAGCTTCGAGAACAAGAATTTAAGTCCCAAAGTAAGCAGGCCAAAAAGGAACAATATCTACATCGCAATTAATGTGTAACCAGGCTTAATTAGCCTGGTTACTTTTAGGTAAGTCAAATTTTTCAGCATATTCATCAGATAATGCATAGACATCAGGTCCGAATTCTTCAGGGGTCTTATACCATTCATTTTTAGAATCATTACACCGGCTGCTTAATAATCTGCAGTAGGCCAGAGCAAAGGCATTGGCCTCTTTTTCCCTGGTGTCGACACCAGTGTGTCATTTAATTAAAGGAAAAGGAAGCAAACCACAGCCCGGTTTGCTCAGAAGGAAGGCCCTCCTGGGTCATGCTCATCTTCATGCCATGACCCATCCCCCCGATGGGGAGAGAGCTAGAGGCGCACCGGCAAGGTATTCCCGGTGTGCCTTAATGCTGGCCAGACCGCAGGATGCCAAAACCGGAAGTGCATGATAAAGGAAAAGGGAGGCAAACCGGTCAGCGGTTTGCTCTGAAGGAAGGCCCCCTTGGATCACGCCCATCGTCATGCCGTGACCCATCCCCCCGGAGGGGAGAGAGTTTGAGGCGCACCGGCAAGGTACTCCCGGTGTGCCTTGATGCTGGCCAGACTGCAGCATATCAAAACCAGAAGTGTATGATAAGAGAAAAGGGAGGCAAACCGGTCAGCGGTTTGCTTTGAAGTAAGGCCCTCCTGGGTCATGCTCATCGTCATGCCATGACCCATCCCCCCGGAGGGGAGAGAGTTTGCGCCGTTCCAGGCGATTTCTCATCCGTAAGGATCCTTACGGGTCCCCTATGTCCATTACATCTACTTCCATTTGCCCCATCCTGTCTATATTTTCAATGAACATCCCTTTGTTTGCTGTAAAACAGGCTTAAACCAATTTTTCCCGGATGCCAAGAACTGCCCTACGGCGTCTCGGGCTTCGCCCTTGTTTCTTGACATCCGGAAAAAACCGGTTTTAGGGCAGCCTCACAGCAAACAAAGAAATGTACCTTGAAAATTGAATAGACAGAATGGAGGCAGAACAAATGAAAGTAGATGTAATGGACATATTTACTGACGAATCCGCAGGAAAGGAACTCACGGAAGCTGAACTCGCCGAACGTGAACAAAGACATGAAGATTATATGTTATCTCTATACCTTGGTTAATCCAAGGTATAGAAGGAAGGAGCTGCCAATGACTATAGAAATCGAAGAGGTTACTGTAAAAGACGGTATTGTGCGCATCACCGCGCTGAACTGTAGTGAAGAAAACCTACAGAAGCTGGAGAGACTCCGGGATGACTGCTATCAAAAAGAATTACAGTTTGTGTTTGATACCCGGAATAATAAGTCCGACTGTATCTACCTTACTTACTGGCTGCACCATCAGAAAGTGACAGCCGGATGCAAAACGTACGGTGAAGCATTCTACAGAATCCGAGGTACTGTTACCACCATATCAGGGAAGTACTTAGAGCCAGCTGCATAAGCCGGCTCTTTTTACTTTATAAACTATTATTCACAGCGCATGAAAGCGCAGAAAGGAGATCACTATGATGATCGAAATGAAAGAAAGAATGACTTGCCTTAACTCTATTTTGGCGGATAGAGAGGCACCCTTTACCCTGGAGTATTGCCAGCGGTGGAAAAATAACTGTATGCTGGAAGCATATCAGCTGGTAAACCCGAAGAAGAACTGTAGTCCTACCATCTTTTACGGAGCATGGTATGAAGATGATGACGAGTCTGTTGCAGACTTTCTCATGAAATTATTTGAGGAAAATTCGGCTTCCCTTGATGTGTCACCCTATGTTTCCCCCGAGTTCATTCTGGATAACATTCTGCCCCGGATGGTCTACAAGGATAACCTGCCGGAGATCCAGAAACAGAATCTTGCTTATACAGAATATCTGGATCTCATTGTACTTTTTTATCTGCCGGTGGAAATCGATGCGCTGAAGCAGCATAAAGATCCCAACGGTCAGTTTTCTATCCAGGTATCACAGAGTGTTCTGGAGAGAGCGGGACTTTCCCTGTCTGAAGCGTATGAACATGCCGTTGAAAATGTAAAGAAAAAAACGGAAATAATTCCCATGTGGAAAATGCTCGAAGATACCGGTTACCCTATTGATCTGAGGGAATTAAATATTCAGCTGCTGGTGGTAACAATCGATAGCATGTATTATGGAGCAGGTACGCTTGTTAATTCGGAAGTGCTGAGAGAAGTTTCTGAGAAAATAGGCGGAGACTATGTTGTACTGCCGAGTAGTATCCATGAATGGATAGCGCATCCTTACCATGAAGATAAATTACCGATGTATAAAGCCATGGTTGAGGAGGTAAACAGAACGGAGGTTTCTTTAGAGGAAAGACTGTCATATAGCATTTACCACTATGATGCTGCAAGGGGATCTTTAGAGGTAGTATCCGTGTAATGGGGAAGCCTTCGGGCTTTCCTTAAAATAATAAGCAGGAGATTAAGAGCAAGGGCATTGTGCGTGTACCATTCCGACCCCCTTCCGACTGCAAGTAAGGTTTGAAAGTACCAAACCCAACTTGCAGTTCGGGCTCCCCCTGCCCATCTCCCAGGGGAGCGCCCCAAACCCCATTTTTTTGCCCTATAATATGTTATACTATACCATAACATATTATAGGGCAAAAAAACCAGCGCCAAAAAGAATTGACGCTGGCCCCCCTGCTAAATTTTTCTAGGTGGCTAAAATACACCCACCAAGAAAAAATAAGCAGCCCCGGTGGGAGAAAATAAAAAAGGAATCCCTGGCGTAGGATTCCCTTTTGCTGACCGTATGGTCAACAGCTATTATTCACAATTTGATTATATCTGATTTTATTAAATGATGCAAGAAAAAAATAAAAATTGTACCAAATTTAACGTCAATATCATTTTGTACCAAAAGTGCTATCCTTAATCAATGAATAGTGATATAATATATGTACCAAATTTAACGGTCATTAAATTTTGTACTATAGATAGGGAGAATGTTACTTATGGATAGAAGAATTTATGGATACGTTAGAATATCGACGCCAAAACAGAATATTGATCGTCAGGTAAGGAATATCAAAAAAATATATCCTGATGCTATTATTATTAAAGAAATTTACACCGGTAGTACACTAGATCGTCCGGAATGGAAAAGGGTTATTCCTAAAATACCGGTGGGGTCATTGATAGTATTTGATAGTGTATCCAGAATGGCACGTAATGCGGATGAGGGAGTCGCGGACTACTTCGAACTATTTGATCGGGGAATAGAACTTGAATTTCTGGTGGAGCATTATATAGATACTGCAGTGTATCGTGAAAACATAAAGGACAAGATTGCTCTTATGGGAACAGATGAAGATGAAATAATCAAGGGGATCAATAATTATTTTCGGAAAATCGCCGAGAAGCAGATCAGGATTGCTTTTGAGCAGGCGGAGAAGGAATTGGACGATTTACATCAGCGTACCAGGGAGGGAATAGAAACGGCCAGACTGGCCGGGAAGCAGATCGGCCAGCTGCCGGGGAGAAAACTTAATGTTAAAAAAGCTACTACGGCGAAAGAAATTATTAAATTACACAGTCGGGAATATGGAGGATCTCTTCGGGATTCGGAAGTGCAGAAGTTGGCTGGCATATCCAGAAATACGTTATATAAGTACAAAAAGGAGCTCCGTGAGGAACTTTAACAAGATTTTCCAACAACCCAGAGCAGAAACCCGAAAACAAGTGGCTCCGCCGGAGCCGGAAAGGAATGAAAAAAATGACAAAACAAAACCATAGGGACAATAATGGCAAACAGCGACCCTGATCTAATAGAACAAAGCATCAACTGGAGAATATAACATTGACAAACAGAAAGGAAAAAAACACCATGACAAAACAAGAACTAGAAATCAGATATAAGGTACTAGAAGAGAGAATGGAAAGAATTTATGAACTATGTAAAAAATATACCGGTATAAGTAATGGAGCTGAAACCATAGGCGAAATAGAGGCGAACTGTGACCCTGATATAATAGAGCAAATCATCAACTGGAGAATATAAAAAAAAAATAAAAAGAGGGGCACAAGCCCCTCTCAGACTGTAGACAAAGCTCCTTCCTGTGAGGGAGCTTTGTCTACAGTCTGAGGGTCTGGAAAAATTCCAGATCCTTAGTCTTCATAAATTCTCATTACACATTATCGTAATGAGTCCACATACGGATGATTTTTATAGAGCCTTGGTATTCTACACCATCTTCTGTGAAAGGCTCTTCATACACCTGATACACAAGGCGATGCTGAATATTAATCCTACGGGATAGGATACCATCCAGCTTTCCTACTAATTTTTCATATCTCGGTGGATTCTGATATGGATTTACCCTGATAATATTAATCAGGTCTTTTGCTTTTGCAGAGATTCCGGCAGCCTTTAATAGCTGCTGGTCTTTAAGTGATTGCTTAGTGAAAAAAATTTTGTACATCTTTACCAGTTTACCTTATCTTCCGACACGCAATTTTTTAACGGTTCCTTGGCTCCTGCAATAATCGATTCAGTCATGTGAGGGATGGAGTCCAGATATAGCGTTTCTTCTATTGCGTTCCAATCATCTTCAGAGATAAGTACAGCATTTCCATTTCTCCCGACAATTAATGTGGGTTCATGATATGTGCACGTATTCTCTATGAGATTGTAGAGGTCCTTTCTTGCAGTAGTAATATTGATTGTTGACATAATAAATCTCCTTAATAGTGTGATGTTTCGTTTCGTGTTGTTTCGTTTTGTGTTGGTTATGTTTCTAAATAATAGTCTCGTCAGTAATAATTATCGATATACTTATATTCTCAGCTTAGTTTTCGTATAAAGTATTTGCTATAGTGTCAAAATTTGTATAGTTAAATTTCGTTGCGATGACGAGATTTCTTATGTCATATATATAATAACGTACGTTATAGCGTACGTCAAGACTTAATTTTATTATATGCAAAAAAATTTTTTTTTTTACAATTATGCACAATATTTACGTAAATATATTATACATATTGTATATTTACACAAATATATAAATTTACATATAATTACTATTAGATATAGAAGGAGGACAAGCATAATGCCAAAGACAACAAAAGCAGCGCAGAAAGCGGTAAACAAATATATAGCAAATAACTACGACCGAGTAAACCTGACCATGCCGAAAGGAAAAAAGGAAGATTACAAAGAAGGTGCCGAGGCAGCTGGAAAGAGTTTAAATCAGTACATTATGGATTGTGTGGAGGAAGATGTGGAGGCAGAAAAAGGAAGAGTATTGTACACAACGGAAATGGTAGAATTAATGGGAGAAGTATATAAGGGGATTCTGAGAGTAATGAATCCGGAAGGTCATGATCCGTACTGGACCATATCAGACCGACGGCCGATGAAGTGCATAGTTATGCTTTTGCCGAGAGCAACGACATTAGGAATACCTAAAGTACTTGATGAAAAAATTGCAAAGCTGATGAATATGATATCTCTGGAAGATATGTCAACACTAATGAATGCACCAATGCCAATGGAATTTGCTCTTGCTTTTAATAAAGGGATGATGAAATAAGATGGGAAAAAAATTAGATATAACAGGAGAAACATATGGGTATGCAAAGGCCATCAGGAATACCGGTAAGCAATATCATGGAAGTTATATTTGGGAATTTGAGTGTACTTTATGTGGTAAAAGATTTGAAGCAAAAATTAGAGATGTAAGATATGGAAGTGTAAAAAGCTGCGGATGCTGGCATAGAAAAAATTTGGACAAAATGGATACGGATGAAAAATTTGGACAAATAGAGGGGACAAATGTATCGAAAATCGTTTCTAAAAAGATTCCCCAAAATAATACATCCGGTCACAAGGGAGTGTCGCTGGCTAAAAGAAAAGGCAGAAAAGATACCTATGTTGCCTATATATACTTTCAAGGGATAAGATATCATCTAGGATCATTTAAAAACATTGATGCTGCCGTAAATGCGAGAGAAGAGGCGGAAAATAAGTTATATGCAGATTTTTTAGAATGGTATGCGGAAGAATATCCTGAGAGATGGAAACGCTTAAAAAAGAGAGATTAAATCTCTCTTTTTTATAATTGAATAATATAGTTATTATATGCAAAAAAATTACAATTTCCACTTTAAAAAATCCTGATAGGAGATAGGAATAAGTTCTATACTGTTTTTAGGAGGTTCCGGTTTTAAATAATATATTTTTTTCGACAAAATTCCATTTTCTCCGGGAATATTTATTTCCAACCGATAGCAGCCATCAAGGAAAAGCTGACGATAGATTTCTTCGTCACAATCGCCATAATCCTTCAGATCATGTACGGAGATCATATCGGTCAGCTGAAATTCCGGGAGATTACATTTTACTACTGGACAGGCTCCGCGCTTATAGCAGCTGGGTAAATTTGAATAGATCTCTTTACCAATAGTGTTTACAGAGGCCTGGATCAATTTATCCATGGTTTGAATGATTTCGATTCTCTTTAATATGTCTTTCACAGGATTACATGCTTCTTTTTCGGCTTTCAGTTTTTTATACTCTGTGAGAAAGTCGGAAAGTTTATCAGCTGCAATAAGGTGCTCTACCGGCACTAATATTGTCTGTCGGGTGCAGCTGCTGATAGATTTCCTGATCAGAGTATCAAATTCCTTGGTATTAAACCAGATACTTTCCGTCAGTTCCTTATTAATTGCCTTGGAAGCCAGTTTTGTATAGCTGGTGGTTTTTCTGCCTGCGCCGGTAGAGAGATATATATAATGTACATGTGGACGAATGTATTTTTGTACCCAGCTGCGGTCACATTTTAAAATCTTGCAGGCGCTACGAAATGAAAGAGTATAATCAGATTCGAGAGCATTTAAACATGCCTGCCATTTATCTTCGTATTCATCAAAAGTTACCAACATCCGATTGCTATTCATAAATCTACCTCCATCTCCTTTATATGTTATATTATACAATAACATATATAAAAAGTAAAATAAAACGATACCTGGGAAGGCATCGTTTTATAATTTCAGTTTAATCATGCAATTCGATATTAAAATCCTAACTCTATTGATAATTGACATGGTTCGTTTATCTTATTTTCTTCTGTCCAATCATAACATCTAGGGTATTTTGCTTCCGTAAATGAATTTATACTAACTGTTGAGAGACGATTATATAACATATCTTCTGCGATTTTAATAACCCAACTATGTGCACTTAAATAACCATCGAAATTACAAGGAAAACGCTTGTATTTATAATCTGGATGATAGAGACTTGAACAGCTTGCTTCGATAAAATCATAACTTCTTCCTATTGAAATAAATATTTCTCCTCCATATGTACCATTAACAGCCTTTGTCAACATTTTTTTCGGCTTTTTTGCATTAAAAGATTTTATTTTCATAATTAGTTTTATGGTTGCTTCCGAACAACACCCCTGTCTTGCAAACTAAACAATATTAACGAACATTCTTCTTAGATTTGGAATTTTCAATAACAACATCATCTCCAAAAAGAAGTTTCTTCTCCCTATTAGAGTACATCATTACCTGCGTATTAAGTACCGGCTCGTCCATATCCATGAAAAACTGCGAAATATTATCTTTATACATGTCAGCTTCTCTGACAACATCTTCATCAACCAACAATACAAAACACGTATTAATACTGCATGGGAATATAAGTACGTTTTTCCCCGATCTATCGGCAAGCTCCTTTATGGAGCTATGCTCATATAAAATAGCTGAAGATCCAAAACAGCTATATTCAGATGTAAGCAGATAGGCATCTTCTGATATACGTACAAGTTTTTCCGGGAAAAGTCTTTCCGTATTTTCCATAGCAGCTTCTTTTACCTTTTCGAATGTAAAACCATTATTCTCAAAAGCCTTAAGGATATTCTGATTTATAAGTATGCTCTTAATTTCATTCTCATTAGATGCAATTAAAACTCTGTAGGTAATAGCAAGCTCTCCCTCAACAGAATAAGGAATATTGGCAGCATCAAGTTCAGCCTTATTTGCATCATAATTCATCAAAGCAAAAAACACATTGTTAATGTCAATCTTGAGCGAATTATCATCAACTGCTGATTTATGTGCTATTTCAACTGCTTTAGTGTAGCTTTTTTCGTAGCTTGCTGCTATCTCCTTAAGAGTTGACACAACATCACCATTATATTTTTTTAAAAAAATACTATCATATAATCTGTCAAGTGGGACCACAGGCGGTTTAATGGCTTTATCAGGACTATCAATAAGTAACACCCTAAAAGTCTTTCCATTCTTGACCACATCTTTAACTACTGCATGATAGCCATTTTCAGCACTGAAACTTGCCGAAATGTACTTCATAAAATCCTCACTTACCTTTAAACAAAACTCTTCAAAATTCAGCATAATATTTTTCCTCCTAATTAAATACTCTTCTTATTTTATATGGCGAACCATAAACATTTGATATTTTAATACCACCCTGTGGATATGGTTTTGAATTACTTGCATGTACCATTTTTCCATTGCCTATGTACATGGTTACATGATACACTTTTTCATCAGTTCCATTACGAGAGTAAAAAATCAAATCTCCAGGCTTTGCTTCAGCCAAACTTGCGACTGCCTGTCCACTTTTAACCTGTTCTTTTGATGTTCTTGGCAATAAAATTCCAAATTGACCACATACATATTGAGTAAATGCAGAACAGTCTATTCCATTATTAATATCTGTTCCACCATACACATATTTATTACCGACAAATTTACAGCCATAATCAGCCGCAGCCTGTCCCAAATCTGATGCAATAAGATCAGAACCTAAACCTACATCATCAGCATAATCTCCAGTTACTCTTTCTCCTAAATCAAAACTTGAACCATCCGCTACAAGTTCTCTTTCCAGTTCAAGCATTTTTTTCTGGTTAGCTGTAAGACTGTTTTCAACATCTGCAAGCGTTTTTCTATGGACGGTTCTTGTTTTATCACTTGTTTCCGCATATGTAAGCATATTAAATGCTTTATCCAAATTCGCTTTTTCCGTATCGCTGTCAACAACAAGATAGCTATCATCACTCGAATCACTTGATACATTATCAGTTGAAAATATTATGTAAAGCAAAAGAGCATCTTGAAAGTTATTAACTCCAGAGCAATCATCCGCATACACAACGTTATATCCTCTAACCGTATCAGTATTATTGTCCAACCAATCATGTGATGCTTTATTGAAATCATTATATTTATTATTCAATATAGTAGTACAATACGAAGCATCTGCCTGTGCAGTAGTATTATCTCCAAACATGAAAGAAAACAAGCCACATATAACACCTACTGCCGCACCAATCGGCAAAATGATAGGCATAAGAGTAACTATTAAGCTTGCAAGTGAAGTTGCTACAAATAAAATAATCTGACCAATTAATCCAAGTAGCCACTTCACCATGCTTTTAAAGAAATCATCCATAAACCTTTTAGCAATAGATGCAACAAAGCCGCCAAAACCAGTAGATAAATTATTCTCCCGGTCTGCTTCAGGTTTGATTAAATTCTTAATTACAGCTTTTCGGGTAACATCTTTAATGTAAGCCTTTCTATTAGCTTTCATATTGCTTTTATTTTTTGCCTTTTTGTCCTTTTTGCCCTTTAAATTCACCTCTTTTTGAGTAAGCTTAAGCTTCTTATCAATTTCTTTTTGTTTTTGGGTATTTTGCTTAATCGTCTTTTTTACTTTTGAAGAACTACCTGCACTACCATATGTCGGCTGTATATCAACACTACGATTTTTAATTGTCTTATTTACACCCTTAAGTTCCTTAATCTGTGCCTTGACTAGATTTTTCTTTTCTCTATTAGATGTAATTTTATGTTTAGACTCTAAAGTTGCAACCGATACCGCTTTTTTTACAATACCTTTGGTTAAATTAACTGCTCCGACAGCCGCTGCTCCAGATATTGCATATGATTTTTCCATCAATACATCATCACCAGATGTATTTTCATTCAAACCATCAGTTACATTTTTTACAAAATCTGCACTACGTCTAACTGTTGTAGCACTTTTGCCCAGTACATTTTTTGACTTTCCATCGCTGCCAATACTTTTCTTTTCTTTTTTTAACTGTTTGATTTTATATTTATTATATTTGATTTCTGAGCGATTAAGAGCTTGTTGCGATCTTACTGCTCTACCAAGTAAAGCCTTTTCGCTTAAATTATCCAAATTTACAGTAGAACTGGAAAAGCTGACCTTCTTTATAGACGGTGCCTTAACAATAGTAGGTCTTAATACACTTAGCGCAATGCCTGCAGCTTCAACTGATGATGATTTCTTTTTTGAATTATTATGTTTTACAAATGAATCATCCTCAATTAGAGCCTGCTTTACATCAACAACCTCATCCGTAAGTTGCATTGCTTTTTGCTTACTGGATAGTAAATTCTTATTTGAATAACTATCCGTATTAGAAACTTTTAAAGTGCTTTCAACATTCAAAAGTTTATTTTGCTCATATGAGTTTTTCTTTGGCTCTTTAAGAATTGATTCCTTATTAGGACTTCCATAATAAGTAGAAGCATAAAATTTTTCAGTTGAGTCAACAGTTTTATTTTCAACAACACTATGTTGTATATTAGATGATGAAGCAAAACGATTTTTTACCTGTTCTGCCAAAATACTTTCCTGAACTTTGCTTCCACCAACGTCACTATTCACATAACGCTCTGTATCTTTTAGTTTCATGCCACCTTCTAAGCTTGCAATCTTTTTATGCTCATAATTACTGCCCAAAGTCGTATCAGAAACACCATTAGATCGACTATTCTGCATATTTACAGAATCAGATAAACCAGACGATGCCAAACTGCCAGACTTGCTGTTATTTTCTGTTATAGCTGATATATCTATATAAAAAGATTTATCCGGCATAGAATTACTACTGTTTCTATGCCTATCTAAAAAATAATTGTCTTTTACCTGACTGGAAAGTGTACGTTCTTTTGTAAGATTATCTCCTACATTTTTATTAACATATCGGTCAGAATCCTTAAGTTTCATATTACTCTCAGATTGAGATACCATTCGCTCAGAATAAGTTTTTTTACCTTTATCCTGTGTTGTACTCATTTACACAACATTCCCTTCTTTTCTTTGAGCAACCTTTAATGCAGCTTTTTCCTGAAAATTAGTATTGAAAATATCATAAATGATGTTATCTTTTTCTATCCTGTTATCCATTGGTATAACAACATTACCAAATCTGATTAGTCCCATACCCGGAGCAGCGTTATCTATATATTTAAGATGTGCTTCTGTAAGTCTACCTTCAAAAGCATCCAAAATTACATCTGCATCTCCGGCACCCATACGTAAAAACATGGTGTACTCGCTGTTAGATAAGAGTTTTGCTGTATCTTTGTCAAATACAGTATCACTCACATTCTGCGTGATTCCTGTACACAGTCCACCAAGTTTTCTTACCTTTTTATACAATGAAATGAAATACTTACGAGAGTATTTTTTATCCATAAGAGTATGAAATTCATCAATATAAAGCCATGTAAATCTGCCTTCTGATGCATTTTTAATTATTTTTTGGCGAATATAAGAAAGAGTTATAAGCATACCTACACTTTCAAGATCATCTCCAATATCACGTAATCCATATACCTGTATACGATTATCAATATCTACATTATTTTGGTGATTAAAAATATTCATACTTCCAGTAATAAAAACTTCAAGAGCAAGAACGATATCATGTACTTCTTTGTCTGGCTGATCTTTAAGTATTGTATAAAAATCAGACATGATAGGTACCGTTCTTTCTTCCAAAGGTGTTGTAAGAAGTCTTTCGTATAAAATTTTTATGCATCTATCAATAATTGATCTGTAACATGTTTCAAAATCCTGCTCCATCGCATGTTCACAAATTCCACACATAATAGTAGATTTCTGAGTAATAATCTGTCTAATATTTTTGGGAGATAAATTTTTAATATCAATATGCAATGGATTGAAATAGTTACGTGACTCAGGACCAATATTAATAAACGTACCTTTAAATGCCTTTGCAACATCTTCATACTCAAATGTAGGATCAATGATGATAATATCATCATCCGTATTTAAAAAGACACTTCCGATTTCCAGTTTTGAACCGGTCATTGACTTACCTGCTCCAGATACACCAAAAACAAATCCATTACCATTAATAAGTTTTTTTCTGTTACATGCAATAATATTTCGAGTTTCCTTATTTACACCATAGTAAAACGGATTTTCCTTCATCTGCATTTCCATTGCTTTGAAAGGAATAAGGATTCCTGCCATCCTTGTAAACATACTCCTAAGCTCAGAAACATATCTGTTACCAATTGGCAATACAGTCATCAGTGCTTCTCTCTGTCTAAGATTATACTCATCGAGGTAACAGCTATGATTTTCCGTAATGAGACTTACTGCATCTTCTGCTTCATCAAGTTCTTCAAGGCTGTTAGCAGTAATGATTACATTGACACCAACGAAAAACATCTTCTGACCATTGATATTAACATCATCAAGCATTTCCTTGACATCATCATTCTCTTTTGAAACAGTATATGAAATTTCCGAAGTGAAATTTCCTCTCTTATTTCTCTTATCCTGCTGTTTTCTGATTTTATCCTGTGTTGACATATACTGTCTCTCAAGTGCAACTTTAGTTGGTGTCTTATTTACAGGAATATAATCTACACTTATAATGCTAGGAATTGTTATATTAATAAGACCATCAAAAAACTCGTCACTCAGATCATCATCAGGGTAAGACTTTGGATTTACATACATTGCCTTGCAGCATTTATTTTCTGTAAAGAACATGTTTTCATTAAAATCAATGTAATCTGGAACAATGTAATTCTTCCAGTCATTTCCATTATTTATGCACTTTTTAAGATCAAATGAGTATTTTTCCTCATTACCCATTCTAAGGAAATCATGTATAATTCTAAATCTTTCATTAGAATCAAGCGGAACAAGCATTGAACCTAGCGCTGCAAATTCTTTCAGAAGGTTTGCTTCGATAGAGGACATTCCCTGCGCTGCATCTTCATAATTGCTTCGCTGAATAGTAATTGTAAGATATTTAACCTGATCAATGCCTTTCTTACCATTAACAATTTTGCTTGTGATAATATCGTTATAGCAGTCTCTCTGCAAATTATATTCATCTGCTTTATGCTGATATAAAATTTTGTTTTTGAACTCAACCATATCTCTATTTTTATTAAAGATAGTGAATTTAAACAGATAAACATCAATGGCATTAAGAATTCTGCACCATTCTCCGAAAAAAGAAACCTGCTCATTATACGTCATAGTGCAATAATTAAGGTCATTTACTAAAAAAGTCTTAGAATACAGGTTTTCTCCCACTTCCCATATGCCATTAGGTGCAATTTTCCTAACCTCAATTACATTCTGTACTGATACCGGTATTGCACTCGTAAGAGTACTCGGTTTTTTAAGTTGTAAAAATTCCTTACGCTTCTTTTCTCTTTGAAGTCTTTTGTATCTTCTATTGCGTTCTCTCTGGTTATTATTAGATACCTTTTTATTACCAGAAAAATTAATGTTTGTATTATTCATAATTAACCATCCTTTACAAATCAGTAATCATCATCGGAAGTATCATTTTCATCATCATAATCATCAATACCATAATTAGTATCCTGATCCATAAAATCATCTGCTGAAATATCAAATGTTTCCGCATCAAACATAAGATCATCAACACTTTCACCCACTTCATCTGATGCTAAAAAGTAAGGCAAAAACATCTTAGATGCAGTATCACTATTCATGTTCCGGGACTCAGATATATTCCATCTACCAAAAGGTAAAAGCTCTTTATATAAATCAAGAAGCTGAACATGAAAGTACGATATATCAACATCATATCTGTTAGCAGAAAAGAAAATTCTACTTTCTGTATCTGGATCATTAACATTAACCAAGAACATGACTCCACACATCGTAAAATAGCGGCTATCATCCTTTACTTCTTTTGCATAAATATCATATACATGAGGATTATTACGTATCATATCTTCAAGCAGATTTTCAGTTCCCATATAATTTTTTTTGAAAAATGCCTGTACAGCCATATCAGATACAGGATCGAACTGAGTAACTATCTGCTTTACTTCTCTCATATCAAATATTTCTCGAATGAAATCAGTAATTTTAGGTGAAAACTCTCTGACGTAAAATATCTTATATTCACTATCTTTTTTCTTGAAAATATCCACGCTTTCTTCAAGACCTGAAAGCTCAAAAGTATCTTTCCAGTCTAAAACTGTAGTATTATCAAAATACGATATATTAAAAGGCAAATCAGCATTATCCAGAATAATACTATGTACTAATTTAAACCTCTCATTTGCTTTAATATCTTCTAACATAACCGAGTACTCTGCCAGATTAGAACACATATTTTTATATAGTTCATCACATGTTACCCATGCATTATCTTTTTCAGATGTAAAAAGTACATTCAAATAAATTTCTTCATTAATATAGTAAATTCTAAATTTAAAATCATATCCTCTAAATACCTGAAATACATCATGTGCTTTAACTGATGGATCAGATATGGATATACGATATAATTTTGAAAATATATTTTCTCCAACCTGAAAAATACCACTATCTGTTATAGTCTCAATCCCATATATATTTTTTATGAATAACGGAGCACTATGCATCGGTACTGGTGCTTTTTTTACTTCTTTGAATCTATCTTTTTTATTTAGTTTCTTTTTCTTTTCTCTCTTCATTAAAAAAAATCTCCTATGAATACTTTTTATAAACATCTACCACCTTAATCGGCTCACAGTCATACCTTACACATCCATTGAGCTGTGCTCCATAAAAAATTGTGCCATCCATATTGCAGTTGATAAAAGAGACACTTTCTAAATTTACATATGAAAAATTTGCATTTTTTAAATTACAATTTAAAAATATGCAATCATTTAATGGAATAGTTCTAAAATCAAACTCTTCCATTTGTTCGTCTTTGAGAATGTGGCAGCTTTTCATTTTTCTTTTTAGCTCTCTGGCATAATTATATTTTTCCTGCTTCGGTGACAACTTACTGCCGGAGATGTTCAGTAGCTCTTTAGTCTGCTCCTCAAGTTTATGTTCACGCACATAAACAGTTTTTACAAACCACTCATGCTGAATTTTTTTTAAATAATCAATGTTTGGCAAATTTTCTGGAATAAAAATATACTCCGGCAAAATATCAGTATCCCTGATTTTTAAGAGATAAACAGGCTCCATGCCATTCATTTTAATTCCTATCTTTCTAACCTTTTCGTCTCTATACAAAAAATCATCAAACATAGAGTTAATATTTTTCAATGCATACTCAGCCGTATCCGGAATATTATGCTGCAAGGTTATTTCCATAATTCCCTGAAATTTATCTTCACTCTGCTGAGCTTTAGCTAAAAGTGCTAGATTATATCTATCTTCAATCTTTTCCGGATCTAATCCCATCTTAATCATGTAAGACTCATAAGATTCAACATATTCTGTATAGCGAAAGTCCATAGGTATATTTTTCATTTCTTCATACTCATGAATTATTTCCGCTTTTTTATCTGTCATTCACTCACATCCTCTCTCATTTTTACATAGTTAAATTGTACCGCTATGAAAACCGCTTTATATGTCTTTTTTGTAACAACATATTCTATTAATTTTCATTTTTGGCAAAGAAAAAAGCACTGGAAAACCAATGCTTTTTGAAGCGGAAACTATCTTCCTCTATGTTGTATTCTATTTTGTACAGTTTCTTCAATGCTGACCATCTTAGTCTGCCTATTATATATATATCTTTTATCTGATAAAACTTTTTCTGCCGGAACTCTGTCTCCACCTACAAACTCATTAAACTTATCTATGTTATCTCCACTTGCCGATGCAACAACCAATTCATCGGAATTAGGAAACATCATAACAAGATTATCCTCTAATTTGTTTGCAAGTTTATCAAGTGCATCACTATAAAGTATTGTACCTGAACCATACTCATTGCTTTTTTGGAATTTAAAAACATATACTGGATCTGATTGTTCTTCCAAGTTCTCTGATTCTTTATACTCAATATTATTATCTATTGCTGCCCTTAACTCATTCATGTACCAATCATCCAATTCCATGCAGCATATTTCTCCCAATATCTCAGGTGTATTTTTACAAGCTGACATATACAAATCATTTTCCGATAATCCAATATCACTCATTACCTTATTAGTCACAAGATAATTAGATGATTCTGTTAATTCAACTCTATATGCAATTGCTAAATCATAAAAATTCCTATGTGGAATATGTTTAAGTAGTTTTTCATTCCTATCACAGTTAATAAGAGCAAAATAAACCCTGTCCTTTACTGTAGTCTTATCAAACTCAATTTTAGGAATATTACAGAACGCCCTTTTCACTTCATTTACTACCTCTTTTACTGTTATATACATGTCTCCGCATTCATTGTAATATTTATAAATATCATTCAAATAAAATATAGGAAACGCATCAGGTCTAGCCGGATCAACAACAGATAACTTATCCTTCTTTTTGTTAATTGTGTTGTCGGCATCACTTATTTTAAGCTCTACAAAAAAATCCTCCCTGTCCAAACTTCTCTGAAGCTCATTACAAATAAGCTCTTTAAAATTGTCATATTCTAACATTTATATACCACCCTTTATTATTATTTAGAAACAATTCCAATAATTATGTACTAACTTATAATATATATATATTTTATAATGAAAAATCAAAGCATGTGTTGTTTAAACTGGAATTTTTTCTTTTTTTTGTGTACTTTTTGTATATATTCCTATATTTAATATGTTTATATCCGCAAAAAAATAGCGCAATGCTAGGTAAGAGCATAACGCTATTTAAAAACATATACTATTGTTATAGCAATTTGTATATCTAAGAATACCACAAAATCATTAAATTTTCAATCACAAATCGTATTTTACTCTGATGGACATATGCAGATTACACAGTCATGTTCCCATCATGCACTGTGATCACAAACATATAAAGAGTAATTATTGTATATTTTGCAGCACATTCATTAATTAGACCTAATATTCACCTCAGTATACAACATAGGGTTATCACGCAAAAAATCTTTTAATGTGTAGCCGATTTCAATTAGCTCTTTAGAATTAGAGCGTCTGAATCTTTTATAAGCACAAGATACAGCTCCTAAAATATCCTCATAATTATCTCTTAAAGAATCATTATACCCCTGAATAATAGGGTGTTGATAATCAGATATATCTACTACATAAAATGGTATATCTCTTAATCTAACATCTTTACCATATTCTCTGATATACTTAATAGCTGAATGTAGATTATCTACCCAAACTATCGAAGTGTCACAAAAATCATATTTACAAATAACAATTCTCACAGCATGATTATAGTTATCTTTCTCCATCTTTGTGATTATACCTGTATGAAATGAAATATCACTAGGATGTCCATTATGAACTCCCCATTCACAAAAATTATAACCTAATTTCAATGACTCTGTGTATAATTTATCTGCTTTAGTTTTAATATTGTCTTGACTATTTCTAATGATATGTTTACAAAACATATCTATTAACTTCATATTCAGTAAATATTCTGGAATATCATCATTGATTTTAATATTCAAATCATTCCTTGTAAATTCCTTATTTACATTAACTATTTTGCCTGTTTTGTAGAGAATATGAAATGCTTGTTCCTCGCAAATAATATTCTCAAGATGAACTCCACAATGAGGACATATGTGAGGTATTTTACTCATAATTTGTTTTTCAAACAATGGATTTCCACAAGAAGAACACTCAAACCAAGATGTCCTGAATGGGTCAAATGCAGACATCGGCATAATAAATGATTTATTGTTATATTTAAAATTTTCCATATTGTTTTACCTCTCTAAATTTCAGTACTTTTTTATTTATAAAAATAGCTGCGACTATCTCATTTCTTAAAGTTCAATTTATCGTTCCAATTTCCTCTTCGCTGAAAATCTCTTCTACATCAACACAATTTATTTCTATTATTTCTCCATTATTTTGCTTTATCGAGAATGTATTTTTGTTTGAGTCTACTTCATACAGCGTACCTATAAAACACTTTCCATTTCTCAAAACTTTACACTTTTGTCCAATATAAATTGTATAATTAAAGTCACTGTCCGAGCAATAATTAATAAAGCTTTCTCCGTTTATTAAGAATGTATCTACACTTCTGACCATATATTCTGTTTCTCCTTAACTTGTTATTTAATCATTTAACTTTATGTATCATGCATATATACTTATTATTTTCAAGAAACTCCTTTATGCTCAATACTCCTTACTTAAACCCCAGTTCTTCAGACCTTTTCCCAATTAAATCAAGCAATTTTACTCTTTTTGAAGGCTGTCTTTATACTCTCTTACATATCTATAATATGTATTTTCAGTAAGGCATAGCTTTTTCATTAGTTCTGTTGTCCTTAGTTGTCCATTTAATACCTTTTGGTACTCAAGTGCAAATTGTTCCTTTGACATTTTCCGTGGTCTGCCTAATTTATCCCATTCTCCACGTTTTTTAAGAGCTTCATATCCTTCTCGCTGACGCTTTTTCTTACGCTCCAGTTCAGATCTGGCAAGGCAGTCATAAAATGATATGAGCATATCATTTATACAGTTGAATATCATTTTTGCCATGTTATCCTCTATTGCCGAAAAATCCATTTGAGTAGTAGGAATATCCAGAAATATGACTCTGATACCATTTTCCTTATAATACTCTAATTCGGTTTTGGTTTCATCCGCTCTCCCTAACCTGTCATACTCTGCAACTATTAATGTGTCTCCAGTCCTCAACACATCTTCTTTCAAAACTCTATATCTGGCTCGGTCAAAATTTTTGCCTGTCTGCTTATCAACATATATTCTTTCAAGTTTATAGTTATGGCTTTTGCAGAAATTTTCAATGTTAGCATTTCCTCGATCCTCATGCTGCTCTTTTGATGATACACGATTATAGCCATAGTAATATCCCATTCATTTCACATCCTTCTATTGACACTAACATTTGATGTGCATATAATATATTTGGAACGTACTCCGGCATCCTTCGGGACCGGAGTCTTTTTTATTCACTTTCATATTTTGATTTTTAGAGATTATATACCCTATCTTTTTTAATAAGATCTTCGTGGTAACTGCGTAAAAATTTTCTACATTCAGAATAGGAACACACACGACCACAAATTGCTTTGCATTGCCATTCATAATCGAATTTTTTCTTTATTTGTCTTTTGTTCATTATTTCTCCCATCCTTCAACTGTTTGGATAATTTATCAACACAATCCATATTATATATTGTACCGCCTTCCAGTATATCACTTATGCCATTAGCAAAATCATCAACAGCCTTGCAGTATTCTTCTCTAAGCATTTTCTTTAAATTTTCAAACTGAATATTTTTTGCTTCAATTAGACCAAACCAATTTTTTTCCAATGTTCTGTAATATTCTATCAGTTCATTCTTTTTTAGCTTTCTTAAATATGAATCTGAATATGTGTACGCTCCAAATGGAATTTCACTCATCACTTACATCCTCTTTTCTTAATTCTTATTTTGTGTGTACAATGAAATAAGGTGCTTTATGTCCACTTGATATTGATTCAATTTCCTTATTTAGTACATTATTTTTTTCTTCTTCACATATTTTTTCTGTTCTAATTGAACCTATGCATTTTTTCAGTTCCAAATGATTACATAACAATCCATGATAAGCATATTCGTATTTATCTGTTCCAATATAAATATCTGATATATCATTTGCTACTGCAAGAAATTCTTTTACAAGCATTTGCTCTCCTTTAATCGTCTATACCATAAGTTAAAGATTTCTGTAAGAACAAGCCAAATCACTAAATATACAGTGGAATCAATTATTCTTACTTTCCAAAATCTAATACTCTTTGTTTGTGCTATATAATCAGGATCATTTGTGAATTGCATATTATTCTCCTTTCAAAAAGTATATCACATTTTTAGAAGTTTTAAAAGTAATTTTTTATACTTTTTAGTAGTTACAATACATACTGAAAAGTATACCATCAAATAGTATACTTTTCAGTAGTATCTATAATGCAGGAACTGTTAATTATGAAAATGCTACATTCCTCTTAATATATCCAATTTTTATACAGATGGCTATCATCTGTATCTGGCACATTCCAATAAGCTCTACACTCCTCTATATGGACTATCCATGAATGGCTTAATTTTTTGGTATTAAGAAGTCTTTCCTGCTGACAAGCCTGTTTTACAGCACTTTCAGTCACAACATTTCCTAATATCTTTACAATATCCTTAATTCCAACCATTTCTCCAGTATAAAATAATTGATTCTTTATCAATTCAGAGTCCAGTTCTTTTTCCTGTTCAGTAAATTTTTTTACAGGTTCAATTCCAAATCTCATATTCTTCATATCTGAGTTATGCATTGCTTCTTTTAATTGTAATGCATTATCCATAAGATACGAACAATTACCACAATATTTTTTTATATTATCATACAAATTGTCTACAGCATCTCCATAGTTACAAGTTAATTTATTAGCAGTAATGATTCTTTCCATATCACGCATAGTATAGCATCTAAGTTGAGTATTTCTCTCAACATATCTCATGCAAAGAACCTGTAGTTTAGCTAAAAGTTTTACCATTTCATTATTTTCCATAAATATATCACTCCCATCATTTTATAGTCGCTATCGACTATCTTATACTTATATTATAATCGTTTGCGCCTATTTTATCAATATTTTTTTATATTTATGATAAAAAATCCCAATAAAAAATTACTGGGATTTCTTTACAACTATTATGCCTGCCTTTTTTTCACTCTCATGCCTTTACCTCTCTAATAGAACTCTCATATCCTTTTCTGTCATATCAAGAAATTGTTGTAGAACATAAAGTGTTTATCCGCTTGGCAAGTGGCTATCACTATGTTATATTATGTGTAGAGAATATATTGCAAGTTTTAAAGTGATAGAGATAAAGAGAGGTAAAAGCATGAGTTGTGGCGAAGAACAAAAGAAAGAAATTGAGACAATCAGAGAGAGAAAAATCGCATTAAAATTGTCGGATGCAGATTGTGACCGGTTGGCGAGAAAGTGTGGGGAGCATGGTTTGACAATCGGAGAGCTGATAGAGAATTTTGTCGGAGATTTGGTTGGCGGTACTTACTCCAACGGAAGTGATGAAAGAGATTATGCCGACCAGTGGTTCGAGCGTTGTTGGTTTGGAGCGTTCCCAGAGACTACACTTCTGAATCACTTATTAAATTCGGGTTATGAACCAGAGCATTATCTGGATATGTTGGAAAACGTAGAGACAGCAAAATCCGACATTGAAATCACTAAACAGAACATAGCAGAGCCAAGTGATGAATGGAAAGACATTGTATACCACAAGTACAATGATGATAGAACAAGCTATGAGTGTGTGCCTTGTTACAATAGTGTTGATGAATATATAGCAAGCGAAAAAGAAGATTTAGAAAGCTATAAGGCAGACTTAGAAGAAGCACTGGAAGAACTGAAAGACATGAGAGCGGACTGGAAGCCAGAGAAAGAGCCGAACATGGACGAGGAAATCGAACTCATTAAGAAGTGGGTAAAGGAAAGAGAGGACTTTATCAATGAATAGGACACGACCAAAGCAGATAGTCATAAGAGTGTCAGAGGAAGAACTGTCACAAATAAAAGAAAAAGTAAAACAGTCTGGAAAGAACCAACAGCAGTATATCATCGAAGCACTTACACAGTCGAATATTGTCAACACAGACGGAATTAAGGAACTTATACCGGAGTTAAAGCGAGTAGGTAATAATCTCAATCAGATAGCACACGCATTGAATGACAGCAGCTATTATTCGTATAATCTGATAACGGAAAATCAAAAGGAGCTGACAGAGATATGGCAGTCACTAAAGCAGTATCTTTAAAAGCAGGCATAGGGCAAGCCCACAAGAACGCTGTGGAGCTTGCCAAAAACACAGAAGTTATGCAAATAACTATCATACCTGACATTTTTTTATTTCCATTTATCAGTATTTCTATATGCATCTACTTCGGCATTTTTATGCTGCTTATAGTATTCTTCTATGTACTGATCTATTTCCCTATTATATTGTTTATATTCTTCGCCATCTTTGTCTACTACAATAAATGACATTTTGTCAATATTGCTTATTGTAGTTCTTATATATGCACTATTTTTCTCACTATACATTTTATATACCTCGTCAAATTTGCTTTTGTTACGTTCACCTTTCGCCCCTATCCCACGAATGATTTTCCCTTGTAGTCCTATTATCATATGATTCCGATTGTTCTCTCAATTCCCTTATTTGCCTTTTCAATCGTCCATAGAAGCTGTTTTTTGTTCTTGATTTGTTTTCAGTTCTTCCCTTGTAGGAATTTTTGCATTTCTATCAAAAAGATGGCTTTTGTCATGCTCTTTTCCTATATTTGTTTCCCTACAATCCCTCATACACAAATTCAACCATTTATTTTTTTCAACAATTACCTTTTTCCTTATCTGCTCGTTTCTTTCATCATTATTTTGTCAAAACCGGATTCAACTATGTTCTGGCATATACTTGCCATTTTCAAGTGTTTCTATACTCATTTGTCCAGGAACATTATCATCAAATTCTATATTATAATTATTATCATCATCGAGGAATATCTTACATTGAAAATTTTCTTCAACTTCCAGATCACAGTTGGTGTGAAACCCACAGTTTGTATTCGTGCAAGATATAAAACCGCAATCCATAGGGCATATATCAGTCTTTTCTCTTTTTGGTCTAATTGATAGTTTTCCACTTTTTAAAATTTTAAATGGCTTTGTAAACTGATATAAAAGATTATATTCCAATTCGGAACCACATATAGGACATTTGTTTAATATCATATTAATTCATCCTTTCTTAAAAAATCAAATTTTCAGATACAACCAAATAGAAATACATAAACATATTCTTCGCATTCGCATATTATTCTGTTCCAGATATTGTTGAGCTGCTTCATCTATTGAAAATTTTATATTATTGATATTATTCTCTATTACAGGATGAATATCTTCTATTATGCCTTTTTCCCTAAAACTGAAATATCTTTCATTATCAGTCCCCACAATAATATGATCAAGAAATGTCATTCCAAGTATCTCACAGCTTTCAAGCATTCTATAAGTTGTCGCAACATCCTCCTGACTCGGTGTAAGGTCATTCGAGGGATGATTATGGACTAATACAATACCGTTTGCATTTGAAAGTATGCTTGACTTAAATATTTCCCTCGGCACTGCACACGAGTAATTAAGTGCTCCCATACTGACAAAGCTACAGTTTATAGGTTTTAAACTTGAATCACAATTAATAACACATACAACTTCCCTGTCCATATCTGCAAGGTATCGTCCAACAGTTTCTACCGCAACTAATGGTCTATCCATTTTTTCATTGCTCATGAGCTGTCTGTCTTTTGTTAATCTGATAGATACAACATCTAACTTATTCTCTTCTTCCATTATTTGTCCTCATCTTTCTCAAAACAATCTACATTAATAATAAATTCCTGTGCCGGATCTGAATCATTAATCATTTTCACAACTTCATCCATGCCGTTTACTTCAATTATATTTTCCATTAATCCACCATTCAGATGGTTTTTCAGTTTTACTACCTTGTAAACCTATAAGGTTGTAAAAGATTTTTTGTTAAATCAGAGGCAGCAATATGGTTTTACTACCTTGTAAACCTATAAGGTTGCAAAAGTCTCCTAACAAGTTCCTTGATTGCCACGTGTTTTACTACCTTGTAAACCTATAAGGTTGCAAAAGGTCAAATCTGTACTTTCATGCTATCTACAGAATATATACTCTGCCCTTTACATGGTTCCAGATTTAGTTTAGTTTTCACTTTCGGATGGTAATTCACCCTGCTTATTTATTATTGCAAATATTCCAAAATTTTCTGTGCGTAACGCTCCCTGTAATTTTTCATTGAATAATCAATATCTTTGAGCTGAACTTTGGTTACTCCTGCACCAACTTTTGCCTTAAGCTTACTATCTAATAAAACAACAAGAGTTGCAGGTGCATTATTTCCAATCTTATCTCCTGCTTTTTTGTGTTTTTCATACTGTAAAGTATTTTCATTAAACATCTTCTTGCGCATTGCAGCATACTGAAATGGATAATCATTTATAGCAAAATTGTCTCCATATGATAAAATTTTGTTTGCCAATATCTGTTTCTCAAGTTTTCTGTTTTCTGCATCCACACGATACAGATTTTTAAGCTCGAGTCTGGCACGATTGTAGCCATTGGAATAATTCCAACGAAGCTTACTTTTTTTACCATCAATAGTAATGCCCTTTTTAACAGTTCCATCTGCATTATAATTATCCGGATTCGTTGCCCTACGTGAGTTATCCATATACCTTTGAAGCTCTGCTATCTTTTCGTTTGATGTATTATCGTGTTGCAATGATATTGTTTTAATATCGCCATTCTCTAACGCAAGAGTAATAGATGTTGTATCAATGTATATGCCAACCTTTCCATTGCCTACAGGATTTTTTATATTGCCATCCTTATCATATCTAATGGCAGGTCTACCCTCCACCGTAAACTGTGCATAATACTTATATTTTGCTCCACATAATTTTCTTGTAATACGTATGACTTTAAGTTTTCGTGACATCATTTCAATTTTATATAAATCTTTTTTGTCTATAATCACAGGCATTATAAGAGTTTTTCCTTTAGGTACACTCATATTGATCCATATTGGCATAGCCGATTCTCTGCTAAAAATAGTTTTTCTCTCTTTGTCAACCATTCGGATTCCGCTTTTACCATCAGATGCCATAGAGTTTGTTGTATTATACTTTTTATAATGAAGCATATTTCCATTGCCAAACAAATATCTATCCATTGCCGCCCATAATGGTAAAGCAACAGACAACTGTGCAACTGTAGACGATATATTGGTTTTATAAACTGCTCTCTGTTTTAACACTTCATTTTCAAAGCCATATTTAGTCAAACCATATTCTTTCAAAACTTCATTTGAAATTTTTACTGCCTGCTTATATTCCTCAGTTCGTTTTCTGGCACGTTTTTCCTTATCATCGGCAATTTTGTAAGTTTCAGTAATAATTTTCTTTGAATCTATGTATCTTTTATCATGCAATACTTTATTGAGCTGTTTCATCTCATAATGAAGCATATTATTGTAGATTTTCCTGCATAGTTCAAACCTTTTCTGTAATATATCTTCCTGCCATTTTTCAGTTTTAAGTGGCAAAGTTACCACAGACATTATTTTATTTTCTGCCATATCCTACCTCACATTTACAACACAATAAATATGGATTCTGTTTTTACTACCTCGTAATCTATTAAGGTTACAAAAGGTCAAATCTGTACTTTCATGCTATCTGCAGAATATACACTCTGCCCTTTACATGGTTCCAGATTTTTTTTAGCTTTCGCTTTAGGATAGTAATTTACCCTTATGACTTTTATATAATAATTCATAAGTACAGTTTAGTTGTGTCTTTTTTGTATCTTAATTTTATTATTTTTTCCATATTTGTATAATATCACTTATAGATTATAATGTCAATAATTTTGACAAAATAACGGCAATATTATTGACTTATATTTATAGAACCAATAAAAAGGAGAGCATTTCTACTCCCTTTAAAACAAACATCTCATCATCTACCTTACCTTTCCTATATATTTATCCTATGTAAATCATAGTATCACTTCATAGTTGCCGATAAATGCAGTTATTGAAAATAAATACCTACAATTAAGACAAAAAAGAGAACTTTTTCTTTTTATTCGTAAAAGCTTTAACTATCTCACGTTTATGAAACAAATATTGTTTCTAAAAATTATATGATAAATACATAATCAAAATTAAGGAGGAATTATATATGTCAGAAAAAATTGAAGTAATACTTCAGAAGGGGGATTCAGTTATTGATGCTACTCTTAATGTATCATCGAGTGAAGATTCCACACAGAGATTTTGTGCATATGCACAAAAGATGCAGACTATGAGGAAAGAAGGTGAAAATTAATGCTTGATTATGATTCATTTAAAAAGATTGTTGAAGAAAGCATTATGGATTATATCCCGGACCGGGACAATTATCAGGTCAACATCCATCCTGTAATGAAATCTAATGGAAAAATATATGATGGAATGTGCCTTATTCCCAACAATCCAGAAGCAAGCATATTGCCTACTGTCTATCTGAATACTATGTATGATACATACCAAGTAACAGAAAGACTGGATGATATAATAAAAAATACTGCTAGTATCTTAATGGATTCTAAGCAGAAGCTTCTCGACAACGGTGTTGAAACTTTAGAGTGCAATCCTCTTGATTTAATCTGTGGAGACAATGCCAAAAGCAAAGTAATCTTTTCATTAGTAAATACAGATGCTAACAGCGAAATGCTTAGTGATATGCCATCAAGGGAATTTCAGGATCTATCGGTAATTTATAAATTATACTTAAGTGATTTATCAAACGGTGGCTATGCAACAATTAATATCAATAACAAAATTGCTGATATTATGGGAGTATCTGAAAGGGAGCTGCATGATCTTGCGATGATAAATACAAGAAATATCCTGCCTACTAAGGTTATACCTATGATAGATATTATCAAGAATTATGTTCCTGAATTTATGGCAGCTTCACTTGAGCAAATGCCACCGGATGAACAGATGTATATCATTACCAATGATAAAGCTTCATTAGGTGCTGTCAATATCTTATACAAGGATTCACTTGATAAAATTGCTGATATTACTGGTACAGATCTGTATCTGATACCATCAAGCACTCAAGAAATGATAGCTGTTTCAACAAATCTCGGTACTCCTGATAAAGTAGCTGATATGGTTTATGAAGTAAATCAGGATGCTGTCAGAGAGGAAGAACGACTTTCAAATCAAGTATATAAATATGATGCCAAAACAAGGGAAATCTCTATTGCATCAGATGCAAGTATTCACAGAGACATTAAAGATGCTCCTGAGAATACCAATAATGTTGAATATGATCAGCAGCCAAGAAGACACAGAGGAAGATAGTTAGTTACAATATAAAATATATACCTATTTAAAACCACATATAAAGCATATAAAAACAGCTCCCGAAGGAGCTGTTTTTATTTTAGTCATGCTGACCTGATTGGTACAGGATATTACTTCTGAATTTACTAAAGTCAATATCAGATAGTTTTACATATTCCACAGTATATGCATATTCACGACCTCTGTAAGCTGTTACTTTTACATAATAGTTCTTATTATGCTCGATTTCCCACGGAATAAGAAATTGCTTTGTTTCTGCTGTATTTCCGCTTGCATCATATGATACTACGTGGGTATCAGTTACCTGTCCAAGCTCATTTGCAAACTCATATTTAACTTTTTCAGCATATCCGGTAATATTTACATTTACTGTAGCATTTAAGTCACCGCCTGCAATAAATTCAAGAGTCTGTCCATTATAAACTGTATCTCCATTCAATTTAGAAAGTGATGTGCTAAGTGTTAATGGCACTACATAGAATTCATTTGAAGTCTTGCTATTGCCAAGATGATCTGTAGCTATAATTCTGTATCTGTACTTATAATCAGACTGATTCAAATTGAATGTATTAACAAATTGACTGTACTGACTGCTTGATGCAGTTACCCTCTTAACACTTACCCATTGACCATCCCTGTAGCTTTGTAAATCAATAGTATCAACTCCTGACTCTCCATCAGTCGCAGTTGCTTTTATGTTATGACTTGAATCTACCGAATAAGTAAGATCCGGAGCCGTAAAGTCTATCCAGTACTGAGTAGAAAGTGCATCACTTGACCCCATAGGTGTTCCACTTGTAGCTGTACTTGACTCACTCCATACTTTTATAGCAAATGGATTGCCTTTGCTTATAACTGTTCTAAGACCACCTGTATAAAATTCTGATGTAGAGAACGTGTGAGTAAGAGATTTTCCGTTATTTGTTGTTCTCCAGTTTCCAGACTTATTTCCATTAAGGACAAAATCAAATCCGATAACATTATATCTCTTATCTGTTCCTGTAAGCTTAAATTCTATTGTGTCTTTATACCAAGTCTTATTGTTACAATTAAAGGAAACATTATTACTTGTTGGTGTAATTGTGACAGTCGGCTTATCCCATATTGAATATAAATCAATCGTAGAATTTACATTATCTGTGATAAGTTTATTTGGTACTGCAGCATTTTCACTATACATATCATCTGTTGAACCTTTCTTCGTGGTCCATCCTGCGAATATACTATTACCCGGTTCATAAGCACTTGTAAATTTCTGCTTTCTCCACCAGTCACTTGCTGTCTCAAACTTCTGTCCTGCATCCACCTGATACTCTTTTGTGATATTATGCTTTTCATCTTCACTATGGTAGCATATCTTAGCTTTAATGCCCTGCCATTGTGCATATAAGGTGACATCGTTAGTATAATTCCATTTGAAAGGCTTTCCAATTCTTGATGTCCAGTCTGTACCAGTTCCATCAGGCTTTTCATTCCATCCAATAAACTTATACCCTGATCTGCTAAACTCATTGCTCTTGGTAGTATAGTTTAAATCATAAGTTGCAGTATCTGCGCTCATTGTTCCTGTACCACCATTTGAGTTATAGATAACCTTATAGGTATTTGCTTTCCATTGTGCATATACTGTTGCATTGCCTGTATAATGCCAGTTACCATTCTTCCAGTACGTACCATCATTTGTGCATTTACCTTTGTTATTGTAAATTTGAGTACCACCAGTTTTTGCAGTATACCATCCTGCAAATGTATATCCAGTTTTTTGAGGATTTAAGTATTCTACATCATTAAAGAATGGTTTGTCATATGTTGGTGTACATTTGGCCGTTGTTTCATTATCATTTACCAATCCACCATTGGCATCAAATGTAAGAGTATACGTATTTGCTTTCCAATGAGCATATACTGTAAGATCTGATGTTGCACACCACTTGTTATTGCTCCAGTAGGTATCATCATTATTACATTTACCTTCTTTAGTATAAACCTGAGAACCACCCTCTTTATCTGTATACCAACCGACAAATGAATACCCGGATCTGGTAGGTTTTAATGATGATACATCATTATTATCTGTACCATTATATTTTACTTTACGTGTTGTCTTTGCAACCTGTTTACTGTTATCTGTAACAGCTCCACTATTAGCATCAAATGTTACTGTAAATGTCTTTGCGACATAATATACTTTTATTTTGTTACCACCAGTCATATCCTGCGTAACAGTAAATGGATTTTTGTTATAAACAGGAACAACTATCTTATCAAGCTGATAACCTGTAATATCAAGTTCTTTTACCTTATAAGAATCATTGTAAAATGCATTTTCAGAACGTGTCTCATACAATGCATTATCTACATAGTATTCTGTGACAATCTGATATTGTGCTCTGTCATAATATGCATTTACAGTTACATCTTTTGTTACAACAATTCCATTGGAAACATCTTCTTTAGTTGCATTATCTTCCATCCTTACAGCACTATATCCTGTGATAATAGGTTTATATTTTGGCACATACAATGTATTTTCTTCCACTTTTTCAGATGTAGTATCATTCAATGTGTATGTTCCGCTGCTGTTCTGGAAATAATGTTTTACAGTTACAGTATATTTAGTTACAACAGGATCAGGCTTACCATTACTATTTGAATAAGCTGTCAAAGTTACATCCTTTGCAGGCATATCAAAAGTTGTATCCATGTTGTTAGAAAATACTGTTCCATCAGCATTTTTCCATGCTACAAACTCGAATTTGTCATTGAGTATAGCACTAATATCAACTGTTGCACCATATTTATAAGTTCCTGCACCTTTAAGAGAACTAAATCCCTTATCGTCTTTTGCAACATTCAGAGTCACTTTATAGGACTTTCTACTGTAGTAATAATTTACAACAGTTTTTCCATTGCCGAGAATCTTAACACTGACTATGCCTTTATCCTTTGATGCAAAGCTGCTTTCATCAGCATATGATTTATCAGCATCAAGTTCAAACCCTATTGAATCAAATACCGCCTTATCTGTGGTAGGTTTGACACTTATAATAGAATCTGTTTTTCCACTTCTCTTTTCAGATGCACTTGGAGTTGAATTATAAGTACCATTTAGATTCTGTTTATAATAGTTAATTGTATAATTAACATCTACCGCTTTCCATTGTGCATATACCTTTGTTCCATGAGGAATATTATAAGTAACATCAGTATTAGCAGTCCACGCTTTTCCGGTGCCATCTGCTTTTTCATTCCATCCTGTAAATTGATATCCATCTCTTATAAAAATGTCTCCTGCTTTTACATGATAAGTACTGTTATAAGTAACATTATCAGTTACGGTAATAGCTCCTGCGGAAGTTTTGCCACCATTTCCGTCATAGACAAATTTATATTCATTATTTGCCCATTTAGCATAAATGGTAGTTTCATTATTTTTTGTGTTAGTGTTGTCAAAGTAAGTTGTATTGCTCCATACATCACCTTTATAATCAATTACCTGATTTCCGGTTCCATTCTGACCTGTCCAGTAACCATCAAAAGTATAACCTGTTTTCTGTGGTACTCTGATACTGCATATAGATGCGGAATCTGTGGATGTATCCATGTAAGTGATCTTTGCCCAACCATTACCTGAATTGGTTCCATTAGACATCTGTCCTTCTGTTACACCACCGATATAGCCTGAACCTCCTGCGGCTCCACCATGTATGCATGAACTACCTCCACCGTACCATCCGCCGCCACCTCCGGCACCGTAATCATTGGTATTAGAATAAGATGATGAATTTGTACCATTTGCTCCTTGTCCAAATGAACCACTCTTGCCTGTAAAAGTTCCGCTTAATTTATTTACATGTGTTTTTCCTGCGGTTCCTCCAGAAGATTGTGTTCCACCTCCTGCTAATGTTGTATAAGTCCATTCCCATGTACTATTATTAGTAAATCCACTCGGACTTCCACCAGTAGTTCCACCACCGGAACCGCCCGAACTATAACCATTACCATTTTGTGAACCACCGCCACCTCCGGCAACAATTAATACATCACTTTTATTTGCACTGTAGTTTTTAAGAACACCTCGGTTTGTGGTGGCTATGTGTGTTGCTCCACCTCCGGATGTACCACCATTTCCGGTAGAACCACCACCGTTATAACCTCCGTTGGTATCGTTCGAAGAACCTGCGCCACCTACATAGATATAAATAGTTTGTCCTTTCTTCAAGGTAACTCTACCACTTGATGAACCGCCAAGACCACCTGCTGTATCTTTTTCCTTTCCCCCTTGTGCTCCTGCAACCTCAAGTAAATATGAACCATCAAATGGAGCAGTAAATGATTGTACATCACCTGTGTAGTTATAGTATTTTTCTATAATGGAATATTGGCTGATTTCTCTGGCATTATACGAAATAGTGGCATATCCGTTACCACTATTTTTTCCGGTTTCCATTGAACCATCAGTAACGCCTCCGATGTAACCCGAACCGCCACCGGCTCCTCCGTTTTCAACTGTACTGCCACCGCCATACCAGCCGCCGCCACCGCCGGAACCATAGTTTATATAACTTTTGTTTTTATAATAAGGATAATTTTTGCCTTTACCTCCTTGACCAAAAGAACCACTTTCTCCTTCATTAGTCCAATTATATTTTTTACCGCCATTTTGATTATCTCCATCTACAATAGCATGTATTACTCCGGCTGCACCACCAGAAGATTGTGTTCCTCCACCGGCTTTGGTATCTGCAAAGAAAACCCCTCTAGTATTAAATTGTTCTGCTGTGCCACCAGAAACACCACCACCAGAGCCACCTGCGCTCCGGTTGTACCAGTCAGATCCGGAACCGCCACCGCCTCCGGCAACAATTAATACGTCACTTCTATATGCGTTATAGTTTTTCAGCTCGCCCCTTGCCGTTAAAGCGATATGTGTAGCACCACCACCTCCGGCACCGTAAGGTCCTGTTCCGCCGCCACCGTTATAAGCACCGGTTGTCTGTCCGTATACCCCATAAGCTCCAACATATATGTTGATAATCTGACCTTTTTTTAATTTTACTTTTCCAGATGAATAACCGCCTTTCCCGCCATCAGTACCATTTTCTTCACGTCCCTGTGCTCCTGCAACTTTTAAAGTATATTCTCCATCAGCAGGTGCAATAAAGTACTGTACATTTCCTGTATAGTCGAATCTTACTGTAGCAATGCCTGTCGATGCATCATAATCTCCCATACTTGTATAATTAAATTCATTATATTTTTCATAAAATGCTGCTGTACCTTTATCAAGATCTGCTCCCTGATTATCAAGATTGATTTTATAATCTACAGGAATCCACTTTGCAAAAATAGTTGTATTTTCTGTAAACTTTGTATTTACATCATTGATTGTTCCATCAGCCTGTATGATCTGCTCTCCTTTTGAGGTTTTCCAATCATTCTGCTCTGTCCAATAACCATCAAAAATATAGTTATTCTTTTTAGGTAAAGTGATTTTAGATATTTTTGATGAACATGTACTTGTACCATAAAATCCAACACTATATTTTTCGTAGATATGTGTTGAACCTGCACTTGTAGCTCCCTGATTATCAAGAGTAATATCATACACATTAGGAATCCATTGTGCATATACATAAGTGCCATCTTTATCAAATGAATGATTATTTGCTACAATTTTTCCATTGGCATCAACATATGGAGTTCCTTTTCCATCTTTTTCTGAATAGTAGCCATTAAATTTCATACCAATCTTTTGAGGAATTGTTATGCTTGAAATTGATGTTTTAGCAGTTTTATCCTTATACCAGTTATGATCATATTTCTCATATATCAAAGGTGTACCAGATGTTGTTGCATATTGCTCATCAAATATCAGAGTATATACATTTGGTTTCCATTGTGCATACATAGGTACTGTTGCTTTATTCGTAGTTGTTAGTTTTGATACATATGCTTTATCAGCATAATTAGTACCACTACCATCAGCCTTTGAATTCCATTTTTCAAAAGACCAACCCTTTAATGAATAAGTATTTTCTCTCAATGCACTTGCAGGCAGATATTTATGCTCTGAATTTAGCATTATTCCTGTTGGATTACTGCTTGCCTTGCTAGGCTTATTGGAATTATATGATACATAATATGTTATTGCTGTCCAATGAGCAGTCATTTTGGTATCTGCATTGGTACCAAAAGCCGCCCCCGGTGCATATGTCTTTCCATCACTGCCATTCCAATAATCAAAAAGATAACCTGTTTTTGTTGGTTTTTGACTTGAAAGAGTCAAATTTGTACCATAAGTTTTAGTTTGATTGCCCGGTGCGCCTGTACCACCATTGGCATCATATGATACAGTATACTTTTTAAGTTTACCGGAGCATGAAAAACTAAGATTGTCTGTAACTTCAACACGAAAAGCAGTTGTAGTTTTTCCATTTGACCAACCATTAAAATCATATCCTGTACTGCATGTGGCACTTACTGTTGCTCTTGTACCGTAAATATATGTTCCACTACCGGAAGTACTTGCAATACCTGTACCACCAGTTACCGTAACAGTACGATACATTCCTGTAGGTACTTTATTAAATCTTGACTGTAGATCTCCAGGATGTGCCCATCCTCTGGCATTTGCAATTCCGCTATAAGTATCATATACTTCACCTGTATAATTTCCGTTATCATCTGTGGAACCATTAGGTGTATTACTATTCGCAGGAACTATTGACATAATAGCATCAAGCTTAATCTCACCTTTTCCACTTGTTATAGCGGATTGATTACTGAATCGCTTAATAAGATCATTTAAACGTATATAATAAAGATTATACTCAACATTACCTGAAGTAGTATCATTAGCCTTGAAAATAAATGAACCATTTAATGAAAAATAAACAGACTCCTGATATGCCCCATTAAGATAAAGATTTGCTTTCCAACCTATTGTCCTATACCTGACAGAACTGCTAGAACCTTTAGTTCCGTATGCATTAAAATAAATACGTGCCTGTCCATCTACGACAGCAAACCTACAGCTGTCACTGCCGTAGGTTTGATAATAATCATATGCATTATGGTATTCGTCTCTAGCATAAACTTTGCTTTCATTACAATTAACGAAAATTGCTAAAAACAATAAGAAAGAAGCAAATAAACTGATATATTTTATTTTTTTCTTTTCCATTCAATACACACCCTCATAAATAATCAATTAATAGATAGAAACTGACGAATTATAACCAACCCTTGAATCTCCATCCATTTCGCCATTAGTATACATTTTTCCATAATAGTAAATATTTCCTCCTGCTATACCGCTAAGTGAATATGATTTACCACTTGGAATTAAAAATCTAGTGTCTTTTTCTACATCTACTGCGCTACATGTAACCCCATTTTCAAATAAATAGTTGTCAATAGCATCTGCCAAACCGGAATTACTATATCCTCCATTTAACCAACTGTTTACAAGGCTGTCCACATGAGCTTTCATATCTGCACTAAGACCATTTGCAATAGAACCATCATAAAATGTTTCTGCCACACCTGCCTTTGGATTGCTTGGTGCCTGTGGCTGTGGAGCAGCTGTCTGATTGTCTGATTGTCCTGAACCAGAACCAGATGATGCAGACTGTGATGAACCACTATTGTTTTTCTTTGATGAAGAGCTGCTACTATTACTACTATTGCTTGAACTTCCTTCATCTGATGAATTATCAACATTGTTTGTTTCTTCTGCCGGCTGTTCTTCTGTTGTTTCCTGCTTTTCTGCAAGATCAGCAGGATTTACATATCCGGTTTTATCCTCTGAAACCTGTACTTTATACCATTCATTTTTCTGATACTGACCTACAACTTTCACTTCCTGTCCCTGAGTTAATTTACCAACTTCAACATATGTTGCATCAGGACCTTCATATGCAGTAGTATCATTGGCTGCTACCATAGTTTTATCAACTGGTGTAACAAGCTGTTCGACACTCTCAATGGATCTGTCCTTATTTTCCTTTGAAATAGTAAACTCCGATACATATGACGTCTCAAATGTAATAGTCTTTCCATCTTTTGAGAGGTCACTATCAAGCAGATTAATTCCGTTAGATTTACTCTTTGTATATACCTTGAACACATCCAAAGTCTTATCATACTGATAATCGTCTCTGGAAACAAGGCTGTCAGGAATTGTCATTGTTACTTTAACTTTTTCCTCCGGCTGTACTTCTTTATCCTTTTTATCTACAAGTTTTACATCTGTAGATACAAACGATACGACTACCTCATTTTTCACCTGATCTGCTACTTCTTTATACAGTTCAGAATCTTCTTTGATCTCCTCACTCTTTATTTTTGTAGCGTTTCCCAGTTTACCTGTGATGGTAATTCCATTACCGGCAATAGTCTTTTCAGTTTCCTTTTCAGTCTCTTCTATTGTTTTTTCCTTTCCACCTCCTGCATTGATTGCTACTGCCGCTATTGCTCCAATAGCAATAACAATAGCTCCAACAATAACGATAATCTGTTTTTTGCTTAAGTTTGCTAAAAATTTCATGAAAGTATCCTCCTTAATGTATACTATATTATTTTTTATTTGTGCTTTCGTATATTTTTTGTTATAAAATTTTGGTTATTTCTTATAAAAATGAGAATGTGTTTTTTTTGTTTTTCAATGCTTCTAATATTAATTCAGAATTCTATTGCTTATGATAAGTTACCACCACTCTCCTTTCTCGTTGTAGTGCCACCACTTTCCACTTTCGTACTCAATGCATATGTTTCCATTGCCATCAAACCAAGTCTTTACTGGTTCTCCTTCATTCCATTGCTGTAATGATTCCTTATGATGCTGATAACACTTTTCCGTCTGCTCTTTCATTTGTTTTTGTTTAACAAGAAATTCTTCTATACTTTTTGTATGCTTTACAATAGTTTTCAAAATACCACCTCTTTATTTATTCTATTGTTAAGTATTTCCTTATCTTTAAACATATATTACCACTTTATGTTGTATATGTCAATATTTTTGACAATATTAGTGTATTATTTTTGACTTTTTATTTTTGTATAAAAAATACTCCTTGAATTAACCACTCAAGAAGTATTTACATCATAATTATTAAATCAGCAATATTTATACAGTTAAAATAAGAGAATCCACAGAATGTGCATCACAGCCATATATTACATCAGATTCATCATGCAGCATATCCCAAAACTGTTTCCAGTAAAGTCCTTCTTTTTTCATGGAACTATAGTTTTTTTCAAGTTTCACATTATGCTTAATTGCGCTGTCAATCAGCTTATTTGAAAACACTGTCATTTCGTTTGACCATTCTCTTTCCATCCTAAAAGCTCTGTCCGGATGGGCAACCACATCAAATAAATCTGTATTTATTCCTTCATATATAGCCTTACATATGCCTACATACTCATTATCTGCTGTGCTCTTTTCAAAGCTGTATACACCATTTGAAATCTCATAATGATGTTGTCCTAGCATTAATATCTCCAGGTCATTATTCGCCCTTAACTTTTCGTAATATGACCAATAAGAAGGAAGATATTCTATCTCAAGACCAATATGTACATCTATAACACCAGAATATTTTTCTTTTAATTGTTTAAGCGAAGCTATATATTCATCAAGCTGCGAGTATTTCATTCTGTTAGTAAATGGATCTCCCGGAAATGGAGCATGGTCAGTAAAAGTAATACTTTGTGAACCAAGCTCTATAGCTTTTTTTACATATGCTTCATCACAATCTTCTGATGCATGACCGCACCTTTTTGTATGTACATGAAATATATATTTTTCACCCAAATCAAACATTTTATTACCTGCCTTTTCGTTTTCGCCTGCTCTGTAATAAATCTATTTTTGTATCCAAGAATTTTTCAGCAATGTCCTTATACATTTCATTCCACCTATTAACATTCACCTTTTCTTCCATTACAGATGCAACCTTTCTCCCAGTATCATCAGGATATATCACTTTGTTATCTCTATCCACTAAACGAATATCATCAAAGCAACCTGCATTATCTATCGTTTCCACACTATTTACTATGTTATTTACAATATAATTATATTTGTCTATGGGAACAAGTCTAGGTGTCTGACCAAGCTCTTTTAACAGTTCTGCTCTGTTTATGGTTGATTCCCACGAGGTAACTGCATCTACAGCAACAATAATCAAATCCGTCCTGTAACCTTTATTTTTCAATGTCTGACACGTATCTATCGTTACCTGTGGATTTCTTAAAGTTCCTTCTATCACAAGATTATAGCCTTCATCGGACAAGTCCTTGATCAGCCTTTCGATACATTTATTTACAAATTCCTGCGTCCTCGTAGGCATATTTTCTATGTCATATGATGTAATTTCATCAAAATTGGGATGATATTTCCTATAATCGTCTCCATTAATTTTCACATAATCAACGCAATCGTTTTCACCAATAATATGTGATTTTCCAGAACCCGGCTGACCACCGAGGAATATTACACAATTTTGTTGCTTTGCTGCCCCATCTTTTGTAAGCATGTCATATATCTTATTATAGCTTGCTTCAAATTCTTCATTAGTATATTCTGTCATTATTTAATCCTCTGAATTTCAATTCATCTTGATGTTTTCACATGTGCCATATAATATTCTCATCTTCTACATCTGACGCTACCGCCAGCGTCAATATCTCCTGATACATTTCCACAAGTTACTGATCCACCTGCATATATATCTCCTTTGACATCTCCACTAACTTCACAACTGCCACCACAATTAATATTTCCTGAATTACCGTGAACTTCTACCAATCCACCGCAATCAATTTTATTTACATCTCCTTCAATGACTACCTTAATATCATCACTACTACATTCCTGAATAATATTACCATCCACAATCACTTTTCCATTATTGATGACTACATTGCTTCCTGAGCAAGTGATAGTTTTGCCGTTAATCGTAATTCTGTTCATATTTTAACCTCCTTTTATAGCTTATAAGACCATCATATTTCTTCACAGTCATTTTCTCTATATTCTAATTATATTATTATATTACTACTTTATTTACCTTATGTCAATATTTTTAACTATATTATAGCAATATTCTTGACTGCATATTTTCATCCGAAAAATGCTCCTTATATAAAACATACAAGAAGCACTTCGTACTTTATTCACTAACTTTTAACCTTAGATGGCGAAAACACTTCTGAGCAGACAATTCTGACGTAGTATTTTCGATAAGTACACCAGTATCAGAGTCATTGATAAGTACAATATAATCATATTTATCATCACAACGATAAAATACATATTTGACATAATCATTCTGACCTGTACTTAACACATCAACACTTTCGTCAGTATTTAAACTGTCGGCATAGTCCGCATAATAATCAGCCGTAACAAAACTTCCTGTAGAAAGTTTATTACCTTTACAATTAATAGAAAAAGATTTATCATCAGTTTTTTCAAGACTGTATCCACCTGATTTATCAACACTTATATCAATAGTATCTCCAGTATCAACTTTGATTGATAATGACTTGTTTTTACCACATCCTGCTAATATCATTGATACAGCAGCAAGCGTAATACCTATGCAGACTATTTTTTTCTTCATAATTATCACTCATCCTTTTTTTCTTTGCTTGATTCAATCTTAGCAACCGCTATATTCTTATCATTTACATTATTATAAAAAGTTGTTTCATCATCCTTTTCAATATAAATATTAAATGATGTTGCAATAGATGTTGTATCACCTGGTTCAATCTTCACTCCAGATGAATCAAATGCATCTACTACATATGCATTCTCAACTACCAGATTTTCTGTTGTTGCAGTAATTGCATCATTTGCTGACTCTGTACTATCAGAATTGCCATCCGTAGCGGAACCTGTACTAGCTGTAGTTGTTGACTGCGCTGTTATTACATTTTTATCCACAAGCTTGGAAACATTGATATGATCTCCTCGTCTTATAATACCATTGGCAGTCCCGGTAAAATCTGATGCAGAAAAAGACACAAGTACCGGATTATTGAAATTATTTCTAACATCGGTATCTTCAGTGAAAAAACTCTTCTGCAAAAGTTCTGAAGTTGTAATTTGCCTGAGAGAAGTCATTCCAATTAACTGTTTTTTACTTAAGATAATATCATCCGTTTTGATCACATCATTTGTTGGTTTTGCTGATACATAATCATCAATATTATCCTCCGTAAGAGTTATTCCCTGCGGAATTTCCTTTACGGACCATACCATATCTATCTCATTCTGAGTTATTCTGCTGTTTATAACAAGTAGTACTATAAATGCCACTATACCAAATATAAGGGCAATTATGAGATTTTTTACATTTTCTTTTTTCTTCAATTTTTCCACTCCTTTTTAAGTTGCTGATATACTTACCAGTTCATCAAATGTAACATCCACCGTTTGTGAACCCATTACATAAAATGTACATGTCATTTTTACATAGATACATGAATTTTGAATATTATTGGCTTTGCTTACCGCAGGATCAGAATTTCCTGTCAGTTCTGTTACATTGAAATTTCCATTCAAATCTTTTTCAGATTTATAGGTCTTTCCACCAATTTTGTTATATACAATAAACTGCTCTATCTTGGCATTTTTTATAAATTCATCATTCGAGCTTACTGGAAGATTTGTATGATCATTAAGTGTCAGCCTATGCGTATAATCAATAAATCCTAAATTGTCATTCATGGAATCCAAAAAACGTAAAAGAGCCATTCTTCCTGCACTTTTATTAGCTTCATATACATTGGTATATCCGCTGAATGGATGTCCTGAAGCATCAACATATAAATTATTGCCAGTCTGAGTACTTGAAGCATAAGCAACATCACCAGTTGATGCATACTGATACAGATCGATAACATTAGCTGATAATGCTGATAAAATAATTCCATTGTCAACCTTGGTTTTAAGGTGTATTGTCCTCTGGAAAGATAATTCATATACTGCAATAAATGCGATAATGATAAACAGAATCATTACTACAATATAAAATCCAACATTTCCTTTTTCTTTTTTTAATAGTAATTTCTTTATTCTATCCATAAGCACCAACCACCTAACATTTACTTGTGCCGGATTTAGTCATTACCCTGTTTCTGAATACTCCAAAGTTGTTATCGCCTAAAAACTCTCTGATATATTTAAGAGTATCTTTCACTCCATCCATTTTAGCTGAATTGACATAATCAAGATCTCCCTTTACCACAATGCTGACTTTTTCACCATAAGCAATTTTATTTGTTGTCCCAACCCCCTGACCAGTTACTGATATATTGACCAGACCATATTGAGCCAACTGCTCTTTCATTTCATCTACTTCAGATGTTGTCAGACAGCCTTGTGACTCCATCCTTTTACAGTATGTAGTCATTACAAGGTCTATATTGTCTGACGTATTCATGGCAAGTATTCCATACATATAAGTGAAAAGTAGTACTACAACAAAAACAACAAGAATTACAAAAGATACTGCAAGGCTGACATAGCCTGCATCTCCTGAGTGTTTTTTTAATAAAAAATCCTTGATGTTTTTTCTCATGCGACCATTTCCTTTGCAAAATTATAGATTAGCAGACGTAATCTTATTTATAAAGCTTGTTACTTTACTTGTCACAGAATTAATCCATGTTTTCACCATACCTGAATCACCGCCTACTACTGCCCATATAATTCCACCAATGGCAAGTGCGAGCAAAAGACCAATAGCTATTGCTACATAATGTCCATCACCCGGTGTTTTTACCATCATTCGTGTTTTAAGTGCGATAGCACCATCATTTACCTTTTTTTCAATGTTTCTTACTAATTTAACCATTTGTTTTTCCTCCTAATTATAAATATTATATATAAATTTAAAATGGTATACTGATTCCACTACCGAACTTAATCAGTGCATAAAAAACAAGTACCATTATTTCAATAAGCACTAATATTTCGGTTATCTGTACATTAGCATTTGTTTTTGCATCAAGCTCTATATCCATTGCTTCCTGAACTGATACAAGCTGTTTTGATATATTCACAATAGATGATAATGTATCTCCTGTCTCAAGTCCCTGTCTTATAACTCCTGCAAATGACTTGACATATTTGTTATCAAACTTAATCTCAAATTTTGTCAACGCATCAGAAATATTATTTCTGGCTTTAATTTCCGAAGTAAGTTCAAGTAAAGCTGCTTTTAATCTGCTGTTTTGTGCAACTTTAAAGCACTGTAACAGCGAATCCGTAAGGAAAAGTCCTGACTCTGTTTTGAGTTTTAGAATTTCATAAATCTCTTTTATATCAAGCAACATTGCTTTGTTATCTGATTTATTTGACAGATGTACTATCAGGTTAGGTGTATAATATCCCGCTATTGCAAGTATAAGCATTAGGACAAAACCACCAATAAGAAAAGCAATAAATCCTGCTATTATGCCAATCAATACTTTAACTGCCATAAACTCTACCGGATCAACTGTCCTTTTCATCATAAAATTTACACCTTTTCTCGAAAGGTAAAGCTGCATCTGTCTGTAGGAGTCCTCTTTGTTTTTAAAGACTTTATCACTTATGTTTTTAAGCCTTTCCTCTCTTTCCTTTGTCTGTTCAAGTGCAGCTTGTAATGGTGAGGTATCTGAATTTCTATTTCTGACTTTATATGTAATCAGAAATACAAGAGTACATATCATAGTACCTAAAAGCAATATTGCAATTTTTAATACTAACTCCATACTACTGCTCCTTTCCCATATTCAGCATTTTCCATAATGCAAACAGGCAGGTAAAAAGGAATGTAGCAAAAACAACTTTTCCACCCATGCTTGAAAAGAAAAATTCTAATATGGACTCTTTTACAAAAGCACTCAAGATAAACATAAGTGATACAAATAACACTATAAGCATTGATATGATTGCCATATTTCCTTCCATGGCTTTTGCTTTTCTTTTTTCTTTATTGGACACATAAACAGATATAGTCTCATATGACCTGTTAATTACTTCTTTATAGTTGGCACTATTATGCGAACACTCTACAAGGTTATCCAGAAACATATTAAGCTGTCTGTGTTTAAGCTTAAGATTAACTCTCTGGAAAGCCAGATCAATGTTACCTGTCATACGTGCTTCATGCACACATGCATCCATCACACTATATAAAGGCTCATTTAAGAATGGTACCGCATATCCAACAATCGTTACTATGTCATTTGATGCATTACTATAACTGAATAACTGATTAACAAATTCAACCAGTCCATCATCTATTCTTTTAAGATTTTTTTCCACCAACATCTTCATAGTGAGTTTGTATGAAAAAAAGACCAATGCAACCACAGTTACAGTTAAAAGAAAATTTTTAGAAATTACTGTAGTTATAAATGCTACAGCAATAATCGTTACCGTAACTAAAGCTATGAGTATTTCTGTTGTAAGGAATGGATATTTACGTCTTAAGCCACTCATTTCAATCTCTGTATCGAGTTTTGTGAGCTTACTCATTTTATTATCCGTATTTCCATACAGCTTCTGGTATTCTTCTACGGACTTTGCTCTTTTATAGTAATTGTCACTTGTATATTTAAGCGCATTTGCTATATTGTAAGACCTTATCCATTTTGAGATAAAATATCCAAAAGCAATACATAGAGGAAAGGTTATTACGATTGTAAGTATTTTATAAATCATAATCACGCTCCTATTCCGATATCATCTAAAGAAATAACAAACTCATCGGTATCCGTTTCTTTATTTTTGTCAGATTCATCAGAGTTAATATACTTCTTATCTATTGGATTTCCATCATCATCAAGCTTAGACATCTTCAGACGTTCATTTTCGTAATCCCATCCATAAACTCTTGACATACTTTTAAGCTTATATTTTTCGATGTAGCATATCAAATCGAGTCCGGAAAAGAACTTAAGACTCTGGTCCATTGAATATCCTGTTGCCTGTTTCACATAATCGGCAAGTTTGTAAACACCTTCTAATTCATTATTACCGTGTCCTGTAAGCATAAACTGTGAACCTGTTGCTATAATTGCCGGAAGTGCCGCAGCATCAACACCTGATTTTACTTCTCCTAAGACAATCATATCATCATCATCCATAAGACCTACATTAGCTAATTCTGCCAATGTATGATTGACTGTACTCTCACTATTATCTTCAACAGTATGCTGTACCTGTACCATAGGATGATTTTTTTTATTTACAAACATCTCATCTGTTTCCTGTAATATCAAAGCTGATTTATTCCAAGGAAATTCCTCTAACAGAGCATTTGCACCTGTAGTTTTTCCCGATGCATTGGCACCGATAAAAATAACACTCTCCCCTGCTTTGAAATGCTTGATTAGATATTTTTTCTGTTTTGTTGTCATATATCCTCTTTCAACCAACATATCTAACGTTACCTTAATTTTTGGAATGGTACGGATATGCATTGATGGAATACCTGACGAATTGATATTTTCTGATGAAAGGTTAAATCTTAATCTGAAAAGCGGATTGCTGAGCGAATCAGAAAACTTAACCTGTGCATTTGCAACAGAAAAATTTTTTTTGTTACGTGTACATACCATTGAGACAAATCTTTTAAAGTCTGCCGCATTTGCAAATCTAAGATCGGACACAAATCTTTCTCCATTTTTCTTATATGTAATATTGTCATAAGAAAGTATTTTAATATCCGAAACATCCTTATCCATCAGCAAAGGTTCTATAATGTAATAACCCCACATGTACTTTTCAAACCTTGCTATTTCCTCATCAACAAGAGCTTTTCTTTCATCCGAATTTTTAATATCAATTATTTCATTTAGAATAATCCTTGCTGATTCTATAAGACTTTGTTTATTGCGCTCATAATTTTCCTTGTCATTTTGCAGGTTTGCAAGTTTCAAACTTTCTTTTGATATAAAATGATCAATCAACTGGTCAAATTTTTCATTTGCATATGATTCATCATATTTTGTATCTTTATTGTTCATTGACTACACACACCCTTTATCTTAATTTGATTACAACTATTGCAATAATTCCACCAATAATAAGTACTGCTGTTATTATTCCAATAATTATAAGTTTCTTTAAGGTTTTCTGGAAAACATCATCACTATTTTTTTCAGCTTTTTTCTGCTGTTCCATCAGACATTTTGTATAACTTACATCGGATTCCGTTGATATGTATATACATGCCTTCATTTTTTTAAATTCCTTTACTTTTTTTCTGTGTTTCAGAAAACCCATGCCATCTTTATTGTAAAAAGCCGAAAGAATTGGTATCGCAATAAAAGGCAATGCTGCATAAGGGGCAAGTACGATTGGTATATGTGTAAAGAAAATAAGTGAACACATAATAATCATTCCAATAGCAACTCCACCCAAAATAGCCATCGACTGTTTAAATCCGAAACCGCCCATAAAGTCTGACTTAAATTCTGTAACTTCTTTGTTAGTTTTTACAGACAACATAATTCAACAGCTCCTTCCATTTTCGATAATCTTTCAAATTCAACAATATCTATAACCTGATAGATATTTTTTATTCTTTTCCAGTATTCTTCATGCTGTTTTTTTTCTTCGGCTGTTGCCGACTGCTTGATTCCATTTATAGTTATTGATGTAATAAGCATAAGTTTTACAAAATGTAGTACTCCGTTATAATCAGAATAACTATAATCTTTAAAAGTTCCCTCAACACTAATAACATCATCTTCTGACGCAGAAGATATCTTAGAAACAAAAGAATTAAAACAAATTAATGGAAAAATTCCATCTTCGCTTTGAATTAAAACTCTGCCTATAAAAATGCCATCTTTTGAAAGAGACATTTTAAAGAATTTCAATCTAGCATTATTTATCTGAGTAATATTCAATTAAACATCTCCTTTTCATACCTTGTGCCAATTTGGCACAAGGTAAAATTAATTAAATTACATTCCAAGACCACGCTGTGTGAGCTGGCTTGATTCTTTGACCGCACCTAATGTAACGAACAACATGATAAGTGCTCTGAACATCCATTGACAAACTGTTGTACCTGTTGTACCTGCTTCATTGGTCACAATATTTATTGCATCAGATGAAGTGATTGCCGCTGACAGTTTAAGTGCCAGAAGCATTGTCGCAGCTTCTAATACTGTAGATACTGCATATTTGTAATAATTTGCAGCTGAATGACTAAATGCAGGACCACCTACCATAGTAGATGATGCTATTGCACCATATGGCACAATCAATAAAACCTTAAAAAATCTTATATATGCAAAATATAAAATAGAACCACCTGCGGCTACTGAGCCAACTACAAACAATATGCTTATAATAGCGCACATTGCACCGGAGCCAAGATCTACCGTTCCATTAAGATATCCTGTAACATCAGAAGGAATCGTAAGCTTTACCGAATCTGCCGATGGAACAAATCCGCTCGTAAGTTTATCAACAAGTGAAAAAAAAACTTGTATGATAGTGATACTTCCAGTAACAAGTGTTTCTGCTATTACCAATTTGATAAATTCTTTCAGCATCACTTCAAACCGCACATTCATACGTTCATCCACAGACATTGATATGACACCAATAAGCCAGAAAATCATGACAAGACTTCCACCCACCGCCATAAATGCAGTATTGACCGAAGTAATAACGTTCCATCCGGAGCCACCATTCCATGTATCAGGCGACTGCTTTAAAAGATCAACAGCCAGTCCTATAAGTTTATTGTAGGTTGACGTTCCAAGATCCATAAGAGAATTTGCAAGACCACCAAAAACTCCACCTGCCCAGTTTCCAATAGTAGAATTAAGTGCATCTGTCAGCCAAGAACCTAACTGGCTAAATATGTCTGATACAACACCCATTTACATCAACTCCTATTTATAATCCGAGCAATCCAATAATTACTCCGATACCTGCCATTATAAGACCGCCTCCAAACTCGGCTGCTCCCTGAACGATACCTGACTGGTCTCTTTGCGAAACTCCGGTACCTAAATCCATTCCTCCTTTTACTAACGCAATAACACCAATGATCTCACAAATACCGATAGCACATACTTTAATAACTGTCATACCCTTATCTACAATAGGAACTCCGGTAGAATTGGTTGCATATACAGGCATTGTATTTGCAAGTGTCATTGATACTGCTCCTGCGGTTGTTCCTGCAACAGCACTGATTCGATTTTTGATTTTAGAAAAGTTTTTTTTCATATTTATATTTCCTTTCATAAAAATATAGTAGTTAATAACTAATAATAGAGTACAACTTATAGCTTCCTTTAAAGGATATTTTTTGTTACTACTTTTTGGTTTTTATACCATTTATGTATGTCTACGCAGACATAACATCAATATAGTCCTGCATATCCTCAATACTCATATCCGGTGAAAAATAATACATGATTGTATCTTCATCCATTCCTGAACCTTTTCTGAAAAGTCCAAGTAATAATCTTTGCTGTGGTACTGAGAACCCTTCTTTACCAAGTTTTACAATGAGAAAAGCTTCTTCTTTACTGTTAAGTTCTGCCTTTACATCAATATGATTTTCATGTATTTCTGCTTCATCTTCTGCAATTTTGTCCAAACATTTCCGCTCATTTTGTTCCATTTGCGACTGTGAAATAATCTCATCAAGATTTAATTCACCTGTATCATCATCAATATCAAGCTGTAGCAATTGTTCAAAAGTAAGATTAATGACTGCAAGTTCTGGTTTTTCAGGTCTAACTTCTCCGGAAATATCAGCAATTTTTACCTGTGTATTATATTCGTCCATCAAAATTTTATCGTGGCTTTGCAACAAAGCAAGCTGATCTTTAGACACGAACTCAATACCGGTATCATTCTTCTGATTTTTCTTTTTGATAGCTCTTTTTAATCGTGCATCATATTGATAACCGCCATATTTTTTTAATTCAGGAAATAAAGGATGATTCCATGTTTCAATCTTTTTATCCCGGATAGCATCATATCCATTGATCAAGATAATACATTCATCACGTCTTAACTTACGGACTTCAGATGCCATCATCAGTTCACGACCAAGAGTATCCTCGTTAGAACTTGATGAGCCATTTTTTCCATGTGTCACACCATAACTCTTTTTATATATAGTCTGCTTACCAATGGCTTCCTCGATTTCCTTATGCGTACCTCTCTCATTTCCACCAAGGAAAATCATAACATCACAGTTACCCTGAATAGTCTCATAGTCCTTTTCAAATAATTTTTTAAGCTGAGCCATATTCTGTACAATGATAATTGCTGAAATTTGGCGGCTACGCATTGTGGAGAGCAAAGAAGTAAAATCATCAGGCAACGCAACATTGGCAAACTCATCAAGTAGGAATGTTACATTTACAGGTAATTTACCATCATATATAAAATCAGCAGCATAATAAAGCTGCTGAAAAGCCTGTGTATAAAAAAGACCTACAAGGAAATTGTAAGTTTTATCAACGTCAGGAATAACGCAGAATATAACTGTTTTTCTTGCGCCAATACTTCTTATGTCCATTTCATCTTCTGACATAAATTCAACTATCTCATCACTCTGGATAGGTGCAAGCCTGGCATTTGCCGAAATGATAATAGATCTTACAGTATCAGCAGCACCACGCATGACTTTGTTGTAGTTGAGTACCGCAGGATGCTTAGGATTCTTTTTTGCAAGCTCATCCATCAAATGGTCTAACTCTGATGGCTGCTTATTTCCATTTCTATCCTCTGTAAACTCAGCAAGTGTAAGTAATTTAAGTACTGCCCCAATGTTATGTTCTATCTTCCCAGTATCCTCATTTTTAACTCCTTCCTTCCATACATAATAAAAAAGTGACTGCAATAGCATACCTTCCGCCTTTTCCCAGAATGGATCTGCGGGACTTGCACCTTTAGGGGTGGTATTACGAATAAGGTTTTGTATCAGCTTAATAACATCTACATCGCTCTGTACATAATCAAAAGGATTATATCTTGAGCTTTTTTTCATATCCAAAAGATTAAGTACTTTGACATCATATCCATGATGTTCAAGAAAACCTGCCGTATCACGGCATAATTCTCCTTTCGGGTCCGTAATGATAAAACTACTCGCAAGCTGCATTATATTAGGCTTTGCGAACTTAAATGATTTACCACAGCCAGAACCACCTATTACAAGAATATTATTATTCATGTGTGTAATATTTTCCGAATCAAGTGAAAAATAAATATTCTTTGATAATATTCTGTTTCTCGTATTAACGATTTCTACTTTTTTATCCAAAAGAAACTCCCCCTTTAATCTGCTTTTCTGCTTTTAAACCAATAAAAAATATTTCTGAGAAATCTCACAAAAATATTTGGTTTCTTTTTAATGAATACAACAATATTCATAGGATCTGACTGGCTTTTACTCCTGTCAGACAACAATTTGGATACCCTTTGAGGACTTTCCCATTTAGATGAACCCTGTTCTTCTCCCGGTCTGCGAGTTTTTTGACCAAATAAAACAATAATAGATATTACAAAATAAAAAAGAATTAAAAAGAATAATATCACTACTGTATACTTGCTAAAATAATTGGCAAATGGCGCAGCCTTTACTATTTTGTATCTGTCCATCATGGTGTAAATTGTATTTTTTACATCTGGTGAAAAAAGGGCAGATAGATAATAGCCACAAATCATTACTGGAAAAAAGAATACAACTAAAAGTACTATATTAAATTTTTTCATACTTATCTGTTTCCTTTCTTTTTACCCTTATCATTATTGTTTGGTAATGCCGGAACACTCTGTCCTGCACCAATTTCTGCTGATTTTCCTTGAGATTGAGACTTCGATTGAGATTTTTCATCACTTCTGTTTGCAGTGTTGTATTTCTCACTTTCACTCATGAAGTCATTAAATCTCATAGTCTTTTCAGAATTATTTTGAATATCAAAAATGGTAATGTCACCATTGCGGTCAAATGCTCCATACAATTTTTCTCCATACTTAACTATATTTTTTTTATTGACAAGAAAAGCCTGACTATAATCATTCTCAAAACGAACCTTCACAAAGTTTTCATTATTTCTCTCTACAGTTCCTATGATCTGGTCTTTATCAAAAATAACAGTATATAATCCGTCATTTTCAAACTTATGTGACTTTCTGCGGTTTTCGTTTTTATCAACAGCCTTTTTTATTTCAGTTTTTTTTTCTTCACCTATCTTGGACTTTTCACCTTCAAGTGCTGCATAATACTGTTTTTCTTCTGGAGTTGCTACCACATCAAAAAACTTTTGTTTAAACTCTTCATGTGGCATATCACAGCCTAAATCTTTTCCGGCTTCTTCAATAGTTTCGGTTCTGTTATTATCAGCGGCATGTTTCTTTGCATCCTGCTCTGACATACCTTTTTTTTGGTTTTCCTTAGTTGCCCAATCAGTCATAAACTTCATTAAGCTTTCCATCTTCTGAGCATATTCACTAGGATATAGATAATGTACTACCTTACTATCTGTAACTCCTTTCATTTCAGTTACAGGAATACGATACTGTTTACACAACTTCACAAATTGTTTTTTATACTCTGTATCATCAAATACACGAACGAAAGCAGGACTGGAAGTAAGTTTATCCATCTTTTTCATGCCAACTTCACCCTTTGCATTTTCAAGTTTCTTATTGTATGTCCACTTTCCTGCATGAACAATAATCATAAGTAAGTTTTTTAGCATCTTAATACTTTCTTTTGTTGCCTTTGCAGCAAATGTCATTCCATTTATAGTGACATTCATGGTTTGAGCTATATCATTAATTCCGTTGTCCATCCATAACACCTCCTACTTTCTTTTTATCTACCATTGCGTAATCCATAAGCATAAGTCCAACTGCCAGCTTTCTCATATAATAATAAGAATTGCGCATATGACTGCCTGTATGTTTTCTTATATCTTCCATCTGAGACTGTGTACCAATATTTTTTACAATATCGGAAGGCTCGTCCTCAGATTCAAAAAGCATATAATCAACAACATTCTGCTTATCACTCGAAAGCTTAAGTTCAGACTTATTAAATGTATTCGCCACATTATCTGCGGCTGTTTTCATGATTCTATCACTCATATTTGCACTTCCTTTTTAGCTAACAAATGCTAAAGCCTTTCTAACTACTTCATCAGTTAAATTTTCATCATTGATAAGATCAAAGACGAAGCTGTTATCAACATTACCTGTATTAAGCATAGCTTTAACATCTGTTATCGTGTTCATTGGTAACTTCTTATGCAACATAAGATCAAGGATAAACTGTTTCTGCTTTGTTCCACTTAGCATTTTAAATTTCATTCGTGCAAAAAAGCCTATTTTCTTTTCCTGCTTATCATCCTTGACTTTACTTGATAATATCTTATTTGCGGTCAGATCAGGTGCCTTACAGATGGCAGGATCAATTTCAATCTTACTTTTTTTAATAAACTCTTCTGCTGTATCAGTTTCAGATATATTTGAGGATTCCTGATTTACATCTTTTTCGGATTCTATTTCTGGAACTTCTGTAGTGTTCTCCTCATCAATATTGGCAGTAGGTTCTTCATATACAATTTCTGGAGCTTCTTCCGGTATGTCTCCCATAATGTCATTTTCTGAAATCTCATAATCTTCAGCCTGTACTGTATTTTCATTTTCTTCTTCAACAGGCTTAACATTTGGTACAGAGTGTGGCTGTGGTGTAGAAGCATCTTCCTTGTTTCTTACTTCAGCAGAAACCGGCTGATTCGATATTGCCTGGAGTTTTTCCATGATATTTTCATTTTGTGTGATAATCTCTTTTAATTCGGATATATCAATTGTACCTGATTCAGCCTTATTATCTTTAACTGCACTAAGAACCTGTCCATAACTGCTTGATACAGTTTTAGCAATACTGTCAATGCTTGCATCAAACTTCTCTGCAAAATACTGTTTTAATTCATCTGCAATATTGTTATTCACAGATGTTGTTACTATTTTTTCATGTTCTGCAAGCTTTGTTTTATACTCTTCCAATCTGGCTTCAAGATGAACACATCTATCCTTATAGTTTCTTAACTCTTTTTGTGATTCCTTGAAATTTTTTTCATAAAAAGCTGCTTTTTTTTCTATTTTGGCAAGCTTTTCTGGATTTGCTTCACTTTTACTCTCTGTCTGCAAAGTCTCAATCTGGCTTTTCAAAGCTTCGACTTCGTTTATTTTTTTATCAAGCTCATTTTTCATATCAAGATAGTTTTGCTTTGCTTCAAAACTATCTGTTTCGATCTTTCCTATCAGTTCTGGGATATTCTCAATAACTTCACGTACTCTGTTATTAGACTCTTTCTGATGTATAATATCATCAGTAAAAGAATGAAGTTCTACAGGTGTATCACAAGCATCAATGAACTGTGCTATAGACTCCGCTTCTATGTGATTGTTGTATGCATATACCACTTCTCTGATAAAACTGATAATTTCATATTCTCCACGAGCAGTTATTACATTAAGCACTATGTTAATCCAGTCAACGGATGCTCCAGTATTAAATAATACTTCCGCTGCAATATAATAATCCTGCTTTTTAAATGATCTTTTTTCGATAGCCGCTACAACCTCAAAATCTATCTCTGATTTGTTATACATACCATCAATAATTAAACTTGTAACGGTATCCTTCTCCTTAAGCTGGCTTAATCTTACTTTTTGCTCATCAGTCAGCTCATTTACATTTACCTTAGACATCAAAATCCTCCTACCCATAAATTACATTTAAAAGGAAAAAATAACTACAATAGCATACACATGTTGGTACAGCAAATGGAAAGCTAGTAATTCTATCCTTTATATATTTTTTAAAATTCATAACTAAAGAAAATACACATGCCCCTGCCATAAAAAAAAGGAAGGACTCTATAAAAGTTGGTCTTGAATATTCCATACTTACAATGTAAAAATATGGAGTTAATGAAAAAATAAGCTCTATATCACCTGTGTTCAGAGCTTTTAATCCTCTAAAGATAAGCAATAACAGACCACATGCTACAACTCGTATCAGATAGTTTTTAAATCCGTAATTATAGCTTAGAATCAAACCTATACCGGTAATCAGACATACTATGCATGTTACAGAATATATTTGTTGCATCATCATATCTGTTTCTGCCGCAACAAAAACCACAACTGTAGGTATCACTAACAGATTATTAAGCGGCTCAGGCATATCGCCAATAATCAGTCCTGCGACAAATGAAAATACATACATTCTATAAATGTATGTATTATTCATTTTTTCACATAGTTCATTATCATTTTTCTTGAAAAGATATATTATAAGTGCATTGCATAACACCACAAATATTGCAGTCATTATTGTTCCAATACTACTCAATTCTCTTTATGCCTCCTGTAAGTGCTGCAAGTGAAGATAACTCACTTATTTTCTCATTAAGTTCGTTATATTTTTTCTTGTAATCGTCTCTTTCCTTAGACAAATTGTATATCTGTCCTCTAAGGTCATTCTCTACAGCACCACACTTATTAAGCTTATCCGTCATTCTAATAATCTGCTTATTTGCAATGCTCACTACTCTACGCAGATTGTTGATAAGATTGGTTTTTCTTTTATCTTCAAGAATTGCATCCGTAATAGACTTTACAAGTGTATCTAAATTTCCATCAGCTTCCTCATGGTCAAGGGTATCCATAGATACTCCAAGTAGATCTTCAATTGTCTGAGTAAACATATTTTTGTCTGGCTGAGCAGAGCTTCCTAAAATTTCAACACGTACTGCATTAGGTTTTTGTTCAGAAACTATTTCATCAGTTTCATTTTTTTCTGTTTTTTCATCATCTGTTTTATCAGATGATGATGCAGAATTTTCGTCAGTTATTTTATCTTCCTTTACCTCGTAATTATCTAATGCATCATCAAGCTCATATGCTTCACTTTCAGATAAAATTCTCACAAACTCGTTTACCGGAATGTTCTTTTCCTGTGCTTTTAATGCTGCTATTGTATAATAGTCAATAAGTTCATCTATATTATTGATTTCTTTTACAGCTTTAAAGAATTCAACATGTGCTCCATTTTCAAGCAGTTCTTTATACGTGGAATCAAATTTGTGAAAATCATTATCTGTCGCCAATAAATTTAAGAGTTCTTCCGCAGAAGAATCTTCAACTCCTTTATCAAGCAAAAACTCTGTAAAATCTCTGGATTTCATATTTATTTTTTCGATTAATCCGCTGTAATGTTCTTTTAATTCATTTCCTCTTAAAATCATGGTAATTCTCCTTTGCTTATATTATTGTTGTATAATCCAATTTTAAAACTTTTGTTTTCAGCATTTATGTAATATATGAAACAACTTTTTTGCTTTTATTCCATTTTTGTAAATAAAAAAAGAACTATGCTTTGCATTTACAAAACATAGTTCTTTTTGTGACTGAATAAATAAAATCTACTTTGGACTATCTGAATTCGAGATTGGTATAATTATGAATTTATTATAGGGTAATTCAGCCACATTCCAAATACATTAAAAAGGAGAAAACCATTATGAGAGTCTATTACGTTTCCTCAATAATATAATACACATTTCAAAAAAACATTTATGTATTATAAGTAACTTTGTTGCTGATACATTATACTTTTTTGTCACATTTTAATTCTAAATTGTTTTTTCCTTTTTATTTTCTTGTTGTTCTTCCTGTTTTTGTTGATATTCTTCAGGTTCGGGTATATTTTCATATTCCTGCTCAACTTCTTGAGCATCAATAACTTTTTCATCTATAAAGTCTTTGATATTATTGATGGACGAAATTTTCTTTTTCAACTGTCTTTTTTCTTTACTAATTCGTTTCAGTTCTGTTTTAATTTCTTCTTGATATTTTTCAATTTCTGCATCTGAAAAGCCATATTTATTTAGCACAGATTTTAACTCAATATATCTATCATGTTGTTCTTTATATTCTGCCATGCCATTCTCATTCTCATATGAATAATATGCCATTTCATTTTTTTTCATTTCATTATAAGTTTTAAGCAGTTCCTTATATGGCATTCTATCTACATATACAGCTTTTCTTTTCTCATCGAGATTGGAAATTTCAGAATCTATCCGAACAATAGCAGCATTAGCACTTTCAACATCGCCAATATGATATTCATTTATTAAATCAATGTTGTTTTCATATTCACGGATTTTTTTAAGACTTTTTTTTATTTCATAATAATTTGGTCTTGTACCTTTCTTGTTGAGTATACCTCTTTTATACATAAGTACACACACTCGTTTAGAAAGAATTGAATTATCATCATACTTAGGTTTTTTCCAGTAAACATATCTTACTATAAACTGGCGCATATCTATTTGTGCAGGCACCTCATATTCCGGCAAAGGATTATTTTTTAGTTCAATTCTTTTTTTTATAGACTCAAGGCTGTAACCTTTTCCTAAAGCATAATTTCTCCTTGCTCTTTCCATTCCTCGTCCTGTAAGAGCAAAATAGTCACCATATTTTTCAGACTTACCATGTCTAAGCTTATACCCCCAACCTTCAAGTATCATAAAAAATTCGCTTAAACTATGACTTGAGAGTATTGCATCATCAATATCTTTTTTGATAAATTCACTTTTAGTATATGACTCTTTCTTTTCATTATAATACTTATTATTGCCCCTTCTTTTTTTATAATATTTTTTACCATTCTGTTGTTTAGGCTGCGAACTATAATAATTTTTCTTTTCCGTAGTATTTTTCTCATTTGCCATATCATCAGAGTTATTTTTCTTTTTATTTGTACTTTTTTGATGCATAGCCTGTGTTTTATAGTATTCCTTATTTGACATACCCGTATCATCTTCTAGTGTATGAAGTCCTCTGGCTTTGCACAGCTTGTCAAGTTCAGGCTGAAATATCTTTGCCCAATCTCCATCCTCATATCTAAACTTTTTTCCATCATTAAAATTAACACTATTAAAAACAATATGACAATGTGTGTGAGCCTGATCTGTATGCACAGAATATACACATTCATAATCTTTTAATTGCTTCTCACAAAATTCTCTTACAATTTCTAATGCTGTATAATAATCAACATGTTCTTCCGGGGACCATGATATAGTCCAATGATATCCTGTTCTGCTGTTTTTATCACTACTGTCTTTTCCGTAAAACTGTTTAGTGCGAATCATATCCTCTAGCGCAGAATTAGTACTGCAATTAGAAGCTCCAGTAAATAAACCATTTTGTGTTTTTTTAGGATTCAAAGCATAATTTATACATTTTTTTAATGTTGCATTATTACCTGCCTTAGTTGGATGGCATGTTGATATCATTTTAAGTATAGCCATAATCAACCCCCTATTATTTTGAAAATAACCTTGTGTCAAATTGGCACAAGGTTATCTTAATCATTTTAACTCTTTAAGTTCATCATCTATCATGTAAATGTACCTCCTAATTAAATGGCAGTTCTTCGTCAATACCTTCCGGGATATTCATAAAGCCATTTTCTTCTGTAGGTTCTGAACGTCCATCCGAGCCTTCCTTTTTACTTTCTGCAAAATACATTTCTTCTGCAACAACATCTGTTGTATATATTTTCTGTCCATCCTGATTAGTATAATTTCCAGTCTGAATTCTTCCAACAAGCACAATTTTTGTACCTTTATGAAGATATTTTTCAGCAAACTCAGCGCTTCTGCCAAACGCAACGCAGCTAATAAAATCTGCTTCTGTTTGTCCATCCTTCCTATGTCTCCGTTCAACTGCCAGATTAAATCTAGCTACTGCAATAGACTCCTCGCTGTTTGAATATCTTATATCCGGATCTCTTGTTAATCTTCCTAACAACTCTACCTTATTCATCCTTAGCTACCTCCTTGCCTTATCTGCTTTTTCTTTTTATCTGTGTTCTGCTCTGTTCATGCAGCAATCCCATTTCCTTAAGCTGACCTATCAGCTTATCAAATTTTTCATTAATAAGTTGTCTTTCAGCTCCCACAGGCATTGCCTTGATTACTTCACCTTCATACAATGATACGGCAGTATCAGCATGACCACATAGATAGTCAGATTTATAATCTAATTTATCCTTAACATAGCAGGCAAAAGCTCTTGCGAACATTTCTTTCTTACTCTGCCAGTAACCATGTGAATCTTTACTATAAATACTGTCCATCTTCACAGAATTAGTATAAAATTCTGTCTTTTGTAACGGCATCTGTATTTTATCCAAAGGAATATTATATCTATGATGTACATCTTTTAAAAATTTAGTAATCTCACCAGAAATGTTCTCTGAAAGTTCTTTCCCGGTAGTCTGTTCATACTGTTCTGATAACGAAATTATAAAAGAATTAATTTCTTTATCAGTCAGATTGGATTTTTTGCATAAATCAGTTATCTCGTTCAAATGCTCATTATAAAAGTTTGTTCCAAAATCTTTTTCCGGCATAAAAGTATCAAATTCAGTTTCGAGAATACCTCTATGCAAGTCTGCAAATACTTCACGTCTTTCAATCTTTTCCTGGTCCGTTGCCGTACGATAAAGCATAGCATCAACCAATTCAGGCATTGCACTCGGAAAATTAGATTTTGTATCTGTAAGCCATGTATCAACACCAGAACCTTTTACTTTCTTTGAAAGAATATTATCTAATGCATGTCCCCACTCATGTGCTAACGAACCTGCTCCATGCATTTTTGTAAGATTAATAACCTGTCTTAAAGGTTCATAGTGAGCTACAGCACCTGCGGAGCCACGAGAGCCAAACGCTATTGAAAGTTCTCCTCCAAGACTTATATCTTCTGGTTCAATTTCCAATGCATCAGCAAGATCCATAAAAGCATCATATCCAAAATTAAGTGATGCCTGTCTGTCCTTTTCATTCATCCAATTACCAAATTCACCACCGGCAAAGCCAAATGTATCAAGATACATCTGCCCATCGGCAAGATGATTTTCATCTATACCATTACTAGGTCCTGTTCTTTCTATATGTTCCAATTGTTCTGGAACAAACTTTTTTTTGCGAGCTTTCTTTTCACCCTCCTTTGCTTCAGCTTTAAGTGCTGATACTTTATCCCCCATCCTTTCAACTACATCTTCTGCCTGTTCTTTTGTAAGATTATTTGCCACAATAGTTCGCTTATATAATACATAGTATGTATCTTTCTGCCACTTAGACGCATCGACAAATTCATTATCAGGATAGTAAAAATACGTACTGCCGCCTACCTGCCTTTTTAGTATTGTTCTATCCCTATCATTATCAAATTCACACGAATCATCAAACTTTATTATCTCAAACCCATCTACTTTTTTATCATGGTCACTATAACAGAACTGTTTTTTCTTTATTTTTCTATCATAATCAAGTAAAGTATATCTATTTATCTGACAGGCTTTTAATAACTTATCAGTTAAATTTCCATGACATTTTTCTGTAGGTTCAACATAATATGATGAAGTTTGTGCAACATACACATCCTTTATTTCATTTTTGTAAAAGGAAAGAATATCATCCTCTGTTTTTACTTTCATAAGAGTATCTTTAAAATCAGATATAAATTCTACATACCCTTCCAGTTTCTTTGCTATAAGTTCATCATTATCTTTCTCAAAATAATCAATAGTAGGTTTTGCAGGCAATGCATCACGAATTGTTTTTATAAAAAATGCAACTCTAACCGGCATTCCTTCATCAACCATTTTTTGGTAGTCTGGTTTGGGAAATACAAAGTTTTTTGTGGCATACTTATTTTTTTCAGCAAAATTCATGTTAATAAGATCAGTAGATGTAAGACCTCTATCTTTCCATAAATCCTTTTTTGCACCGCCTATTTTTTTACCAAAATCCTCAATTTTATTTTTTGTGGACTTTTTAGATTCAGGTTCATCAGTAAACTGAAAAGATTTTTCTGTTTGTGATTGTGCAAATTCTTTTTCCCTGTTATCAAGTGCATCACCAATTCTTTGTGAAGCACTCTTGGACAGATTTTCTGCTTCTAAAAATTCATATTTAATATCAAGCAGTTCATCAGTGTTTAATGCTTCTGTAATTTTTTTATTCCAGTTATAAAATGCAGCTTCATCAGATAATCTTTTTACTAATTTATCAATTTCACCTGCTTCCATTTTTTTATTCTGTATTTTATCCCATATATCATTTTTATCTGTATGAATTGTGAAGCTGGCACCATACTTTTCATTTACAACAGAATAAGTAAGTATAGTCGGTTCTCCCTTCATATTGCATTCAAATGTATATGTTTCTTCTTTAGTGCCATTATCAAAATCCCGGTCAATAATTCTCAAATCAGTAATATCATTAGATACTACTTTTTCCTGTCCCTGAGACTTCATATTTTCAATGTATTCACTAACTTCCTGTCTGCGATTTTCAAGCAGTTCTTTAGTACACTCAGATCTGACCATCTTAATAGCATAATTTAAAACTAATTTTTTTTCGCTTAAGGTAAGTGTAGCCTGCGAATCTGTTATATTGCTAACAGCAAGCTTATATAATTCATTTTTGTCATAATCAACATTTTCTGCAAGGCATAACATATATGTTGAATAGGCAATAGCACATTCCATAACTGTATTAGGGACAACAAAATCGTCTCCATCCATTACAATATCTGCACTTTCTTCAAGCACCGATTGTATATGTCCAAAGCTAAGTATACTTTTGGGAATATCATTATCTAATGAAACTCCACTAGCTGTTGTTTGTTCCTGTGTAAATAAATGCTCAACTATATAATACGAAGATAGATCAGAGCTTAATTTCAAATCGCCATTCTGTATTTTCTGTCTTTCAATAAAAGATGCTGTAGCCAAATCACGTATTTTACCAGTTTCATCAATAAACTTTCTTTTTATCTGTTTACGTTTTTGAAAAACAGGTGTACCATGCTGACCACTTTTAACCTGAAATCCTCGTTCCTGCCATCCATTGTATGTATCAATATAAGTATTACTATCTTCAAACATAGATGCTGCATAATAAGTAAGCTGTTCATTCTTATTCACCAATTCCAAGTACTGTTGCATTTTTTCAGGACTATCAAAAAGAACAGCAATATTATTCTCAGCTTTTTTTACCATTTCCCTAAGTTTTTCATCTGCCATTAAACAACCATCTCCATCTGTTCATCATCATATTCAATAAAACGTACTGTAGAATTTGATTCATCTTCCATAGAATCTCTAATATCAGCGATAGCAAGTATGCTCCCTTTTATTTCATATAGTTCATCATCATCCAATGATTTAATCTGTAAAGTTTGATCATCGATTACGTTATAAACCTCGCCTAACTTAATCATATAATTTTCTCCAATCTCATATATTTTATTAGAAACCGTTAATTTTTCACGGGTAGCGGCTATCGGTTTTGGGTGTATTTATAGCCGGTACAACCACCTTGTGCCAAATTGGCAGAAGGTGGTTTATAAATTTGCAAAATAGCTTTTAAAAATTCATAAATGCACCTTCTTCTATATTTGCACTATATGAATTTTCAGAAAGTGCATTTTTTAAATCAGTCAACTTTGTATATGTATTATTTCTCCATGTAATGGACTTGACAGGCGCACCACTAAATGCACCTGCTTCAATTTTTGTAAATATATCAGGTAGTGTAACTGTCTCTAATTTTACACAGCCTGCAAACGCACCTGCTCCAATTGTATTCATTTTTTTGGGCAATTTCAAAGAAGTTAAAGACGAACATCCTGTAAATGCTGCCTGTTCAATACTGAAATCTCCACCACTGTTAATGTCATCAGGAATATCAAGTGAGATTAAATCTGCATTGTAATAAAAACATGCCATAGGAATACTTGATAGCTTTTTTGTATTAAATACAATATTTTTTGCCTGAACATCACTAAATATTGCCTGCCCTGTAATGCTCTTTACACCATTAAGTATAATGCTCGAATAATGAATAGTATCGTCACTCACAGTATGAGACGAACCACCCTGTAAATTTCCATCAGCAAAAAACGCACCGCCATCAATAGTTTCTGCGGTAATATCTAAATCTTCTCCGTTTGCTCCCATGTTAGGCATATACGCAAAAGTTCCATTGCCAATGTTTTTCATTGAAATTTTGCTTGTAAAATTTGAAGTGTTTTTATTATACATATTATCAGTTGCAGAACAGTTCACAGTACTGATATTAATATTGGAACCTGCAAAAGCACTTGTAAAATCCTGTACATTATCAAATCCTGATAAGGTGAGACCAGAAACATTTACATTTTCAAACGCATGAGCCATTGTTGTAGTGTTACCAAAATACAAACTCATACTATCAGCCGAAATTTCCGTTATGCCTGCAAAAAGATATGATGCATCAGCAGGTGCTTTAAGTGGAATTTCAGGTGATGCAGGTGCAATATGTATATCGTTTTTACCAGATGAGCCATAAGCAGTTATCCAACCTACAACAGTCTTATCGTTTGTAACATCAAACGTATCAGACACATTTCCTGCCGTGTATGCATTTTCGATATACAATTCATGAATATTATTTTTTGAGATACCACTATTCATAAAATTTGTATCATTTGCAGAACTGGCAGGCAAAATAGCATATACACTTTGAGCATTACAAGTACTGCATACTGCGGAATCTCCTGAATAAACCCAGTTATGTTGATGCACCCCCATTGAAACATTAAATGCAAGCTGACCACTCCATCTTCCAACACCAAGATTTCCTGAAATTGTACCTAATGCAGTGTCTCCGGACTCACCACTTATATTATTTGCAAAAAACTCAGTCTGTGATTGATCTACGCTAAGCTCTGCCTTATCTAAAGATACTGAATTTTTTACATTTATTTTTGATGAAGGACTTACAATAACAGACTGATTAGAGGCAAGATTGCCTTTTACATTAACCTCATAAGTAACGGACTGTTGACCAGATTGCAAATCTGTAAGTTCAAGTGATTTAGGCACCTGCACCTTAAATGATGGTTCTTTAGTATAAGAAACAGGGACTAATTTCGTACCTGTTTCTGTTGTTTCTACTATATCAGCCGCCATAACTGATGTTGTTCCGCAAAGTGTACTTAACGAGAGCATAATAGCTAAAATTTTCTTTTTCATATGTTTTTTCCTTTCATAAAAAATGTTATTGAATAGAAACCTTTATGTTGTTATATATAAATGGTGTACATGATTGCATCGTATCAATATCATATGTATTGATACAAATTTTTATATTAGAAGTACCACTTCCTAATAATTCATACAGTTTTACAGGTAATGATTTATCTGGTGGAACCATATCTGACTTATATACTTCTGTATTATTATCAGCATTTACAATGGAATACTCAAAATACACATCATTTTCTTTAGGATTTGTCATATATAAACAATCATCTTTTCCAAGATCATATACCGAATCGAATCCCGGAAATGTTATCGTTCCATTCATATCTGGTTCAGAAGAATTTATAATATCTCCAATCGAATCATCTATTACAGGTGTTTTTATATGTTTTCCGAATAAAATCCAAAGCAGCATAAGTAGTAATAATAATATAAGTATAAATATCAAATATGATTTTCTTATAACTGCAATATATTCAGTTTTTCCAACTTGAATATAGCCTATTGTTTTATAGAATTTAGGTTTTTTATTTATAACCGGGAACTCTCTTTTACTGTCAGGAAAAAGGATAATTCTATCACCTGTCATTTTTTTGTTTTCGGTTTTAAGATAACCGACAACTTGATAAGACTCTTTTTTCTCTATGGTATGTGTTTTAAAAAAATGTGCCTTTTCCTTGTATTTATACCTGTTTTCATTTCTATATTGCTTGTATGTTATAGTTTTTTGTTTTTCAAACACATCAGAAGATATATTTTCATACAATTTTGTCATAGTCATGTCCTTATTTTAAACCTAATATACCTTGTGCCAATTTGGCACAAGGTTCTCTGATAATGCATTATTTCTGGTAAAACTTTAAATTAACGCTATGTTTAAATAAATCACCTGCATTACAATTTTTTATTTTTAATAGTAAATCCAGTGCATTATTCTCATTTAAAAGAAATGTTATAAGCTCTGGATCAGCTTTTTCTGCATTAATGGAAATATTATTAATTACATTCACACGTTGCAAATATGCTTTTGAATACTGTTCCAAAATCAACTGCATATTGGAATAGTGTGGCAGACTATTTATCCAATGTTCAAGCTCTGCTCTCAATTTATTTTCCAATTCATCAATCTTATTTTTTATATCCATACTTATCCTCTTATAATCACAGTTTTTCATATACAATATCATTAAGCTTATTCATAAGTGCAAACAGCTTATTTTTATCATAATCTGTATAAAATTCCATGTTGGCATTGTGAACAATCTGATTTATATTGTTTCCTATATGATTTATCTCATTTATCAATTTTTTTCTTTGTAAATATACTTCCTTATTTTCAAAAGCAGGATCAAGCTTTTTAAAACTTGCATCTAAAATTTTACGAACACACTCAGATTTATCATTTCCTGTTTTTTTAGATAATTTTATCAAGCTATCGTATTGTTCCTGAGTCAGTCTGCAACATAAAGTTTTTGTTTTTGCCATAGTTTTTACCTTGCAATTTTCTTAGGTCTATCTTCCACCATATTTTTTATATCAAGAAAATGTTCTGTTTGAACCAATGCATTTTCAAGCGAATGTAGTTCTTTTTCTCTATCAATCAAATCAACTAAATTCTCACAATACGTTTTTATATTTTCAATACTGATTGTTGTGATTTCATCAAGTGAATCCATAATTTTTTCAGTTTCCTTATATTTAAGGTTTGCTGCTAATGCAATCACCTGATCTATAGTAACTTTTTTACTGATTTCACCGGTCTGATCTACACAATTAAGAAAAAGACTGTCTCCAGAAATTTCAATGCTATGTCCATTAACTTCTAAACATTCTGATAATGTTTTAGCCTGCTGTTCATCCATTTCAATATTGGAATATTCCTTAATCCATTGATATAAATCCATATTAATACATCCTCCTTTTGATACTTAACTACTATAAATGTAATACATTCAAATTCCATTATTGTATATTTTGTGTTATTTTTTTCAGCTTTTTAATACAAATTTGTAAGTAATATATTTTTCATTCTATAATTGTGTTTCACTTGACTCGCCACGCATTGCGTGGTATAATATCTATAGAAGTTAAGAGATAGGTATATGAAAGGAGAAAATTCATTATGAATACAACATCTTATGCATATTATGACAGAAATTCAAACAGCATTAATCCGGTAATGGTATATTACTCACCAAAGCCAGTTTTTAAAAAGCAGGACATCAAATGGTTTGATGATAGCAAGCTGATAAGAAAAAACAAGGAGAAAATGTAATTATGAATAAACAGATTTCAGGACAAATTAATTTGTTTGATATCTTCAAAGAAGAACCCAAAGAATCACCTGTATTACTAAATCCTGGACAAATAGTATATTTAGTTGTTCGTGGCGATATTGAACCATACAAAGTATCTGATAGGTCATGGGATATACAGGGAACTAATAGAGGATATGATTTATTTAATATTGAATCTAATACTCATAGTAATGTGACTTGGAATGTTAATATTAATAAAGACACATTTACAGATAAAGACTCTGCTGAACTCAAGGCGAATGAATATATTTTCAATAATGATTGTATTCTTGCCAAAGATATGTACATCAAAGAGTTAGTAGCATATAAACACGGTTATTTAGGTAAAGAAATTTATAATTGGTATGCAGTACTTGAAAATAATATGATATATTATCATTATGGAGGTAAATATGACCATATTGGCTCTACAGACGAAATAAAAACTTTTGAGGAAGATAATAGTAAAGTTGATTCAACTGTAGTATATGATTATATTCCACATTTCAAAAACATGTATAAATGTGATACTGATTCTAATTGGTTATATGCGGATGCTCATTATCAATTTTTTCATTTATAAAAAGTATATAGCCAGACATTAAAGGTCTGGCTATATGTTAAAATAAAATATCAAATTCAAAGAAAAAGGAGAATATATAAATGTCATTTAAAGAATTGAGAGAATTAACAGGACTTAGTAAAACAGCTTTTTCAAGGGAGTATCATATTCCTCTCAGAACAATCGAAGATTGGGAAAGCGAACGAAGAAATCCACCTGAATATGTGTTAGAGCTGTTAGAGTTTAAAATCAGAATAATTTTATCACAACAAAATTTTGGAAAGGAGAATAAATAAATGAAAAAAGCTATTATTTATTTTATATGGAAGTAGCTTGCGGCTGTTGTGGTGGTATTATAAATCGAGACTATCACAATAGTAAAAGTGTAAAATGGTTAAAAAATGCTGTGAGTGATTGGAGATGGACAAAAGAATATGGAAATACTTGTCCAGATTGTTTATCAAAGATGAAATGACGATTTCAAATCAATATAATAGACCTTATGCCAAATTGACATAAGGTTTTTTACAATTAAAAAGAAAAATTAGTTGTCGCAGGCTTAAACAATTTTAGTCTATCATATAATTTTGCTTGACTTACCACGCATTGCGTGGTATAATATAAATATAGTAAGGGAGGGAACATCTATGAAAATTAAAAAGATAACGTATTATTCAGTACCAAGGTCAGAATCAAGTACTTGTGCTTGCTGTGGAAAATCTATTCAGAATATATGTAGTGTGGAAACTGTAGAAGGAGAACATTTTAACTTTGGAACAACGTGTTTTGATAAACTTATAAAAGACAAACTTCAGTCATTCCAGAGAAAAGAGTACAATCAAGCAATAAAATTTCTGAAGGGATATTGTAAACAACAAAAAATATGGGAAGACATGACAGAAGAAGACTATCTTAATTCAGAGATGTATAGAACGGCTTGTATATGTGATGGTGGTGCTCCATGGGAAATAAAGGTGGATCTTAATTCGTTTGAAGATTATAAAAATTGGATGGTAAATGATTTCTTTCCATATAGAATCGAACAAGAAGAAAAGGTAATTGAGAAATACAGTAGAATTGATTTTTAATAAGAAGTCAACTTTTATGTCTTATTAGAAGGGAGAATATAAACTATGAGTGAATATTTTGTAACAGTATTTCCAAAGGAAGAAAGAGAAATGCCACAGGATTTTCCAAGTCATGAAGAAGCTAAAGAGTTTGCAGATGAAGAGTATGGTGAAGGTAATTACATAATTGAATCACCATGTTATTAAAATAATTGGGGTAGTTATATGACAAGTAGAGAAAAATAGAATGAAACTAAGATTTCCAGACTTTAGGAAATACGTGTTTCATAGGAAAGAGAGGAAATAATATATGAGTTATCAGAATCCTGTACCGCATATGGGTGGTAAAAAATTTCTTATACATCTTGAATTTGATTTCAAGGATTGGATAGAAATTGAAGAAGCTAAAGAAAATATTAGGGAATATTTTAAGAGAAATGGTATTCCGCAAGGAGCAATAAGCAATGTAACTCCAATAAGTGCGTACAAATAGAAAGTGACGGTTGTTATGAACGAAAATATTATAACTTATTATTGGACGGACACAGAAATAAATAATAGAGTTGTTGCAAGAAGTTATCAAATTTCAGATGGATGGATTTTTGATATAGGAAGCCGATTCGATAAAATTGATTCTGTATCAGATCTACACTCTTTCTTTGTACAAGAACATAACTATTGTAGAAAGAAAAGCGAACTTGATTATAAAGTGCGACAGTTAAAAAATAAATATAAAAAAATTCGGACAGAACAATTATCATATAGGTAAGCCATTGAAACTAAGATTTACAAAGATTTTAAAAAGGAACTTATAGAGAGTGAAAGATAATTAAATATCAGAGCCGGAGCTGTTGCTCCGGCAGAAAAAAATTCGACTTTCTTTAGGGTTAGAATTGAGGTGTTTATATGACGATAAAAGCAATTAAAGAAAAGTATAAAGATTATAAGCTGCAATCAAACGAAAAGAATATGTTTACGGTTTATGATTATAATGATGGAAACGGAAAAGTAGTTATTGTTGTGAATAATTGCAAAGGATATGGCAAAACGGTTATGCAAATAGTCAGAGTATCTGATGGAGTGGAATTGTTGCTAGAAGGTTCTTGTAGACCATGTGACAACCTTGATGATGCAATTGATGTAGCTGGCGAAATGAAAAAGAAAGAAAAAATAGTAATATAGATGTGATTATGTGCATTGTTAATACATTGTATTGACAAATTATAAAGATAGAGCATATAATAATATTAAAGAAGGAGTGATAAATATGGCAAATACAAATGTTACAATGAGAATTGATGAAACATTAAAAGCACAGTTACAAGAGCTTATGTCTAGTCTTGGACTTGATATGACTACTTTCTTTACTATGGCTGCAAAACAAGCTGTGCGAGAGCAAGCATTACCATTTAAGCCTGATATGAATACTGGCATATATGGATTACAAGCTTATAAATTAGCAATGCAAAACACAAATTACAATAAAGAAGGAAAAGCTGTTATATCATCCGATGACGAATGGAAATATGAAACCGAATGGGATGATTGGTTTGAGCAGTTGAAAAAGGAAAGAGGTATTGAATAATGAATAAGGGCGAAGTATGGTTTGTAGAGTTTCCTTTAGAAGAAGAACCTACAAGAACATTGAATAGACCTGTTATTGTTCTTGATGAAAATATTCTTGGAGTATTATCAGTTAAGATTACTAAACACAAAGCTAGAAAAACAGATCCTTACGATACACCGATTATTTATTGGGAAGAAGCAAAGTTAAAATTAGCTTCTACAGCAAGAGTATCAAAGGTAACACTTCTTACAAAAGATAGTTTTATCTTTAAAATCGGAAGTTTACATCAAGATGATTTAAAAAGAGTTGAAGATATGTATAAAAAATTTTTAAAGGATAATGGTGCTGTATAAGTAAATATAGCACCTTATCTTAAATAGACCTTATGCCAGTTGGTATAAGGTTTTTTATTACGATTAAAAGGAAAAATCAGATTTTGCAGACTCAAAAGTTTTATTCCCATAATATATTTCGGTTTGACATACCACGCATTGCGTGGTATAATATAAGTATAGTAAGGGAGGGAACATCAATGAAAAAATATTATGAGTTGGACGAAGAATTGAGAAAGGTTTTAGACGAAGTAAGAGTGCAAATGCAAACTACCGTAATAAGTTATCCTGAAAGAAATCCTCATGACCGAGTTTGGGGAGCAAATAATTATCCGGGAAACTGTAGTGGTAAAGTTGCACTAGGTTTTGTGGACAAGCTTAGAGCAGATTCAATGTTTGAATTATGCGCAGGAAGTGGTACTAACTATGATATGTGTAAAGACTATGATATAGGCTATTGTGGAATAGACCTCAATCCCAATCCAGTACGAAATGGAATAAAACCAATGGACTTAACTGATATGACACAAGAATTTCCAGATGAAATCAGAACAGCCGATATGATTTTCAGTCATATGCCTTATCCGGGAATTAACAGAATAAAGTACTCTAATGGAGCATGGAAAGATACATCCAATTTATCTGAAAGAGATATACAGAATATGTCATTTGAAAAAGGTATGCAGGAGATTAACAAAGCTCATATGAGAGCTTATCTATCAATGAAACCCGGAGCATTTATGGTAATGCTAGTAGGGGAAATCAGAAGCAATGGTAAATTTTACAGTATGAACCAAGCACTATGTTTACCAGGAGAATTTTATCAAAGCTATGTTAAGATTCAGCATAATACATGGAGTGGTAGGCAAGGACGGACTTATGGAAATACTCAAAGAGCTTTAACTGGTCACGAAATGATAGCTGTAATAAGAAAACCCGGTGGATATGAAATCTGCTATGTAATGCCCAGACATTATGAATTAGATATACGTGATTCCAAAAATATGGCAACATGGAAAGATATTGTTACTACAACATTAAAAAATATACATGGTAACGCTTCATTGAATGATATATACAATCAACTTGAAGGACACGAAAAAACAAAATCTAATGAACACTGGAAAGAAAAAGTAAGACAAACACTACAGCGCTTAGCTAAATCTGGAGTATGTAAAAACACATCAAGGGGATATTGGTCTTTAGCAGCTTGACACAATATTATACAGTCACTTAAAGAATTGAGCAGATAGAGAAGCTGCTTAATAGGCAGCTTCTTTTATTACACGAAAAAGGGTGTAAAATATATCAAGATAAACTGAAAAAGAGTATAAAATACATCATTCACAATACACTCTATAAGGTGTATTATAATATCAGAAACAGAGAGAAAAAGGAGGACATACAGATATGGCATTTATGACAAAAGAAATCAGAGAGGGAAAAGACCTGTATGCAGCAAAGCAACATGAAAAGAATATAAGGATTGCAGTTGATAATGGTTGTCCCGAAAAACAAGCTGAGACTATTGCTAAGCTCTGTATCGACAGACACTATATCCACACCAACAGCTCATCAGCTTTCTTAAGCGAGTCGGCTGACGGAAATAAGATAAATGAGCTATTGAGCAATCAGCTCGATATGGGGATTAACAAGTACCTTGAAGAAGCTGATTTGCCAAGGATTGATTTTACTTATGATTACGACAAAGACGTATTGGATGATGCGTCATACGAGCTTTTTGACATGAGCTATGAAGAAGCTGAAATGCAGACTGATGATATTATGGAGCAGTACGACAAAGACATATTAGAATACATCAAGAAATTTGACGAAAAATATAAATGTCATTTCAGACCTACAGGAGTAGGAAGATTATTAGCCGAAGAAAATTTATTTGATATAAAAAGAAAATAAAATTACAGCTGACCATATCGGCAAGACGGTGGAGAAAGAGAGTATACCATGAGAACATTTTTATCAATCAAAAGAGAAGAGAACACAAAGGATAAGTACTATATCGCAGGAGTAATTAACTCTGACATGTATCCAAGCACATATGCATCAGAGACCCCGGACGCACGCATAGTGGAACTGCCTGAGCTTGAGGGTAAGGGCTTTGCCGGATGCCACATTAAACTATAGGAGGCTCGGTTAGATGATTGTGTATAAAGATATTTTAACAAAGCTGTCGGAAGCTGGATACAACACAACGACAATCCGAAAAGAGAAGATTCTATCTGAATCGACCTTGACCAAAATAAGGAATAATGAGCCGATAAGGCTTGACTCATTGGAAGTAATAAGCAAGCTGACACATGAACCGGTCGAAAATTTGGTTGAGTTCAAGTAGTTCGTTCAGTTTGGCTAGATATAGAAACATTTGACAATATAGCTGATGAAGAATAAGGAGAAAGCGAGATACATATTATGTTCAAAAGATATGATGAGTTAAAAAAAGGAGATAAAATCTGGTTCTATGGATATAAAGCATTCGTAAGGGATATTAAAGAAAATGGTATCGTAAATGACAAGAATAACATAGAACATTTGGGCGAAAAAATATTTGCTTTAAACATAGGCTTTGAGCCTTCACCGGACGGTATTGAAAAAACAATATATAATAGTAATTCATTTAACTATGGAGGAGTTGCTAGTCGTACTGTAGGAATGAGAGAATAAAATGTAAGCAAATAACATACTTCACCTTGTGCCGCTAAGGCACAAGGTCTTTTTTTGTTTTAATTGTAAAGCATTTTTAATGCTGCCAAATGTTTTTTCTCTTAATTGTAAGTAGAGTTTTTCAGTTTTGTTGCGCTGCAACAAACCACATTTTAATGTGGGCAAGATACGCACTTGTAATACAAAGTGCCAAGCTTGTTAGGGGACACCCCTAATACCCTGTGTAACATATCATCTCCATGCTATGGAAGTTTTATGGAACTACTATGGAGATAGTATGGATATTTTATGGAACTTTTGTGGAACTCCTATGGAAGTTTCATGGATGTTTTATGGAATTTTTATGGATGTCTTGTGGATATCAGAGTAATTATATTATAGCAATAATATTGACAGTTTTATAGTAATAATATTGACATTTTATGTAAAATAGATTATAATATAATTGAACAAGAAGATATAGCCTAGTTTAAATAAGCGAGGTGTTTTATATGAGAAAAGGATTAACAACATCATTTAAAATTATTAAATTTATCTTTGATCTAATAAGAACAGCATTATATTTTGGAGTGTTATTATGCAAAGCAGCCATAATTAGCATAGGCATTTCTGGAGTAGTTTTTATGCTCTACAAACTATATCAGTTATATGTATATTTACATATAACTAAAAATTTTTTAATTCCAACAATAATAATTATATTCATAATTGTATTAATTCCTTTATGTATGATTGCATGGTTCTGGTATTATTTAGTATTAATTCTATATTACCTAATTGCTTATCTTGATTATCCATTAGATAGTGACAATGATGTACTTTTAAATATTCAAAAGTTTATGGAGAATTTAAAGTATAAACTTGTACCAGGTAAAAGAGATCAACTAGCTCAGAAATTAGGATTTAAGGACATGGCTGAATTTGAAAAGTTTGATAATTCTCTATCTGATTCTATTGGTACATACAATAAAAATGATATTGAACAATTTAGAAAAGATAATAAAAATTAATAAATAACCGGAAGGTATTAGGCGAAGAAAATTTATTTGATATAAAAAGAAAATTGGAGGTAGATATTTATGAAAGAAAATAAGTGTCCAAAATGTCCTGAATGTGGCAGCCCATTGATTTTATCGGTAGATACAACAGGGGTATGGAGTAGAAAAATCAAAAAAGATGGAAATCTTCACAAAGTAATCAACAAGTCTTTCGGGCAACCAAATGGAGCATCTTTCTTTGAATGTAGTAAGTATGGATGTGGATTTTCTTATGACACAGAACATGCATCACATGATGAACCTGTTCCTGAGTTAGATACGTGGATTGAGGAACATAGAAATGAAATTTGGTAAATGATGTAATTGAAAATATAAAACGAAAGATTGTTTTCAAGTTGCAAAATTAGACTAAAATGAAAAACAATTAGTGTGAAGAAAATAACCGCTGTTAGTTCACAGACCAGCGGTTATTTTCTTTGCTCATATTACTCCAAATTGTACCAATACCCATCTTGAATAACAATATAAAATTCGTTATCATATTCTGAAGTAACACCAACACTCGATCCAACATCGTCTATATTTGCAACAATTCTAATTTCTTTAGGTGCATATATCTCTGCCCATGATGAGATCAGGTCGTGATGTTCAGCGTCAATAAGACAATCGGCAACTAATGGATATAATTGTGCTGTAATATCCATTGCACAAGTACTTTTGTTCACCAAACAAATTAATCACAATTGTATTCATTTTTATGGGTACATGTTAATCTTAAAAATCATATTTTTTTAATTCTGAAATATGTTTTTGATATGCCTTTTCGGTAAGTTTTACTTTTTTATGTTGAGAACTGTCTCCATTAAAATGAATTGCAGTTTTAGCAATTGTGCCTCTAATTGTGTATGATGGTTCTAATAAACCATTAAGTTTACTCCATGTCATAGCAACAAGGGTATTGCAATTACCTTGCAAATCTACCATATAAATATTTTTATCTGTTAATCAAATCTAAGTGTGTATTCAATTCGGTATACAGCATAGGATTGTCGTATAAAAAGTCTTTCACTGTGTAGCTGATTTCAATCAGTTTTTTGGAATTAGACCTTCTAAAATATCCTCATAATTTTCTCTTAATGAACCTTTATATCCATGAATGGATGGATTGTCATAATCAGATATATCCACTACATAGAATGGTATATCTCCTAATTTAACATTTTTACCATATTCCCTAATGTACTTAATAGCTGAATGTAAATTATCTATCCAAACAATATGTGTATCACAAAAATCATATTTGCAAATTACAACTCTAATTGCAGGATTATATTCGTCCCTTTCCATCTGTACAATCGAATTGATGTGGTATTGAATATCACTTGCATGTCCAACATGCAATCCCCAATTGCACACTTTATAACCAAGTTTGCAAGATTCTATGTATAATTTACTTGCTTTAATCTGTATGCCATCAGGATTACGTCTAATGACGTGCTTGCAAAACATATCCGCTAGTTTCATATTCAATAAATCTTCTGAAATATCATCATTGATTTTAATATTCAAATCATCCATCTTTTTATATTCCTTTCTAAAAACGCCCTTCCCTTTTTATTTACAGAAAAAGGGAAGGCGTGATCTCTGCATACTTATCTTACATGATTTGTCTCCCTTATTACGACATTTAATAACCCAGAGATATATCTTTCCGGCATATTTCGCATTAATATTTTTTTTGCATATTCATCATCTTTGTTATTATCAATTATAGTTCTAATCCATCTCGAATCCTGCAAATCAGTTACATTAAAGCTATTACCTGTTAACAAATGCATGAAGTCTTCAACAAGGCTGATATGCCACTCAGCGTCTGTAATATAAGTTTTCACGTAAGTATCTAGGCTCTCTTGTATTTGTACTCTTGTTATTTGTTCCATATGCTCATCCTCCATAAAGTTTGCTATTCTGTTGTCGGCAGTACCGAAAAATAGTATGCAGATATAATTCCTATATACTTGTGTCGATATAGCACTAAATTCACAAGCTGAATATCCTCAGCAGTCAGTGAAAACGGTTCAGTTGTGATTTTTTGGCACACACTATCAATATATTCCTTATCAGGGTGGAAATCAATAAACCAGTATTCCTTGCATCTGACAGACTCAGCCTGCTTGCGATGCTGCACATTATATGCATTGACATCAGCAATAATGGATTTAAGCCATTTTATGAGTTTTCTCTTATCGGTAATATCCATATTAACAATCTCTGCTGACGACTTGACTGGATAATATTTTTTGTACATTCTTGAGTTGAACATTTTTGTTTTTCCTTTCTTAGATTCTGAGCTTATATTTTACCTAGATTTTCTGTGATACTGATTTTCTTTTCTGACAGCTGCTATCGCTGATGGATCTACTTTCTTTAGATACTGCAGGTATTCATTATAATCTTTTACCCCTCCACCATCAACTACAGGAGCACATGTATCACGAACTGTGTAGCCTTGCTGAGTATATTTTTCAAGATAGCCTACTACTTTTTCTCTTTTCAAGTTTCCACTATCATCCCTGATCTCTGGTTTTCCATTTAGATGTTGCTTTGCGGCTAAATCATTATCAAGACAAAAATCAATATTTCTGATGTTAGGATTTTCCTTTAAAAAGGTCCTGAGTGGATTATCTTCTACCATTCCAAGTACAAGCTTATTGCTCGTATAATCACCAGTAATGTCCATATAGCTCATGCAGTCAATAGATGCTTCAAAAACCTTCAGAACATCACTATCTTTATTAACTATATTAACTCCATAGTTCTTATCATTTCCTGCAACATCACCTTTATATTTCTGTCCGTAAGCATCTCTGGTACCATGTTTAGTTGCATACCTGATTTTCCCGGATGCATCTCTACCAACAAAAACAAGGTTATGAAAATCTTTATCTTCGTACATTATTTTATTTTTCACAAAGTAATCTACTATCTCTTTAGAAAGTCCTCTTGTCTTAATCAGATATGCATAGGCAATCCTATAGCTTTCTGCTCGATTCGGCAGCTTAAACTCTTTTCTATCTGATGTATATTCCGTATTTTTATTAGCTCTGTATTCAGGAGATATTCCCTGCAAATTTAATAGCTGATGTACTGCTTCCGGAACTGAATTAGCGTTACCAAATTCAAGAACAAAATCTATCTGTGTACCGCCAATTCTCGTTCCTGTATTCGACCATCTATACCATGTACGATCATTATATATACGTATACTATCCATTTCGGCTAAAGTATAGCAGCTTCCTACCCTTTTCGGTGTATATCCCATACATGATGCTAAATGCGTCAGACTTGTTTCTAGTGCATTTGCTTTATCTTGCTGTGTGTATTGCATATCCTTATCACTCCATTCATAAAAATCTTTATTTATAAATGGATATTAAGGCATATTAAAAACCATTTGTTGTCATAGAAGTAAATACATTAAATAATTGGTATCAAAATTGAAAAAAGAAACTACATACTCCACTCTAGAATATGCTGTTGCTTTTATACTATACTTTATAACTGTTTAAGATTCTTTGTCTTAATGCTTCTTTATCTTCTGCACTTAGATTTGCACTAGAACTATTGTTTGATACATCCTGCGTTTCTATAACTGTGTTTTCATAGGATTCATCATTATTTTTTGTAGTCTCTCTTTCTGACTGTCCATCCGATTTACTTTCAACAGATTCTTCTATTACATCTGAGACAATTTCCATATGTGAATTATTAACTTTAGGCTGCCTATTATTTTTTCTCTTTGGACGAGGACTTAAAATTTCCGTTGACTCCCCTGCCAAAATCAAATTGATAACTGCATCTCTAAAGCTAACTCCACTTTCATCCATCTCATTAGTAACCAGATCAAGAGCCTGCCTGTCTCTTTTTATGTCACAGAAAAAATTCATATGAGCATCATATTTTTTTCCCTGTGACATATATTCTTTAATTTTCCTGATTAAATCAGCTTTTCTACTCATATATAATCACTCACAATTAAGATAATAAATTAGCTATGCTCTCGTACCCTAATGCATTAGCCTTAAGGTCAGTAATAAAATCAGTATTATTAGTATTGTATTTACCAAAATTTCTTATAACAACAGAGCCACCACCAATAAAGATAACAGGTATAAGGTCCGTATTAATACGATACTTTTTTAGCAACGTGAATATCATATCTGAATATTTTTCAAATTCTCTCTGCATTATAGCTTCATATTGATTTTCCGGCTTCTTTGTTTTTGAGCCAGTCTGAATATAATTAATTATAGTACTTTCAGGAATTGTTGCACATAAATCAGTTTCGACCTGCTCCTGCACCTGTCCCATTAACCAAAGTGAAGCTCTAGTATCAATCTTAGAGCCTTCAGCTCCTGACACAACAGAACCATTATCTACTCTGATAATGTTGATTGTACCACCGCCAATATCCACCACACATACCTCTTTAGATAAGTAATCCATTATTTTAGGACTTGTCATAAATGCTGCATAACCTTGTGTATATACATTGACCTTATCCAAATATACATTATATGTATTGCCTTCGTATTTAAAGTGAAGCTCCTTATATTTTAAAAGATATTTTTGAAAACTGTTTTTTTGATTTTCGTACCATCGTTGCGGAAGTCCAGTTGCAAGAGTCACATGAGTTTCCTTAAGTCCTCTCATTTTAAATTCTTTGGCAATAGCAAACAAAGTAAGTATATAATAATCATTACTTGCAGTTTTATCGGCATTATCTACATAATTGAGTTTTTCGCCATTTTCTTTAAAAATTTCACCATTGAACTGCAATATTCCATTCAGATCATCCGGCAATGCTCTCAGCTTAGTTAGTGCTGTAGGAAAGCAACAATGTGCTGTTTTCATATTTTTATATCCATGATCTATTCCAATAACTACATTTTTTTCATTATTATCCATACAATACCTCACTTATTCATTATAGTTTTAATATCTATACTATAATGTAATACATTTAAGGTTTTTAATTGTATCCTTTTTGTCATTAATTAAAGCCATTTTCTACATATTTGAAAATGGCATTGACAGAAATGTTTTTGTATATATTATAGGTATGTAAAAAAATAAAAACCTTATGCCAATTTGACATAAGGTTAAAAATTAGTTATTTTTGCTTGCTTTCCATTGAGTAAGCAGTTTATAAATGACTTCTTCCATTTCCTCAACAGAAGTATCATCTGAGAAAAACTCTTTTTTGACTTTTTTTGTATCAATCTTTATTGCGGTTTTTTTCTTCTCTTTCGTCTCGAAAAGTATGCTTTCAACTTCATCTACTGACAATTCAGTATTATTCTGTTTATGTTCAGCAGACAGCTTTTTCAAGGCTTCTGCCTGTACTGCTGATGGTATTAATGCCTTGTCTGAATAAAAATCAAATACTATTTTCTGCTCAGATTCCTGCAAATATGATAATGGAAGTCCAACTGTAAATGTAGATAAAACTTTAAGATCTACAAGATTCATCAGTTCTGGAATCAAATTTGATAATCTGATATATCTGTTTACCTGCCTTTCAGAATCCCCAGTCTGCTCTCCTATCTCCTTTGCAGAGTTGATTTTTTCGTTAGACTTCTGTCCTTTTCTATTCATAGCATCCATTTTAATTCTATATGCATATGCTTTTTCAGATGGCAGAATTTCTTCTCTTTGTATGTTGCTGTCAACCATTATAATTGAAGCATCATCATCTGATAAGTCTCTTATTACTGCCGGAATTTTAGTAAGTCCTGCTTTTTTAGCAGCGTGTGTACGTCTATGACCTGATATAATCTCAAGACCGCCAGTTGCACATGGTCTACATAATATAGGATTAATTACCCCATTTTCCTTGATACTGTTTACCAGTTCATCCATATGTTCATCATCAATAACCTTGAACGGATGATTTTTAAAAGGCTGTAATAACTCTATTTCAACTTCCATAGAATCGTTAGAAGTATGTTCATCTGCTTCATTAAATACATCTTCATCACTGTTCTTAAAATCTTTTCCGAATATATCATCAATGCCTTTAAGCTCGAATTTATTTGCCGGTCTGTCTTTACTCATTATCTAAAACCTCCTCAGTTAATTTCATATATTGCTGCGCTACCTTGCATGATGGTGCATGTTTTATTACGCTTATTCCAAGAGCACTTGACTCACCAACTTTAATGCTGTTGGTGATCTTTGACTCAAAAATTCTAATAGCAGAATTTCCATAAGCATCATCAATCTTCTTACAAATATCCTTTTGGAAATTTGTTCTATTATCATACATTGTAATACATACACCTTTAATAACAAGATGATGATTTAATTTCTTTTTGATCATTGCTATAGTTCTGAAAAGTTGTTGTAATCCCTTAACACTTAAATACTGTGCACATGTTGGAATAATTACACCATCGGACGCAGTAAGTGAATTAATGGACATATTTTGCAGTGCAGGCTCACAGTCAATTAAGATATAATCGTAATCCTTATTTTCCTTAAGCTGTCTGATAAACTGACTCATTAATGTTTCCTTAGCAACCGCCTGATTCATCGTAAATTCAACACCCTGCAAATCGCTGTTTGATGGAATATAGTCAAATCCTTCCTCATGATGGAGAAAAAATTTATCATCTAAATTTTTCTCTTCTTCATCATTCATGACGTTGATAAAGATATTTGCCAAAGTAAATTCAAAATTTTCGTCAGGATCTGGATTGCCAAGTGCTACAGTCATACTATACTGTGGATCAGCATCAATCAATAATACCTTATATCCTTTTTTAACAAGTCCTGCTCCTAAGTTAATTGTAGTCGAAGTCTTACCTACTCCGCCTTTCTGGTTACAAATTGCTATACACTTCATATTGTTCCTCCTTATTCATTAATCTTGTAGCATATACCAATAGATGTTATATCCTTATCAGGACAAAGTAATAAAGGATTTATCCTATACCCATAACATCTTAATTCTTCCATTTTTTGAAGTATGTTCTGTTCCTGCAAAACCTTAATTGTATAATATACTGTTTTAATACCACATCCAAGTGTATCAGCAATATACTTTTGTGATGCATACATGCAATAGTTGGAATCAAGATTATCTATTATCCAATTTGCTATATCAAGTCTCTTATACTTAAGGTTCAACGCATTGATCATTTGTTTCAAAATAATTCGATTAAGGTCAAGTCCACCTCTATCTGTTGTATTCATTAGTACCGAATACTTTTCTCCAGTTTCAGGATGCACAAGTTTTTCAAAGCCTTTAACCTCAAAATCCATTTATTTAAGACCTCCTTCTATTTGATAAGTCTATTATAATACCAAATATTACCCATGTCAATATTTTTGACATATATAATGCAATATTTTTACTATTAGCTTGTCAAATGGTATACTTTATTTATCAATTGACTTAAAACGCTATATTTAATATACTTAAATTAGTTAGGAATTAACAAATTAGAGTATTTTAGCAAATAAGGAGAGTATAATGTATGAGTAATGATAATATAGGTAATCGAATAAAAAATGTCCGTAAAGTTCTGGCTTTGCAACAAACAGAATTTGCAAAAGAAATTGGAATATCTCAATCCACAATATCAAGTTACGAAAAAAACTTAAGGAATCCACCTGTATCAGTACTAAAGCAAATCGCTGACATATATAACATTAATCTCGACTACCTGCTAAACGATGAAGAACCTATTCTATTAAATGAAAAAGTTGAAAATCTTAAACTTCCATCAGACAAAGCTAAATTTTTTGACGAGTTCTGCAAAGTATATAATCTTGATGAATGTTCAAAAAAAATCATACAGGAATATCTATTGTTACCACAAAACCAAAGACATATAGTAAACAAATTCTTCAAAATCATAAAAGATATAAAATAGCCACAACTACCTTCTGCCATAGTTTTACCTTGTGCCAATTTGGCAGAAGGTAAATTGTTTGACAGAAACTACAAATACACTATGCTAATTATCTAAGTACACCAATACAATACTAACATCATAACCCACAATACTCTAACAGACAATAACAAGGACAGCAAAGGTAAATCAACTGGTATTCAACAAATCCTCCAATCCATAAGAGATAGAAGTACTATAAAAGGTAGAATAATCCCCTTTTTCACTAGATGGAGTGCAAAGGACTACGTCCTCTCTTAATACAGGAGCGGAATTTTCTGGACTATCAGAATCTAAGCCTGTTTCAGCAGATTTTTTATTAATTTCATCATTATCCTGAACAGCTTCACATAACTGCTCATATGTATACTGTTCCATAAGTTTTTTGTCAGTATAAAAAGTTGATTTAGATATATTAAGTTCAGCACATATCTCTCTTTGCGTTTTTCCTTGTTCTAAAAGCTCATATATTGCCTTTAAACGTAGTTTTATTTTATATTCCTTAGTACTCTCACCTTTTGCTTCAAGCTTCTTTAAATATGCTTTTCTATCTCTTACAGACTTACGAGCAGATTTCTCACTGGATGTTATAATGCTTCTCATCTCTTTCATTTCATCAGGTTCAATGTTCAAAAACTCAACAAGTTTATTATTGGAAATTTGAAAACATTTATTATTATCATAGTACTTTTCAGCACTCGCAGTAGCCTTAACTACTTCTTTTTCATCTAATGCATATTTAAGCCTGCTATTAAGAGCAAGAGTCATATTAAGGCTTTCAGCCTTATCATTGTTGATGCACAACGCATAATATCTATACAAAAACAATATGTTTTCACGCATTCCGCTTTCTTTATCTCTATATTTAAGTAATAAATGCTCAAGGTCACTTATTCTGGCATTATAAAGAGAGTAAGGTGTATTCATAAATACAATCTTACTGCTTGCCTTATATTCTCTCTTAGGTGCCTTTTTAGTGTATTGGAAAGATGCAATATCATTCTGCATATATTCCTGCATGATCTCATAAAGTGTGTATGTATAATTAGTGTTATATGAATCCATTATAAACACTTCTGAACCTGATTTAGAGTTGATACTGCCCGGTATACGTAATACTCTTGCTGTATCTGTAACAACTGCTCTATCTGCTCCAAATTCGATTAACTGGCTGTTTAGAAACGCTTGCACCTTCTCCCATCTTGGCTGTGCATTTATATGTTCATCGATTCTCCATAGTAAATACATTCCACGACCGGAATTAACCACGTATGAAGGTGATGGAATTTTAATATCAAAATATTCACTTTCTAATTGCATAAGAATTTGAGTTTGGGTAAAATCTTTCCATTCAGACTTGTAAATATCCAGATCCACGTAAAGAAACTTTAAACGGGCAACATGCTGCTTGTCCCTACGAATAGATTTATTGATAAATTTCATTGGATTTAATGCAAAATACAGATTATTTTCCTGACATGATGCTTTTGCAAGCTCAGATGTAGCATAATGATATGTCTGTACTCTGTAACCATGCTCAGGTGATTTAATGCTCATTCTGGCTATTTTATCATTTTCATTGTAATTTTCTTTAATAAATGCATTAAAATCCATGAATACTTCTCCTTTCTTCTGTAATAAAATAAAAAATGTGTGAAATTCAAATAAATTTACACACATTTTCTCGTTTTGCTATTGACTTATTAAATTCAATATTATAAAATAACATTGAATTTAATATTTAAATACGTATATTTAATAAATTAGCGTTATATTATACGTGAGTTTATTAATCAGTATTTATGTGTGGCATTATAATATTGCCAATATTATAATGTTGTCGGACCATTTTTTTAGCGGAAAATGTGTTCTTGTGTAAGACTAGAAGCGATGCTGGGAACATCGCTTCATTTATTTTACAAAAAAATATAAAATAAATGAATCTAGTCACTTTGTATAACAATACATGAAAATTGTAATATATTTTATTTTTTATGTCAATAATTAAATATATTTATATCCCAGTTATATTTTTCTTCTTAATTGTAATATATCAATGCTGATTTTTTAAACCATTTCAGATATATGTAAATTTTTTGTCCCAGTACTGTAGTTTGGCATATGTTTAAATCTCTCATACGCTTTCGGATCTCTATGATTTTCATACCAACTATTCACTCTGTCATTTTTTGATTTACTTAAATGAGCATTCTGCGTACTATCATTTTCAAATATAATCAAATCATGTTATCAATAAATGCCTTTGCAAATTTATCATTTACCTTTTTATTGCACGAAAGGTACAAAAGGTAATCAAATCCTTCTTTAAGGCTTCTATGTGGATGATATATTCTTCTGGATGTATAAGCTTCAAAAACATCACATATAGTAACAATCTGCGAAAATTCATTCAGATCTTTCATGCCTAACCCATACGGATATCCGGTACCATCACAATATTCATGGTGTTGCAGAACAATATCACGAATATTAGGTGTAATATCAAAGTTATGATCTTTTAAATACTCAATGCCATACAAAGGATGCAGCTTTATTTCATTCTTCTGCTTTAGATTGTATATTCCCTTATAATTAAGTAAATCATATGATACTTTTAATTTGCCTATATCATGCACTAAAGCTCCTTTAACGAGATCCGTTAATAAAAGCCGGTCAACGGAAAGTGTATTTGCCATATATACTGCATACATTGCAACTCGAAGCGAATGATAATAAGTTTCTTCCGAGTAGTTTTTCAATCCAAGCATAGCAGTAATTATTGATTTATCATCAGATATTGTCTCATTAAAACAATTACATATTAACTTATCAGTGTCCGGTGAAGGCATCACTTTCAAATTACCGACTTTTTGGGAACACAAAAATAATCACCCCTTTTTTAACATAATCCTTATCTATCTCTTATCTTTATCTCTTATCTTTAATAGAATTTTCTTTCCGAATCCGCTTCTTTATATAATCAACAATCTCACCCTCAGACGATGATTTTACAAGCTCAGTTTCAGATTTTATTGTGTCTTTGCAATCGTAACCATTATGTAGGTTATTTTTGGCAATAGTTCTCATACATTCGAGCATTTATAACACTACCTTTCATATATCCTGTTACTTCTTGTTCTCAACAATTATTCCATTACTATACTCAATATCTGATTTTATCAGGTTTGAATCTGCATTTAAAAATCCAATATCGGTCATAATTACCTTCAGCAGATATTGTTTCTGCTTAGGTGATAAATTACTGGTCATTTCTTCAATCACATCTCCAAAAGTCTTTGAATGAGCATATTCATCAAATGGAATAAGCTGTGCCGGAGATACGTTAAGACTCCACATCAGTCTAAGCAGGCTCCTAAGTCCTACAGAATTAGCTGAACTTTCAATGCGATAAATAATAGTTGCAGCCACACCGCTTAACTGGGATAATTCTGACACAGAGTATCCCTTTTTAATCCGTTCTTTCTTAAGTCTCCTGCCAATTTCCATCAGAAAATCTTCAAGCCTCTCATCACTTGTACATATGCTGTCAATCATTCTGTCATCTGTTAATTTGCTTTTCTTACCCAATCTCAAATTCACTCCTTTTACCACATAGTACTTTAATATTAGTTTGTAATATTTTGTATTACAAACGAATATTATCATTTTTTTGACATAATGTAAACACAAATAGCGATTTTTATAACTTTTTTGTATTTTTTGTCTTACCGCAGTCGATAGAATCATCTTCTACAGATAGATTTTCACTCTTTTTTGCTTCTTTTTGTCTCTCTAGTAATGTAAGGTCAATCTCCCTTTTCCTCTCTAAAAGAGCATTTAGCTTATCTTCATACTGAAAAGGCTCCGCAAACTGCTTCATATTAACTTCAAGATTTTTCTTTTCGGCATTCACTTTTTCCGTATATGTTTCTACATGGTCCTCAAAAGAAGCCAAGGCATTTTTAATACGAGTGATATTACCCTCCGCAGTACTGCTTAATTCCTTCTTATATTCATTTGCGCCTTTGATAATAATATCTGCGCCATGATCAGACATAAATTTTCTCTCAATGAAAATTTTAAATCCACATAAATCACCAATTTCCTGACGATCACCTGATTTAACAGATTTACTACAATCAATAAGATATTGTCCTGCATCCTCTTTTCCGGTGAACGTCATATTATTTACATTCCACTCAAATATATCTTCATCACCAGTTTTCGGTGCAAAAATACGTTTATAATCAGAGTTATCACGACAAGTTATATCCTTTTGCAGATTATCAAGTATCTGTTCACCTCTTTTAATTCTCTGAGGTATTCTTGTCTGAATATCAGACTGTAATCTGTAGTGATTATCGTCATAAGATCTCTTGAGCATAGTGTATTTACGCACATCATTATCTACCTGATTTTTCTCTTTAATAAGCTCATCACCAGATGCCGCCGCCATTACTTCACTGTAAGATAACTCATTCTTATCAATGTCCTCAAATTCACGATCAACAACCTGTCCATTCATTATCTGTGATATAAAATGCTGCTTATTAACAAGGATATTCCAGTTGTATGCATCAAAAGTTCCTTTTGTTACATAACGAAAAATCTCAACTTCCTTATTAAGATTGCCTTGCCGTAATATTCTACCTTCTCTTTGTTCTACATCTGCAGGTCTCCACGGTACATCAAGCTCATGCATGGCAACCATAAGCCTTTGAATATTGGTACCAGTACCCATTTTCTGAGTACTTCCGATAATAATTCGCTTAGTGCCATTTCTCAAGTCATCAAACATGGCATCACGAGCCTTATCGTTCTTTGCATCATGTATAAAGCATATTTCCTCCGCAGGAATACCTTTTTTCACAAGTTCATCTTTAATATAGTCGTATACGCTAAACTTGTCAGATGCTCCAGGTACTCCAATATCAGAAAATATTACCTGTATGCCTTCTTTTTCGTTATATACTTTAAAAACATTCTCTACACATTTATTGAGTTTGCAATCTGGTGCAGGAACAGCATCAGGATCAATAAGTCTTACATCCATTGCAAGCAGTTTACCGTCATGGCATACCTTAAGCATATTATCTTCATCAGGTGCTACATTACCATTGTGTATTGCTTCTGCCCTTTCTACGAAAGTTTCCATAACCTGCTTAACGAAATCATCCGGTTCACTCTCAACAATTGTGTACTTGCCATCCCTAAGAGTCGGAACATCAAGTTTAATCATGTCCGGTGTCTTTACATCCGCAAACTGTCTGAATAACGTGATAAGCTCCGGTGTATTAACAAACTGGGCAAATCTTGTTTTTTCTCGATACCTATTACCTTCCGGTGCAAGCTCAAGTGTAGTTTCAACTTTACCGAAGTTACTTGCCCATAAATCAAAAGCATAAATATCACGCTCTTTTAGTGAATCAGATGCAAGGTATTTCTGCATAACATACATCTCAGCAATACTGTTACTGATAGGTGTTCCTGTTGCAAAAATGACATTACGCCCCGGTGATAATTCCTGTAAATACTGCACTTTCAGAAGCAGATCTGTCGCTTTTTTTGAACCTTGAGGATTAATGCCTGAAACTCTTGTCATTTTCGTAGTAAAGCTCAAATTCTTATAATTATGAGCTTCATCAATGAACATGCAATCAATACCAAGTTCCTCAAAATTTAAAACATCATCCTTATAATCCTCATTTTGCAGTTCTTCAAGAGCAGCTTCCATTTTCTTTTTTGTGGATTCCATCTGCTTTACAGTCCATCTCTCACCGCTCATAGATTTAAACTCTTCAATACCTGCTGAAATAAGCTCTATTTCATTCTCCATGTATTTCTGACGTCTTTCTCTGGATACACCAATTTTCTCAAACTGAGAATGTCCCATTATGATACAGTCATAATCACCAGTAGCGATTTTAGATATAAACTTTCTTCTCCTGCTCTTTTCAAAATCACGTTTTCTCGTTACAAGAAGGTTTGCAGACGGATATAGATTCATAAATTCGCTTGCCATCTGTCCTGTAAGATGATTAGGGACTACGATAATTGGTTTATTCACCATCTTAAGTCGTTTAAGTTCCATTGCAGATGCAGCCATTTCATATGTTTTTCCGGCACCTACACAATGTGCGAGTAAAGTATTACCTCCACGTATAACTCTGGCTATAGCATCCTTTTGATGAGGTCTTAATTCTATCTGTGGATTCATGCCAGGAAATGTAAGATTAGAGCCATCATATTCACGAACCTTAATTGCATTAAACAGCTCATTATACTTTCTTACATACTTTTCTCTACGTTCAGGCTCACTAAACAGCCACCCTTTGAATTTATCAGCAATAATATCTGCTTTCTCTCTGGCTGCCATAGTATTTTTCTGATCAAGAACATATTTTACCTTGCCCTCTTCGTCAGTTACTTTCTGAGTAACTCTGATTTCTCTTAAATTAAGGAGATTTTCATATATAGAAAGTCCATCCATCTCAGGTATTCCATAGACCGTTCTAGTATTGGCATTATTTGATGCATATGACTTACTCTCAATGAAATACGTATTAAGGTATGAATTATATTTAACCTTACATCTGTTTTTTTCACTCCATGTAAGCTCAAATAATTCCTCCATGTACTGCTGATAATCCTGTACATCAATCCATGATACACCGAGATTTACACGAATATCACTTGCTTCAAGATCTTTAGGAATTACAGTTTTTAATTTTTCAATATTGATATTAAAACGGCTGTCCTGTGTTCTTTCTGCAACTCGTAATTTTCTTCTGACATCACCTGATAAATATTCATCAGCAGTTACCCAACCTTCATATTTATTGTTTGGATTTTCCTTTTCTGGATCTAAATATATTTCCCCCTGTAGCTCAGTAACAATATCATCAAATCCTTTTCCGGTAAGAGACATCATATGAGCTATGTCTACATAGCCTTCCTCATTAATTACAACTGTAAGTGCTTCCATTGAAGTATCAACAGATGTAATATTAAGTACAGGCTTTATAGTTCTCTTAGTAAATATATCAGCCTTATAATATTTATCTTCTTCGCCCTGCTCAAGACTTGTAAGCAATGGCAATTCAACATCTTCGCAGAAAGCTCTGGTATTTGCATTGCTATTAATAGGACCATACTTTTTTACAAATGAATCATAGGATTCGTTAAGATGATTCTGAATAGATTTAATACTATCTTCTGTACTATTCTCATCAAGCTCGGTTGCAATAAGATCTCTGACTATATTTCTAATAGCACAAAGACCTTTAATTCTTTCGAGTGCAGTCTGATTAGCATCAACCTTTTCCATTGTAGAATTCACACGATAGTAAACTGTATCATCTACTACTGTATAGGTATTATTTTTTACTCCTTCCACAGCAGGAATAGTCTCTGTAGCATCTTCATCAAGTTCTTCAGAATCACTTCTTACAGCAGAAAATACATTCACAGGCAGCTTTTCAATAGCTTTTTGAAGCTGATCACTAAGGGATGTACTTTTATCTGGTGCAAGATAAACTATTGGTCTATCTTCTCCATATCTGCTTACATCCTTTTTCAATTCTCCAAGCATCATGTCAGGATTATTAATATAATAATTATTGATAATCATGCCATCTGCATATTCGCCAGTATGCACCCAGTCAGGATCACATAAAGTTAAACTGTCACGCTTTTTCAGAAAAATAATATCAGTTGTTGTTTGTGTATTTGCAGAACTTGAAAATGTATCTACTGGAAGTCTTATAGCTCCTACGAGTTCTGCCCTTTCAGCAATATATTTTCTAACATCTTCATTTGCCTTATCAAAAGTACCTGTAGATGTTATAAAACACATCAGACCGCCCGGAACAATCTTATCGAGTGTCTTTTCAAAGAAATAATCATGCACATAAAGCTTATTTTTATACTTCTTATCATGTATTTTAAAATCACCAAATGGCACATTTCCGATTGCTACATCATAAAAATTATCCATTGCTCCAACAACTTTAGATTTCTCATAAGCGGAATTTTCAATATTAGCTGTTGGATGCAGCAAATGCGCAATTTTTTGAGATACTGTATCAAGCTCAATACCATAAAGTCTGCTGTTATCTCTTAATTCTGTAGGCATAGCACTATAAAAGTTTCCAATTCCACAGGCAGGCTCAAGTATATTACCGCCAGTAAATCCCATACGATTAAGTGCATCATATATCCCATTAATCACTTCCGGTGGGGTATAGAATGAATCAGTAACACTTGCCCTTGCTGCTTTATATTCTGAATCCGTAAGTAAATCCTTTAAAATATCATATTCTTCCGACCATCTGCTTTTATCAAACGCATTAGATAAACCACCCCAACCAACATAATGGCTAAGAATTAACTGCTCGTCCGGTGTAGCATATCTGTTTTCACTTTCAATAGTCTTTAAAGTTCTGATTGCAGCAATATTTCCCTCAAATCGTGCACGATCTGAACCGGTAGATAATGTCCATCCCTGCGGATATTTGAAGTCAACAATATCTCCTGTAATTTTTTCAGGTTCATTATCAACAGATTTATAACACTCATTCTTTTTAACTGTAATAGTATCTTCACCATCAGTAGAAGCAAGTTTTGCGTTATTATCATCAACATCATATACCATATAGTCTTTATCATCAGTTGCAGTATTTACAATATCAGCAACTTGAATGTTACTTTCAGGTAAATATGTTCCATCGACAATCATGCGAGCTATTCTTTTTTCCACATCAGACCATGATAACAGATATTGCTTATGTCCTTCTTTGTCTTTCCAAGATACAACGATACCCCTTGCATCAGACTGAAAACCAGTATATCCGAGTTCTGTAGGAATGCCTTCCCCACCAACTCCATACTCATTTTTTATTGCATCAGCTATATCTTTTGCACTAAGATTTTGTTGGTAAAAATTATAAATGCGCTGAAAACCACCTGCAAAAAGACTTCCCCTATGAAGTACTCTATTTATATATTCTTCCGGAGCATATTCCTCAGTCTTAGGATGTAAATAGTCATATTTTGTATCAGAATCACCAAACTGAATAGTACCATCAGAGACATCAACACTGTCTGTATTACCATTCTCTATACTGCTGAATAATTCTAACTGAGAATATGCTACAGTGGTTGATAAATTATCTGATTCATTGCTATTTCTTCTGCTGTCATTCTCGCCTGATTCCTGATTTTTACTGTAGTCAGATAGTCCATCTGACTGTTCAGATGTTCCTTCAGATATTTCTTCTCCAGACTTATCATCAGCTCTTTCGCTTCCTTCACTCTCTTCTCTACTTCCGGCAGAAGGAGTCCTCTGCTCATGCGAAATACCATCTTGTCTCTCTGATTCTCTTCCAGATAATCCATCATTCTGCGTCCATACAGACCTGTTTTCTCGATTATTGTTTCTCTGGTCATGCTCTTTATTGGTTCTTCCACTTCCAGATATGCCATTGCTTCTTCCTTCGGCATTTTGATAACCTTCAATTCTTCTGTTGTCATTACCTGACCTTTGTCCATTAACTCTCTCATGATTCTTTTCTTCCTTTCTAACAATTTTTGCGATATGACCAAGGAATTTTTTTGCCTGTGCAGTAATGATAGGCTGCCATTCTTCAAAAAATTCTATCCTTTGATCATATGTTAATTTTGCATATTCTTTTATGATATTTTCCGAAATATCATCAATATCCTTGACATTACATCTATTACAGATAACATATGCAAGAGTATCTTCTGCCACTTCATTCATATCATTTCCTACTCTAAGAATATCACGAACATATGTTTGTGTCAAGATTTTGACCGACTTTTTAAAATTTTCTTTTTTCAAATCTTCCGGAAAAAGTGAATCATTAAGAATTAATAGAATATCATCATCACAAATCCATGAACTACGGAAAGGCTGACCTACGGTATCCTGTAGTGCAAAAAGATATTTATCTGTATTTTTAAAATTTGGTTCATCATCTATATAAATTGCAGTATGCTTTTTAGGTATTCTGCCGACTTTTTTCCAATCATCATAAAAAGCAACATATTCACTATTTTCTCTTTGAGCGAAAATAAGAATAGTGCTCTGCATTGAAAAATTAAATATATTACCCCTGGATAGGAATTTGACATAATCCATGTATTCCACAGGCTCACTTATTATATGATCTATAGCACTATTAAAAATTTCATCAGTATTTGCCATGTCAACCTCCATAAAAATTACTCGTAATTCTATAATGACACGAAAAATAGGTGTTTTGTTTTCATTTTTGTAAAAAAACGCACAATTTTGTCACATTTTTGTATCTAAAGTCCTAGTCGAAAATTTCAAAAAATAACCTTCTGCCAATTTGACAGAAGGTTACAATTAACAGATTTTATATGCTTTTATGTCTCGGACGATCATTTTCAGGCTCGTTCTGTGACCTGTTCTGTTCCTTATTTTTCGATACTTCCTGATACTTTTCAATTACAGCATTGCTAATTTTATTCCTGAAACTTGCAGTAGTAGGATAACAAATATCTTTATATTCACCATCTTTGCTATAGTTTGGCATTGAAACAAATAGTCCGTTTTCTCCATTAACAATTTTGATGTTTCCAATAACAAACTGATCATCTAACGTGACAGACGCAAGTCCAACAAGCGAATCTTTTTCCAAAGTGCCAACCCGGCAATCTGTAATCTCCGGTTCATTTTTATTGATACCATTGTATTTATCAATAATAGTACTCTCAATCTCTTTTCTAAAATCTGCTGTAATCGGATAACAGATATCCTTATACTCATTGCCATGAGAATCCGGCTCATTTCTTTTATAGTTAGGCATTGAAACAAATAAACCTTTTTCTCCCTCATAAAGCTTAATGCCTTTAATGGTAAAAGCATCTCCAAGAGTAAGAGTCGCTATTGCCTTAATTTTCGAGTTTTCATCCTCAATTTTTTTTACAGAAATATCATATTTCATATTTTTTCCTCACTTTCTGACCAAGTTTTATTGTTATAATAATTATATAAAACCCATACTTTCAAAAGAGTAAAAAAGGGAACTTTATGCATTTTTTAGTAACATATTTGTCACTATTTTTATAATAAAAATCTAAGATATATAATCATATTCACCTTAATTTTTTTTATTAACACATATCATATGTAAATAAGTATCTTTATTAGTACTATACGCAAAAATATCACTATTTTTATTTTCTATTTCGATATCAAATCCCGTATTTCACCCACCCTTATTCAATATATTATTGCTTCTATAATGGACATTGTATTCTACAAAATGTCTGAAATATCAATATATTGATCACAATACATTTCGCAATCACTATCCGAAATGGAATTGCTACCACACATCAATTTATAATCAATTTGCCTTACAGCTTCGACTGTTTTTTCATCTTTAAACATCAAATAGCAAATATCCATGCCTCGAATACAATCATTTTGTTTAATTGGTCTTTCATAGGTTGTAATCTCCCAAACTATAGCATCTTCAAGCATTTCAAATCCACTTAACTTATACCCATACGTTAAATCTCTTTCGATTATTTCATAAGGCGCTTGCCAATCTTTACTCGCATCACATTCTATTTTTCTAATACTATTGTGACTTTGCAAATACATTTCAAGAGAATTATATGCATCTAGCAGACCTTGTTTTTCCAATGCTCTTTTTCTCTCTCACTTTTGTTCTACAGTGTACTCATAACAATGTTTAGTCCATTCAGCTTTATTTACAACACGTTGCATTCTGACATCATAAACAATACTTTCTGAATTTTCATTATTAAAATTATTTAAAGATATATAATCCTCTGTAATATGACAATTTTTGCCTTTTATATCATCTGGTTCAAATGCAGATAATGCTTTATAAAAAGAATCATCTACGAGCGGTCTGTTGCAATTATAATTTCCTGACGGAATATAACTATTTTGTACAATATGATTTATCGGAATTGGAATTTGTATGCCCTTTTTATTACACTCAAATATCGTAATATCTGTTGGCTCGATGTGAATTTGAGTTTTTATATCATTTAGAAGATTTACATACAAATGATTAAAGTTTTTATTTATTCTAATTATATTTACAACATTTTCTCTCCTTGTAATATGATCAATCCATCCACCTAATTTAACAAAAGTATCGTAATCATAACAATATTCAGGCATATTTCTTATTTCTTCATACCCGTCATCAACTACGGTAACATGACGAATTAGAATGACCACATTCTTATTATCAAAACCAAAGGAATAATCCCATCTCGTTTTAGAGTCTAATGCTTTCTGTTTTGTATCATATGAAATATGTTCTGGAATATGTATAACAAAAGTATCGTTTTCATTATAATCCTCATTTTGTGGATATATGTTTGCCTTGATAAAAGCTCTATATTTTGTCATTCATTATTCTCCTTTCACTTAATAAAATAGAAATGTTTTCATGACATCAATAAACTCAGCATGTTTGTCAGCACTTTTCTTAGTATAAAATAATGCTGAATGAATATCAGTACTGCGGTCATTAAATGCAGGGAAAAGAAATGCTGATTCAGGAGAACCCACTACCCAGTCCCTTGTACGTGATGCAATAATGTTTTCCTTTTCCTTATATCCAAGTGCCGGTTTAGATAAATCAACCGGGCATACAGAACAAATAATATACTTATATACTTCCTCTGATTCACCAAGTTTCTGATTATCAGATGTTTTTGTCATAACATCATAGTTATCAATAAACAAAAGTATTAAATAATTTCCTACATGGTAATACACATCAATAATATGTTCATAAAAAGAGGTAAGCATATCATCATTTTTCAGATCACTGTCTCTGATTGCCATAAGGATCTGCTGATTACCGCCATGCTTTTCAGATTCAGTTGAAAATTCGATATCAAAAAGATTATTACCAAATTTACCACCAAGTGATTTTTTCAAAATATCGAGATATATAAACAAATCCTCATCCGGCAGATTAAGGAAGTTTTTGTTAAAGGTAGATACAATATTCTTATCTGCATCTACATAGCAGCCACAAACCCTTGACACAGTAGTCACATCCTTTTTAAATCTTTTTCTTAACTCAAATATTCCTCTTTTATCCATTTACTTCAACGTCCTTTCCTTCTGTGAATATTTTCAGCCAATTCTGACTGTTCCTGTGTGGGATCTATCCCCTGCCGCATAAACAGACTTACATCATTATATAATTTTTCGTACTGTTCAAATGGGAAAGGACCTTCATCCAAATGTGACCAGTCCTGATCCTCTACCCACTTTTCGTATTTACTATCCGTAAAATGCATATATTTAAAAGTATTTTCAGCCAGAAATGGCATCTGTTCCTCTAAAATTGGTTTAATTTCGTTTTGTAACCATTCTTTATTACAAAGAATACCTCTCTGCTTATAAATCAAATAAGCTGCCACGTAAATAGCATGATCTTCATCCTTAAAAATAGCCTGTCTGTCTGCACCAATATAATCTCTAACATATTTATCATATACAATATCCTGCTTGAGATGATCTTCTATCCCTTTGTACATTACAGGTTTATTCAAATTTAATAACTGATTAATCTCACGATATTTTTCAATATGAGTCTTTTGACCAAGAACTCCTTTTTCAATATCATTTGATAAATGACATAAAAAATCCTTACTTTTCCATTCTTCCATAAATGTCTTATCTACACTCATATAATTTGGAAAACGCATCCAAGATATATCTCCTGTCTTAGGATTTTCTTCAAAATGACTAAGTTCCCTTTCTCCGGTAAACGCTCGGATTGCATCAGGAAAGACCACCGCTGCAATATACTCACGTTCACACGTATCATAACCATTCAACATAGATGTCATTATATGCTGCATACTTAACATATCTCCACACCATCCTCTCTAGCTCTAACGACCTTTCCTTTTGGGTGTACTGTTTGATTCACTAATATTCAAATCTGCTTTTTTCTCATTCAGATACTTCTCAACCTGTGGCAGATATTCCGCAAGAGTACCTGTCTGATCAGCAGTAATAGGATTAATATCAACCTTGACACCACCAAACTCGTAAGAACCATTATTTTCAACATCATTAAGCACATTAAATAAAGCATCTTCTCTTACATCACCAATATACTCAACAACAACATCAATATCAGATGACTCATTTTCCAATCCTCTGCAACGACTACCGGAAATTACTGCATCCACAATTATTGCATCCATCTTGCACTCTTTTATTTTAGATGAAACATAATTCCAAACATCTGCTTCTATATCAGATGCATCCCATCCATCAATATCATTGAACATTTCGCCTGTTTTATCTTTAAAATCTTTAACTACATGTAAATTATTCATATGTGCCTGTTCCACAAGATCCACTTTTTCCGTAAAATCATCATAATCAATAGGCTTAAGTTCTCTTGTCTCTGGCAAATAATCATCACTTACATTCTTAAATGCTGAATATATAGATATATCAGGATTATCATACACACCACCATCAATCACAGAATAATCAGAATCATAAACTGAAAAATCATACCCATCATCACATCTATGAATACCGACAAACATATTGCCATCATCTATAGAATATGCCAATTCATCTGGTTCAACAAATGTAAAATACGGATTGTTCTGGTTCCACTCTACAAAAGAAACATCCTCGACAATTCTTTTCTGCGACTCAGATGGTTTATATTTATCGAGATTTCCTTTTTCATATACCTTATCAAAGTTATCCATATAAAAGGCTATATCATCACAACCTGTATTCTCTAAATGAGTTTTAAAACGTTTTCTTGTAAAATCCTTTATTTCGTCAGGCTTCATTTTTCTATGTACTCTAACTTTACTGACTTCAAGCTCAATACATATATCCCTGATCTTCGACTTAAATGATTCATCATTAAGTACATTATCATTGTATGTAAAATCCAAAGATAACACGTTATCACTATGTTCTGCATATACAAGATCAAATTCAGAACCATTTACATTCATTCCAAATGCAGCTATTGACTGTTTCGGAGCATCTGTACCATATCTGTAATCAGCATATTTTAATACTGCATCCGAAAGATTATCAAATCTTTCTAATTCCGCTCTGTTCGGACTGTTATTTGTCCACGAATCAATATCAGATATTACATAATATGATATTTTTTCCTTAGCCTTCTCTCCATCCGCAAAATTAGGCACATCAGTAAAGCCAAAGCTATCAACAAAATGGCTTGTAACATTACCGCCTTTACTAATCACTACAACATCACTTACAGACATACTGTGTCCTTTAAAATCAGCAGGCTTGTCCAGATTAAAGAGCGTATACAGGCTCTCAAGAACCATATTCTCTTTTAATTGTGCTGCATAAACCAGATTATAATTTTCTCTTGTAATATCAATATTATGCCTTACATGCCAGTCCGAATTTTGAAAAATAAATTTACTGGTTTCTTCGTTCTCTTTCAGTTGATATATTCCATACATATCTTCTGAACCTGCCAAAAGTTTCTTTTCTCGATCTAATAATGTTTTATACTCCATAGCAACAATTCCTTTCCAATACTTAATTATTTACTATTAAAAGAATAAAATAATCAAACTGCATATTGTTTGTAAAAAAGTAACTATTATCAAATTTATATCCCATTTTAGGCACAAAAATAGCATACAAAACTGTGTGCTATTATATTTGGTTTGTTACTAAATTGTAAATCTGTCCAAACTATCTACAAGCTCATCAGATACCTTATTCATTTCATTGCAGTTATCATTTACAGAAGTCATGAGAGCTGCAAGTTCTTCTGATGATGCAGTTACTTCCTGTGTGGCTGCGGCTGTGCTTTCAGCACTCTTTTCTACGGAATTTATCTGTACAGATACTTCATTCATATATCCATTAAGCTGTTCTGTAAGGCTCTTTACCTTTGATAAATTATCTTTTGTAGCATCTATGCCTGTGGAAAGTACTTCAAACGATTTAATCACGCTATTCGTCTTATCAGAATTTGAATTATTCGTATTTACCACAAGCTCTATACAGCTTGAACATTCTGTAAAACTCTTTGTAATATCCTCAATGATAAGCTTGATGTTGTTAAGCTCATCAGAAGTATTTTCCGCAAGATTTTTAATGTTTTCTGCTACAACAGAAAATCCTCTGCCGGATTCTCCTGCTCTGGCTGCTTCAATAGATGCATTTAAAGCAAGTAAGTTAGTTTTAGATGCAATTTCCTCTATTGCATCAAGGATTGTAGTCATTTTTTCTATTGCCTGATTAGTCTCGTCAATTTTTACTGAAATTGCTGAGACATTATCAGACATAGTAGCACTTCCTTTACGCATAAGCTCTATACTGTCTTTCATTTGGACAGAATTATTTGTAAGATCATTCACATAATTATTCATTTCATCTACCGCAGTATTCATATCAGCAGTATTGCTGTTCATGCCAGAAACATTATTAACAACCTCATTAACTGCTTCTGCCTGTGATGTTGCATCAGATGCAATTTCCTCTATAGACGATGCAATCTGTGTTGTAGCATTAAGAGCTGATGCAGTCATTTCTTTTATATCATTACTGTTTTTATTGACCTTTTCAGATGTATCTTTAGCAGCCTTCACGCTGTTTTTAAAAGACTGAATTGCTTCATCAGTATGCTTAACCATTATGCCTAATTCGTCATTTCTGTTTTTCATTTTTTCATCTGCAAAATTAAATGTCAAATCCCCGGATGCAACAACCTCAAGCTGATTTTTTACCTTATTAATTACAAGTACAAGCTTCTTTATAGCTATATATGAAAATACAAGCATTAAAACTACAAGTACAATTCCTTCCACAACCATAAAGACTGTTGCTCCATTGAATATTTTACCGATTCTTGTAATACTGCCAGAGATGTCAACTACATTCTGAATATCATCGGTATATACTCCTGTTGTAATTACCCAGTTCCATTCTGGAAACTTCAAGCTATAAGCAACTTTAGGAGCAACAGTCTTTCCATCAGATTTAGTAAAATAGAATTCATTGTAGCCACCTTCATCAGCGACTTCCATTATCTTTTGAATGATCTTAACACCATTTTTATCTGTAAGCTCTTTTCGATTAGTTCCTTCCTGGTCAGCTAGAACAGGATGCATAACAAGATTATAATCAGTATCATCTACCCAAAAATAACCTTCATTCTCATCTCCGTAGCGCATAACTCGCAAAGTATTTAAAGCATAGTCTTTAGCCTGATTTTCCGTGATCTCACCGGATTCACACTTATCGTAATAATCTTGCACAATGCTTATAGCCCCCTGTACTTCAGACTTGATTTCGGATTTATAAGAGTCCAAGGTATTAGTATAAATAATATCTTTCATTGTGCCCTTCACATTGCCAAATACCCAAGAGCATGTTCCAACAAGCAGGAAACATGTAAGTAATACCACTCCACCCATTGCAAGGCTTAATTTCGTTGCTAATGACTTTGTTTTTTGTTTATTCATTTGTTATTACAACCTCCTCAAATATTCTCATATTTTAAAGTTTTATAGGTAATATTTTTATAATAAACTATAATTCATTTAATTTGATTGCATAAATGTTATTAAAATTTTTCATTTTTCCCATAAACGAAAAGCCATAGCAAAATGCTATGGCTCAATTCTTATATATCATACAGATAAATATCACAATTAATTATGATACCCGTATTCTTTTTAATTGTAAAAACGCCTTATTATTCGCTTTACAAGTCTGATTAAGACCACAATTAAAGCAAAAAACCAAAATATGCCTTCTACTACATTTCTGGCTGTATTCCACTGTATAAATTGTGCTATATACATGAGAAGTATCAGCCACAATATTATATATCTATGAGTAAAAACCTTATGTATCATGCATATATACTTATTATTTTCAAAAAACTCCTTCATGCTCAATACTCCTTACTTAACCCCCAGTTCTTCAGACCTTTTCCCAATCAAATCAAGCGATTGTCTATCAAAACTGATTGCCTATAAACTGGACTGTCTGGCTTGCCAAATCGAATTTAATATAATTATCAAATTCGATGGCTCCTACATCAATATCCTTTATTTCTTTGGAAACTCAAATTTGATTTTACCATCCTCATATAAAAGGTAAGCATCAAAGCTCTTGCCACTCTTTGCTTTAAGTCCTTTAATAAGTCCTGTCCTCTTTTGTGTAAGCAGTTCCTTTATATCCTTTTCCGATATTTCTTTGCCACAGATTACATGACTGATTTTAAATCCGCAGGAACAGTCATAAGAGTACTTATTTTTAATAAGTTTGTTGCCACAGTTAGGACATAATACCTTTGATTCTTCTGGAGCAGGAAATTCAAACTGAACTTTATTGTCCTTAAATATCAAAAATGCATCAAAGCTCTTACCATTTTTTGATTTAAAGCCTTTAATAAGTCCTGTTTTTCGTTTAAGGACAAGATCAGTTACCTGCTTATCAGTTAAGGTTTTTTCACATATCTTTCCTGGTAATGCAAAGTTACAGCCACCTTCTTTTTTATAGTTTTCACAGCAATATCCAAACTGAGTTTTTTTAATTCTGCCACCACAAACCGGGCATTTAAGATTTTCATTTGTTGCAACTGTATTTGATGCAAATGGCTTGATTTTACTTATGATAACATCATTCTTATTATCCGTTTTTATACTGTTGACAGTATCACGTACATATACTTCTATCTTATTTTGATAATCAAGTGCTCTAAGCTCTCCATTGGCAATCATCTCAAGCTCTTTATCCCATCTTGCAGTAAGTTCTGGCACGAGAAAATCAGGAATAGTATTATACACTATTTCATATACCATCTCTCCAATGCTGTTAGGTGTAAGCACCTGCGATTTATTGCAGTCAATATATTTATTAGTTATCAGCTTTTTTAAGATGTCTGCTCTTGTTGCAGATGTTCCGATGCCTGATCCTTTTATCTGCTCACGCAGTTCTTCATCCTCAATAAGCTGTCCTGCATTTTCCATTGCAAGAATCATAGAACCTGTAGTATATCTCTTAGGTGGAGATGTTTTACCCTCTTTTACAGTTAAATCATTGACTGCAATAGCAGAACCGATGCTTAATTCCGGTATGCGACTCTTAGTAGCATTATCTGTTTCATCATCATTTCTTATAATTTTCAGATAGCCTTCACTAATAAGTTCCTTACTGCTTGCACAGAAAGTTTCATTTTTAATTTTGATACCCACTTTGACATTTTTATAAACTGCCGCAGGATAAAAAATACATAAAAACCTTCTTACAATAAGGTCGAATACATCATTTTCTATATCACTTAAGCTTGAATAATTTGACAAATTACCAGTAGGAATAATAGCATAGTGATCACTAACCTTTTTATCATTTACATACTGGGTATCATTTATATTTGCATATAATCTTGAATTAAGTATCTCTCCTGTAAAATCTCTAAGGTAGTTGCCATCATATAAGCCTTGTATATTTTCGCTAATTACCTTTCCTACAGCACTTGAAAGTACTCGTGAATCTGTTCTAGGATATGTGCAAAGCTTCTTTTCATACAAACTCTGTATGACTCCCAATGTCTGATCTGGACTAAGTTTAAACTTCTTTGAGCAGTCATTCTGAATTTCCGCAAGATTGTACAACAATGGCGCTTTCTTTTTGTTGTTAGACACAGAATAATCTTTGACAACACCATTGGTGCCTTTGAGCTTTGACAATAGCTGTTCAGCATCATTTCTATCCTTAAATCCTATATCACTGTACAATAATGGAGACTGATAATATTCAGAGTCACTATCGGCTTTCCATTCACCGCAAAATCCATTGCCAAATTCTGCTGACAGCTTATAAAAGCTCTCTACTTTAAAGTCTCTTATTTCACGTTCCCTGCGGACCACCATACCTAATATGCAGGTCATTACACGACCTACAGATATAGGTCTGTATTTACTGTCAGATATTGCATTGTTAATAATCATTCCATATTTGCAAGTAAGCACTCTTGATAAGTTAATCCCCATAAGATAATCTTCAACAGCTCTCATAATGCCTGAATTAGCAAGATTATCATATGCAGCCATAGGTTTTGCTTCACGTATACCTCGCTTGATTTCTTCCTCTGTCTGTGAATCAATCCATATTCTAAGTTCCTTTATTCCTTTACGTACTCCACCATATCTGCGGATATTCTCCTCAATAACCTGTCCTTCTTTTCCTGCATCACCTGCCCAGTAAACTGTATCTACATCATCCCTGTGTAATATAGTGCGAACCGCCTTATATTGCTTTGCAACGGAGCTAATCACACCATATTTATATGATTCAGGAATGAAAGGCAAGTCAGCTATATTCCACTTTTTATATTTTTCATCATAACTTTCCGGGTAAAGCATTGATACAAGATGTCCTACACACCAAGTTATAATCCACTTATCATTTTCAATGAAGCCATCGTGTTTACCCGATACACCAAGGATTTTTGCAAAATCCTGTGCAACACTGGGTTTTTCAGTTATAATTACCTTTTTTTGAGTTTTAGGAAATGTTGAGTTTACGTTATTACTTGTGTTATTCATAATATTTGTCCTTTCTTTGCTTAACATAATATTTTGTAGGAGGTAGAAAAATGGCGAACATCACTAACATGATAGATAAAATTTTTACTGAATATAAAAATAGTAATATGATTATAAATTCAGCTTTGAAATATAGATTCTCATATAATGGGTATAATACAGATGTTTTTTATACTCAAAAAGATGAATTGCAAAATCAATTATTGTTAGCTATCACAGTTGATAATGTTACATATATTACAACTTTATATTTTCACAAAAAAGATAAAGAATATTGTATGCAATTTTATTTGCCAAATGAATTATATGAACAGCTTCAATTTTCTCTTTTATATGTTAATGGACATTGTGCTGTAACACCTTATTTTGAGACAATGATAAATTACATAATGGCACATAAACCAATTTCTGTTAATCACAGAAATGAATTGGCAAATTATCATAACTATGTTTATGGAGACAGAAATAATAATCCGTATTTCAAAACAACAAAAAGAGTATCTATGTCTGCCAAAATGAGAAATAAAATAAAAAATAAATACGATGAGGATTTGGCAACTAAAATTTTAGAGTTTTGTGGTACAACAAAAACATTAGTATATACTTCCAATATAGCTGAATCAAAAGATATAGAAGCATATATGAGTGTTCATTCTTCTACATAATATTCTGATGATGCACCAGAGTTGAAGCTATCATCAAAGCAATCCGTATGCTTCATAAGAACTTTATGTGAAATTTCTATTTGCTCTAATTCAAGACCACATGGATCATCTTTACATGGTACTAAGGCATAACTTTTATAAGGTTCTACTTTAATACCTTTTGCAGTTTGATGCAGACGAATCCAGAATCCTCCCTTTTTTGATAATTCGACTGCTATATTATGTTTATTTCGCTCTGATATCTTTTCATTTGTCTTCACTTCGAATGCAAGTCCTTTTACCGTTCGACCTTGATATTGGAATTCTTTGCATTCAAAATCATATCCTAATATTAAGTAAGTCATTAAAATTCCTTTCTGCGGGCGATAATAAATCACCCGCTAAAATAATGTTAAATTAAGTTTCTTAACCAATCCATTAGATCTTCATCATCTTTCCATTGTGGCATGGATGGAGTATCTTTCAGAGGATTGGCTTTTTCAAGAGCTTCACGTTTTAGTGCTGTGTCTGCTCTTGCATATATTTCTGTTGTCGTTACGCTAGTGTGACCAAGTAGATCACGTATATATACCAAATTTACATTTGCCTGTAACAGATGCATAGCTTTTGAATGCCTTATGCAATGTGGAGAAAGTTTTTCTGGAATTAGGTCTGGATGAACTTCCCTAGCCATATCTGTGTATTTGGCTAAAATATAGCTGATACCGTAACGTGAAAGCTGTTGTCCTCCTCGGTTTTGAAATAAATATGCTTCATTTCCCTGCTCAGCAATTCTAAATTCTTTAATATATTGCTTTAATATATCTTCAGTTCTTGATAGTATCGGGACAACTCGTGTTTTGTTTCCCTTTCCCGTTAATCTGATTGTTGCTGGAGCACTAAAGCGTATATGTGAAACACGGATATCAGCAATTTCTTGGACTCTTGCTCCTGTGTCATACATAAGACTCAGCAAGGCAAGATCTCTGCGACCATATTTTGTGCTAATGTCTGGTTGCTCTAATAAAACTTTTATTCCTTCTATAGTAAGATACTTTAATTCAGGCTCAGATTGCTTCATTGGTTTGATGGCTAGTGCCTTTTGACATTCCAAAGCTTTATCTGGTAAAGCAAATTGTAAATATGAAAAGAACGATTTTAATGCTCCCAAACGTTGATTACATGTACTTGAACCACAGCTACGCTTTTCTTTAAGCCAGAGTAAAAATTCTTCCATATTTTTTCGGTCTACCATATCTAAATTCAAACGATTAGGTTTTATATTCTTTTCCGTATCATAAAATATGAGTAGGAGTCGGAAAGTATCTCTGTATGACGCAATAGTATTTGGACTTAAATTGCGTTGTACTGGTAAATATTCCGTAAAAAATTTTGTTAAATGATAAGAAAAATCAGCAGTATTATTCTTCTTCATATAAAATACCTCCTATTTCCGGAAAAACATATCCAGTCAATTCTTCCATTTGTTTTAGTACATTTGGAAAAACTTCAGCCGTTAATTTTAGATAGTATTGAGTAGAAGCTATACCGGTATGTCCAACATATTTTGATAAGATTGGTAGCATTGTTGTGAGATCCGCACCTTCTTCTGCCCATTGATTCAAGCGGTGGCAGATAAAGGTATGACGTAAATCATGAACTCGTGGACCTAGTTCTCTTCCTAAATAAGGAATTCCTGCCAACCATAGTTGCTCCCTGAAATCTTTTTCAATGTTGCTTACACAATAGCTGCTACCATCTTTTTTAAAAAAGAAAGGGAATGAGCTATCATGTTTAGAATGTACTTGATTGGAATATGAACGGCATCTAATAAATAAACTATCAGCCATTGGAACAAAACGTTCATTCCCATTTTTTGCATCACGCACATGTATTATTCCATTTTCTAAATCAACATCACCTACTGTCAAATTTAAGAGTTCTGATATTCTGAACCCACAACCATACAGCATCCGATATAATAGCGGAAACGCAATATGACGATATGGTGAGATAGGTGAATATGTCATATTATCTAAAGATGAGAAGAGTTTATGAAGTTCATCTTTAGTAAAAACATAAGCGTTATGTTGTGAATAATGATATTTTTGAGGAGCTGAAATATATCCACAATAACCTTGACTGTTTAAAAATACTGCAAAATGTTGCAGATACATAATCCTTGCCGAACGAGTGGCTTCATTTTCATTGGGACGTTTTTGTGCCCAATCCAAAACGATATTTTGAGTTAACTCATAATTTTTGACTTCGTATTTTTTACTAAATGTATCAAAAACATGAAGGGCATTATAACCACCAACATATTCATAGCCTAGAGCCTGTTTTTGTTTTACAAATAAATCAAGCATTGAAGCAAATGGACCATCAAAGGTTCCTACAGTTCTCTTTTTCATAAATCCACCTCCAATCCACACTTAGACAGTTGCTTTAAACTGACTCGTAAGTAAATCTCGGTACTTTCAATATCTGCATGTCCCAGAGTTTGTGATATAACCGGAAGCGGAACATCATTTTCCAGCATTCGTGTTGCTAATCCATGTCGAAATGCATGCATTCCTATACGTTTATTAACAGGAGCTTTTAATCCGGCTTTTCTCATTTGTTGCGGAATTATTTTTCCTAGTGATGTTAATTCACCATAAGGGTAAATGTGTGATACAAAGATATTTTTTACATCAGTTTCAGGTCGTCCATTTTTAAGGTAATCAATAATTGCCCACCCTACATCATCCGGCATTGGTAGAGTAAGAGAACGTCCTGTCTTTTTCTGCGAGAAAGAGATTACTTTTGTATCCCAATCTATATTTGAAAAAGTTAATGTACGGATATCACTGCTTCTCATGCCAAGTCTTGCTGCCATTATAAAAATTGCGTAATTACGTTTCCCGATTGGATTTGCTCGATCTACTGAATTGAGTATCTGTTCAATTTCGGAAATAGTAAAAGTGCTCGGTATCTTTTGCTGTCTTAAATTTTTTACATGAGGAATAAATTCTTCTAATTGGGCATCTATATACTGATTATCAAATGCCCATTTCAACATGCGACGAATCTCACGTAATGTTTCTGATACATATGTTGTAGAAAATCTCGCCAAAGATAAAATATATGTATTAATTGTTTGTCCCGATATATCTTTGAAATCTCTAATTCCTGTATCATATAAATAATCGTGAAATCGAAAAAGTCTTGTTCGTAAGGACTTCATAGTGTTTTCTGCAAAATTACGTTGAGATTCTTCCTCTAAAAATCTTAGAAAAATATCTTTTAGCTCTTCCGAAAATGCTGACTTTGATGTACAATACTGTCGGAAGATAACATGAAATTGTGTAAAGTCAGAGAACATATTGATTGCTCTCGTGATGCGATACATTGAATCACGACGCTCTAGTGATTCAGAGTAAACATCCTGAAGGAATTTTTGACGAAAATTTTCTGTAAATTCCTGTTCTGGCTGATTCGTTGCGTAGGAAATCATATTGTTCCATATTTTACTGTAAGTTTGAATTTGGCAATTACTGTAGCCTTTCTTAAGCATCACCTCCTTTAGTTCAGAAATGTAAGGTTCCAGTTCTGTTGTAAAAACCTTTTTAATACCTTCCATATTTTTCTCCTTTCTATGCAAATTGTGGTTACTGTTATAATCACAATAGCAAATAAACAGAGAAAAATGTTAAGTAATTTTAATAAAAATACCAATATTGAAAGGAATGAGTGTATTGACTCAACATAATATATGACTCACAAAAAAATGCAATTTATGTTGAGCTCTACATAAATTGCATTTTTTTGCATATTATTTTACCTCCCTAAATTTCAGTTTAATTATGCAATTCGATGTTAAAATCCTAACTCTATTGATAATTGACATGGTTCGTTTATCTTATTTTCTTCT
>ERZ773235.44-NODE-44-length-161822-cov-12.964022_pt1 | contig 161822 bp, 128 predicted proteins | sample MGYA00580522_ERZ773235 | MGnify/ENA primary metagenome ERZ773235 (study PRJEB29015, sample SAMEA2737797) | human gut metagenome | biome: human gut; feature: human-associated habitat; material: faeces | place: China | collected 2012 ... | reverse complement strand
GCGGCGTTACCTCAGCTGGATAGAGGGTCTGACTACGAATCAGAACGTCATAGGTTCGAATCCTATACGCCGCACCAATTGAACTTGAAGCCTCCGGAAACGGAGGCTTTTCTTATATCGCGATGTATCGAAGATCGCGCCAAACCTTCAAATGAGTAAAAATCAAATTCAATAACTTTTTTTGAAAAAACGCTTGACCATTATTCAGTCCATGTGCATAATAATCAACAAGTCGCGGCGTTACCTCAGCTGGATAGAGGGTCTGACTACGAATCAGAACGTCATAGGTTCGAATCCTATACGCCGCACCATTTGAGATTAAAGCTCCCGGCAACGGGGGCTTTTCTTTTACGTAAACACTGCATGGATTCGAACCTCGGTCGAGGCGCGGGCGTAAAGAAAACGCGGAGCGTTTTTAGCCCGCGGGTGAGCACGCCGGCAGGCGGGCGAAGCCGGTGCGGATCCGCGCAGCGGATGCGCGGAATCCTATACGCCGCACCAATTGAAATTGAAAGCCTCCGGCAACGGGGGCTTTTCTTTTGGGCAGGCGTCGCATGGATTCGAACCTCGGTCAAAGGGGACTATTTCTCATCGACTCGTGTAAGATTTCGTGTATGCGCCTTGGTGAGCCCGTGGCGCGCTCTTTCTTTAGGCGACCGATCAGGGTGATATTTCGTGGCAGAGCGTCCGACATACAAGCTCAGGTTTCTCGATCCCAAAAAGCGCTTTCCGGCCATGCCCGAGCAGCCTGCGGGACGCTCGTATGGCGTGGTTTGGAAGCTCTTTGGCGAGGACCCGCATGAATCATGCTATGTCGTCGAATTTGTCGGCAAAAGCCATGTGTCGCTTTTGGGCTACGTGAGCGTTTCGGGTGAGGTCTATAAGGTGGACCGTCCCGTTAACGAGGCATCGCTGCCCGACGATCCCGACATGCAACTGATTCTTGACGAGTCCGATTCGACCATCGGCGAGATTGCGGTCAGGGGCGCCGATGGGACGATGCATTCCCGGGCGCGAGTCATCGGCTCTCCCGAAGGCACCATGCGCGAGCAATCCGATTGCGAGACGTGGAATTCGACACGCAGCCTTCGCTACGGCGAGTTCATGGCCTCGATGTTCTTGCGTTACGTGATATTCGCCGATTCTGAAAACGCTGTCTCAGGCACGGCTGACGGTGACGGCCTCGACGAGGGCATGAAAAATGCCGTCGACAAGATCAAGCTCGTAAAACTCCCCGAGCCGGTTGAGGTGCTGCTGGGGTTTGATTCCACGCCGCTGCCCGATGCAATCGAAACGTTGCTCTACCGCATTGACCATACAGATAATCCAAGTGGTATTGAGCGCTATGCCGCCGCTTTGATGGGCGAAGTCAATCTGCCTCGCCTGCGCACCATTGCGGCCAAAACCGAAATGAGTCTGGCGCGCATCGATCGCTCGAGGCTCTTTTATCTCAATTTTGATCGTAGCCTGCTGGACCAGGACGAGATCGATACCCTGTATGCCGTCGAGTGCCGCCTGAACCGCCTATCGGGCATCCTTGAGCGTATTGGGGCAGGGTTGGGCCCCGTTGCCTCGTCGCCAAGCTTTGAGGGCTGCTCGCTCTTTGACCTCTGGCATATCAGCAAGACGACCAACGACGTTTCTCGCCTGCTCGAAACGCTGTCGAATGACAACCCGTGGGCCAAGCCGGGGACGGTTGCGTGCCAGCCGGGTGGCGAGTGGGACGTTCGCACCCGCTTTGCACGTATCGTAGAAGCGCTCAACGTTGTCACACGGCTCGACTACACCTATCGGGCGAACGTCGCCGAGGGCATCATGCTGGTGCGTTTTGGCCGCACGGTTGTCGATGCTATGCCGCAGCGCGAATACGATGCCCAAGATGACGCCTGGCGCGAGGTAGATGAGCCTAAGCGCACAGCATGGGCCACTGAGCACGATGCGCGTATTGCGCTTACAGTCGCGGCGGCTTGCTTTGCTTCGGGTGCTCGCATCACGCGCTGCTACGTGCAGATTGCGGCTCCCGACGGCGAGCAGGGCGAGCGCGTTGTTAAAACGTACTCCTTTGGCCGTGCGGCTTATCTGGCCGATTGCGTTTCTGTCGCCAAAGATCTTGAGAGCATGGATATGGATGACATGCCCTGCAAGCATTTGCTCGAGGCATATGAGGCAGATGCGCCGGACACGATTGAGCCTACAGAGGTTCACGCCCGACCACGTGATGACCATCGTCCATTGCCGCTTGCGCTTCGCGATTTACTGCTCGCTGATACGGCTGACGAGCTTGAGGTCATGGAGGAGGACAACGATCCGTATGCCGCCCGTGTCATCGAGCTGCGCGAGCAATCCAAAGTTGATCGAGCTGGTGCTTTCGAGGGCTTTTCTCGCCTTGTCGAGGAGCTGGAAGCCAAGTGTACTGTTGCTGAGCTTTTGGCGACGGGCCCGGTCCAGACCCAGTTCTGCGACAACCAGCTGGTGCGCATGGTGCTGCCGGTGATGGAGGAGGACCGTTCCGTGCGTATCCTGCGCGCTCCCGATGCACTGTATTTTGCCCAGCACGAGATCTGCAGCTTTTACGCCGAACAAGAGGACTTTGAGCGCGCACTGCCCGAGGTGCGTCGTCTCTACGATTTGGCACGCTCGTCCATGCAGTCCCACTTTGCCCTGATCAACGTGCTAGCACGCCTGGAGCGCTATGACGAGATTATCGAGGTGGCGCGCCACGGCCTGCGTATTGCCAGCGACCGGCCTTCGATCGGCTACCTGTTCTATCGCCTGGCATTCGCCTACTGGAACTGCGACCAGCTCGAGCTGGCGCTGGCATGCTACCGCCTGGTGCCGCGCGGCGAGGAGTCGGGCGGCAGTGCGCAGGAGGAAATGCAGGGCCTTATGAACGAGATGGGCGTCATCCAACCGCCCGCGTTTGAGGAGGCTGTCGAGACCATCCGCGAGGCAGGTCTTGAGCTGCCGCCGGTGCCCGCCGTGACCAATCAACTCGCGGATGCCGCCGTGCAGCTGGTCGATAACGGCTTCTTTTTCTTGGCGCGCGGCTGCATCTACCAAATGTGGCGCACCATGGGCAACGACGAGCTCGGCTCCCTCAACCGCTCGCTGGGGTAGGGTGATACAGGGGACTGGCCTGCGTTCACTATGCCGAACAAAGTGGAAGGATCGCTGGTAGCGGTGGTGCAGGCATCATCTGCGTAAAGATAAGGTATAACGAATTAAGTCATAACGAATTAAGATACGAATTACTATGCCGAGCGGATGGCCGACAAATTGAATGAAGCTATTTATATTGGCGTAGCTGACTAGGTCCAACAAGATTGGTGAGGCTAAAAGCAGCTCAGTCTGCTAAACCTGTTAAACTCTGCTAAAGTTGCTAAACTTTGTTAAAGTTGTTAAAACTAGCAGAGGAGGGTCGAATGTCGAAAGCCATTAATCCCTTTAAGCCAACGGCGGGCATGAATCCGCCTGAGCTTATCGGACGTGACGCTGTTTTGGATGATTTTGCCGAGGCCCTTGAGAATGGTCCTGGTGCCCCCGATCGACTCATGCGCATCTCGGGCGTCCGAGGCACAGGTAAAACGGTGCTTCTCAATGCATTGGGTGATCTTGCGCGAAAAAAAGGATTCGAGGTTGTTGACGTCGCCTCGAATGCCGGTTTTTGCAGTAGAATCCTCGAGGCTCTACAGCGAAATGTTCGTCTTGAGTCAATGTCGATTTCCCCATCAATTCTAGGAGTCAGCCTTGGCTCCGTTGAGGTATCGAAGTCGGCATCTCATCTGGGCGAGGCAATGTACGATGCCGCGAAGCGCGGAGGTCTGCTCATTACGCTCGACGAGATTCAGGATGCCTCAACTGAGGAAATGCGCGAGCTGGGCAATGAGATGCAGCTTTTGATTCGCCAAGGGGCGAATGTCGCTTTTGCATTCGCTGGCTTGCCAACATCGGTGGATGGCGTGGTGGTTGATGATACCCTTACGTTCCTTCAGCGGGCAAAACATATCGAACTCACTCGTCTCTCCGATTTCGAAGTCGGCGGATCGTTTGAGGATACAATGAGACGAGCGGGCAAGGAGCTCGATGAAGACGCCGCTGAGCTATTAACAAAGGCGTCAGCAGGCTATCCCTTTATGGTCCAGTTGGTCGGATATTACGCTTGGCAGGCTGCTGCGCGCAGCGGGGCGGAGAGCGTGAACGAAGGGTCCGCGCGTACGGGTATCCAAGCAGCTCTTGATAGCTTTAATGCTATGGTGATTGCCCCGGCGCTGCGCAGGGTTTCAGAACGACAGTTTCAGTATCTCGCGGCAATGGCTCAATGCGAGGGCGATGAGATTGCCAACGGTGATATCGCCAAAAAGATGGGGCTGCCGGCGAACAAGGTCGGCTCGTATCGTAAACGTCTCATCGATGCGGGGTTGATTGAGCCTGCGGGCTATGGCTGTGTTTCGTTTGCAATTCCGTATATGCGTAACTATTTGTTGGAGGCGGTGCGGGAAAGGTAAAAATGGAATCGCTCCAAATTCCCTCTTGCCCAACTTCGGCTGTTTGGTTACTATAAAACGGCTGTTACGGAGAGCTGACCGAGAGGCCGAAGGTGCTCGCCTGCTAAGCGAGTATGCCCCAAAAGGGCATCTGGGGTTCGAATCCCCAGCTCTCCGCCAGTAAGACTTTAAAGAGGGGTTCCGAAAGGGACCCTTTTTTAGTTGAACCACGTTAGCTGGGGATTCTAACCCTCAAAAAGTGAGGCGCCCCGTTGGACGCCTCACTTGGTTCGATGTGATATCGCTTTGGCCCTACACCTCAGGAGCCTTGGCTACGGTCTCGCTCTCGGCTGTGAGCGGGCGGTTGTCGATGCGGCGGCCCAGGCGGTCGAGCTTCACGAGCAGCCACTCGATGGGATTGGGCCCCGTTCCTTCCTCGTCGGCGACCAGGTCCATAACGGCAATCTTGGTGCCGTCCTGCTTAAGCGTAACGCTGCCCACCTTATCGCCAACATGCACCGTGCCCGAAAGGTCATCGTAGCTAACCTTTTCGGTCACTTCGCCGGCGAGTGAGAACACCGTTGCCCGTGCGGCAGGGTCGGCGAGCGTGGCGTCGATCGTCTTGTCCGTCCAATCTGTCTGGCTAATGCGTGCCATGAGCGGGTTACCGTTGGCGGTCTTCTCCTGCGTGTTGGCGATTGCGACCGTGACCTTGTGGCCGTAGTACCAGTTGGCAAGGGTGGCGGTATCGGTAAAGCGCTGGTCGGTGGTGGTGGAGTTCAAAATTACGGTGTAGATCTCGTCGCCGTCGCGGTTGTAGGCGCTCGTAAAGCAATAGCCCGCGTCGTCGGTGGTGCCGGTCTTGCCACCAATGTTTCCGTCCTGACCGAGCAAAACGTTGTGCGTGTCCATGGAATGCGAATGGTCTGAGCCATCGGCGCCCGTGACCTCAATCCAAGAATCCTCGCTCGCGACGACTTTACGAATCGTATCGTTCTTCATGGCCTCCTGCATCATCAGTGCCACGTCATGTGCTGTTGAGTGCATGTCGCCGGCCCACTCATCAAAGTCCAGACCGTGTGGGTTCTCAAAGACCGTGCCGGTGCAGCCGAGCTTTTTGGCGCGCTCGTTCATGGCCTTCACAAAGGTTGCCTCGGCATCTTTGGTCTTGGGGTCGATCTTTTTGCCCACGTATTCGGCAAGCACGATGGCGGCGTCGTTGCCCGAGGGGATCATCAGGCCGCGTAGTGCCTGCTCCACGGTGAGCTCGTCGCCTTCGAGCAGGCCGGCAGTCGAGTTGCCTACGGTGGCGGCAGCGTTGCTCACCGTGACCTTCTCGTCCATCTTGCAGTTTTCGACGGTCAGGATTGCGGTCATGACCTTGGTGATCGAGGCAATTTTTACCTGCTCATCGGCGCCGCGTCCATAGTAGACGGTGCCGTCCTTGCCCATAACAAGGGCATTAGTTGCCTCGATATCGGGCAGGTTTTCTGTCGTGATGCCGCGGACGTCGGCGGTCTTGCCGCAGACGTCGTCGGTCGTGAGCACTTGGGCGCCGGCAACAGCGGGCGCGCCGGCAACAAGGGCGATGGCGCAGGCAAAGCCAGCGGCAAGCTGGGCGGAGCGTTTTGCAAAAGAGGTGAGGGACTTCACAGATTTCGCTTTCGACGGGATGGTCTCTTATGGCACTAGAGTATATCGTTTGCCGGCGACGACGATCGTTGCGAGCGCGCATGGCCCGCATTCGTGCTCGAACGGGCGCAAGGATGCTTAAGGTCGACTTAATCGCCCACGCTTGTTGTGTGTGGCGGGCGCCGCCTCGGGCATAATGGAGCGCGAGAGGAGCACGCATGAACGAGCGCATACTGGTAGTTGATGACGAGAAGGCCATCGCCGACCTGGTTGGTATCTACCTTACAAAGGAGGGCTTTGACGTCCAAATCGCCTACAGCGGGGCCGATGCGGCCAAGGCAATTCTGGAACAAGAGTTTGACCTGGCGCTGCTCGATGTCATGCTGCCTGATATCGACGGCTTTGAACTGCTGCGCACGATTCGTGCCAGCCATACCTATCCCGTAATTATGTTGACGGCTCGCGATGCCCAGCAGGATAAGATCGAAGGCCTTTCGCTTGGCGCGGACGATTACGTGGTCAAGCCGTTCCGCCCGCTGGAGCTCATCGCGCGCGTTCATGCTCAGTTGCGTCGCTACACCAGCTACGGTAGCCGCGCGCAGGCGACCGAGTTGCCGACCCTCCAGCTCGACGGCCTCGAGATCAACCGTGACGCTCGCTCCGTGACGGTGGACGGTGCGCCGGTGCGCCTCACGCCCATCGAGTATTCCATCTTGCTGTATCTGGCCGAGCATCGCGGCAGCGTAGTGCCCGTGGAGGACCTGTTCCGCGCGGTGTGGAACGAGGACTTTATGCCCGGCTCCAACAATACGGTGATGGTGCACATTCGTCACCTGCGCGAAAAGATTGGTGACGACGCTCAGAAGCCGCGTTTTATCAAAAACGTCTGGGGCGTCGGCTACATCATCGAATGACGCTTTTCGCTTGTGAGGATATTGATATGACAAAAGACGATAGGCAGGCGTTCGAGGTGCCCGATCGGCTCTTTGAATACGTGAGGGCGGTCGTCGATAATCGCGCGCTCGCGACGGTGCTGCTCTTTTTGCTGAGTCTGCTGCTAATCGGCATTGATAACATCGCCGGTATCTTGGCGGTGCTACTCATCGGCTTCTTGCTGATCGATCGCTTTGAAATCGTGCGTCGTTGCGTGGTAATCGGCGGTGCCGCGTGGGTCATGACGCTGGCGATTGGCACCGTGGCACTCGGTGGCATTAAGGGACCGGTGCTGTTCGATGCCGGCTTTGTATTCAACATGCTTGGCTTTGTCCTGGCGCTTGCCGTGTGCGTCTTGCTCTTTTGCGGCCGTGCTCTGTACTACCAGGGCTATGAGCAGGGTGAGCAGCATTCCGACCGCGTGCTTGCGGCCCGTATCCAGGACCGCCTGATCGATCATCCTGACGCCTGGGACAACATCGACGGAGACTTCCTGGAGGTCGAGGGTGCGCTCAACCGCGCGCGCGATCGCGAGCGTAAGGTGCAGCAAGCCCTACGCGACGAGTCGCATCGCAAGGACGACTTGGTCACATACTTGGCGCATGACTTGCGCACGCCGCTTGCCAGCGTGGTGGGCTACCTCTCGCTGTTGCAGGAGGCGCCCGACCTGCCGGTTGAGCAGCGCGCGCACTTTACGGGCGTGGCGCTCGACAAGGCGCACCGACTCGACGCGCTTATTGAGGAGTTCTTTGATATCACGCGCTTTGACTTCCACGATATTGTGCTCACGCGCGGCTACGTCGACCTGGGATTGCTGCTGGCGCAGGTGGCCGATGAGTTCTATCCCATTCTCAACGAGCAGCACAAAGATGTCCAAGTTGATGTGCGTGAGGACCTGACGGTGCTCGTGGATGGCGACAAGATGGCTCGCGTGTTCAACAACATCATGAAAAACGCCATCGCCTATAGCTACGAAGGATCGACCATCACGATTGAGGCTGGGCGCCAAGATGACGGCGGCGTGCGAATTCGCTTTATCAATCAGGGTGATCCGATTCCGGCGGCTAAGCTCAAGGTGATTTTTGAGAAGTTCTATCGCTTGGACGCGGCACGTGCGACCAATCGCGGCGGTGCTGGGCTGGGTCTGGCCATCGCCAAGGAGATTGTATGCGCGCATGGCGGTACCATCGCGTGCGAATCGACGCCCGAGCATACCGTCTTTACCATCGAGCTGCCCGCTGCGTAGCGTAGGTGCCCTTACAAACACCTGACAATGCGCTCACGTGCGTATGAGCTGCGATTTCTACTATCGATACTGCTGAATTGAAATCGATATGGAGGTATGCGGTATGACGGCTGCTGCGGCGATGGAGCCTACGGAGCTTGAGGAACTCATGGAGGCGCAAGCCGAGGCCGCGCACGAGCGCGAAGTTGGGGATGCGACTCACCCCACGGCGCAGGACCTTGCCGCCTCGCCGACGCGCATCGATGTTGAGGGCCTTGACCTGTTTTACGGCGACCATCATGCGCTCAAGGACGTGAACATCAAAATTCGCGACAAGCAGATCACTTCGTTCATCGGGCCTTCGGGCTGCGGAAAGTCGACGCTGCTGCGCTGCTTTAACCGTATGAACGATGGCATCAAGGATTGCCGCATTGAAGGCAAGATTGCACTCGACGGCCAGAATATCCTGGGCGATTACGATATCTGCCGCTTGCGCCAGCGCGTGGGTATGGTGTTCCAACGCCCCAATCCGTTTCCCATGAGCATCTACGACAACGTCGCCTACGGTCCTCGCGGCATGGGCGTGCGCGACCGCGTCGTGCTCGACGAGCTGATCGAAGACTCCCTGCGACGCGCCGCACTGTGGGACGAGGTCAAGGACAAGCTCAAAGAATCGGGTCTGGGTCTTTCGGGCGGCCAGCAGCAGCGTCTGTGCATCGCCCGTGCGCTGGCCGTGCAGCCCGACATTCTGCTGATGGACGAGCCGACCTCGGCGCTCGACCCCGTATCGACGCTGGTGGTGGAGCAGCTGGCCTGCGAGCTCAAGGAGACCTGCACGCTGGTGATCGTTACGCACAACATGCAGCAGGCTGCGCGCATCTCCGACTCGGTCGCGTTCTTTTTGCTGGGCGAGCTGGTGGAGCATGCGCCCACTGCTCAGCTCTTCAAAAACCCGACCGATCCACGCACGGCGGATTATTTGACGGGCCGTTTTGGCTGATACCATCTAGTACAGGCGCCTTTAGGGTTAAGATGCGGTCATGCCGGCCGCAAAGGGGTTCAACATGATCTATTACGTCGAGGACGATGACAACATTAGGGATTTGACGGTCTACGCACTGCGCAAGCAGGGAATCGAGGCCGAGGGCTTTTCGTGCGATGGCGAGTTTAAGGCCGCCGTGGCGCGACGGGTGCCCGATGCTGTGCTGCTCGACATCATGCTGCCCGATACCGACGGCTTGGCGATTATGCGTCGTCTGCGTGGCGATCGCCTGACGGCGACGGTGCCCATTATGATGCTCACCGCCAAGGACACCGAGCTCGACAAGGTCATGGCGCTCGATGGCGGTGCCGACGATTACCTGACCAAGCCGTTCTCGCTTATGGAACTCGCGAGCCGTTGCCGTGCGTTGCTGCGCCGCGGCGGCATGGTCAAGCAGGCGAGCGATGTGCTCAGCGTGGGCGATATCGTGCTTTCGCCCAGCCACCGCGAAGTGACTGTTGCCGGTGAACCGCTCAAGCTCACGCTGCGCGAATTCGACCTGCTCGAGTACCTCATGCGCAAACCTGGCGTGGTCTTTACCCGCGAGTCGCTGCTGCAGAGCGTATGGGGCTGGGACTTCGACGGCGGTTCGCGCACCGTCGACGTACATGTGCAGACGCTCCGCCAAAAGCTCGGCGAGCATGCGAGCGCCATAGAGACCGTGCGCGGCGTGGGCTATCGTCTGGCCGAGCCTTCGGCCGATGACGATGCCGAAGGAGCCGACAGCGCGGCTAGCGCATCGGAGGAGTAGCTCGTGGTCTTAGCCCCCCAGGGAAAACGCACCCTGTCGCATCGCGTGTTCGCGACGATTTTTCTTTGCGCTATGGCGGTTATCGTGGCGTTTACGGTGCTGGGCGCGTTCTTTGTGCAAAATACCCTGGCAGATGCCACGAGCGCCAACCTTTCGCAGGAAACCGAGCTTATTGCCGCTGCCTTAAACGAGCAGCAGGAGCCCATCGCATTCTTGCGAAGCCTCGATCGCGAGGACCTTCGCATCACGCTGATCAATAAGGACGGATCGGTCGCCTACGACAACGAGGCGTCGCCTTCCATGTTGCCCAACCATGGCGATCGTCCCGAGGTGGTTGAGGCCCTTGAGAACGGCTCGGGTTCTGCGGAGCGCGCGAGCACCACGCTTGACGAGATTATGCTATATCGCGCCGTCGCCCTTGATAACGGCCAGGTCGTTCGTTTGGCGCAGGCCCAGCCTGGCGTTGCGGCGATTTTGCTTTCGCTGGTGGCGCCGATGCTGCTTATCGCGGCAGCGGGCGCGGTGCTCTCGTTTTTCCTTGCGCGCCGCGAATCCCGTGCCATCATCGAGCCGCTGCAAGAGGTCAATTTGGACCATCCGCGCCGTAGCTATGAGCATGCCTATGCCGAGATGGTTCCCATGCTCGAGCGTATTGAGTCACAGCGCCAGGAGCTTAAACGCCAGATGGCGGTGCTTGCCGATAACGACCGCATGCGTCGCGAGTTCACGGCCAATATCACCCATGAGCTCAAGACCCCGCTTACGGCAATCTCGGGCTATGCCGAGCTTATTGCAAACGGCATGGTCGAGGGCGAGGACGACCTGCGCGCCTTTGGCGGCCGCATCTACCGTGAGGCGGGCCGTTTGGCGGCGCTCGTCAACGATATTCTCACGCTTTCGAACTTGGATGAGGCCGAGCGTGCGAGTGATGGCGAGGCGGTGCCCATTGGCTCCACGGAGCCCATTGAGCTTTCGCGTGCTATCTACGCGGTCGAGCAGCGTCTTGAGCAGGTCGCTCGCCAGGCAAATGTGACGATAGGCCATGAGACCGAGCCTGTGGTCGTCGAAGGCGTAACGCGCCTGATCGATGAGCTCATCTATAACCTGGCGAGCAACGCCATTCGCTACAACCGGCCCGGCGGTACGGTGACGTTGCGGTGCGGAACCAACGACGACGGGCACCCGTATCTGTCGGTTGCCGATACGGGTATTGGTATTGCGCCCGAGGAGCAGGGTAAGGTATTTGAGCGTTTCTATCGCGTTGACAAGAGCCGTTCTAAAGCGCGCGGTGGAACGGGTCTGGGTCTGGCCATCGTCAAGCATGCCGCCCTGTATCATCACGCCTCGCTCGATATGTCAAGCGAGTTGGGGGTGGGGACCACCATCACGGTGACGTTTCCCGTGCAACAGGACGAGCAGTTCGTGTAGCGGTACTGCAAACATGTGAATTTCACGCCGCATCGGGGCTGCCGGTGCGGCGTTAATGTTGCGCAACAATGGTGTAAGCGCTGTATCTTATGTATAGAGTTCGGACTTGGCAAAAAGATGCGATATCATACGAGCAGTTTTGTCGATATGAACTAGGGAAATGAAAGGCAAGCTGCATGACCCTTCTCGAACTGTTCCAGCTGCTTAAAAAGCACCTTAAGCTGGTCATCGCTCTCCCGGTGGTCTGCGCGATCGCCATGGGCGTCGTGTCCTTCACCATGATGGACAACACCTACACCGCCACGACGAGCATGTACATTCTCGCCAAGACCGATGGTAGCCAGACGAGCTACTACAACGACCTCTCGGCGAGCCAGATGCTCTCCAACGATATCGCGACGTTGCTCGATAGCGACAGCGTCAAGAGCGGTGCTGCTAAGGAGCTGGGTCTTTCCAACTTGGATGATTACAAGGTGAGCGTTACGAGCGAGACCACGACTCGTGTCATTTCGCTGTCCGTGACCGGCGCCAGCCCCGACGGTGCCGCCGCTGTCGCCAATGCCATTGCCAACTCGGTGTCTACCGTGGCTCAGGACGTTGATGCCGCCCAGGCCGTCAACGTGATCGATAAGGCAAAGATCCCCAGCCAGCCCAGCGGCCCCAACCGCAAGCTCTACATCGCGGTCGCCGCTCTGGCCGGCCTGTTCGTCGCCGTTGCGATTGTCGTGCTGCTCGACATGCTCAATACTCGCGTCCGCTCCGTTGACGATGCCGTCGAGCTGCTCGGTGTGCCCGTTATCGGTCGTTTCCCCGTTGTGAAGGGCGGTAAGTAATTCATGGCCCGTAAAAAGAAAACCAGCGATACCCTCGCCTTTAGCAACGCAGCCAAGACGCTGCTGGCAAACATTCGCTTTGCGAGTGTCGATACGCCGATCAAGTCCATTACCGTGACGTCCTCCATCCCTAACGAGGGCAAGTCCACCATTGCGGTCAACCTGGCTCAGGCCATTGCGACCAGCGGCAAGAGCGTCCTTCTCGTCGAGTGCGACATGCGTCACCGTACGCTTGCCAACCTGCTGGGCCTCCGTCATTCCGGTGGCCTGTACGCCGTCCTTTCCGACCAGATGTCGATTGACGAGGCTGTCGTCGAAACCGGTCAGCCCAACTTCTTCTTCCTCGATGCTGAGCCGCGCATTCCCAACCCGGCTGACATTATCGCCTCGCGCCGCTTTGCCAAGCTGGTTGCCGCGCTAGAGGAGAAGTACCAGTACGTCATTTTCGATACGCCGCCCGTGGGCACCTTTGTCGATGCCGCCGAGGTCGCCGCGATTACCGACGGCACCATCTACGTTATCCGTGAGGACTTCGCCAAGCGCAATGAGATCCTTGCCGCCTTCGACCAGCTCAACAAAGCCGAGGTTAACGTAATTGGCACGGTCATGAACTGCTGCGAGACCTCGAGCCATGACTACTATTACTCTTACTATGGCGAGGACAAGGGCCAGAACAACGCCGTTGCCGGAGTTAACCCTGCTGTTGGCGGTGCCGCTGCAACGGGGACCCCTGCGAAGGCGAAGCGTTTTAAGAAATAGCAACGACGCGGATAAGAGGGCGATATGAGAGACATCCACTGCCATATCCTGCCCGGTGTTGACGACGGCGCGGCGAACCTCGAGCAAAGCTTGGCGATGCTCGAGGCGGCCCGCGCCGTCGGCGTTACGCACATGGTGTGTACGCCGCACTGCCGGGACCCGTATTTTGACTTCGAAAAAATGTGGGAGGCCTATCGACTGCTTTGCGCGCATGCGGGCGATATGCATTTGCAGATGGGCTTTGAGGTCAATCATGCCAAGCTCATGGATTTGGGCATCGAATGGGCCGATCGCCTGCATTTCGATGGCTCAAACGAGTTTTTGCTCGAGCTCTCGACGCGTGCTGATTCGTATGACTTTGAGGAATACGAGAACACGATCTACGACTTGCAGTGTCGCGGTTACCAGGTGATTATTGCCCATCCCGAGCGCTATCGTGCGATTCAAGAAGATGTGAGCGTGGCTGAGCGCCTGGTCGACCTGGGCTGCAAACTGCAGGCTTCGGCGGACTTTATCGCAGGTGGACGGTTCGGTCGCGAAAAGAAGCCGGCGCAGCGCCTGTTTAAGCAGGGCCTGTACAGCTATATCGCGAGCGATGCCCACAACGTGGGCCACTACGATTGCCTGGCAAAAGCACGCGCGAAGTTTAGCGTGGGAGCTCATTTCCGCTAAAATTTTTCCCCAACGTTCGCATCGAATGAAGGGGCTGCTATGGATATCCAACTTAAGACGGGTTGCTTTGATGACGCGGCGCTGGTGCGCCGCGTCGTTTTTATGGACGAACAGGGCTACGAGAGCGAGTTCGACGCTATCGATGAGGCGCCGACTTGCATCCATGTGACGCTGTACGTGGATGGTCAACTCGCCGGCTGCTCGCGCGTGTTTCCCGAGGAACTGGAGCGCGCGGCAGATGCAGAGGCCCCGGTTTCGCCGGCGTGCGATATGGACGAAGGCGTCGCGGCGGGGGAGACCTATATTATGGGCCGCGTTGCGGTGCTATCCCCAATGCGTCGCCGCGGTCTGGCGAGTAAGATTGTCGAGGCCAGCGATACTGCCGCACGCGATGCCGGCGCCAAGCTCATAAAGCTGCATGCGCAGGAGTATGTGCTGCCACTCTACGCCAAGGCGGGCTACACGCAGATCGCGCCGGTGGACTATGAGGACGAAGGTCAGCCCCACGCCTGGATGGCCAAACTGCTGGGCGACAGATAGGGACGTTCCTTTTCTGCCGGCAGCTGGGGACACTCCTTGGCAATCGACGCATGGGTGCTCCAACATACAGTTTTTCGATTCCGTATGTATATATGCGCGCTAATAGGTTATAAAATTTAAGTCTGAACATAGCAGGTCTGCGATACGGCTCGGGCGACCGGGCCGTTTTTGCGGACGGGGGTAGCGCGAAAGGACTGCACATGCGTCAATTTAAGACCGAGAGCAAAAAACTGCTCGACCTCATGATCAACTCCATTTACACCAATAAGGAAATCTTCCTGCGCGAGCTTATCTCCAACGCGAGCGATGCCGTCGACAAGCTCAACTTTAAGAGCCTGCAGGATCCGAGTGTCAAACTCGACCAGGGCGACCTGGCCATTCGTGTCTCCTTTGATAAGGATGCCCGCACCATCACGATTTCGGATAACGGTATCGGCATGACCGCCGAGGAGCTCGAGCGCAACCTGGGCACCATCGCCCATTCCGGCTCCGAGGAGTTTAAGACCGAGAACGCCGAGCAGCAGGGCTCCGATGTCGACATCATCGGTCAGTTTGGCGTGGGTTTCTACTCCGCCTTTATGGTCGCCAGCCACGTGAAGGTCGTCAGCCGCGCCTATGGCGAGGACGTTGCTCATGTGTGGGAATCCGACGGTCTTGAGGGCTACACCATCGAGGATGGCGAGCGTGCTGAGCACGGTACCGATGTCATTCTGACGCTGCGCGAGAACGAGAAACTCGACGCCGACGGCGAGGCCGAGACCTACGATCGCTTCCTGACCGAGTGGGGCCTCAAGAGCCTGATTCAGCAGTACAGCAACTATGTGCGCTACCCGATTCAGATGATGGTGAGCAAGAGCCGCCAGAAGCCCAAGCCCGAGGACGCTGGTGACGACTACAAGCCCGAGTACGAGGACTATCAGGAGCTCGAGACCATTAACTCCATGACGCCGATCTGGAAAAAGCGCAGCTCCGACGTTGAGCAGAAGGATTACGACGAGTTCTACAAGTCTACGTTCCACGACTTTGACGATCCCGCGCGCACTATCAGCTTCCATGCCGAGGGTACGCTCGAGTACGATGCCCTGCTGTTTGTGCCGGGCCGCGCCCCGTTCGATCTGTACAGCAAGGACTACGAGAAGGGCCTGGCGCTCTACAGCTCCAACGTGCTGATTATGGAGAAGTGCGACGACCTGCTGCCCGACTACTACAACTTTGTGCGCGGTGTCGTGGACTCTGCCGACGTGACGCTCAATATTTCGCGTGAGACGCTGCAGCAGAACCGTCAGCTCAAGGCCATTGCCAAGCGCGTGGAGAAGAAGGTCACCGCCGATCTCGAGGACATGCGCGACAACGACCGCGAGGCATACGAAAAGTTCTTTGAGAACTTTGGTCGCGGTCTTAAGTACGGCATCTACTCGAGCTACGGCATGAAGGCCGACGAGCTCGCCGACCTGCTGCTGTTCTGGTCTGCCAAGGAGCAGAAGATGATCACCTTGGCCGAGTATGCCAAGGGCATGCCCGAGGGCCAGAAGGCAATCTACTATGCCGCCGGCGATTCGCGCGAGCGTCTGGCCAAGATGCCCGTCGTGAAGGGCGTGCTCGACCGCGGCTACGATGTACTGCTGTTGACGCAGGACGTGGATGAGTTCACCTTCCAGGCCATGCGTGAGTACGTGGCTGCCGATATGCCCAAGGTCTACGAGGATGACGCTGCTCGCGAGGCTGCCGAAAAGGCGGTTGCCGATGGTGCCGAGCCTGAGGTCGAGGATCGTCATCTGGAGCTCAAGAACGTCGCGACCGGCGATCTTGACTTGGCGACCGATGACGAGAAGAAGGAGGCCGAGGACGCCACCAAGGAGAATGAGGACCTCTTTAACGCCATGAAGGAGGCGCTCGGCGACAAGGTCGAGAAGGTTGCCGTCTCTGCGCGTCTGACTGACGCTCCCGCCTGCATCACCACCGAGGGTCCGCTTTCGCTCGAGATGGAGAAGGTGCTTCAGAAGGGTCCCGAGGGTGCGCCCGACGGTATGCCCAAGAGCCAGCGCGTGCTCGAGCTCAACGCCAAGCACCCGGTCTTTGCCAAGCTCGTCGCCGCTCAGAAGGCAGGCGACGCCGACAAGATCAAGCAGTACTCCGGCCTGCTCTACGACCAGGCCCTGCTCGTCGAGGGTATCCTCCCCGAGGACCCCGTAGCCTTCGCCGCGGCCATTTGTAATCTTATGTAACTTGGTTCCGCCGTTCTAACGAACGCCGTAGCTAGTTAGTAGAACGAGAGAGGAAAATCTCCCACATTGAGCCTGTATTTGGGCAAAAAGTGGGAGATTTTCCTCTCTCGATGTGTAGGTACGCATTTGGCACTTGGTTGCTTGCTAGTTTGTGCGGGTTGTGGTTTTGGGAGCTGCGGGAATTTAAGATACTGTACAACTGTACGTTAACTCATCTTCGTAGTATATTGCTACCCGCAAAACTCAGCACCATTGCGCCGTGACACGCTAAAGTGCCCCCGTACAATGGTTGTTAATAGCATGATTCGGCTAAACGACAGGATGGATGGTCCAAGCGTGAGTCTCGGCAGCAAACTATCCGATGCAAAGGTTTCCTTTGCAATCTTTAAACGCGACATCAAGCGATTGATCGTGAACCCCGTCGCCCTGGTGGTTACCCTGGGCGTGTGCGTCATTCCCTCGCTGTATGCCTGGTACAACATCGTTGCCAACTGGGATCCGTACGGAAATACCCAAGGCATTAAAATCGCCATCGCAAACAACGATCAGGGCACCCAGAACGACCTAGTGGGCGAGCTCAACGCAGGCGATAAGGTGGTCGACCAGCTCAAGAAGAACGACCAGCTTGGCTGGACCTTCGTCGACTCGGCGGCAGATGCCAAAGAGGGCGTCGAAAGCGGCGAATACTATGCTGCCATCGTGATTCCCAAGAACTTCTCTGACAATCTCGTCTCGATGCTCGACGGCAATTACCATCAGCCGAAGCTCACCTATTACGTCAACGAGAAAAAGAGCGCCATTGCGCCCAAGGTTACCGATACCGGTGCCAACACCATCGAGGAGCAGATAAACTCGGAATTTGTCTCTACGGTGGGCGAGACCGTTGCCGGCATTGCCAAGGATGCCGGAGTCGATCTAAAGGACAAGGCAACCCAGACGCAGGATTCGCTGGCAAGCTCGGTGTCCGAGGCATCCGATACCTTGGGCGAGGTACGTGATTCCATCGGCGACATGAACACCGCCATCGACAAGACGAGCAGCTCGATTGCTTCGGCCGATGCTGCGCTGGCGGGCCTGCAGGGGCAGGCGCCTTCGCTAACGCAGGCAATCGCTCAGGGTAATGATCTGCTGGGCGAAGCTCGCACCACGGCTGGCAAGTCCATCACCTCGCTCTCCAAAGCACTTTCGGAGGGCAGCCTTGCGCTAACCAAGACGTCGGCTTCCGCGAATGCTGCCATCGGCAAGTTGACGGGCACGGTCACATCTACGACCACCCGCATCGACAACTCGCTCGAGTCTCTCCAGGCAACGATCGATCACAACACCGCAGTTATCGGCCACCTGCAGATTCTTGCCGGCGATACCTCGACGGGATCGGATCAGATCGACGCACTGATCGCCTCGACGATCGATACGCTCAAGAAGCAGAACGACCAGCTGCAGAGTATCAAGAACAGTCTGTCCGCGCAGTCGAGCGCCATGGCAAATGATGCCGCGGCTGTCTCGGGTGCCAGCGACGCTATCAATAACGCAATTCAGACCGGGGCGACCAACCTTGGCCAGGCCCAGGCAGATCTGGGTCAAAACGCGCTGCCGAAGGCTTCGAGCGCGCTTGACTCCTTTGCCGCCGTTTCGGGCGATTTGACCGGCATTGTGTCGGGTATGACCCCCACGATAGCGAGCGCGCGCGGCACGCTGGCGCAGCTCGACGCCACGCTCAAGCAGGCAAAGACCACGCTGTCCCAAACCGACGCCTCCCTTGCCAAGGTTCAGGACAAGCTCGCGACCGCCGCCAATGACATCGCGGCGCTGCAGACCTCTGAGTCTATGGGCGAGTTAGCCGACCTCATGGACGTCGACGTCAATGACGTGGCAGATTTCATGGCATCTCCGGTTGAGCTGACATCCAAGTCAATCTATCCGGTCAAGAGCTTTGGCTCGGGCATCGCGCCCTTCTACACCAATCTGGCGCTTTGGGTGGGCGGCTACGTGCTCATCGCCATCTACAAACTCGAGGTCGACCGCGAGGGCATCGGTAGCTTTACGGCGCGTCAGGGCTACTTCGGCCGCTGGCTGCTGCTGGTGATCCTGGGCGCGTTCCAGGCCATTATCGTTACGGTAGGCGACCTGGTCATTGGCGTTCAGTGCGTCAATCCGCTGCTCTTTGTGCTGGGCGGCATCGCTATCTCGTTCACCTACGTCAACATCATCTATGCGCTGTCCACCACCTTTAAGCATATCGGTAAAGCCATTGGCGTCATCCTCGTCATTGTGCAGATCCCCGGCTCGTCGGGCATGTATCCCATCGAGATGATGCCAGGTTTCTTCCAATGGCTGCATCCGCTGCTGCCCTTCACCTATGGCATCAACCTGCTGCGCGAGACCGTCGGTGGCATGTATTCGTTCAACTACCTGTTCAACCTGTGCATCCTGGGCGTGTTCCTTATCATCGCGCTCTTTATCGGTCTGCAGCTGCGCCCGTTGCTGCTCAACCTCAACCTGCTCTTTGATAAGCAGCTTTCCACGACGGGCCTTATGATCTGCGAGTCCAACGACCTGCCGCGCCAGCGCTATTCGCTGCGCACGGCCATGCGCGTCATGCTCGATTCGGATTCGTACCGTCGCGAGCTGCTCGATCATGCCGTGGCGTTTGAGCATCGCTACCCGTACTACATCAAGGGCGGTTTTGCCGCCGTGGTAGGCGTCCAGGTCCTGCTCTTTGTGCTTTCGACGGTGCTCGATATCGACAATAACGGAAAGATCATCCTACTCGTTATCTGGATCATTTCGGTTATCGCCATCTGCGGCTGGCTCATCAACATCGAGTACATCCGTGCGAGCCTTAATACCCAGATGCGTATCTCGGCGCTTTCGGACGAGGATCTTCGCCGCGAGATGCGCGAGCACACGGCTGCCATCCCTGCTGCCCGTCGCATGTTTGGTCTCAACGCCAGCGAGCGGGGCACCAAGGACAGCGAACAGCCCACGAGCCGTCTGCCGCATATCGGTGCGCATCGTAAGGCTCAAGATGCCGACGGCGTTGACAACGTAAACGGAAACGACGGGGATACCACCCCGCTCGGCAAGCACTCCAAAGGAGGTGAGGCATAAATGAAGAACATCCTGCACCTGTTTAAGCGTGATGTCCAAAACGTGTCTCGCTCCGTGATCGGCATGATTGTCGTGATGGGCCTCATTATCGTGCCGTGCCTGTACGCGTGGTTTAACATCGCCGGCAGCTGGGATCCCTACGGCAATACCGGCAACCTTAAGATCGCCGTGGTCAACACCGATGAGGGCTACGAGAGTGATCTGATTCCCGTCGAGGTCAACGTGGGCGAAAACGTAACCGCCACTCTGCGCGGCAACGAGAACTTTGACTGGGTCGTTCTCAACGACCGCGATAAGGCGATTGAGGGCGTTAAGTCGGGCGCGTACTACGCTGCCGTCGTTATCCCTAAGACGTTTAGCGCCGACATGATGACGCTCTTTTCGACCGACGTGAAGCACGCCGATATCGAGTTCTACGAGAACCAGAAGGCCAACGCCATCGCGCAGATCGTGACCGAGAAAGGCTCGAGCGCCGTCCAGAGTCAGGTCAACGAGACCTTTACCGAAACCATTACGAGCATCGGTCTTAAAACCGTGTCCAGCCTGCTCGACTATATGAGCACCGACCAGGTGAGCAACTTTATCGCCAATCTGTCCTCTACGCTGGGCGATTCGGTCCAGGACCTGCAGGACATTCAGACCAGCGCAACGTCGCTGGCGGGCGTTTTGAGCTCCACGTCCGATTCGCTGACGTCGGCGGGCGGTATGCTCAAGCAGACGGGCACTGTTGATGAGTCGACGAAGCAGCTGATGGAGCACGCAAAGAACGGTGTGAGCGATTCCGAGGAAGCGCTCAAGGCAGCCAACGACGCCATCAACACCGCGATCGACGGAAGCGCGGGCTCATTCGACAACGTGTCTACCGAGCTTGCGAAGGCGTTTGACGCCGCGAACCAGCATGTCGACGTTACGGTGACCCAGCTCAACAAAGCCGCGTCGGCACTCGAATCGCGTGCCAACGATATCGATGACGTGGCTAACCAGCTTCGCAGTTTTGCCGAGCAGGTGAGTGACGAAAAGCTCCAGGACAGTCTTAAGTCTGTGGCGACATCGCTGGGCAGGATCGCGACGGAGTATCGCAACAACGCCAAGGACCTGAAGGCAACCGCAAAGTCCCTCTCGGACAGCATGGCAGAGGTTAACAAGTCGCGTGCCGAGGTCGATCAGGCAATCGCGGATGCCAAGGCTGGTATCTCGGGCGCCAAGACTGACTACGACTCTACGTTTTCGGTCAAGGCCAAAGAACTCAAGAAGACTATTTCGGGCGTTTTGGATTCGCTCAACGGTATCTCGGGCGATCTGGATAGTGCCGTAGACGGTCTGACCGACGCATCCGGTTCGCTGGCAAAGGGCCTCTCCAAGGCTGCAAAGCTGGTCAACAAAGCTTCCGATCAGCTGGGTGAGGCGTCGGACAAGATTAGCGCTTTCAAGGACGAGCTCGACGGTGCCCTTATGTCGGACGATCTGGCCACGATCAAGACGATGATCGGTAATGATCCCGAGGGTTTGGCCGTGTCGCTTTCCGGCCCCGTCGCGCTCGACCGCAAGCCGGTCTATCCGATCCGCAACTACGGTTCGGCCATGGCGCCGTTCTACACGATTCTGTCGCTGTGGGTCGGCTCGATCGTACTGGCGGCCATGATGAAGGTCTCGGTTGACGATGAGCTCATCAACGAGCTCATCCCCGTGCGCCTGCACGAGATCTACCTGGGTCGCTACCTGTTCTTTGGCGGTTTGGCCCTGCTGCAGGCGACGCTCGTGTGCGCGGGCGACATCCTGTTCTTTGGCATTCAGTGCGACAACCCACTGCAGTTTGTGCTGGCGGGCTGGGTTGCGAGTCTCGTGTTCTCCAATATCGTCTACACGCTTACGGTGTCGTTTGGCGATATCGGCAAGGCGCTCGCTGTCGTGCTGTTGGTCATGCAGGTCGGCGGTTCGGGCGGCACGTTCCCCATCGAGATGACCGGCCCTGTGTTCCAGGCGATCTATCCGTTCCTGCCGTTTACCCACGGCATCAACGCCATGCACGCTGCCATGGCCGGTGCCTACCATATGGAGTACTGGATTGAGCTGGGTATCTTGGCGAGCTATCTGATTCCGTCGCTGGCCCTGGGCGTCGTCTTCCGCCGCCCGGTCATCAAAGCCAACGACTGGATCATCGAAAAGCTGGAGTCGACCAAATTGATTTAATACAGCTACGTAAACGCCGCCGGAACATCGAGGTCTTCCAACCCGATGCTTTAGCGTAGTGAATTGCATGGGCTGCTTGATTGTTGCTACAGTAGCGGGGCGTGCCGGGGGTCCGGCGCGTCCCGTTTTTATTTGACCATGAGGCGGCACGCAGCCATACGCGTGCGGACACCACGCCCAGATTGAGTGTGAGGATGTTCCATGGCCCAATACGCTGCCAACGAAATCGAAAACTTGCCCGATAGCCCAGTAGCCCGTGAGGATTTGGGCGCGGGCGGTATTCCCCGGGGCGCCGGCGCACGCTCTCCGCTGTTCTGGAAGGTTCTGCTCCTTTCGGTGGCGGTCATCTGGGGCTACTCCTTTACCACTATGAAGGACGCACTCGGCACCATTCCGGTGTTCGCGCTGCTCTATGTACGTTTTCTGCCCGCAGCGTTGGTCATGTTTGCCGTCTTCCACAAGCGCATCATCGCGCACCTCAACGCTCGCAACCTGATCGTTGGCCTGAGTATGGGCGTGCTCATGTGGGCGGCCTATGCGTTGCAGACGGTCGGTCTGGCACATACTACGGCGGGCAAGAATGCTTTTTTGACGGGCACGTATTGCATCCTTGTGCCGTTCGCGAGCTATTTCCTGAGCGGCGAAAAGCTCACGCGCTACAACTTGGGTGCCGCGCTGCTGTGCCTAGCGGGCATTGGCCTCGTCGCACTCGATAGCGTTGAATTCAACATTGGTGACGTCATTACGCTGGCGGGTGCGGCCTTTTTCGCCATCCAGATGGCGGTGACTGCCAAGTACGGTCGCAAAATGGACATCAACGTCATCACGTTTTGGATGTTTGTGGGCAACGGCGTGCTGAGCCTGGCAACGTCGCTGCTATTCGAGACCCAAGCGCCTCTGTCCGTGTGGACGCCGAGCTTTATCAGTTCGATGGCGTTTCTCTCGGTGGGCTGCACATGCGCGGCTCTGCTCATCCAAAACGTCGGCCTGGCGCATGTCCCGGCCTCGACGGGCTCGCTGCTCCTTTCGATGGAGTCGCCTTCGGGTGTGCTGTTCTCGGTGCTGCTGATGGGGGAGGCGCTCACCTCGCGCCTGCTCGCCGGCTTCGCGCTCATCTTCCTGTCGATTATCTTGAGCGAGACTCACTTCGATTTTTTGCGTCGAAAGCCGCGCCCGCAATTGTAAACAACTTGTTGCGCCGCCCTCCCGGGGCGGCATTTTTTATGCCTCGCCCTTAAAGTAGTACCTTGCACTTTACGATATCAAAGTGCTTGCTGCAAAAACGATACTGGAGGGCATCTATGGCACCAGCTTTGTCCGATCTTCAACCGCAATCAGCGCCCAAGGCCACCGCAGCGGCGCAGGCCGCTATCGGTGACGGTCTTGTTGCAGAAGCTCAGGCTTTTGCAGACGAGCTCGCTGCGTGGCGACACGATCTCCACCAGATGCCCGAGCTGGGTAATAGCCTCCCACAGACCTCTGCGTATATCCAAGCGCGCCTGACCGAGATGGACATCCCATTTGCCACGCTCGTTGATGGTTCCTGCGTTGTGGGCCTTGTCGGCGCCGGTGCCGCCGCGGCCCAAGACAATGGCGTCTGCACGAATGAGCAGGCCGGTACGGTCATCATGCTTCGTGGCGACATGGACGCCCTGCCCGTTGCCGAGGAATCCGGCGAGCCCTTTGCATCCACCAACGGCTGCATGCACGCTTGCGGTCACGATATGCACGCGACGGCGCTGCTTGGTGCGGCTCGTTTGCTCAAAGCGCGCGAGACTGAGCTTGTTGATGCCAACGCCACGGTTAAGCTGCTGTTTCAGCCGGGCGAGGAAACCTTTGAAGGTGCCCGCGCCGCCATCGCCGACGGTCTGCTGCAGAACCCGCGCCCTCAGGTCGCCTTTGCCATGCATGTCAATAGCCAGTCGCCGCTTGGCCTGGTGCTTTACGGCAGTCCGGCGCTCTCGGGCGTGTACGGTTTCCGCATCACGCTGCAGGGCAAGGGCGGTCATGGCTCGAGCCCCGAGATCTGCATCGACCCCATTACGGCGGGTGTGCACGTGCATCTGGCACTTCAGGAGCTTATCGCTCGCGAAGTGCCGGCGGCCAAGGAGGTCGCGCTTACCGTTGGCAAGTTCGCCGGCGGTCAGGCCGCAAATGTCATCCCTGATACTTGTGTGCTCGAGGGAACGCTGCGTGGCTTCGATGTCGAGCTCATGGAGCACCTCAAGGCCCGCATCGTGGAGGTCGTCAAAGGCGTTGCCACGACCTATCGTACGCCGGCGACTATCGAGACGCTCTCGGATGTTCCCCCGCTCGTACTCGATGACGATATGACGCAGGCGTCGCTTGGCTACGTGGGCGCGGTGCTGCCCAAGTCCGCCTGCCTGCCGCTGTTCCACGCCATGGCGAGCGAGGACTTCGCGTTGATCTCGAGCGAGATCCCGAGTGCGTACTTTACCGTGGGCGCTGCCGTGACTGATACGGACGAGCATTTTGCTCAGCATCATCCCAAGGCACGTTTTAGCGATGCCGAGCTTCCCCTTGGCGCCGCGGTTTATGCCGCCGTCGCTTTGGGCTATATCGCTGACCACAAGGAGTAATCCATAGCCCAGCAGCATAAATTCTTCTCCGGTTGGCTCGTCGTGGCCTCCGGCTTTGTCATCATGGCCACGGTCGTTATCGCCAAGATTTCGCTCGGCGCGATCTATGACCGCTTTGGTTTGCGCTTTGGCAACGTGCTGGGTTCCGTTGCGTGTATTGTCGCCTGTGTGGCGCTGTGCTTCCCGACGACGGACCTTGGTCCTATTGTTGCCGCTGTGAGCTTTGGTATCGGAACGTGCATGGGCACCATCACGCCTACCATTGCCGCGTCCAAGCAGTTTGGCATGGCCGACCTCGGCAAGGTCACGGGCACCATTACCTCGCTCGAGATGGTCGGCGGCACCGTGGGCGCTATCGTCTCGGGCGTGCTGTTCGATGCCACGGGCTCCTTTGCGAGCACCTGGATTGTGTGCCTGGCATGCTCCGTTGTCATGCTCGTGTTCCTGCTGGCATCCGAGCCCATCGCCGCCAAGCTGCGCGCGAGCGTGGCGGGGGAGTAGACGTCCGTCGCTCTTTTCTATTTGCCCCGTTCTATCCGTGGCTGCCCTGGAGGCCGAATAGATGCTCGTACCATCATTCGGTTTCCAAGGCGGCCACGGATCACAAACAGCGGCGGCGCATCTGGCCGAACGAGTCCCCATACCCTCGTTCGGTCAGACGCGCCGCCGCTGTTTGTGTTTGTGCCGTATAATATCCACTACCTATGACGCGATACAAAAGAAAGGTGTTTGCCCATGCAGGCACAGAAGGCGGAGGGAACCCGCGACCTTATCGGCGCCGAGATGCGCGCCTGGCAAAAGATGCAGCAGATTGCGGCCGGCGTGTTTGAGCCGTTTGGTTTTAAACCCATCGAGACGCCCGCGATCGAGCAGGTGGACGTGTTTGTCCACGGTATCGGCCAGTCGACCGACGTCGTACGCAAGGAAATGTTCCGCGTGTTCAGCGGTGCCAACCTGGAGCGCGTCTTTACCGAGGGCACCGACACCAAACTCAAGCCCAAGCAGCGCCTGGCCCTTCGTCCCGAGGGCACGGCCGGTGTGGTGCGCGCCGTCGTGGAGAACAACCTGGTGCCCCAGGGCTCCACGCCGTTTAAGGCCTATTACGCCGAGGCCATGTTCCGTGGCGAGCGTCCCCAGAAGGGTCGCCTGCGCCAGTTCCACCAGGTGGGCATCGAGTGGCTCGGCGCTCCCGATCCGGCTGCCGACGCCGAGTGCATCATCATGCTCATGGAGTTCTACAAGCGCCTTGGTTTCGATCTTTCCAAGCTTCGTCTGCTCATTAACTCGATGGGCGATGCCCAGTGCCGTCCGGCCTATCGCGAGCAGGTTAAGCAGTTCATTCTCGATCACGCCGACGAGATGTGCGACGAGTGCCGCGAGCGCGCCGAGCTCAATCCGCTGCGTGCCTTCGACTGCAAGAACGACCACTGCCGCGAGATCATGGCCGACGCCCCGCTGATGGGCGACAACCTGTGCGATGAGTGCCGCGATCACTACGAGCAGGTCAAGCGCTATTTGGATGCGGCGGGTATCGAGTATGTCGAGGATCCCACCCTGGTGCGTGGCCTGGACTACTACACCCGTACCGTCTTTGAGGTCGAGGCTCCCGGCGCCGGTGTCGGCTCCATCGGTGGCGGCGGTCGCTATGACGGCTTGGTCGAGCTCGAGGGAGGCAAGCCCACGGCAGGCGTCGGCTTCGCTGTCGGTTTTGAGCGCGCCCTGCTGGCCCTTCAGGCCTTTGGCAGCGACCTGGGTGCCGAGGAGGCCCCGTGCGTCTACGTCGCCAATGCCGGCAAGGAGCTGCGCCAGAACGTCTTTGCCATCACGCAGGAGCTTCGCGCCGCAGGCATCGTGACCGAGGCCGACTATCAGGGCCGTTCGCTCAAGGCCCAGTTTAAGCAGGCCGACAAGGTGGGCGCCAAGCTCATTTTGGTCCTGGGTGGTGACGAGCTTGCCGCCGGTAAGGTCAAGGTGCGCGACATGGAGAGCCATGACGAGGTTCTCGTCGATTTGGCCAATGTGGTCGAGGCGGTTCGCGAGCGCCTGTAGCGCATCTTTTTGAGTTGCGGGTCTGCCAACGTGCCCTGCTCATGGAGAGCGATTGTTACGGGGGTGTTTCGCTTTTATGCGGAATGCCCCCGTTTACGTATGCCGCCCACCGAGAAATACGACCATTTAGGGCAAAAACCCTTGCAATGCAGAAAATACTTTTGTGTGGTAAAGCGCAATCAGCGCCGAAAGTTTTTGCCGAGTGCCTATAATGGATACCGCATGTTACGTGCATAGAAGGAGGAATGGGAGGAAACGTGGCTGAGAACCTAAGCAACCAGTCTGTACCCGAAGCCGCGGCGCGCGTCGCTGCCGTGGTCAACCGCCTCGTTAACCGAATCGGCTCGAATGCCGAGTCCAGGGAGCGTCTCGCCGAGATCGAGATCCCCGAGGAGCTGCGCGACAATCTGGCGCTGTTCTTGCGCCTGGAGCGCCGTGTGCTTAGCGAGTATGATCCCGAGATCGCGGACCTGTTCGACAAGATTTTGACAGCCGAGATTGTGGCCAATGCCGGCAACCCCGGTAGCCGTGCTGCCGACGAGTCCGTCGACGAGCAGGGCGTGCCCACTGCCGACGAGCCTACCGCCGTGGCGTTTCGCGAGGTCGTCGATCTGATCGACAGCCTGCCGCTCGATAAACAGCAGGTTATCGTACGCGCCTTTACGAGCTTCTTCCATCTGGCAAACCTGTCGGAGGAGAACTACCGCGTGGCGCAGCTGCGCGAGCGCGAGGCCGGCGCATCGACCGATACCGAGGTCGATCCCGCCAACGAGCTCACCGTCGCCTATCACCAGCTGGTAGACGAGATGGGTGTCGAGGGTGCCAACGAGCTGCTCGGCAAGCTTGAGTTCCACCCCGTCTTTACCGCACATCCCACCGAGGCCCGTCGCAAGGCCGTCGAGGGCAAGATTCGCCGTATCTCCAACCTGCTGGAGGAGCGTCCGCGTCTGGGCGGCTCCGACCTGGTGGAGAACGAGCGCCATATGCTGCAGGAGATTGACGCCCTGGTGCGTACGAGCCCCATCGCGCTCAAGAAGCCCACGCCGGTCGAGGAAGCCGATACCATCATCGACATCTTCGATAACACGCTGTTCGACGTTATCCCCGTCATCTATCGTCGTTTTGACGACTGGGTGCTGGGTGATAAGGCCGGTACCGTGCCGCCGCTGTGCCCGGCATTCTTCCATCCCGGCAGCTGGATCGGCTCCGACCGCGACGGTAACCCCAACGTCACCGCCAAGGTAAGCCGTGAGGTCGCCGCCAAGTATTTCACCCATATGGTGCTCAAGCTCGAGGACAAGTGCCGCCGCATCGGCCGTAACCTCACGCTCGAGGCCACCTACAGCAAGCCGTCTGCCGAGCTCATCAACCTGTGGAACCATCAGGTCGAGATGAGCACCCAGTACACGGCACGCGCCGAGCTAATCTCCGAGCACGAGCCGCATCGCGCCGTCATGCTCGTCATGGCCGACCGTCTGAACGCCACCGTGCGTCGCATCACCGACACCATGTACCACAGCGCCGATGAGTTCCTGGAGGACCTGCGCGTCGTCCAGCGCTCGCTGGCCGCCTGCGGTGCCGTCCGTGCTGCCTACGGCCCGGTCCAGACCATCATCTGGCAGGTCGAGTCCTTCGGCTTCCACATGGTCGAGATGGAGTTCCGTCAGCACTCCGTGGTGCACGCCCGCGCCCTCAAGGATATCCACGAGAACGGTATCCATGGTGATCTGCAGCCCATGACGCGCGAGGTCATCGATACCTTCCGCGCTATCGGCTCCATCCAAAAGCGCTACGGCAAGAAGATGGCGCACCGCTACATCATCTCGTTCACCAAGAGCGCCCAGCATGTGGCCGACGTCTTTGAGCTTGCTCACCTGTCCTTTGCACACGAGGAGGATGTCCCCGAGCTCGACGTGATCCCGCTGTTCGAGCAGCTCGAGGACCTCGAGGGCTGCGTCGACGTGCTCGACCAGATGCTTATGCTGCCCGTGGTGCAAAAGCGCCTTGCCCAGACCAACCGCCGCATGGAGGTCATGCTGGGCTATTCCGACTCCTCCAAGGACGCCGGTCCTACCACGGCCATGCTCGCGCTGCACTCCGCGCAGGAGCGCATTGCCAAGTGGGCCGAGAAAAACGATATCGACTTGGTGCTCATGCACGGTCGCGGCGGTGCCGTGGGCCGTGGTGGCGGCCCGGCCAACAAGGCCGTGCTGGCGCAGCCCAAGGGTTCGGTCAACTGCTTCTTTAAGCTCACCGAGCAGGGCGAGGTCATTTTTGCCCGTTACGGTAACCGCACGCTGGCTCAGCGCCATGTTGAGTCCGTTGCAGCCGCAACGCTTTTGCAGTCGGCCCCGAGTGTCGAGAAGACTAACACCGAGACCACGCAGAAGTTCTGGGATATGGCCGAGAAGCTTAACGCCGCAAGCCATGAGCGCTATCTGGACCTGCTGAACACCGAGGACTTTACACCGTGGTTCTCGACCGTGACGCCGCTGACCGAGGTCGGTCTGCTGCCGATCGGGTCGCGCCCGGCCAAGCGCGGTCTGGGTGCCAAGTCGCTCGACGACCTGCGTACCATTCCGTGGATCTTTAGCTGGAGCCAGGCACGCATCAATCTGGCCGCTTGGTACGGCCTGGGCACCGCCTGCGAGCAGCTGGGCGATCTTGACCAGCTCAAGGCTGCCTACCAGGAGTGGCCGTTCTTCCGCACCTTTATCGACAACATCGAGATGTCGATCGCCAAGACCGACCAGCGCATTGCCAAGATGTATCTGCACCTGGGCGATCGCCAGGATCTGTCCGAGAAGGTCTTCACCGAGATGCAGCTCACCCGTAAGTGGGTCCTTGCCATCGTCGGTGACGAGTGGCCGTTACAGCGCCGCCGCGTGCTTGGCTGCGCTGTCCGCGTGCGCAACCCCTATGTCGACGCCCTGTCCATCGCACAGGTCCGCGCCCTTCGCGAGGTGCGTATGAACCAGGACGAGATGGCCGAGGAGAAGAAGGCCGAGTACATGAGCCTGATTCTTTCGACTGTGACCGGCGTCTCGGCAGGATTGCAAAACACGGGGTAATCGATAGCCCTGCGGCTCTCACCGGGACCCGATGGGTTTCCCTCTGAATGCGTCCTCGCACTTGAAGCCCCCTTATCCTGCTCCTTCGGAGCTGCGGATAAGGGGGCTTCGTGCTGCGGAATGCATTCAGAGGGAAACCCATCGGGTCCCTTCGTCCTCGGTCTTCAGGGATTGGGGCTGATGAGAATAAGGCGCGCTTCGCGCGTTTTGGATGGGGTCTGTCCCGGCGGCGCGTTTGGCGCTTCGCACTTCGCGTCTTATCGATCGGGATTGAGGTGCATGTGGCGCTTCTCGCCTTACGACTGTTTCGGCCGCGGTCCTTTTTGGGATCGCGGCCGTTTTGTTGTGGGTCAAATATGAACGTTGTGTTAATGAGTCGGTGGACGGTGGTGTTTTTCGGTGAGCGGCGTATCCTTCCAACGGTTTATCTAGTGTGTCAGTTGAAAGGAAGAGGGCGCTCGTCAATGTTTGAATGTGAACTGCCGTTTGACCACAAGACGTTGCATCTGGAGCTCGAGGACAAGAACTTCGCGGGTGTGATGGAGGGTCATCAAAACGAGTTTAAGACTACGAAATCGCAGGAAGAGCTGGTAGAGGAGTCGCTTGCCAACCCTTATGGCTCGCCGTCGCTCGAGGAGCTTTGTGCTGGCAAGAAGGATATTGTCATCATTAGCTCCGACCATACGCGTCCCGTTCCCTCGCGTGTGACGATGCCTATTCTGCTGCATCACATCCATTCCGCTGCGCCCGAGGCCCACGTGCGTATTTTGGTTGCTACGGGTATGCACCGTCCGTCGACGCACGAGGAACTCGTCAACAAGTACGGCGAGGAGATCGTTGCCAACGAGGAAATCGTTATGCACGTCGCAACTGACGACAGCATGATGAAAAAGATCGGCACCCTGCCTTCTGGTGGCGAGTGCATCATCAACAAGATTGCGGCCGATTGCGATCTGCTGCTTGCCGAGGGCTTTATTGAGCCGCACTTCTTTGCCGGTTTCTCTGGCAGCCGTAAGTCCGTGCTGCCCGGTATCGCTAGTTACAAGACCATCATGTACAACCACAACGGTCAGTTTGTGAACGATTCCCATTCGCGTGCCGGCAACCTGTGCCACAACCACGTGAGCGAGGATATGTTCGCCGCCGCCGAGATGGCTCACCTTGCCTTTGTGCTCAACGTGGTGCTCAACGGCAAGCACGAGGTCATCGGCTCCTTTGCCGGCGACATCCACAAGGCGCACGAGGCCGGCTGCGAGTTCGTGAAGAGCCTTGCCGGCGTTGAGCCCGTCGAGTGCGATATCGCCATCACCACCAACGGCGGCTACCCCCTCGACCAGAACATTTACCAGGCCGTGAAGGGCATGTGCGCTGCCGAGGCCACGCTTCCCGAGGGCGGCGTGATTATCGACGTCGCCGGTTGTGCCGACGGTCACGGTGGCGAGGGCTTCTATCACAACATCGCCGACAACGATCCGGCAGAGTTTGAGCGTGCCTGCATCGACCGTCCTAAGGACGAGACCCTGCCCGACCAGTGGACGAGCCAGATCTTTGCCCGCATCCTGGCGCATCACCCTGTGATCATGGTCACCGATCTGTGCGACCACCAGATGCTCAAGGATATGCACATGACGCCGGTCAACACCCTCGAGGAGGCGCTCAAGCTCGCCTTTGAGATGAAGGGTGCCGACGCCAAGGTCGCCGTCATCCCCGATGGCCTGGGTGTTGTCGTCGCGCAGCACTAGTGCGCGGCTTAAACGAATCGTTTGTAACCGATAAGAAAGATAAGGTTTTATGCTTACCAAACTCCTCTGCGAATTCGGCGCGACGGCCCTCATGATCGTCTTTGGCGTGGGCGTGCACTGCGATACCGTGCTCAAGGGCACCAAGTATCAGGGCTCTGGTCATATGTTTGCCATCACCACCTGGTCTTTTGGCATCTCGGTCTGCCTGTTTGTCTTTGGCGGTGCCGTGTGCATGAACCCCGCTATGGTGCTTGCCCAGTGCATCGTCGGTCTGGTGCCGTGGGGCAACTGCATCCCCTTCATGCTTGCCGATATGCTCGGCGGCTTTGTGGGTGCTGTGATCGCTTGGTTTATGTATGCCGATGAGTTCAAGGCTTCCGAGGGTGTCGTCGATCCCATTGCTCAGCGCAACATCTTCTCGACCAACCCCACCACCGAGGGCACGAACTATGCCCGCAACTTCTTCTGCGAGGCTATCTGCACCTTCGTGTTCATCAGCGCTATCCTTGCTGCTGCTAGCCGTGCTGGTGAGAACGTTCTGTTGCTCGCCATCTGCGTCGGCCTGATTGTCTGGGCCGTTGGCATGGGCATGGGCGGCATCACCGGCTTCGCCATGAACCAGGCGCGTGACCTTGGTCCTCGCATGGCCTATCAGGTGCTGCCGATTAAGAACAAGGCAGACAACAACTGGAAGTATGGCCTGCTTGTTCCTGGCATCGCTCCGTTTGTCGGTGCTATTGTGGCCGCGCTGTTTGTGCACGGCTTCTTGGGCATGTTCTAGTCGAAGGCAATTGATATAACGTCCGGGTCCGGCATAGGTTAACTTTCCGCCGCATTCCGCAGGACGCAAGAAGCTCCCGCCGCACGAAGTGCGCAGCGGGAGCTTCTTGCATGTCCGAGGACGCGGCGGAAAGTTAACCTATGCCGGACCCTGCGGGAATCCAGTTGGATTGGAACAAGCAACCCAACATATATCTGAATTTGGATGGGAGGGGCTTTTTGCTGATAGGGGCGTTGGGCTGTTGTTGACACTTTGGGATGCGTGGCGGCTTGGGTTGGGGCGATGCTTTGGGATGGGCTTCTTACTTAGCTGAAGAGAGGCTTAATGGCTGATAGGTAGTCTTTGGCTACTTCGGCCTTATCTGCTTGGAAGTTGTGCCAGGCCCACCATTGGACCATTCCTACGAAGCTTGAGGCTATGTGGTGTAGTAGGAAGCTTCGGTCCATGGTGGCGGCGGGGCCTTTTGGGTCGGTAGGGACGGTTTCGGCTGCTCGTGACATGATGGTCTTGCGTAAGCAGTCGGCGAAGACGCGTGAGCCGGCGCCGGCTACTAGCGCTCGGACGCCCTGGCGGCGTTCCCATAGATTGTTGAGAATATGCTCGACCTGCACGAGTGGGTCGTCGAGCGGTGTGCCATCGTCATCGAGGACGTGGGTGCAGATGTCGCTCACGAGCTCGGACAATAGGTCATCTTTGCTCTTGAAGAGGCCGTAGAACGTCGCGCGACCCACGTGGGCGCGAGCGATGATGTCGCCGACGGTAATCTTGCCGTAGTCCTCCTCGCGAAGGAGCTCGGAAAACGCCGTGACAATAGCGGCGCGGCTTTTGGTTTTGCGGGCATCCATGGCTATGCGTCCGCGTGAACGAGCAGGCAGCGAAGCGTACCGGAGCAACCCTCGTAGGGGCGCTTACCGGCGCCGTAGCCGACGGCCTCGATGCGGTAGCGGGCCGGCAGGTGCTCGGACGTGCGCAGTGCGGCGACGATGGCGGCGCCCGTGGGCGTCACGAGCTCGCCGGCGACCGGTGCGGGCGTGAGGGCGATATTGCCTGCTTGGCATAGGTTGACGACGGCGGGCACCGGGATGGGCATAAGGCCGTGGGCGCAGTGGATGGTACCGTGACCCTCGGAGAGCGACTCAACCACGATGTCCTCAATACCCAGGTCATCGAGGCAGATGGCGACAGAGCAGACGTCGACGATGGAGTCGACGGCGCCCACCTCGTGGAACATGACGGTCTCGGGCGTTTTGCCGTGGGCCTTGGCCTCGGCGGCGGCGAGTGCGGTAAAGATGGCGAGGGCGCGACGCTTGGCGCCATCGCTCAGCTGCGAGCCATCGATGATGGCGGTGACGTCCGCCAAAGAACGGTGGTGATGGTGGTGGGCGTGATGATGCCCCTCGTGGCCATGGCCGTGGATCTCATGGTCATGGTCGTGTGTGTGCTCGTGCTCGTGTTCGTCACGATCATGATGGTGGTGCTCATGCTCGTGCGTGTGCTCGGCAGCCGCATCGTTGCCGTAGAGCCAGGCCATATCGTGATCGTGGTTCTCGAGTTCCTCTGCAAGCTGAACGTCGAAGTCACAGGCATCGATGCCGTGCTTGTTTACGCGCGTGACGGCGATCGAAAAGCCATCCACCGGCAGCGTGGCGAGCTGTTCGCGCAGGTGCTCCTCACTGGCACCCAGGTCGAGCAGGGCCGCAACGGTCATATCGCCGCTGATGCCCGAGGTGCCGTCGATGATAAGCGTGTGCTGATGGTTGGACATGGGATGCTCCTTAGCGGGCGCAGGGCGTGCCGGCGCTCAGATGATTGATAAGACTTGCCTGGTAGGCGGCACCAAAGCCGTTGTCGATATTGACGACCGAGACGCCGCTGGCGCAGGAGTTGAGCATGGCGAGCAGCGCGGCCACGCCACCAAAGTTCGCGCCGTAGCCCACGCTGGTGGGAACGGCGATGACCGGGCAACTCACCAGGCCGCCGATGACGCTCGCCAGGGCGCCTTCCATGCCGGCGATGGCGATGACCACCTGCGCCTGGGCAAGTTCCTCGGCATGCGCAAGCAGGCGGTGCAGCCCGGCGACGCCCACGTCGTAAAGGCGATCGACTTCGTTGCCATAGAACTCGGCCGTCAACGCGGCTTCCTCGGCGACGGGCAGGTCGCTCGTACCGGCGCAGGCGACAACGATGCGTCCGTTGCCGGTAGGGGAGGGCTTGCCGCCCACGAGGGCGAGCTGCGCGTCCGGGACATATCCCAGGTCGATGCCGTTGCCGAGAAGCTCCGAGGTGCGGGCGGCCTTTTTGGCGTCCAGGCGCGTGACCAGGATGCGCTCCTGGCCGGCATCGCGCAGCGCTTTGATAATGGCGGCAATCTGATCGGCGGTTTTACCGGCACCGTAGACAACCTCGCCGGCTCCCTGGCGCACCCCGCGCGAAAGATCGAGCTGCGCAAAGCCCAAATCGGCGGTCGGAGCCGTCTGGATGCGCGTGAGGGCGACGGTCGGGGTGACTGCCCCGCCGGCAACATCGCTCAGTAACTGCTCAAGATCTCGCTTATCCATATATGTTCCCTTCGACGGCGCAAAGTCTAGCACTCAAAGGGTATGTTTCCGAACATTAAGACAAAATTGTTCGGAAACTATAGGACAGACTGATTCAATTGTTAGACGGATCGACTAGTCACGCAGGATGATGTCCATGGCGAGCATCAGATTGCGCTCGTCGATGGCAAACGGGGCGGCCTCGCGCGTCTTGGGCTTGGCACAAAACGCGATGCCCGTGCCCGCGGCCTGAATCATGGGGATGTCGTTGGCACCGTCGCCGATCGCGACGGTGTGGGCCATGTCGACGCCGCACTCAACTGCCCAGTCCAGCAGCTGGATGAGCTTGGACTCCTTGGTCACAATGTCGGCAGCCAACTTACCGGTGAGCTTGCCGCCTACGACCTCCAGACGGTTGGCCAGGCAAAAGTCGATTCCCGCGGCGGCCACGATCTTGTCGGCAACCTCGTGGAAGCCGCCACTTACGACGCCGACCTTCCAGCCCTTGCTGTGCGCCGAGCGCACAAGCTCCAGCGCGCCGGGGGTAAACGTCACGCGCTCAAAGGTGCGCTCGAACACGCTCTCGTCCAAGCCGGCAAGCAGCCCCACGCGCTCCTCGAGCGCTTGCTTAAAGTCAAGCTCGCCGCGCATGGCGCGCTCGGTGATCTGCGCCACTTGCTTGCCCACGCCGGCTTCCTCGCCCAACAGGTCGATGACCTCCTGGTTGATGAGCGTCGAGTCGATATCCATAACGATGAGGCGTGCAGTCATGGCGGGCCTTTCCAAGTGCAGTTGTATTGGGGCACATTGTCGCACGCGGCGCGCCTCGGCGACGGCCGCGGTGCGTCAATTGTTTCGTCTCCGTCAAGTCTTTGGGCAGGAGCTACTTTTTCGCGGCACATCGACACAGGTGCGATAAGATAGAACGCCATGTCTGGCTGCGCGGTTTACGCAGGCTGGGCAAATCTGTACGACGCCGCCCGGACCGACACGGGGCGGCACAGATCCATAAAGGAGGATCACTGGTATGAGCCAGACCCGTCCCATCGACGAGCATTCCATGCACACCCGTACCTGCGGCGAGCTTCGCCGCGAGAACGTGGGCGAAGAGGTCACCCTCACCGGTTGGGTGAGCCGTCGCCGCGACCACGGCGGCCTTATTTTCTGTGACCTTCGCGACCGCGAGGGCATCACGCAGCTCACCTTCGACCCCGAGCACTCCGATGGCGATGCCTTTAAGATCGCCGAGACCATGCGTCCCGAGTGGCCCATCAAGATTCACGGCGTCGTGCGCGCTCGTGGCGAGGAGACCACCAACACCAAGCTCGCCACCGGCGAGATCGAGGTCCTGACCGACCACGCCGAGGTGCTCAACACGTCCGTCACCCCGCCGTTCCAGATCGAGGACGGCATCGAGACCAGCGAGGACACCCGCCTGCGTTATCGCTATCTGGACCTCCGTCGTCCCGAGATGATGGCCAACCTCAAGCTGCGTTCCGACTTTACCTTTGCCATTCGCGAGGCGCTGCACAACCGTGAGTTCATGGAGGTCGAGACGCCCTCCCTGTTCAAGTCCACGCCCGAGGGCGCCCGCGACTTCATCGTTCCCAGTCGCATCCAGCCGGGCAACTTCTACGCCCTGCCGCAGTCCCCGCAGCTCCTGAAGCAGCTGCTCATGGTCGGTGGCGTCGAGCGCTACTACCAGGTTGCCAAGTGCTTCCGTGACGAGGACCTGCGCGCCGACCGTCAGCCCGAATTCACCCAGGTCGATATCGAGATGTCCTTCGTGGACCAGAACGACGTTATGAGCGCGCTCGAAGAAGTCCTGGCCGATGCTTTCGGCCGCATGGGCGTCGAGATGCCCACGCCGCTGCGTCGCATGAACTACTGGGATGCCATGGACACCTATGGCTCCGACAAGCCCGATACCCGCTATGGCATGCACCTGGTCGACCTGACCGACATCTTTGCCAACTCCAAGTTCAAGGTCTTTGCGACTGCCGCAAACGAGGAGGGTTCTGTCGTCAAGGCCATCAACGCTAAGGGCGCCGGCGCCTGGGCCCGCGCCAAGATCGATAAGCTCGCCGGCGTGGCCTCCACGTTTGGCGCCAAGGGCTTGGCTTGGATCGCCTTCCGCGAGGACGGCTCCATCAACAGCCCGATCGTAAAGTTCTTCTCGGACGAGGAGATGGCGGCTCTGCGCGAGCGTATGGACGTCGAGCCCGGCGACCTTGTGATGTTCGCCGCCGGTCCGCGCCTGCTCTCTGACGAGATCCTGGGTGGCATGCGTTCCCACATGGCCAACGCGCTCGAGATCAAGCGCGAGGGCCACGACTTCCTGTGGGTCGTCAACTTCCCACTGTTCCACTGGGACGAGGACCGCAAGGCCTATGCAGCCGAGCATCAGCCCTTTACCCTGCCGACCGAGACGGACATCGCCAAGATCGAGGCCGACCCGCTGGCAGCCGGCTCCTGCACCTACGACTTTGTCATGGACGGCTTTGAGGCTGGCGGCGGCGGTATGCGTATCCATAACGCCGAGATGCAGATGTCCATGCTCAAGCTTCTGGGCTTTACCGAGGAGCGCGCCGAGTCGCAGTTCGGCTTCCTCATGGAGGCGCTCAAGTTTGGTGCGCCCCCGATGGGCGGTTTTGCTCTGGGCCTGGACCGCGTGTGCATGCTGCTCACCGGCTCCGACTCCATCCGCGACGTCATGGCGTTCCCCAAGACGGCCAGCGGCTCCGACCTTATGTCGGGTGCCCCGAGTGCCGTTTCCGGCGCCCAGCTCAAGGACGTCAGCCTGCGCCTGATGTAGGCAAGCGGCTACATATTGCCCGCAACGAGGGAAGGACGTGCGCCTTCCCTCGTTTTTAATACGCCGATGTTGCGAGGGTACGGGTTGACCGGGCATCGCGGAAAGTGCGTCGCGGAATCTGCGTCCAGAACGGGTCGCGCTTTCCCAAAGGGGGCCCTCTGGGAAAGCGCGACCCAGAATTCGGCAAAATAATGGGGCACAGTTTCCGGTTGAGCTGTCTAACGGAAACTGTGTTCCAGAATGAGCGCTCAAAACGGGACGGGCTTTCCGCAACAACTGTCTGGCGAAAAGTCCGGCCCAGTTTCCTACAGCGAGTCTCTCTGAACGAGCTGCATGTGCATCACGGAGGTGGTGGGCTCGGCGCCCTTGATCATGTCGAGCGCAATGTTGGCGGCCATGTGGCCTTCTTCGCGCAGGGGCTGGCGGACGGTCGTGAGCGCGGGGACGCAGCGCGTCGCAATCTCGTGATCGTCGAAGCCGACGACAGAAGCGTCCGCCGGAACGGATAGGCCTGCCTCGTTGAGTGCGGTGATGACGCCAGCCGCGATACGGTCCGATCCGCAGAGCACGCCATCGAAAGCAATCTCGCGCGCGAGGATCTGGTGCATGGCCTGATAGCCGTCTCCGCTGTTCCAGCCGGTATAGATAACGTTTGCGTCTGGGAGGTCTTCGCCCAAGACGGCACGGTAGCCGCGAAGGCGGTCGACAACAGCGGGGTTTTCTTGCGGTCCCAACACGGCGACGATATCTTTGCGCCCACGCTCCTTCATGGCGAGCGCTGCAAAGCGTCCGCCCTCTTCGTCGTCAGAGTAGACCGTCGAGAACACATCGCGATAGGGGTGACCCTCGAGCTGGCCGCACAACACGGTGGGCACGCCCAGCTCGCGCAGCACCTCGAGCAGCTCGCTGCCCTTGTAGGGGGAGACGTCGATTACGGCGTCGAACGAGCGGCGCTCAAAGTGCTCGCGTGCGCGGTTGCGCTCATGCGCAGAAGACGCCTGCAAGATAACGGGCAGATAGGATGACTCCGACAGTTCCTCGGTAATGCCGCTCAAAAACTCGCTATAGGTGGGGTCGCTGAAGAGTTCACTCAGGGGCTCGGTCACGAGCACGGCGATGATTTCCGTGCGCCCGACAGCGAGCGCTCGGCCACGAGCGTTGGGGACAAAATTGACTTCCTTGGCCGCCGCACGGACGCGCTTTTTGGTTTCCTCGCTAATGCGGGGCGAATCGTTGAGGGCGCGCGATGCCGTGGAGCGCGACACGCCGGCAGCTGCGGCAACCTCGGCAAGCGTAGGTGCGGTGCGAACTGGTTGGGTCATGGCGTCTCCTGGAAAATGCGGTCGATGTTGTCACTGATACGGGGTTAGTGCGGATACAGCTTACTATAGTGCGCCTGAACAGCGTTCATGATATCCGGTGACAGGTGTCGTTTTGCAACCAAGCCGCAATCGAATACGTCTCGTGTGGGTGAGATATCAGCGGGCGTGGCGGTTGCCTACGAGCTTAAGAACGATGTTTTGCGTTGAGTTTCGATATTCAGGGTGACATAAGTGTCGCGGTTGTACAACCGGTTGCACCGTTAATCCGGCCAAATCGACCGTTCAGCGGACAACCGGTTGCACATTTTTTTTGCATCGCCCGTAAGATAAGGACAACCGGTTGCACAAGAATCACTACGATGACGAAGGAGCATCACCATGGACGCCATTAACGATTGGGAAAACCAAGCGCTCACCCACAGGAACCGCCTGGCACCCCATGCGTACTTTATGGGTTATGAGACCGCCGATCTCGCCGCTACGTACAGCCGCGAGCTGTCGCGCGGGTTTGTCCAGCTGTCTGGCTCGTGGCAGTTCCGCCTCTTTGAGGGGCCTGCTGCCGTCTCCAACGAGGAGCTCTCCACGTACAAGTCCGAGTGGGACCACGTGGAGGTTCCGCACCTGTGGCAGGTAGACGGCTATGGCAACCTTGCCTACACCGACGAGGGTTTCCCATTTCCGGTGGATCAGCCGTTCGTTCCCTCCGACGACCCCACGGGCGTCTACCAGCGCATCGTCAACCTTCCCGCCGTTCCTGCCGGCGCCCGCGAGATCATTCGCTTCGACGGCATCGAGAGCTATGGCGAGCTGTACGTCAACGGCCAGTTTATCGGCATGACCAAGGGCTCGCGTCTGTCCGCCGAGTTCGACGTGACCGACGCGCTCGTCGAGGGCGACAACCTGTTTGCGGTCAAGGTCCTGCAGTACAGCGATGGCAGCTATATCGAGGATCAGGACATGTGGTGGGCTTCGGGCATCTTCCGCGATGTGTACCTTATGCAGCGTCCCGCCGCGCACCTGGTCGACTTTAGGTTCCGCACGCACCGCGAGGGCGATGCCGCTCTGATCACGCTCGATACGGTGGCCGAGGGCGCTACCCGCGTCGTGTTTACGCTCAGCGATGGCGAGAACGTGGTCGCTACGGGCGAGTGCGTCGACGGCCATACCGAGTGCAGCGTTGCCGATGCCCACTTCTGGAACCCCGAGGACCCCTTCCTCTATGACCTTACGTTTGAGGTCTACGACGGTGACGAGGTTAGCGAGTACGTTCCGCATCGCCAGGGCCTTGCCGAGGTGACGGTCGAGGGCAATCATATCTACCTCAACGGCACCTACTTTAAGATGCATGGCGTCAACCGCCACGATCACGACGATCACAAGGGTCGCGCTGTGGGCCTCGATCGCATGCGCCGCGACCTGGAGCTCATGAAGCGACACAACATCAACGCGGTGCGCACCTCTCACTATGCCAATGACCCGCGCTTCTACGAGCTGTGCGATGAGTATGGCATCATGCTGGTCGCCGAGACCGATATGGAGAGCCACGGCTTCGAGAATATCGGCAACATCGCCCTGGTCACCGACGACCCTGCATGGGAGCCGGCCTACGTCGACCGCATCGAGCGCCTGGTGATGCAGGAGCGCAATCACGCCTGCATCATCATGTGGTCGATGGGCAACGAGAGTGGCTATGGCTGCAACATCCGTGCGATGTACGCCAAGGCTCACGAGCTCGACGGTCGTCCGGTCCACTACGAGGAGGATCGCAACGCCGATACCGTCGACGTCATTTCCACCATGTACTCCCGTGTTTCGCAGATGAACGACTTTGGTGAGCATCCGTTCCCCAAGCCGCGCATCAACTGCGAGTACGGCCACTCCATGGGCAATGGCCCCGGAGGCCTGTCCGAGTACCAGGAGGTCTTCGATCGCTGGGATTGCATCCAAGGCCAGTTTATCTGGGAATGGTGCGACCACGGTTTGGCTGCTGTGACCGAGGATGGCGTTGCTTACGATATGTATGGTGGCGACAACGGCGATTACCCCAACAACAGCAACTTCTGCATCGATGGCATGGTGTTCCCTTGGCAGCAGCCGAGCCCGGGCCTCACTGAGTATGGCCAGGTCATCTGCCCGGTTCGCATGGCTTATGACACCGAGGCGGGCGAGCTGACCGTCACGAACAAGCGCTGGTTTACTACCCTCGAGGATGTCTGCCTGTCGGCGGAGACCCTGGTGGACGGCGACGTTGTGTGCCGCAAGACGCTTATGCCCGGCGCGGTGGCTCCCAGCGAATCCGTCCAGCTGCCACTGGTGATTCGCGAGGCCGCGGTAGGCGAGACCCTGCTGACCGTGCGCGCCTACACCATGGCGGCTCACGCCTGGTGCGAGCCGATGTTCCAGCTGGGCGCAAGCCAGTTTGCCATCGCAAACCATCCGGCGCCGGCCATCGCCGCCCCCGCTCGTCCTGAGCTTACGGTCGAGGAGACCGAGCAAGAGATCCGCATTCACTCCCTCAACGGCGAGCTGACCTTCAGCAAAGTCAACGGTACCGTGAGCGAGTGGAAGGCATCCGGCCGCGACGTAATGGCCTCTGGTCTCCAGGTTGGTTTTTGGCATCCGCTCGTCGACAACCACGCTCAGGAGTATGACTCACTGTGGAAGGACAACTTCATCGATGTGATGCAGACGTCTACCCGCAAGGTTTCTTGGAAGCAGGACGGCAATGCGGTCGTCGTTACCGTGAGCCAGCGTATCGCTCCTCCCGTCCGCGCGTTCGGCATGCGCGTCGAGCTCGTTTACACCGTGCTTCCGAGCGGTCGCGTCGACCTCAAGGTTTCCGGCGAGCCCTACGGCGATTACTCGGATATCATCCCGCGCATCGGCATCTCCTTCGAGGTCCCCGGTTGTGATCGTGCCGTCGAGTGGTATGGCCACGGCCCGGGCGAGAACTATCCGGACTCGCTGCGCGCCAACCCAGTTGGTCATTACCGCACTACGGTCGACGACATGTTCACGCCGTATGTCATGCCCCAGGATTGCGCTAACCGCGAGGGCACCCGTTGGGTTGCCCTGCGCTCCAGCCACGGTGACGGTTTGGTCGTGACGCGTTCGAGCGACGCTGCTTCCAACCCGTTCTCATTCTCGGCATGGCCCTATAGCTGCGAGGCCATCGATAACGCCAAGCACGTCTACGACCTTGTCAAGGGTGACACGGTCACGGTCAACATCAACGACCAGCTGCTCGGCCTTGGCTCGAACTCTTGGGGCTCCGAGGTGCTCGATTCCTATCGCACCCGTTTTGAGAGCTTCAGTTTCGAGGTGTCCCTGCGACCGCTGACGTCTGCCGATCTGGCTCAGGCGCTGGCACCCATTAAGGAGGCATAGGTCATGCATGTCTTTAACTCGCGTGCCGATTTCGACGCTCAGATGAAGTCCGTCAAGAAGTGGATGCGCACCGGCCAGGCGCTCGATGGTGTTGCCGACCTGCAGCACGACGTGGCGTACTCCATCGGCGACTCGTTGGTGTACTGGTGGGTGAACGCCCACGAGGCGGCTACCGCCGATCTAGTCGGTCACCGTCGCTACCATGCCGTGCTCGCCCCGCTCGACGGCGACCTGACCGTCGAGGTTGCCCCCAAGGCAGGCCTCACCTGCACCCGCGCCTACAGCGATATCGATGATCGTGAGCGCTTTGAGGGTACGGGGGAGACCGTGACGATTCCCGCCGGCGGCGTTGCCGTCGTCGAGATTGACGAGGCCTACCGTGTCGTGGCCGATGCCGCGGATCCCCGCGTCGTGGTACTGCACGTGACGGTTGAAGGTTATTCCTTCCCCAACAAGTAGTATTCGTCCGTTTGGACGTTTGCTTCGCGCCGTTAAGGGGGATGGCTTTGTTGACTCCCTTTTCCCCATTCCCCTTAGCAGGTGCGCCGTCCACGATTGCGCTTGCAGTCCGGACGGTTTTAGATGAGATATAACGGATGATTGGGAGGGCTTATGAGCTCTGAAAAACGAGGAACGATCGGTTCGTTCGCTCTGCTGGGCATGACGGTCGCCGCCGTGTTCGGTATCAAGAACATCATCAACAACAACGCGGCCATCGGCTTGGCAGCTGCGCCGTCGTTCTTCTTCGCCACGCTTTTGTACTTTGTCCCCTATACCCTGGTTACCGCTGAGTTCGTCGGCCTCAACAGGGACTCCGAGTCTGGCGTGTACGCATGGGTTAAGACCTCGATGGGTGGTCGCTGGGCGTTCCTGACGGCATTTAGCTACTGGTTCGTTAACCTGTTCTACTTTGCGTCCGTCCTGCCCAACGTCATCATCTACGCGAGCTACGTGTTCTTTGGTGCCAATGCCGAGCTTTCGCAGCTGTGGGTTACCATTATCGAGATCGTCGTCTTTGCTATCGCCACGTGGGTTTCGACCAAGGGCGCTAAGTGGATCGGCTCCATTTCCTCCTTCGGCTCGACCGCGGCTCTCGGCCTGACTGCCGTGTTCATCTTGCTGTCCCTGGCTGCTGCCTTTGGCGGCGTCGAGTTCGCTACGGCTCCTACCCCCGCTAACATGGCTCCCGACATGAGCAACTTCGCAACTATGTGGGGCTTCTTCGGTACGCTTGCCTGGATCATCCAGGGCGTTGGCGGCGCTGAGTCTGTCGGCGTGTTCCTTAACGACCTTAAGGGCGGCGTCAAGGCCTTCGTGCGCACCGTCGTTATCGCCGGCCTGACCATCGGCCTTCTGTACGCAGGCGCTTCGCTGCTGGTCAACCTGTTCATTCCCGAGGGCGGCGTTGCCATCTCCACCGGTATCTTCGACGTATTCGGCGCTGTCTTTGCCCACTTTGGCATTCCCATGGAAGTGTCCACGCGCGTCATTGGCCTGATCCTTCTCGCTGCCACGCTGGGCTCCCTCATGATGTGGACCTCTGCTCCCATCAAGGTCTTCTTCACCGAGATCCCCAAGGGCGTCTTTGGTAGCAAGATCGTCGAGCTCAACGAGCACGGCATTCCCGCCCGCGCCGCTTGGCTGCAGTTCGCCATCGTCGTCCCCATCCTGATCATCCCGGCCTTGGGCTCTGGTAACCTCGACGACCTGCTCATGATCGTCACCAACATGACGGCCGCCACTGCTCTGCTCCCGCCGCTGCTGATCCTGCTTGCCTACTTTATGCTGCGCAAGAACTTCGACGCCGCTCCCCGTGACTTCCGCATGGGCTCGCGCAGCTTTGGTCTGATCGTTGCCGCATTCCTGCTTGTGGTCTTCTGCTTTGTGCTTGTCTGCGGCACCATCCCGCTCGATCAGCCTCTGTGGCTGACACTGGTCTACAACGTTGGCGGTGTAGTTATCTTCCTGGGCCTTGCCGTGATGTGGTACAACCGCTACATCAACCGCCTGCGCGAGACCGATCCCGAGGCTGCCGAGAGCGAGCTTCGCCCCTCCGTCCTCGACATGATGGAGTAGCGGCTAGGATTAATCTGCGGCTGTGGAATAAATCGATTCCCTTTCCTAAGGAGGGGCCTTACGAGGCCCCTCCTTTTGTGTTTTGGGACATGGTTTTGGACCCCGTGGTCAAAAAATGCCAAATATGAGTACTGTTGCAAAAGAGGTGTCATATTTTTCGGCCCGTTCTGAGCGAAAATGGGCTCAAAATCAATTTATCTAACCCCCTTTAAAGGGCGTTTGACGGCTTTCAACCTCTTCGAATCGCTCAAAGTAGGCACTTTGCTCTCGATTTTGCTGCTACTAAATTGGTGACAGTACTCATATTTGCCACTTTTTGCCCACGAGGTGTTCAGAGGAGCTCTCGACAAGCATCTAACGCTACAATAACTACCACGTGGCTGGGTTTGCCGGCCGAATGTGCGATGCCGCGGGAGGGGACATGGTCGAGTTTACAAAGACGATTAAAGATCCGTTGGGACTGCATGCCCGCCCGGTTGCGCTGCTTTACGACATCATTGCCAAGCATCGTAGCAACGTATCGGTCAGTATCGGCGATCGCCATACCGACGGCCGCGATGTAATGGGGCTCATGGCTCTCTACGGCGAGTGCGGCGAGGACATCATCTTCCGCGTTTCGGGCGTAGACGAGGCTTCCTGCGTCACGTCGATCAGAAACCTCTCGCTCTAAGCATGACAGGGCGCGGCAAAGGACAGCTCTTTGCCGCGCCTTTTTGTTTCGTATAGGAAACTTTTCGGAATCTAAATGGGGACCCTTTCCAAAAAGTTAACCACGTGCTAGTTTACTAAAGCGAACATAGATGTGGTTAACTTTTACCGCGTCGATGTTGAGGACGAACTGACGTTAGGAGCCACTCATGTCTTGCGGACCGCAGATGCCGGCAATGCCGCTTTCGATGGTAAAAGCGGGCGAAACCGTGCGCGTGTCTCGTGTAAAGGGCAATGAGGATATGAAGCACCACCTCAAGGACCTCGGCTTTGTCGAGGGCAGCGAAATTCACGTGGTGAGCTCGAGTGGCGCCAATATCATCGTCACGGTGCTGGGCGCACGCTTTGGTATCGATTCCAAGGTTGCCATGCACATCATGACCGTCAGTTAGTCCGCAGCATTTAAAAAACCGAAAGGGGGACAAGTAAATGAAGACGTTGGGTGACGTTAAGGTGGGCGAGAGCTCCACCATCGTCAAGCTTCACGGTGAGGGTGCGCTTCGCCGCCACCTTATGGACCTGGGGCTCATCAAGGGCACTTCGTTCAAGGTCGTAAAGGTTGCACCGCTCGGAGATCCGGTCGAGATCAACGTGCGTGGCTACGAGCTCTCCATCCGCAAGGAGGAGGCTGCCGTCGTCGAGGTCCAGTAAGGGCCGGCGGCACATATTTCTGCAGATAAAGTTAGGTTTTTCTAACTTAATGCAGCATCTTTGAAGCACATTATCCAGCCTGCGCGGAGAAAGCAGCGCGGGCACACAAGGAAGAAGGATTGAATGGCGGATTCTCAGATCCATGTCGCGCTGGCGGGTAACCCCAACTGCGGCAAGACCACGCTTTTCAACCTGATCACCGGCGCCAACGGCTACGTTGGCAACTGGCCCGGCGTCACGGTTGAGAAAAAGGAAGCCAAGCTCCTGAGTGACAAGAACGTCACGATTACGGACCTCCCCGGCATCTACTCGCTTTCCCCCTACAGCCCCGAGGAGCAGTGCTCGCGCGATTACCTCATGAGCGGCGAGCCCGATGTCGTCGTCCAGGTGGTCGATGCCACCAACCTCGAGCGCAACCTGTACCTGGCGCTTCAGGTTATCGAGACCGGCCTGCCCGTGGTCGTCGCCCTCAACATGGCCGACTTGGTCGAGAAGAACGGCGACAAGATCGACACCGACAAGCTGTCCAAGAAGCTCGGCTGCCCGGTCATGATGATCTCGGCCCTTAAGAACAAGGGCATCAAGGAGCTTTTCGAGCAGGTTAAGAAGTCCGCTGCTTCCAAGGGCCAGGTGCCGGAGCACAAGTTCGATTCCTCTATCGAGGACGTTCTGGACCACATCGAGAACAACCTGCCGGCGAGCGTTCCCGCCAACAAGCGTCGCTACTACGCTGTCAAGCTGTTTGAGCGCGACGCGGACGCCTGCAAGCTCATCAACCTCACCAAGGAGAAGGCCGCTCGCGTTGAGCAGCTGGTCGCCCAGTGCGAGCAGGATTGCGACGACGACGCCGAGTCCATCATCACCGGCGAGCGTTACAGCGTGATTGCCCACATCATTGACGAGTGCCTCACCAAGGCTCCGGCCAAGATGAGCACTTCCGAGAAGATCGACCGCGTGGTTACCAACCGTATCCTGGGTCTGCCGATCTTTGTGGTCATCATGTTCTGCGTGTACTACATCGCCGTTTCCACCCTGGGCGGCACGGTAACCGACTTCACCAACGACCAGCTCTTTGGTACCGACGGTTGGTATGTGCTCGGTCAGGGCCGCGATGCCTATGACGCAGCTGTCGAGGCTGCGGGTGACGCCGCCGATTCGGTTGACCCGGCGGAGTATGGCCCGTATGTTCCGGGTATTACCACCATGGTCCACGACGCCCTCGTGGCGGGTGGCACCGAGGACGGTGGCCTGGTCGATTCGCTGGTCTGTGACGGTATCGTCGGCGGTTTAGGTGCCATCTTTGGCTTCGTGCCGCAGATGTTCCTGCTCTTTGTGATGCTGTCCTTCCTGGAGGACTGCGGCTACATGGCCCGCGTCGCCTTTATCATGGACCGCGTGTTCCGCCGCTTTGGCCTGTCCGGTAAGTCGTTCATCCCCATGCTCGTGTCCTCGGGCTGCGGCGTCCCCGGCGTCATGGCCACCAAGACCATCGAGAACGAGAAGGACCGCCGCATGACGGTCATGACCACCACGTTCATTCCCTGTGGCGCCAAGCTGCCGATCATTGCCCTGCTCATGGGTTCCATCATCGGCGATTCTTCCACCACCGCGGCGTGGATCAGCCCACTCTTCTACTTCCTGGGCGTCTTTGCCGTCATCGCTTCGGGTCTGATGCTCAAGAAGACCAAGCTCTTCGCCGGCCGCCCGACGCCGTTCGTTATGGAGCTTCCCGCCTACCACTTCCCGGCGATCCGCTCTTGGGCGCTGCACGTGTGGGAGCGCTGCTGGGCCTTTATCAAGAAGGCCGGCACGGTCATTTTCGCGTCCACCGTCGTGGTTTGGTTCCTCTCCAACTTTGGTAGCTATAACGGTTCCTTTGGCTTCCTGCCTGCGATGGACGGCATCCCCGAGGAGTTTATGGACTACTCCGTGCTCGCCATGCTGGGCAATTTGGTTGCCTGGATCTTCGCCCCGCTCGGCTTTAGCACCTGGCAGGCCACCGCGCTGACTGTCTCTGGCCTTGTGGCTAAGGAGAACGTCGTCGCCACCGCCGGCTCGCTGCTCTCCGTTGCCGACGCCGCCGAGACCGACCCGAGCCTGTGGACCGCGTTTGCCGGTATGTTCCCGACCATGGGCGCCTGCGTTGCCTTTGGCGCTTTCAACCTGCTGTGCGCCCCGTGCTTTGCCGCTATGGGTACTATCCGCAACCAGATGGACTCCGGCAAGTGGACCGCGATTGCCATCGGCTATGAGTGCGCCTTCGCTTGGGTGATCGGCCTGTTCATCAACCAGTTCTACAACCTGCTTGTCCTTGGCCAGTTTGGTATTTGGACGGTTGTGGCCATCGTTCTGCTGGTTGCGATGCTCTTCCAGATCTTCCGCCCCATGCCCAAGCACGCTTGGACCGACGAGGACGAGACCAACACCGCTTCCGCTGCAGTTTCCGCTTAAGTCCGAATAAGGATCAGCCCCTTTCCACGAGCCCGGGTGTCCCAGCGACACTCGGGCTTTTTGGTGAGGGAGATGTGGCGTTTCCGCAGATAAAACCGACCAAAATATACCTGTCCCTTTTTGGCAGGTGGAGAATGGGGTAAAGTAAGTGGTGGTTAACTAGAGGAGGCTTGCTATGGCACCTATCGATATTGTTGTACTGACTGTTATCGGCATTGCGTTTGTCGCCGTGTGCGTGCGCATTTATCGCAAGGGCACCTGTGCCGACTGCGCTCAGGGCGGCGTTTGCACGGGACATTGTTCCAACAAAAAAAACTGCGCCGCACTTAAGGGCGTGGACAAAATTGCCGAAGACTTGGGCCGCGGTATCAAGTAAGGTCCGTCATCCAAGCGCCTCGCGAGCATCCGTTCGCGGGGCGCTTTGCACATTTGGGGGAGAGCGCGGCGAGTTGAAGAGTGATTTTGGGGTATCGTTACCTGTACTGTTAATTGGCAACTTATCTATAACGGAGTAACCCCATGAGCGCTCGCGTAACCATGAAGGACATAGCCGCCGAGCTTGGCGTTTCCATCAATACCGTGCACAAGGCCCTGACGGGTAAGGCCGGCGTGAGCGAATCCGTGCGCTCCAAGGTGAATGCTAAGGCCGAGGCCATGGGTTACCATCGCAATACGAGTGCCTCGAGCCTGCGCCGCAAGGATATCAACCTGGTGTTTTGCCTGCCCCGCGCATCGCGCGAGGGGGCGTACTTTTTCCGTTACCTTTGGGAAGGCTGCAACCGCTTTGAGCAGGAGGTCATCGATCAGGGTATTACGGTTGAGCGCGTAGAATTTGGCGTAGGCGGCTACGCCGATGCGCTCGAGCAGATTGATGAGCGTCTGCAGGTAGGCGAGAAGATCGATGGTCTGCTTGCCTATGTTCCGGGTGATGACCGCGCGACCGAGCTCTTGAGGCAGATTGCCGAGGCGGGCGTGACAATCGAGCTCGTAGACGGCGACCGCCCGCACCTCGATCGCCTGGGTGCCAGTCTGGCGGACTATTCCGCGGCGGGCAGTCTTATGGCAGAGCAGGCGGCAAATCTGGTCCACGCTTCTGGGGCTGACGCCCGCGTGCTCCTGTTGGCGGGCGACCCCTATACCGATTCACACTACCTGACCGCCCGCGCCTTTCATAATTACCTGCGCGAACACGATATTCCATGGCAGGTTGAGGACCTTGCCGGCGCCCATGCGCAAGTCAAACAGCTCGAGCGCGAGCTTGAGCAGCGCTTGAGTGCGCCGGATGCTCCCGAGCTCATCTGTAGCGTTTTTGCCGTTGGTTCCGAGGTGGTCGCCGACGCGCTTGTTTCAAGCGGCAAGGCCGGCAAGGTCATGGTAATCGGCAACGATCTGTTCCCCGAGAGCGCCTTGGCCTTGCGCCGTGGCATCTTTACCAATATTGTCTATAAGGACCCGGTGAGCCTGGCCTACCGTGGCGCCAAGACCTTGGGCGAGTATCTGCTGTGGGGTAAAACTCCGGCGGAGCCCGTGCAGAAGGGTGCTGTGGAGATGGTGTTTGCCAGCAACGTCGACCGCTACTGCGAGCTTGCGGGAATTTAGCCGTTTAGTCAGGTACCCCCTCTTGCGACGTGCATTTTTTGGAGTATTCAGCAATGGCGTGTTCCGAAAGAGGCTAGGACGACGGTTTTAAGTGCCCCCGATGGCGTAATTCGCCATCGGGGGCACTTATTTATGCCGATTGGGCGCAATATGAGCATCAGATAGGGCTTCGAAGACGGTGCGCGGTGCGCTCCGATGCTGAATACTCCCAAAAATGCACGGCGGAACATGACCCACCTGGCCAAAGCGCTCAAGTTCGGTATTCGGGGACGCCTGCCAATTCGCAATACATACAAGTCACGGCTCCAGTAACCGTTGAACGGGCAAAATCGACCGTTCATCCCATGGTGGTTAGGTGAACGTTCACCTTTTAAGTCGCAATGAATTAGTATAGTGAACGTTCACCTAGAGGATAACGAGCGCATCGTGCGCCCGCTCCGCCAACAAAGGGGTTGTTTGATGAAAAACTTCATGGACGATCAGGATTTCCTGCTGAGCACCAAAACCGGCGAGGAACTGTTCCACAACTTTGCCGAGGGTATGCCCATCGTTGACTACCACTGCCACATTTCTCCCAAGGAGATCTGGGACGACAAGCGTTTTGAGAACATCACCGAGGTTTGGCTGGGCGGCGATCACTACAAGTGGCGTCTGATGCGCGCCAACGGCGTCGATGAGCGCTTCATTACCGGCGATGCCCCTGCTCGCGAGAAGTTCCAGAAGTGGGCTGAGACCCTGGGCCGTTGCGTGGGCAATCCCGTCTTTGAGTGGAGTCACCTGGAGCTTAAGCGTTACTTTGGCTACGAAGGCGTCCTCAACGGCAAAACCGCTCAGGAGGTCTGGGACCTTGCCAACGCCAAGCTCGCCGAGGCCAGCTTTACCTGCCGCAACCTGATCAAGCAGTCCAGCGTTCGCATGATCTGCACTACCGACGACCCCGCCGACAGCTTTGAGTGGCACAAGAAGATTGCCGCCGACGACAGTTTTGACGTTCAGGTCGTTCCCGCCATGCGCCCCGATGCCGCCCTGCGCATCGAGCGTGGCCAGGAGTTCGCCGACTACTGCAAGCATCTCTCCGAGGTTGCCGGCGTTGAGATCAGCGACTTCGAGGGCATGAAGGCCGCCATCTCCAAGCGCTACGACGTTGCCCACGAGCTGGGCTGCCGCGCTTCCGACCACGCGCTCGACTACGTTATGTACGTTCCGGCTACCGCCGACGAGATCGAGACTATCTTTGCTAAGGGCCTTGCCGCCGAGCCGCTTACCGAGGACGAGGTCCTCAAGTATAAGACGGCCTTTATGCAGTTCGTCGCCGGCGAGTATGTCCGCCTTGGCTGGGCCATGCAGCTGCACTTTGGCTGCAAGCGTGATAACAACCGCGCTATGTTCGCCAAGCTCGGTCCCGACACCGGCTACGACTGCATCTCCAACTACACGCCGTCCGACCAGCTGGCCGATTTCCTCAACTCCATCCAGGAGACCTGCGGCCTGCCCAAGACCATCCTGTACAGCCTGAACCCCATCGACAACACCATGATCGACACCGTGATGGGCTGCTTCCAGGAGGCTCCGACCGCCGGCAAGATCCAGAACGGCTCGGCCTGGTGGTTCAACGACAACGAGGTCGGTATGCGCGAGCAGCTCACGGCTCTGGCTAACGAGGGCGTGCTGGGCAACTTTGTGGGCATGCTTACCGATTCCCGCTCCTTCCTGTCCTACCCGCGTCACGAGTACTTCCGTCGCGTGCTGTGCGGCGTGATCGGCGAGTGGGTCGAGCAGGGCAAGTACCCCGCCGACATGGAGCTGCTGGGAGCCATTGTGCGCGACATCAGCTACAACAACGCGGTCCGCTACTTTGGCTTTGACCTGGATACCGTCGAGGCCTAAACCCGCATCGAACCACACCGAACTCGGGAGCGCCGTTGCCACACGCGGCGCCCCCGTTTTGCCTGCACGCTAACAGCAATCTAAGGAGAGACATCGATGGAGAACATCAGCTACGAGACGCTCGAGAAGATCGGCTACAAGGGCTACCTGCTGCCCAAGGACGCGCCCGAGAAGGTTCTGCAGTTTGGCGAGGGCAATTTCCTTCGCGCATTCGTCGACCGCTTCTTTGACATGGGCAACGAGGCAACCGGCTGGAACGGCAAGGTTGTCATGGTGCAGCCCATCAGCGGCGCCTTTGGCTTTGCCGACGGCATTAACGCTCAGGATGACCTGTACACCGTGCTGGTGCGCGGCAAGGAGAGCGGCAACACGGTCGACGAGTCCCGTGTGATCAGCGCCTGCAGCCGCTGTCTCAATCCGTATCGCGAGGACGACTACCGCGCCATGATGGAGGTTGCCGTCTCCGACGACCTAGAGATTATCGTCTCCAACACCACCGAGGCCGGTATCGCCTACGATCCGTTCTGCAAGGCCGACGACATGCCGCCCGCGAGCTTCCCCGCTAAGCTTGCCCAGGTGCTCCACACCCGCTGGGCCGCCGGCAAGCCGGGCGTCATCGTGCTCGCCTGCGAACTCATCGATCACAACGGCGAGGAGCTGCTGCGCATCATGAACCAGTACGTGAGCGACTGGGGCTGGGAGGACGAGTTTGCGCAGTGGATGGCCAACGACTGCACCGTCTGTACCACGCTCGTCGACACTATCGTCCCCGGCCGCATCCGCGACCCCAAGGAGGCCGCCGCCGTGGCCGAGCGCCTGGGCTACGAGGATCCCTTCCTGGCCGTGCGCGAGCCCTTCCAGATGTGGGGTATCCAGGGCGATGAGTCGCTCAAGGAGCGTCTGCCCTTCGTGAAGGCCGGCCTGCCGGGCGTCTTTGTGACCCCCGACGTCACCCCGTACAAGAAGCGCAAGGTCCGCATCCTCAACGGCGCCCACACTGCCTTTGTTCCGGGCTCCTGGGTTGCCGGCTTTGACATCGTGCGCGATTGCATGCATGACGAGACCGTTCGCGGCTTCATGAACACTATGCTCTACGACGAGGTCATCCCGACGCTTGCCGCCGACCTGGACGTCGAGGACTGCAAGGCCTTTGCTGCCGCCGTCGAGAACCGCTTCGACAACCCGTTTATCGACCACGCGCTGCTCTCCATTTGCCTCAACTCAACCGCCAAATGGCGTGCTCGCGACCTGCCCACGCTCAAGGACTATGTTGCCGAGACCGGCAACCTGCCCAAGTGCCTGGCGACGAGCCTCGCTACGCTCATTGCCTTCTATACGCAGGAGCTCGTTGCTCGCGAGGGTGACGGCCTGCACCTGCGCCGAGCCGACGGCACCGAGTACACCGCTCAGGACGATGCCTTCGTGCTCGATTTCTACGCCGCCCACGCCGGTGCAGACGATGCCGAGCTGGTGCACGACGTGCTCAGCAACGAGCAGATGTGGGGCGAGGACCTTACGCAGATTGCCGGCCTTGAGGAGTTTGTCGTCAACGCGCTTGCCGTCGTGCGCGTCGAGGGCGCCAAGCAGGCCTTCGCCAACGCCCAGGCCTAAATCCTTCTGTGCGCCTGCCGGGTAACTGGCGGGCGCCCGCTGACTTCTGCTCAACCTGTAGGGTTAGGACTCTTTGTAATGAATACTATCCAGATCAATCCGGCCGACAACGTGATCGTTGCGCTGTCGCCGCTTGCCAAGGGCACCGCCGTCGCGGTTCCCGGGGTGGGAGAGGTCGTGGCCGCGGAGGATATTCCGCAGGGCCACAAGATGGCCGTGCGCTCGATTGCCGCGGGGGAGAACGTCATCAAGTACGGTCTTCCTATCGGTCATGTGACGGGCGACATCCAGCCCGGTCAGTGGCTTCATACGCATAACGTCAAGACCAACCTTTCGGGCGAGGTCGAGTATGCTTACAACCCGACGCATCCGGTTGTTGAGCCGGTTGAGCCCGAGACCTTTATGGGCTTCCGTCGCGCCGACGGCCGCGCCGCCACGCGCAACGAGCTGTGGATCATCCCCACGGTCGGCTGCGTCAACGAGGTCGCACGTGCCATGTGCGAGCAGGCTCAGGATCTGGTCGAGGGCTCGCTGGAGGGCGTTTACTACTTCCCACATCCCTTTGGCTGCTCGCAGACCGGCGCCGACCATGCCCAGACGCGTCGTCTGCTGGTGGCGCTCTCGCGTCACGCAAACGCTGCGGGTGTACTGTTCCTGTCCCTCGGTTGCGAAAACTGCACGCACCAGCAGGTGCTCGATGAGCTCGGTGACTTCGATCACGAGCGCGTTCGCTTCCTTACCTGCCAGGATGTAGCCGACGAGCAGGTCGAGGGCCACAAGATTCTGTCCGAGTTGGCTGACCTGGCCAAGCAGGCCAAGCGTGAGCCCATTCCGGCCTCCGAGCTGGTCATTGGCCTTAAGTGCGGCGGCTCTGACGGTCTTTCGGGCATTACCGCCAACCCCACGATCGGCCGCGTGAGCGATATGGTTGTCGCCCGCGGCGGCACGTCGGTGCTCACCGAGGTGCCCGAGATGTTTGGCGCGGAGAGCATTCTGCTCGATCGCTGCGAGAGTCAGGACGTCTTTAACGCTGCCTCCGACATGCTCAACGGCTTTAAGGAATACTTTATCAGCCACGGTGAGGTTGTCTATGAGAACCCGAGCCCCGGCAACAAGGACGGCGGCATCACCACGCTCGAGGACAAGAGCTGCGGCTGCGTGCAAAAGGGCGGATCTGCCCCCATCGTCGACGTGCTGCCGTATGCCGGTCAGGCAACTAAGCACGGTCTGAACATGCTGTGCGGCCCGGGCAACGACATGGTATCCACCACGGCCCTGACGGCTGCCGGCTGCCACGTGATTTTGTTCTCGACCGGCCGCGGCACGCCGTTTGGCGCGCCGGCGCCGACGCTCAAGGTGTTTACCAACCAGCGTCTGTGCGACCACAAGGCCAACTGGATGGACTTTAACGCCGGCGTGATTGCCACAGGCGAGTGCACGCTCGACGAGGCTGCCCACGACCTGTACCAGCTGGTGCTGGAGTGCGCGGGCGGCAAGCTTACGAGTGCCGAGCGTCGCGGTTGTCACGAGATCAGCATCTGGAAGGACGGCGTCTGCCTGTAGCGGCAAGCGGGTTCGCATAGGGCGCTATTGGCCATGGCCCCGTCGGGAGTGTTCCCGGCGGGGCCATTTTTGTCCGGGCTGTAGAAGCGCGTCTTCCTGGGGCGCGGTGGGTGGTGAATACAATAAACGTTCACCTAGTCACCCTGAAATTAAAACCCACCGAATGCCCTTGTAATCGAGAATATTTTGAGTTAGGTGTCCGTTCAGCGATGAAAAACGACCGTTCAGGGATATTATTCAAGTGAACGTTCACCTATCATAAGCAATCGCGCATAATCTAGCTAAACGTTCACCCTGAACGACATGCAGACGGATGTCGGTATGGATTCCAATGTCTTGTTACAAGACAATCGAGAGAAGAGAGGGAGCTCGATGACTAATAAGATTGGAAAAAAGCGCAAAATCACATTCTGGACGCGCTTGGGCTTTGGTATGGGCGGCATGCTCAACTCCGGTGCCCTGAGCTTTACGCACAGCTACATGGTGCTGTTCCTGTCCACGGAGTGCGGCCTGTCCGCAGGCGAGGCTGCGCTGATTAGCTCGTTCGCCATCTATCTCAACGCCATTCTTTGCCCGCTGATGGGTTTTGTGGCCGATAACTTCTATGCCACCAAGATCGGCCGCATCTTTGGTCGTCGCCGTTTCTGGATCTTGCTCGCTATCCCGATGATGGTCGCTGAGCCGCTCATCTTTGTGGCTACGCCGTTCGGTTTCCCGTACTACTTTGTGCTGTACCTGATCTACAACGTCGCGTACACATTCTGCACCGCCAACCTGTCGCCGCTTACCATCGAGATGACCGACGACTTCAAGGAGCGTACGTACCTCACCGGCTACAAGCACCTCTTTGGCAACGCTGCCGGCTTCCTTATGGCAGCACTCGTCGGCTTTGGCTTTGGCACCTTCGGCGAGACCAACCCGTTCAGCTATTTCATCATCGCTACGATTAACGCTTCGGTCATGGCAATCTCGCTGCTCTGCGTGTACCTGTCCACGTGGGAGCACACCCCCGAGGAGGTCGCTCAGGAGAAGATCGAGAGCGTTGGCGAGGGCATCAAGAAGTTCTTCATCGACGTTATCTCCACGTTCCGCAACAAGTCCTTCCGCAAGGTCCTGTATGCACAGGTCTCCACGAAGCTCGCTGCCGCCTGCTGGTCTGCCTGCCTGTCCTTCTTCATCGTCTACTGCCTGCAGATTCCTAAGTCCTACGAGTCCGTGATGGAGATGCCCGGCAAGGTTGTCGCTATCGTCTGCACCGCCGTCTGGGTTGCCCTCATGGCCAAGAAGGGCTTCCACAAGTCTTGGTACCTGGCCAACGTCGGCTGCGCTGCGTGCATCATCGCTTATAACTACTTCGCCTTTGGCCAGATCAGCGGCACCTCCACGGTCGCCATCGCCATGATCGCCTACCCCATCATCTTCGCCATCTGGAAGTTCTTCTACGTTGGCTTCCAGTATCTGCCCGATGTCCTGCTCAACTACGTCCCCGATGTCGATGAGCTCATCACCCTGCGTCGTCGCGAGGGCATCTACAGCTCCGCACAGCAGCTCTGCCAGCAGATCGCCCAGGCAGTCGCCGTCAACGCATGGGCCATCGTCCTTGCTGCCTCCGGCTTCATTCAGACCGCCGGCAACAGCGACGCCGTGACCCAGCCCGCCACCGTGCCTCTGTACATCTGCGGCTACATGCTCATCGGCTGCGCCGGCTTCTTCCTGCTCGCGGCTGTCCTTGCCCGCGGCATCAAGATCGACAAGGAGCAGTGCGACGTCCTTTGCGACGAGATCCGCCGTGTCAAGGAGGGTGGCAAGATGGCCGACGTCAAGCCCGAGGTCAAGGCGCTTTGCGAGGAACTCTCCGGCTTTAAGTACGAGGACTGCTTCGCCCACAACAACGTTGGCTTCCAGGACGGTAGCGTAATTCCCGCCGAGTAGGACATACGCATCGTTCAAATCACAGGGCCGTGCCACCGGAATTCCGCCGGCAGGCACGGCCCTTTTTCAACAGCGTACAATTTGCCTTTAGAGCATCTTTTTTGAGGGAGAAACCCATGGAGACGAACGTTATCTGGCGCAATGCCCGCGCGGCCGTTATCGAGCTCGACGATGGCGGCTACTTTACCTGTGCCGATACGTGGGAGATCTTTGTCAACGACGAGCTCGCCGGTACCACGAATACGGTCGAGACCTATGTCGACGGCCTGATTCCCGGCAAGCGCAACTTGATTCGTTTTGTCTGTGGCGAGCGCGAGCTGAGCGTGGGAGTCACCACGCCGGCCGAGCCCTTCACCATCAACGTTCGCGACTGCGGCGCCAAGGGCGATGCCGAGCACGACGACACCACCAATATCCAGGCTGCCATCATGGCCTGCCCCAAGGGCGGACGCGTGCTGATTCCCGCCGGCAGCTACCGCATCAAGTCGCTCTTCCTTAAGAGCAATATCAACATCGAGCTCGCCGAGGGTGCGGTGCTGCTGGCCCGCTACGACCGCGCGGCGCTCGCCTACATTCCGGGCACGGTCACGGGCGATGAGGGCGCCGGGTATGCCGGTACCGACATGCTGCCCCTGGGCCGCTGGGAGGGCGAGAGCTTCTCGACCTACTGCTCTACCTTTACGGGCCTGAACGTGCACGACGTGTGCATCTATGGTCGCGGCGCGATTGACGGCCAGACCGATTTTGCCGAGGACAACTGGTGGAACAAGGACTTTAAGAACATCTTCCGCCCCGAGGAGGGCCGCGAGGTCGCCCGCCCGCGCATGATCTTCCTGTCCGAGTGCCAAAACGTGAGCCTTGTCGGCTTTACCGTGCGCAACAGCCCGGCGTGGAATATCCACCCCATCCTGTGCGAGTACGTCGATGCCCTGTGCCTGTCCATTGAGGGCCCCAAGAACTCTCATAACACCGACGGCTTCGACCCCGAGAGCTGCGGTTTTGTCCGCATCCTTGGCTGCCAGTTCTCGGTGGGCGACGACTGCATCGCCATCAAGAGCGGCAAGCTGGGCCTTGAGCCCGAGCTTCGTCCTGCCACGCACGACGTGTTGATCTCGCACTGCTACATGCACGACGGCCATGGCGCCGTGGTGCTGGGATCGGAGGCCGCCGGCGGCATCAAGGACCTTACCGTGAGCAAGTGCCTCTTTGAGCGCACCGACCGCGGCCTGCGCGTCAAAACTCGCCGCGGTCGCGGCAAGGATGCCGTCAACGAGGGAATCACCTTTGAGCACATTCGCATGGACGAGGTGCTCACGCCCTTCGTGGTCAACTCGTTTTACTTTTGCGACAAAGACGGCAAGAGCGACTACGTGCAGTCTCGTGAGGTGCTGCCCATCGATGACCGGACGCCCGGCTTTGGCGCAACGACGTTTTGCGATATCGAGGCCACCAACTGCCATGCCGCCGCGGCCTATATCACGGGCCTGCCCGAGAGCAAGGTGACGCGCCTGACGTTCCAAGACGTTCACGTCACCTTTGCCGACGATGCCGAGCCCTTTGTACCTGCCATGGCCTGTGGCGTGGAGCCGATGGTGCGCCAGGGCATCATTGCGCAAAACGTTGCCGTGCTCGACCTGCAAAACGTGGTGATCGAGGGTCAGGACGGTGACGAGCTGCAGCTGCAGAACGTCGACAAGGTTATCCGCGCGTAGGGTAGTGCTCCTGCACAAGTGAATACGGCATGTTGAGGCGTGCGACGGTCGGGTCTGTCCGGCTGTTGCACGCACTCTATAGGTGCCGGTATTGCATGGTGGGTGTTCTGTGACAGAAAGCGTAATGACAGATGAGTGGTAAAGAACAGCTCTTTGAGGTATCGCTCGAACGCGAAGGCGCGTATCGCAGCATTTCGGCGGCGCTTGAGGCGGCGGAGCGGTGTGTGCCCGATGCGACCGTGCCGGTGCGCGTGCTGGTGGCGCCGGGCGAGTACCGCGAACAGGTCGAAATTCGTCGTCCGCATGTGACGCTCGAGGGCGAGACGGCCGACAGCGTTCGCATTGTGGGCTGTCTGGGTGCCAAGATGCCGTCGGAGGACGGTAGCGGTCAGGATGGAAGGCTCGGCACCTTCCGTACGTATACGGTGCTGGTCGATGCCGACGACGTGACGCTTACAGGCTTAACGATCGAAAACGACGCCGGTGACGGTCGTGAGGTCGGCCAAGCGATTGCCCTGTATGCCGACGGCGATCGTCTGGTGGTCGATGCCTGCCGCATCCTGGGCCATCAGGACACGCTTTTTTTGGGGCCGCTGCCGCCGCACGAGGTCAAGCCGGGCGGCTTTATAGGCCCCAAGCAGTTTGCGCCGCGCCGGGTGGGGCGCCAGTATTTTCGACGTTGTCGGATCGAGGGCGACGTCGACTTTATCTTTGGCGGCGCGCGGGCCTACTTTGAGGGGTGTGAGATTCGCTCACTCAACCGCGATATGGATGTCAACGGGTATGTAACGGCAGCCTCCACGCCTCAGGGCGAGCCGTACGGATTTGTGTTTCATGGCTGTTCGTTTACAGCCGATGAGGGCATTGCCCCCGGATCGGTCTATCTGGGTCGTCCATGGCGCGAGTGGGCCCAGACCGTTTTGCTCGAATGCTGGCTGGGCTCCCATATTTCACTCGAGGGCTGGTGGGATTGGAATAAGCCAGCGGCACACGACGGCACCCTGTATGCCGGCGGTACCCTGTTTGGCCCGGCGGGTGATACTGCCGCTTGGGTGCCGTGGGCGCATTGCCTGACCGGTCAGGATTCCGAACGCTATGCGCGTGACCGAGTTCTTGCCGGCGCGGATGGTTGGGATCCTGAGGGCGGCGACGGTGATGCGGTAGAGACGGCCGGGCTATCTGCCAATGGCCGCACCGTGCACATCGAGACGTACTACGAGGACGAACCTGCGCTGCGCGCCCGACTGAAGCGCGAAGGGCGCTCGGCCGCATTTACGGGCAAGACTCCCACAGACTTTGAGGCATGGAAGGCTGCGATCAGGACTCGTCTGTACGATATTTTGGGTCTTTCGCTTATGGACCGCGCCCCGATTGAGATTCGTGAGCTCAATCGCGTGCGGGTTGCCGGCAGCATCGTGCGTACTCATGCGGTGTTGCAGGTTGAGCACGATGTGCGGATGCCGTTTTACCTGTTGGAACCGTCCCGCCCCAAGCTTGACGAGCGGGGACTCAAGCGCTGCTATATCTGCCCGCATGGTCACCAGGGGGCGGGTGCTGCAAGCATAGCCGGTGTTGCGGGCGTGCCGGCGGTCGACGATGCCGTGCGTAAGTTCAATTACGACTACGGTCTGCGTTTGGCGCGCATGGGTTACGTGACCGTCTGCCCCGATGCGCGTGGTTGGGGATACCGTCGTGACTGGAAGGGCCAGGGCGACGACGAGAATAGCTACCTACGCGGTACGTGTCTGAATCAAGCACGTATGGCCGAGCCGCTGGGTCTTACGGTCGCGGGTCTCAACGCCTGGGACAACATGCGCTTGATTGATTACTTGGAGACACGCGGTGACATTGCCATGGACGACCTGGGCTGCTTTGGTTTTTCGGGCGGCGGTTACATGACGCTGTATCTGGCCGCACTCGACCCGCGCGTGCGCAAGGCGTTTGTCTCGGGCTACCTGTACGGTGTCGATGACTCGCTGCTGCATCTCAACGGCAACTGCAGTTGCAATTACACCCCTGGACTCTGGCGTCTGCTCGACATGGGCGACATTGCATCGCTTGTCGCGCCACGGCCGTTGTTGGTCCAAAGTTGCGAAGAGGATCATTTGAATGGGGTACGCGGGCTCAAAAATGTTGACGAGCAACTCAAAATCGTGCGCGATGCTTACGAGTTGCTGGGCCGCAGAGGAGGTCTGCGGCACGAGGTGTGTCCGGGTGGACACCATCTTGGCGTGGCGCATCTTGCCGAGGATATCGAATGGCTCGATTCGCAAGTTGCGGAATGCGCCCATGCATAGCCCCTCGGCATGTTGCGAATGAACGGTATGTACCTGTATGACCGCCGGTGTGCGGGTGAGGAGAAGAATATGGAAACGAAAAACTTGAGTGAATCGACCATCTGCTGCTTTGGCGATTCGACCACCTGGGGCGATAACGGATGCGGCGGGGGAGGTAACGACATCTCCTGGACCTCGCACCTGGGTGCGCTGCTGGGCGGCGCTACGGTCGAGAATTTTGGTATTAAGGGCTCGCGTATTGCCGTCAAGGCCGACCGTACCGATTCGTTTGTTGAGCGTTTGGACGGCATCGATCACGCGGCAGACATCTGCATCGTCTTTGGCGGCGTTAACGACTTTAGCCGTAACGTGCCGCTAGGCGAGCCGGGCAGCACCGACGTGCACGAGTTCTATGGCGCGCTCGACTACCTTATCCGCACCATCACGGCGCGCTCGCCTCAGGCAAAGCTGGTGTTTATGACGCCGTGCAAGACAAGTGGTAAGCACGAGAAGGATATCCCGGCAAGCAACGAGGCCAACCATCTGGGCCTGACGCAAGACGCCTATGTGCGCGCGATGCTGGAGGTTTGCGATCGCTACTCGGTGCCGGTGATTGACCTGTATGCGCAAAGCGGCATCAGCCCGTTTTTGCCGGAGAACCGCGAGCTCTACATGCCGGACGGTCTGCATTACAGCCCTGCCGGCTATGAGCGCCTGGCGCATCGCATTGCCGCGGCTCTCACCGCCGTTTGCCGCTAAAAGGATGCCGTTTGCGGGGATTATAGGGTTAACGTTCACCCTATAATCCCCTTCGCGTTACACTAGGGTTAACGTTCACCCATCAAAAACGTCAGAGGGGACAGCAATGGGTTGCAATCAGATTCTGGACCGTTATATCGAGCAGTTGATCGAGACCTCTACGCCTCAGGCGCCGGCCTGGAACATCGAAAAGCTTCGCGCCGGCAAGGAAAACACCTGGAATTATATTGACGGCTGCATGATCAAGGCACTCATCGAGCTGTACGAGATCACCGGCGAGCAGCGCTACCTGACCTTCGCCGACGACTATATCGACTTCTTTGTCCAGGACGACGGCACCATCAAGCATTACGATCCCCAGGAGTACAACCTCGATAACGTCAACGCGGGCAAAACCCTCTACAAACTCTACGACCTGGTGGGCAAGCCCAAGTACCGTGCCGCCATGGATACCATCTATCGCCAGCTCGAAACCCAGCCGCGCACCAAAGAGGGCGTGTTTTGGCACAAGGCTGTCTATCCTAACCAGATCTGGCTCGACGGCATGTACATGGCTCAGCCGTTCTACATGCAATACGAGCTGAGCTTCCACAACCGTCGCGCCTGTTCGGACAGCTTCCATATGTTCCAAGTGGTGCATGACCTGATGCGCAACCCCCTCAACGGCCTGTACTATCACGCCTACGACGCGAGTCGCAAGCAGTTCTGGTGCGATCCCGTTACCGGTCTTTCGGCCAACTTCTGGCTGCGCGCCGAGGGCTGGTTTGCCATGGCGCTCATCGATACCTGGGAGCTCATGCCGCCTTCGATGTCGGCCGAGAAGGACGAGATCCGTAAGATGTTCCACGACCTGATTGACGCCATGCTGCCGTATCAGGACGAGAAGACCGGTATGTGGCACCAGGTCATCAACCTGCCCAACATCGCCCCCAACTATCTGGAGGAGTCGGGCAGTGCCATCTTTGCCAACGCCATCATGAAGGGCGTGCGCCTGGGCGTGCTGGGCGAGCGCTACTACCAGTACGGCCGCCGTGCGTTTGATGGCATCTGCGATACGTGCCTGTCCGAGCGCGACGGGCAGCTGGCGCTCGACAACATCTGCCTGGTGGCGGGTCTTGGCAACGCCGCGCACCGCGAGGGCACGTTTGGCTACTACATGAGTGAGCCTGTGGTCAAAAATGATGCAAAGGGTGTGGCGCCGCTGGTGCTCGCCTATATCGAGACTATGCATCACGACAAGCTAGCCGGTAGGCGCGATCCGCTCGCCCCCTCGGGCGTGTGCTCCATCGACGATCCGTTTGGCGGATACACCCCGGGCATCAACGCTCAAAAGGGGCGTGAATAGCGTGGGGGCCATTACTCCGGGCATACGCCTGCACGACCTTCCGCAGGGGACCGTCGAGGAGCGCATTCGCATGGCAGGAGAGCTGGGCTTTTCGTGCATTCAGCTGCCGAGTAAGGTGCTTTACGCATCGATGGGAATCGATCGGGGAGGCCTGACCCGCGAGCTTGCCGACCATCTGCGCGAGGTACTCGATGAGGCGGACGTTTCGGTTGCCGTGCTCGGCTGCTATAAGAATCTGGCGACGCCCGATCGACAACAGCTCATGGATAACTTTGCCGAGTACGAGGCATGCTTGAACTTTGCCCAGATGCTCGGCGGCTGCCCGGTTGGCACCGAGACCGGTCGTCCCAATGCGCAGAACCGCGTTGCTGACGACCGTATGACCGACGAGGCACTCGATGCGTTTATGGACGGACTCGCACGTGTCTGCGAGCGCGCCGAGGCCGTTGGTGGGCAAATACTGATTGAGCCCGGCTGGAACGAGACGGTCAACACGCCGGATCGCTGCCGTGAGGTGCTGGAGCGCGTTTCGAGCCCAGCGCTCGGCGTGATCTACGACCCGGTGTCGCTGCTGCACCCCAGCGTCGTTAACGAGGCGCAGGAAATCACAGCGCGTATGCTCTACTTGTGCGGCAGCAAGATCCGCGTGCTGCACGCCAAGGATTTTGAGGCCGTCGACAACGAGGACGAGGCTGGTTGGTGCGACGGTACGGGTTCGCGCCTGGTGTGCCACGGTGTGGGCGAGACGGGACGATATGACTTTGAGCTCGTGGTGGCCTGGGCGGCTGCCGCCTGCCCTGGGATTCCCTGCGTGGTCGAGAACAGCGTGCCGGCGACGGCGGTTGGCTGTCTGGCGACGCTCGAGCGTATGTCCGCCCGCTGCGGGGCTTCGCATCGCGAGATATAGCATTGGCTTTTGCCGTGGCGGCATATTGAGTTTGCCTGATTGAGGGCGGCGGTGAAGGATCTTTATCGTCGCCCCATTGGATTACATCAAAAAGGGGAGTTGCATGGCTATCCACATTGTCGAAGAAGCGAATCGTTGCCTTGGGTGCAAGAAGGCGTTCTGCCAGCTTAAAGGCTGCCCGGTTCAGACGCCTATTTCGCAGGTCATCGACCTGTTTAAGCAGCGCCGTCTTGAAGAGGCGGGCGAGCTGCTGTTCCAGAACAATCCCATGAGTGCGGTCTGCTCCATGGTCTGCAACCATTCGGGCCAGTGCGAGGGCGCGTGCATCCAGGGCCGCAAGGGCGCACCGGTGCATTTCTCGAGCATCGAGAACTATATCTCGACAGCGTATTTGGACCGCAAACAGTGGAAGCCCGCGCCGTCGTGCGGCAAGCAGGTTGCCGTGGTCGGTTCCGGTCCTGCCGGCATTACCGTGGCCATTAAGATGGCCCAGCTGGGCTGTACCGTCACGGTGTTCGAGCAGCGGCCCGAGATCGGCGGTGTGCTGGAGTACGGTATCCCCGAGTTCCGTCTGCCCCGTGCACTGGTGCAAAAGTACCGTCACGTGATGTGCTCGCTCGGCGTGCGCGTTCGACCCTCGACCACCATTGGCGGTGCGCTGCATATCGACGACCTGCTGCGCGACGGCTACGATGCGGTCTTTGTGGGTACCGGCACCTGGCGCGCACGCAAGCTGGGTATTCCCGGCGAGTCGCGCGGCAACGTGCTGTTTGGTATCGATTACCTGGTCGATCCCACGAGCGTGGCGATCGGGCAGAACGTGGCGGTTATCGGTGCCGGCAACGTGGCCATGGATGTTGCCCGAACGGCCCTGCGTTCGGGTGCTCGCAAGGTTACCGTGTATGCCCGATCGCGCCATGTCTCGGCCATCGATGACGAGGTTGAGCTGACCGAGCTTGACGGTGCCGAGATCGTGCGCGGCAAGGCGATCTGCGCCATCGACGATAACGGTCCGGTGTTCGAGACAGCTATCTTTGACGAGGACAACAACGTGGTGGGCTACGAGGAAGAACTTGACCATGTGCCCGCCGACACGGTTGTGATTGCGGCCTCGCAGGTGCCTAAGGACAAGCTGGTGCTTACGACGGGCGGTCTGGAGACCGACCATCGCGGCCTTCTTTCGGTCGATGAGCACGGCATGACCACCGTGCCGGGCGTCTTTGCCGCCGGCGACGTCGTCAACGGCCCGCTCACCGTGGTCCATGCCGTAGCGGGCGCCAAACTCGCCGTCGAAGGCATGACTAACTACCTGGGCCTCTAACCCATCCCATCCATCAGTTGCGGTGAAATACGGACTGTTTTACCTGTCAAAGGCCTCATCTACTCCGTATTCCACCGCAACTTTTTTGTGGGCTGAGTAAAAGCCGGGGGAGCGTGCACGGTCGGGTACAGCGCGGGTACTGATACGATAGGTACGTTAGCAACTGCCGCCGAGCGGCTCAAACGAAAGGAACCCTGTATGGAGTCCTCCGCCTATCCGATGCTCTTTAGCCCGATCAAGGTCGGTACGACCGAGGTCAAGAACCGCGTCTTTATGCCGCCGGTATCTACCAACCTGGCCGATCATGGCTATGTGACCGACGACTTGGTCGATCATTACCGTGCCCGCGCCAAGGGCGGCGTGGGCCTCATCATTACCGAGGTCGTGACGGTCGAGCCTACCTATACCTATTTGCCGGGTGACATGTGCTGCTACGACGACACGTTTATCCCCGGCTGGGAAAAGCTCGCCGCAGCCGTTCACGAGTATGGCTGCAAGATCATGCCGCAGCTCTTCCATCCCGCCTACATGGCCTTCAACATTCCGGGTACGCCGCGTCTGATCGCTCCGTCCTTTGTGGGGCCGTCCTATGCCCGCGAGGCGCCGCGCCCCATCACGGTCGAGGAGATTCACGAGCTCACGCATCAGTTTGGCGACGCAGCCGTGCGTATGCAGAAGGCCGGTGTCGATGGCGTCGAGGTCCATGCGGCGCACGCCCACGGCATGCTCGGCGGCTTTTTGACTCCGCTCTACAACAAGCGTACCGATGAGTACGGCGGCTCGCTCGATGCCCGTATGCGCTTCCTGCTCGAGGTCATCGCCCAGATTCGCGAGCGCTGCGGCAAGGACTTCATTATCGACGTCCGCATCTCGGGTGACGAGTACACCGACGGTGGTCTGACCCTCAACGACATGATCTACGTCTCGCGTCGCCTGGAGAAGGCCGGTGTCGACATGATTCATGTGTCGGGCGGTACCACCATCAAGCGTGGCTCCGCCATTCCCGCCGCCGGCACGCAGCAGGCCTCGCATGCCGCCTGCTCGCGCGAGATCAAGAAGCATGTGAACATTCCTGTTGCCACGGTCGGCCGCATCAACGAGGCTTGGATTGCCGAGGAACTGATCGAGGACGGCGCTGCCGACATCTGTATGATGGGTCGCGCCAATCTGTGCGATGCCGAGTTCTGCAATAAGGCGGCTGCCGGCAACGCCGACGAGATCCGTCCCTGCATCGGCTGCCTGCGCTGCCTGAACGGCATCATGTTCGGCAAGCGCATCTCCTGCACCGTCAACCCGGACGTCGAGCGCGACGAGGCCGGTTACGAGCCTGCCGCCAAGGCCAAGAACGTGCTCGTTGTGGGCGCCGGTCCTGCGGGCATGGAGGCAGCCTACATTGCAGCCAAGCGCGGTCACTATGTGGTGCTCGTGGACAAGCAGGATGAGCCGGGCGGCGAGATGCGCATCGCGGCCGTTCCGCCGGCAAAGCAGGAACTCACCCGCGTGATCAAGTATCAGTATCGTCGTCTGGCCGAGGCCGGCGTGAAGTGCATATTTGGCACCGAGCTTACTGCCGAGGACATTCAGCGCGACTATGCCGGCTACGAGGTTGTCCTGGCTTATGGCGCCGAGCCCATCGCTCCGGCCTTCATGCAGGGCTTTAAGCAGGTAATGACGGCTGACGACCTGCTGGGCGGCAAGGCCTTCCCGGGCAAGAAGATCGTCATCGTGGGCGGCGGCACCGTCGGCTGCGAGACGGCCGATTACCTGGCCCCGTTGGTCAACGATCTGTCGCCGGCCAACCGCGACGTCACCGTCATCGAGATGACCAAGACGCTCGCCGCCAATGAGGGCGGTGCCGGTCGCGCGGTGCTCATCACGCGCATGCTCTCCAAGGGCGTCCACGTGCTGACCGAGGCAAAGGTGACTGAGATCACCGAGGACACCATCAGCTACGAGAAGGACGGCGAGGTCCACACCATCGCCGATGCCGATACGCTGGTGCTTGCCATGGGCTATCGTCCCAACACCAAGCTGGCCGACGACCTGGCCGCAGCCGGTGTTGCCACCCACGTGCTGGGCGATGCCAACAGGTGCGGCAACATCCGCGACGCCATCGGCGATGGCTACAAGGTTGCCTGCGAACTGTAGGCTCTTGGCAAATAGGGGAGCGACCGCCTTGCAGTGGCTCAAGCGATAGCCAATCAAAAAAGGCGCCGCGACACATGGATTGTCGCGGCGCCTTTTGCTTGGTGGATTGTTGGGGTTCGGTGCGCCCCGTGGGCCTTATTACAGGCCCAAGATCTCCTTGACCTTGGCGATGATGGCCTCGTCGGTGGCGTTGGCAAAGAAGTACTCCTGGAAGTGCTCGCCGGCAAGTGCGCCCTTCACCAGGTCCTGATCGATCTCGCCCAGGACGTCGACGAGCGGGCGCATGGTCACAGCGCGCACGCCGTCGAGGATCTTCTTGTTGCGCTGCTCGGGCTCAACGCGCTCGGCGGGGTAGCCGTTGCCCGAGCCAAAGCCAAAGAGCTTCTCGAAGGTGTACTCGAGGTTGAGCTCCTGGCCCCAGCCGTTCTTGAGGGCGAAGGGCATGGCGACGGCGTTGCCATCGTTGACCTGGGCAAAGGTGTAGGCATCTAGCGGGTCGGCAACATGGCCGCACAGCACGCCGGGGAAGGAGTTGCAGGCGAGCATGGCGCCCTCGCCGGTGCCGCAGCCAGTCACGACGTAGTCGGCGGCGCCGGAGTTCAGCAGCACGGCGGCAAGGATGCCGTTCTGCACGTAGGTGAGAGGCTTGGAGTCGGCATCGGCATACATGCCATAGTTAAAGACGGTGTGGCCCATGGGCTCGACAACCTTCTTAAGCGCAGCCTCGATCATGGGGTTCTTAGAGTTCTGAGAGTTCTCGTTGATAAGTGCGATCTTCATTTGAGTTAACCTTTCAGTTTTTCAGTTTTCTTACTGCGGTTGCTTGCCGATGTAAGCCAGGATGCCGCCATCGACGTACAGAATGTGCCCGTTGACAAAGTTCGATGCGTCGGAAGCCAGGAACACGGCGGGGCCCTTCAGGTCCTCGGGCGTGCCCCAACGTGCGGCCGGCGTCTTGGCAATGATGAACTGGTCAAATGGGTGGCGGCTGCCGTCGGGCTGCGTCTCACGCAGCGGTGCGGTTTGCGGCGTGGCGATATAGCCGGGCCCAATGCCGTTGCACTGGATGTTGGCCTCGCCGAACTCGGAGCAGATGTTCTTGGTGAGCATCTTGAGTCCGCCCTTGGCGGCGGCATAGCCGGCGATGGTCTCGCGACCCAGTTCGCTCATCATCGAGCAGATATTGATGATCTTGCCGTGGCCCTTGGCGATCATGCCGGGCAGGCAGGCCTTGGACACGATAAACGGTGCGTTGAGGTCGATGTCGACGACGCGGCGGAAGTCCTCGGCGCTCATGTCGAGCATCGGGGTGCGCTGGATGACGCCGGCGTTGTTGACCAGGATGTCGGGCGTGGTGCCAAAATCAGCCTCGATCTTGGCTATGAGCTCGGCGACGACGGTCTCGTCGGTAACGTCGGCAACATAGCCGTGAGCATCAAAGCCCAGTTCACGGTAGTGCTTTTCGGCCTCGGCGACTTTGTCGGCGTGACGGGCGTTAAAGGCAATCTTGGCCCCGGCCTCGCCGAGCGCCTCGGCAATGGCCATGCCAATACCGTAGGTGGCACCGGTCACGAGCGCGACCTTGCCATCTAGGCGGAAGCTGTCCATAAGATCAGACATAGCAATCCTTCCAAAAGAAACGTTCATCTATATAAGTCTTGTTTCTAATACAAGCTCAGTATAGGAGAAGGAGATGAATTAAAACCCAGCTATTCTTAGAATTAGGTGAACGTTCACTTTTATTACGCGAACGGTTATGGGCGATTGTCGCGATGCCCGCCATTCGCTCTGTGCCTGTGCGCCCTTCGCAATCATGTTGCGGTTGTAGATCAGGTGCAAATACATCGCATTATGCGCCGCGGTGGGGTTGCGCGCTTTGTGGCCATGCTTGCCATCTGCGGCTCGAAGGGGAGGCGACATGCTCATAACCTGTGCGGGGAGCGTCGCAGGATGCGATAGTATTACGTGGAGAGATATTCGACAAACCGTGGGCTTCATCCGAGGGCTTTATGGAACAACACCAGCATTATCAGAGCTTGCAAGATCAGGCATACAACGCATTGCGCTCCAAGATCATCTATGCCGAGCTCAAGCCCGGTACGCGCCTTTCGGCGATTGGTCTGGAAAAGGAGACGGGAATCGGGCGCACGCCCATTCGCGAGTCTTTTGTGCGCTTGCGTGAGCAGGAGCTGGTGGAAACGCGTCCCAAAAGCGGCACCTATGTCTCAAAAATCAGCATGGAGCACGCCGAGAACGCCTGTTTCTTGCGCGAGAAACTCGAGAGAAGCGTGCTTATTAAATGCTGCTCTGCCGCCACGCCCGAGCAAAAGCAGCGGCTCGAGCAGATTCTTGCCGAGTCCGAATCGCTCGACCATAGCGAAACGCGTCGCTTTTTCGACCTGGATAACCTGTTCCATGAGACGTGTTTTGTGATTGCTGGCCGTCACATGTTGTGGGATTGGATGAAGAGCGTCAACACGCATTTTGAGCGATACAACTGGTTGCGTATGGTGTCGCAGGATCTGGATTGGGAGCCGATTCGTCGGCAGCATCGCCGGATTCTCGAGGCCATTAAGAGGGGCGATACCGACGCGGCGAGCTATCTGGCAGAGACACACCTGCACTTGATGCCCGAGGAGCAAGGTCCGGTTATCGCCTTGCATCCCGACTATTTTGAGCTGTCCAAAGACTCGGCCATCTAATCGTCTCCCCCATAAGTCGCGATGAAATAGGGGTTGTTGTGCTGCCCAGGTGGTGCAGACGCCCCCCCCAGTTCACTCACGAGCTCGGGGCCTTTTTCGTCCGGATTGTTGACGTATTGCCGAACGAAAATAGTTTGCGTTTGGTAATAAGCGTACGAAAGCGCAGTTTCCATTCTCATTTCGGACGCAAATCAAGACGCAAACCGTTTGCGTCTTGGTATATTTAGTACGCAAACGGTTTTCGTCTTATAATACGGTCATGAATGGTACGAAACGAAGAGGTTGGGCGTATGGTTGTTAGAGAGAGCCCTACAGTCGAATGCAAGGAAAGCGTTACGCCGACGTTTCTTAAAACGGTTAGCGCTTATGCAAACTACGGGACGGGCAAGATTGAGTTTGGCGTTGATGACGAGGGCGTGGCTGTCGGCCTTGCAGATCCGGTCGCAGAGTGTCTCCGCATTGAGAACATGATTAATGACAGCTTGGATCCCGCTCCCCGTTACACGCTCGAGCCCGATGAGAAACACGGGACCGTAATCCTTACGGTTTATGAGGGACAGGACAAACCCTATCGAAGCAAGGGAAAGGCCTACAGGCGAAACGATTCGGCAACGGTGGAGGTCGACCGGTTTGAGTATGGCAGGTTGACGCTCGAAGGCAGCAACGTAACGTTCGACGCGCTCACGTCGACTCGCCAGGACTTGAGTTTTTGCACGCTCGAGCAAAAGTGTGTTGAACATCTCGGCATTTCTGAGCTAACGTCGGATATTATGCGCACGCTTCGCTTGCTCGGCAAGGACGGCTATACCAACGCTGCGGCGATTTTGGCGGATAAGAATGATTTTCCTGGCATCGACTGCGTCCGTTTTGGTGATACCGAGGATGTGATCTTGGATCGTGAGTCGGCGACAAATGTATCCGCAATTGAACAGGTGGACAGGGCGGTGGCTATGTTTGCACGCTACTACCGTTATGAACGTATCGAAGGGATGGAACGCGTCCAAACCGATCGAATTCCTCTCGAGGCGTTTCGCGAAGCCGTTGCAAACGCTTTGGTGCATCGGACGTGGGACGTTCGAGCGAATGTTCAAATTGCCCTGTACGACGATCGCGTCGTTGTCACTTCGCCCGGATCACTGCCTGCCGGTTTGACGACGGAACAATACCTGTATGGGCAGATATCCGTGCTCAGAAACCCAATTGTCGCCGAGGTCTTTTTAAAGCTGGATTACATCGAGAAATTTGGCACGGGAATCGCGCGAATCAGGCGTGCGTATCGAGATTCTTTAAGCCGACCGGTATTTGATGTTCGCGGCGGCATGGTGGCCGTCACATTGCCCGTTATCGATGCCTTTGAGGGGTCTGAGGAAGAGGCCCAGGTCCTCAAGGCCTTGTCGGGCGGGCGAATAATGTCGCGGGGCGAGATTGAGCAGCAGACGGGGTTGAGCCGCGCGCGTGCGTTGACGGCGCTTGAATCACTGATTGGGCGGAACGCGGTTGTAAAGCGGGGGACTGGGCGTTCCACGAAATACGAGCGCGCATAGGCCAAAAGAACCATATTGCAAGACAGGCCCCAAGCCTTTGTCCGCTTGGGGCCTGTTGTATGTTGGCTGGCAGCGGTCGATTTATAGCAAGATATAGCAACGTTAGTGAGATATAGCAACGTATAGCGCTGTTCGCGGGCTCTTACGGTGGTGCTATTATCCGAATGCCGCGCGGATAAAGTGCTGGGCGAAGAGCTTGTTGGCGACGTTGATGACGTGGCCCAAGAACAGCGCCGAGATGGCTGTGGTCACGCCAAAGCCGCCTAGGTTGTGCATGAGCGCGAGCGACAGAATGAGGGACATGGCGACATGTGAGCAGTCGAACACGACTTTTACGTCGCCAAAGCGGCGTTTAAGCTTTTCGGCAATGACCTGCACCAAGCCGTCGGGCGCGTTGGGGACAACGCCCATGTTAACGACGAGACTTACGCCAAATGCGGTGACAGCGAGGGAGAGCAGCATGGTCGCAACCTGTGCGGGGAGTGCCGTGGGATGCAGTGGGTTGACCGCCATGAAGAAATCGGTGAAGCCGCCGATGAGCGTCGAGAAAAAGATTTCGAGAAGAATGCGAAGTTGAAACTCGCGGCGGAGGATAACAGCCTGCGCGGCGATGTAAGCAACGTAGGTCGCAGTGATCCAAAAACCGAGTGTTTTGCCGGTGAGCATGGACAGAGTTGTGGCGAAGCAGGTGAGCGCTGCCACCCCAAGCCCCGATGCTGTCTGGATGCTCATGCCGAGTGCCAAAATGGCAACGCCGGCAAGATACATGAGCATCCTGATGACTGTGTGGAACCAATCTATATTCTCGCCATTCATTACGATGAGCGGCCGCATGTCGTGACCTTCCTTTCGGAATTTGGGAGATGCAGTAAAGGCTGCGGCGCCGCTTGGAAGAAAAGACCGGAAGCAAGGGTCCATTCCTTCAGACGGCGCCGCAGCTGTTTAGGTGACATGGTTTTTGTCGCAGCGGCCTAGTCGGGCGCGGCTGCCAGCCGCGTAAACAAAGCGGCTCGGGCGCGTGTCGCTTCCGTCACGTTCTATCAGCATACAAGACGGTTTCGGTTCTTGTCCGTGACGGAAACGGCGCGCATCCGAGCCGTTTTAAAGGGGCGCGGCCTCGGTCGCGCCCCCACGATAGAGAGCAAGTCAAGCGGGGAAGTCAAGCAGAAAATCCACCATTTCACCCCGTCTCAGGCGGCAGGGTTAGCCGCGGACCTTCTTGACGACGTTCATGGCCTCGCGAGCGATCTGCTCGACCTTGGAGAAGTCGCCGTCGGCGAACAGGGCGGGCTTGACCATCCAGGTGCCACCGCAGGCGATGATGGCGGAGGAGCTCAGGTACTCCTCGACGTTGGCAGTGTTCACGCCGCCGGTGGGCATAAAGCGATGGCCGACAAACGGAGCAGCGAGGGCCTTGATGGTGTTGAGGCCGCCATACTGAGCCGCGGGGAAGAATTTGGTGACCTTGAGGCCCAGGTTCTCGGCGGCGGTGACCTCGGAGGGGGTCACGGTGCCGGGCAGCACGGGCAGGTCGATGTCGATGCAGTGTTTCACGACGTCCTCGTTGTAACCCGGGGAGACGATGAACTTGGCACCGGCGGCGCGGGCCTGCTCAACCTGCTCGACGGTCAGGACAGTGCCGGCGCCAACGCACATCTCGGGCTCGGCCTCGGCCATGGCGGCGATGCACTCGGCGGCGCAAGCGGTGCGGAAGGTGACCTCGGCGGACTTCATGCCGGCTGCCATAAGGGCGTGAGCGAGGGGGGCGGCATCCTCGACCTTGTCGAGCACGACGACCGGGACGATGCCCAGGGATTCAAGCGTGGTGTAGAACTGATCGAACATGGTGTTCCTTTCGATGTGAGGCGCGCACGGGCGCGTGATTGCCAAATGTGCTGGTCAGGAGCCGATTTTGGATTGGTTATCGGAGGCACTGCTTGGGGTTCAAGCAATTCCAAAACCGGCTGCTCGACCAGTTGTGTAGGGAATGCCAGGCAAAACCGGAATGGGACTGGTGGTTTTGCCCGACCGGAGGAATCGGGGAGCGGGCCGCAGGGGTATGGGATAGGAAAGCTGCGGCCCGCGGAATGGAGACGGATTAGCGCGCGACGCGGGTGCCACCGTCGGCGGCGTATGCCACGGCTGCGATCTCGTCGGCGGTCACCAGGTTGGAATCGCCCTTGATGGTGAGCTTGAGGATCGAGGCTGCAATCGCGTAGTTGACGGCGTCCTGCGGGTCAAAGTCGTTGATGAGGGCATGGACGAGTCCGGCGTTGAAAGCATCGCCGGCGGCAACGCCCTCGAGCACGTGCACGTCGTGAGCAGGGGAGAACCAGTGCTCGCCGCTCTCGGCGTCAAAGAGCATGCCCATCCAAATGGAGCGCTCGACGCAGGAGATGTTGCGGACGACTGAGGCGACCTTCTTGCAACCGTACTCGGTGCAGATCTGACGGGCCATCTCGACGTAGGTGTCGCGCTCCTCGATGCCGTGGGCAAGGGAGCCGGAGACGCAGGTCATACCAAGGCCGGCAGGCGCGTCCTCGTCGTTGGCGATGCAGATGTCGACGAGCGGCAGGAGTTCCTTCATGGTGGCCTGCGACTTCTCGGGCGACCACATCTTGCCGCGATAGTTCACGTCGCACACGGTGGTGATGCCCTTGGCGCGGCAAGCGGTGAGGGCATCCTTGCAGGCAGCGGCCATCTCGTCGGACACGGCGGGAGTCACGCCAGAGAAGTAGAAGACGTCAATGCCCTTGAGAATCTCGTTCCAATCAAAGACTTCGCGCTTGGCCATGTTGATGGCAGAGTACTTGCGGTCGTAGACGCAGCCGTTGCCGCGTTGCGAGGCACCGATTTCAAACACATAGGAGCCAAGACGGTCGCCCTGACGCACGACGCGCGTGGTGTCGACGTCGTAAGCCTTCAGCGAGCGAAGGGCGCACTCGCCCAGACGGTTGGCCGGGACAACGGAGACGTAAGCGGCCTTGTCGCCTTGGTAAGCCAGTGAAAGCGCGGTGTTTGCCTCGGCGCCGCCATAGCGAACGTCAAACTCGGTGGCCTGCTCAATGCGCAGGTGATCTTTGGGCGAGAGCCTCATCATGATCTCGCCGAAGGTAAGAACCGTTTTACCCATGGTCGCGCAGCTCCTTCTTGCTCGTGCGTACACCTTTGATATGGCGTTGGCACGGAGGTGCCAAGACGGTAGGGTACATCTTTGCACCTCCGTGCCAACGCTTTCCGAAATCGGTTTACGAAATCGGTTTCGTTTTGAGTTGTAGTATACTCACCTACAGCGTTTTGCAACTGAGATTTTTAAAAAATGCCTAAAATGGCTCAGACTGCCGACAATTGGGAAACGGGGTGCGCTATGGCGCAGATGAGAATCAAGGACATTGCCGCCGAGGCGGGCGTGAGCCCGGCCACGGTCTCGCGCTACCTCAATAACCGCCCCGGGCAGATGACCGAGGAAACCCGCGCCCGCATCGCGGCGGTTATCGAGCGCACCGGCTATCGCCCGCGTGCCGCCGCGCGCAATCTGCGCAGCTCGCGTACCAATCTCATCGGCGTGATCTTGGCCGACATCGCTAACCCGTTCTCCAGCGCCATGCTCGAAGGGCTTTCCGCCAGCGCCGCCGCACGCGGCTGCTCGCTCATGACGGCCATTAGCGGCAACGACCCCGCCAAGGAGGCAGAGTCGCTCACCAGACTTATCGATGCCGGCGTGGACGGCCTGGTCGTCAACACCTGTGGTGGCAACGACAAGGCGATCGCCGCGGCCGCGGGGCACCTGCCCGTTGTGCTGCTCGACCGCGACGTTGCCGACGGAGGTGTCGATCTGGTGACATCTAACAACCGTGAGCTAGTTGCCGGCCTGGTAGACGCCTTGGCCGCTGCTGACAGCGAGCGCCTGTGCCTGCTCACTGAGGCAAGCGATGACAGCCCCGTGCGTCGCGAGCGCGCCGAAGCCTTTGCCGACGAGCTTTCGCGCCGCGGTCTTGCGGGCGAGGTCGTCACCCTGGCCGACGGTGGCGCCGCGGGTGTCGGCCGCCTGGATGAGGCCATCCGCGAGTACGCAGGTAAAAAGCTCGGCCTTATCGCCGTCAACGGCTTGGTCTTTCTGCGCCTGACCGAGGCGTTGGCGCAGCTGGGCCCCTCGCTGCCGGCGGGTCTCAAGATCGCGACGTTTGACGATTACCCCTGGAACCACGTGCTCTTTGGCGGCGTGACCACGGCCGCGCAGGATACCGTCGCCATCGCCGAGCGCGTAGTCGAGCGTCTGTCCGAGCGCATCGATGTCGTTACCACTACGGTGGGCGAGGCCGCAAGGCTTGCTCCCAAGCGTATCGAGATCCCCGGTCACATCGAACACCGCGCTTCAACCTCGCGCTAGCCTGTGTGATATTATATAGACAATGTCATACAGGAGGTATCCATGGCTGCGTCTGTGTTGAGTGTTCGAGTGGACTCGTCAATTAAAGATTCATTTGCCGAGCTGTGCGAAGAGCTCGGTATGACTTCGTCCGTTGCGGTCAATATGTTCATGAGGCAGATGTTGCGCGAGCGCTCGCTGCCGTTTGTGCCTTCACTCGGTAAAAGCTCTGCGAGCGAAAGCGCCGCAGCGGGCATTTTGGATACCGCTCAGATTGAGTCCGCCGTCCGCGAGGCAGCCAGCCCGATTCCCGCCATCAAAACCGTGATCCTATTTGGATCGTATGCCCGTGGCGAGGCGCGTGCAGATAGTGATATCGACTTGCGCCTCGAAGTCGATCGCGAGCAGGGCTTTGGTCTTTTTGCGTTGTCGGCGTTTGGCGAGGCAGTGCGCAAGGAAACCGGAAGGCAGGTTGACCTTGTCTCGAGCGATTATCTTGATGACGATCTTGCCGCGGTAATCGAGCGCGAAGGAGTGATCATTTATGATCGCGCGTAAGTCAGACACCCTCCGCGCTCAAGAGGTCTTGGAGGCCATTTGTGAAACGAACGAGCGCATCAAGGCTTTTGATATCACCGAGGACCAGTTTCTGCACGCGAATGATGTGCGGACGAGGGCGTTAGCGGACTCCCTTTTGATGTGTGCGCTTAGGGTGACGGAAGAAGCGGGCAAGTTGTCGGAACGCTCGCAGCGGCTTCATCCCGAAATTGAGTGGCGCGGAATTATCGGCATGAGAAATTATCTTGCGCATGATTACGGCAATGTTGACCGCTCGGTTGTTTGGGATGCAGTGACGATGGAGTTCCCTGCACTGGAACGAGCCTGTAGGCAAATTGTCTCCGAATCCGGGCGGTAGCTGTTTGTCACGCCCGCCTGTTCGCGCACGTTTTTTGAGCGCTTGATACGCTTTAACCCTGCGGAAACATTTTTCTGCGATAGTATCTGCGATATAGACCAGTCGAAACCCGCCCGAAAGAAAGGGGAGCGACATGAACCAGCAGAACATCGATTACGTACTCCGCTCCGTAGAGCAGCGTGACATCCGCTTTGTGCGTCTGTGGTTTGTCGACATTCTCGGCCGCCTCAAGAACTTTGCCATTAGCCCGGAGGACCTTGAGGTCGCTTTTGAGGAGGGCATTGGCTTTGACGGCTCGGCCATCGAGGGCTTTGCCACGCCCGAGGAAGCCGACATGCTGGCGTTCCCCGATGCCTCGACCTTCCAGATTCTGCCGTGGCGTCCGAGCCACAACGGCGTCGCCCGTGTGTTCTGCGACGTGTGCACTCCCGATCGCGAGCCCTTCGCCGGCGACCCGCGCGCTGCGCTGCGCCGCATGTTCCATAAGGCCGAGAAGGCCGGCTACCTGCTCAACGTTGGTGCCGAGCTGGAGTATTACTACTTCCCCGACGAGCACACGCCCGAGCCGCTCGACAACGTGGGCTATTTCGATCTTTCGGTAAGCGACGCCGCGCGCGACCTGCGCCGCAACACGGTCCTCACGCTCGAGAAGATGTCTGTGCCCGTGGAGTACACCTTCCACGCCGCCGGTCGCTCGCAGCACGGCATGAGCCTGCGCCACGCCGAGGCCCTGAGCATGTCCGACGCCATCACCACGGCCAAGCTCATCATTAAGCAGCAGGCTTACGAGAGCGGCTGCCACGCCTCCTTTATGCCCAAGCCGTTGGCGGGCGAGGACGGCAGCGCCATGTTTTTGCATCAGTCGCTGTTCGACCACGACGGCAACAACGTCTTTTGGGGCGAGGGCGACGAGAAGTACCATCTCTCCGACGTCGCCAAGCACTACATGGCTGGCATCTTGGCGCACGCGCGCGAGATCAGCGCCATCACCAACCCCACCGTCAACTCGTACAAGCGCATCACCACGGGCGGCGACTCCGTGCCGCAGTACGCCACGTGGGGCCTGCGCAACCGCGCAAGCATGATCCGCATCCCGGTCTACAAGCCCGGCAAGCAGCTGTCCACGCGCATCGAGCTTCGCAGCCCCGATCCCATGGCAAACCCGTACCTGGTCAACGCCGTCACGCTGGCGGCCGGGCTTGACGGCATCGAGCGCAAGCTGGAGCTCCCGCCCGAGGCCACGGCCGAGACGCTCAAGCTCACCGGCCATCAGATGGTTGAGGCCGGCTACGCGCCGCTGCCGCGCTCGCTCAAAGAGGCGCTCGACGTATTTGAGGACTCGCAGTTTATGAAGGATGCCCTCGGCGAGCACATCCACAGCTTCTTCCTCAAAAAGAAGCGCGACGAGTGGCATAAGTTCGAATCCACGATCACCGAATGGGAGATCAAGCACTACCTGGCGAACTCCTAATCGCGCTGGCTTGTTCCAGTACGATTGAGCTCATTTCTTTGGAGGCCGATATGTCCGAAAAGAGTGCCCTGTTCATGGCGCGCACGACGCGCTTCCACGAGTTTGCCCGCAGCTTGACGACTACCCTGGGTGTCGAGGTGAGCCTGGCCACCCCCGATTCGCCGACTGCGGCGCACGACTTTGACCTGCTGATTCTCGATTCCGATGGCATCCGCAGCGACCGCATCGATCAGATTGCCAAGTGGCTTGATGATCGTGGCGGCGTTCCCATGTTGGTGATCGTCGACGACGAGGCGCTCGGTACCTTGCGCCTGCCCAATCACGCGCATGCCGACTTTGTATGCCCCACGGCGACGCCCAACGAGCTTAAGGCTCGTGCGCAGCGCCTGATGGGCGAGGAGGAGACCGTCACCGCCGACGATGTGCTCAACATCGACAACCTCGAGATCAACCTGGCTACCTACCAGGTAACGCTCGATAACGAGCCCATCGACCTGACGCTGATGGAGTACTCGCTGCTGAGCTTTTTGGCGACGCATCCCAACCGTGCCTACAGCCGCGAGGTGCTGCTGCACCGCGTGTGGGGCTTTGAGTACTGCGGTGGTACGCGCACCGTCGACGTGCATATCCGGCGCATCCGCTCCAAGGTGGGCCCGCAGATCGCGGCACACATCACCACCGTCCGCGGCGTGGGCTATCTGTTTAAGGACTAGCAAGTAAATAGAGGGCAATGTGAGGGTACCGGAGATTTCTCCAGTACCCTTTTCTCGTTTAGGGCGAAAAGAAGACCTTTCACCGATTAAAAGTGTGTCAGTAAAAACAATATCAAACGTATAACACTATCTAGCGAATATCATTTAGTTACCGTATCTCCCTACTACACGGATGGAGGAAGAAATGCGTTATTCGAGAAAGGTGATTGTCGGATTCATAGTGTTGCTTGCCGCCCTGATGTCTCCAAGGTTGGTTTTTGGAGACGACGACTTGGTCCGTGTCACACCGCAAATAGCTGTGGAGCAAGCGCAGGCTTTCTTTGATGATGTATCGGATGAGCCGGTGACCGCTTGTGACCCAGTAAAAATGGTGAATTCCGATGGGGAATCAATCGGGTATATCGTTCGTGCGAAGCGGGATGACGTTAACTATGGCTACGTCGTATTTGATTCAGAGCGATCTTGGTGGATCAGCGAATACTGCTTGGCTCCGAACGCTCTTTTACCTATCGAGAGTGCAAGCGAAGAAATTGCACTCCTCGCATCCTCGGATAACGTCGTTGCGTTAAAGATTGACGAGCTAACTGTTGGCGTTGCCGACTTAGATAAAAACATTGTTTTAGACGCAAGTGGAAAAAAAGTACCAAATAAATTGTCCTCGGGAGGCAATCGCAGCGGATCGCCTGAACATTTCGATGACGTTTTTGTATCTGCCAAGGATTTGTATAAACAGGGATATGTTGTTGATGCGAGCAAAACGGTTTCGGGAATAATAACGCCAACGCAAACAGAAGTTATCAAAGAAACGGGGACTTATGCTTGCGCTGTTTCGGCAATGTTTGCAGTTAGCAGTCACTATGTGACTTTGAACCGCCTTAAATTGTCCGATTTATACTCGGAGCTTTGGAGGCTGTCGGGGACATGGGAAGAAGAAGAAAAGAAATATGATCAAGCGACTGGTCTGTACTTTACTCAAGGCAAGACTTCTCCTGATAAACCCGCTCCGGCCTTAAAGGAGTTTTGTGCAAGACGAGGCAAGGAGCTTGAGACGTCATTCGTTTGGTATCCGTCATGGGATTCCTTTAGGGTGAATACCGACTCGGGGAATCTGAGTATTTTCTCTGGAAGGCTCCGGTCAAATGGCAGCGGGCACGCAATGGCAGTTGTGGGCTACGTGGCAATGCATAACACATACTCGAATGCCAAGAAGTACCTGCTTGTTGTTTGGAATGGATGGACAAACCAGCTACAGTTTCTTCCATATGACGTATCAATTTACACGTCTCACGATGGCACATATTGCAAGGGTTGATTGTACTCGTGAACGGCGACAAGTTCATTCGAAGGGCAATGCTCCTATTGGTGCTTTCCTTTGCTTTGCTCACCGCAGCGAGCTTCTTTCTGTTAAGGGCGACTAATGGGGGAGAAAACGACACGGTTGTTGCAGTCGAGGTGCGCGCTCTATCGGATGTTCATAACGGGCAATTTGAGGCGCTTATGCCAAGTGGTTGCCGTAAGAGAATCGATATGCGCCGTAAGTCAAGTTCCGGATATGTCTCAGGGTTGAAAGCAGGTGATAAATGGATTCTAGTTTTTGTGGAAGATAAGGAACTTGACGGGACTGTTCTGTATCCCCATTCAGCTGAGAAAGTCAAATCAAGTAGACAAGGGGAATGAAGAATGATTGATAGAAAGCAGTTCTTAGGTCTGATGGCGGGGGCTCCTATTTTGATGCGAGCCGGGATGGCAGAAGCCGTGGAGTTGCCGGACGCTCAGAAGCGATTGACGCTCGTGGTCGACACGGTGGTCAGAGATGAAAATGGCAATGAAAAAACGCGAACAAGAAGCAGAGAGACTATTTTCACGCCAGAGAGCAAAACTGTGTCTGCCGACGCTATGGCCGGTGATGTCATAACAATCCAGAGGGAATCAGATGAAACGTTGCCGCTGCTTGCCAAGATTGAGCTCACAGTCGCTTATTATAACGATAAAACAGAAATTGAGATTCGTTCCGGAAAGTACTCGATAGTCCAAATCGATCCGCTTGTGATGTATGCAAACGCTTGGTACGCGCTCATGCAGAAGGATAAATACGTGATGAATAACTTCACGGAAAGCGAAGCATCATATGAAACGGGGTGGGAGCCAACGCCATACGACGCGGAGAAAGATAAGTGGACGTGCGGATCAGGCATGGGCGCGACGATTACGGACTTCATTAACGATTCAACATATAGCTTTGCTATCGACTGTTATATCGAATAGACATGACGGCATAAAACGAATTGGCCTATAAGCATGTCATTACTTAAGCAAAGCTGAAATCTTGGCATCTAGTGCTCGGGACTGCCCAGCTTGGGGTACAACTCAACGTGAACAATGATGGCCCGCCACATGTTTGGCGGGCCTTTGGTTATTTGACGAAAGGATCGCAGCTATGAGCGAGAACGATTCCCAGCGTCCCCAGGATGCGGGCAACGCCGGCGAGACCCAACAGCAGCCGCGTGTGCAGGTAGAGTCGACGCCTGCCGACAGCAACATTCCCTACGTGCAGGCCTACGACACGCAGACCGGAAAGCCGCTGGGCAGCCAGCAGGTTGTAAACAAGCACACAGTGGTCAAGACTAAGACCAAAAAGCTGCCGATCTTTATTACGGCACTCGCCGGCTGTGCCTGCGGCGCCCTGCTGGTCATTGCGCTCATTATGAGTGGCACGCTCAACATTGGCGGCGGAAAGAATGCCGTGACGGCGGGTGCTTCGGGTTCATCGACGCAAAAGATTACGATTGATTCCGAGGACACCACGCTGGCCGAGGCCGTTTCTGCCAAGGCGTTGCCCTCCGTGGTTTCCATTACCGCCACTTCGAGCGGCAGCCAGAATGGCTCGCTTTCGCAGTCTGCCGACGAGTCGGACAGCTCGGGCAGCGTCGGCTCGGGCGTGGTGCTCGATACCGAGGGCCACATCCTCACTAACAACCACGTGGTCGATGGCTATGACCAGTACGTGGTGACCATGGATGACGGCACCACCTACGAGGCCGAGTTCGTGGGCAACGACGCTTCGAGCGACCTGGCCGTCATCAAGCTCAAGGACGCAGACGCCTCCAAGCTCACGCCGATTGAGATCGGTGATTCCTCCAAGCTCAACGTGGGCGAGTGGGTCATGGCGATTGGCTCGCCGTTCGGCAACGAGCAGTCTGTCTCCACGGGTATCGTCTCGGCGCTCTATCGCTCCACGGCCATGAGCTCTGCCAACGGTAACACCATCTATGCCAACATGATCCAGACCGATGCCGCCATCAACCCGGGCAACTCCGGCGGCGCGCTCGTTAACGATAACGGCGAGCTTGTGGGTATCAACTCGCTCATCGAGAGCTACTCGGGCTCCAGCTCGGGCGTGGGCTTTGCCATTCCGGTCAACTATGCCAAGAACATTGCCGACCAGATTATCGACGGCAAGACGCCGGTGCATCCGTACATGGGCGCTACGCTTTCGAGCGTCAACGCGCTCAACGCCCGCACCAACAAGCTGAGCACCGATAGCGGCGCGTATGTGGCGAGCGTCGTTGAGGATGGTCCTGCTGCCAAGGCCGGCATTCAGGAGGGCGATGTCATCACCAAGCTGGGCGACGACGAGATCACGAGCGCCGATGGCCTGATCATCGCACTGCGCAGCCACGAGGTGGGCGAGAAGGTCGAGATCACGCTCATGCGCGGCAAGGAAGAGAAGAAGGTCACTGTCGAGCTGGGCTCCGACGAGGAGCTGCAGAACCAGCAGCAGGACGACAGCGCGACCGATACCGGCAACGGCGGTATTACCGACGAGCAGCTGCGCCAGTACCTGGAGGAGCTGCTCGGCCAGCAAGGCCAGGGGCAAGGCCACGGCCAGGGCTACTAACGAGCCGTTTCGCACATATCGAGGCCAGGGGGCTGTCCCATCAACGTGGGACAGCCCTTTTTTCTTATTGATCCGTTGGGGACGGAGGAAAACGGATCATTTAGAGCTGATAAGAGCATGGTTTAATCGCGCGACCCACCCCGGTCCGGCGGCTGCCGATTCGGTGCGGTTCGAGACCGCTATTCGGCCTCATTGCGACCGGTGGTACTCTAGTATCCGTTTGAAATCGAGCGAAGGAGTACCGCTATGGAGCAATCGAGCCTGTTTGGTGACGGTGTGGATATCGATACCGAAGCGCCCGCGAGCGCGGATGCCGCCGCACTGACCGATGCTCGTGCCCAGGCGGCAGCGCGCGCGGCCGAGCTGCGCCACGAGCTCGATTACCACGCCTACCGTTACTACATGCTTGATGCGCCCGAGATCACGGACGCCGCCTTTGACAAAATGCTCGTTGAGCTGCAGGAGATCGAGGCGGCCTATCCTGACCTGGTGACGCCCGACAGCTATACCCAGCGCGTGGGCGGCTACGTGAGCGAGCAGTTTACGCCGGTCACGCATATGGCGCGCATGTATTCCATGGACGATGCCATGGACCTGGACGAGCTCGACGCGTGGCTCCAGCGCACTGAGGATGCGCTCGGTGCCGGCAGCGTCACCTATACCTGCGAGCTTAAGATCGACGGTCTGGGCGTGGCGCTTACCTACCAAAACGGCACCTTTGTGCGCGCCGCCACGCGCGGTGACGGCACAACGGGCGAGGACGTGTCGCTCAACGTGCGTACCATCAAGGATGTGCCCATGCACCTGTCCGAGCCGGCGCTCGCCCACATGGGTGCCGACCGCGAGCGTACCATCGAAGTACGCGGCGAGGTCTATATGCCCAAAGGCAGCTTTGTTCGTCTGAATGAAGAGGCCGATGCCGAGGGCCGCGACCCCTTCGCCAACCCGCGCAACGCCGCCGCCGGATCGTTGCGCCAGAAGGATCCCAAGGTCACGGCGCGCCGCGACCTGGCCACCTTTATCTACGCCATTGCCGATACCGATCCGCTGCACGTCCACAGCCAGCGTGAGTTCCTCGACTGGCTGCGCAGCGCCGGTTTTAGCGTCAACCCCAACGTGGCCCGCTGCGCCACGCCGGCCGAGGTCCATGAGTTCTGTGCCCAGGCCCTCGAGCACCGCGGCGATTTGGACTACGACATCGACGGCGTGGTCGTAAAGGTCGACAGCTTCCAGCAGCAGCTCGACCTGGGCTTTACCGCTCGCGCACCGCGCTGGGCCATCGCCTTTAAGTTCCCGCCCGAGGAAAAGCAGACCGTCCTGCGCGAAATTCGCATCCAGGTGGGCCGCACCGGTGTGCTCACGCCGGTCGCCGAGTTCGATCCGGTGACGGTCGCCGGTTCTACCATCGCGCGCGCCACGCTGCACAACATCGACGAGATCCGTCGTAAAAACGTGCGCGAGGGCGATACCATCATCGTGCACAAGGCGGGCGACGTAATCCCCGAGGTCGTGGGCCCGGTGCTCGACAAACGCCCGGCCGATTCGGTCGACTGGCACATGCCCGAGGTTTGCCCCGTGTGCGGTAGCCCCGTGGTCCACGAGGACGGTGAGGCTGCCTACCGCTGCGTGTCCATCGACTGCCCCGCGCAGCTCAAGGAGCGCCTGCTCCACTGGGTGAGCCGTGGCTGCATGGACGTCGACGGCCTGGGTGACGAGATCGTCGACAAGATGATCGCCGCCGGCCTGATCCATGATGTCGCGGACTTCTACCAGCTCACGGTGGACGACATCGCCGGACTGGACACGGGCCGCACCTATGCCAGCTCCAACAGCAAAAAGGGCGTCAAGAAGGGCGACCCCATCCCGGTGGGCCTCAAGACGGCCGAGAAAATCATCGCCGAGCTTAACAAGTCCAAGAGCCAGCCGCTCGGTCGCGTGCTGTTTGCCCTGGGCATCCGCCACGTGGGCAAGAGCGTGGGCGAGGTCATCGCCGAGCGATTTCTGTCGATTGACAAGCTCATCTTGGCGAGCGAAGAGGACATCGCCGAGTGTGAGGGCATCGGTCCCAAGATTGCGGCGAGCGTCAAGCAGTTCCTGGCCGTGCCCGAAAACCTTGCCGTGCTGGAGCGCCTGCGCCAGGCGGGCCTGTCGCTCGAGGTCGACTTGGGCGCCGCGCATGCACAAGCCGCAGCCGACGCGGGCGTGGCGGGCGAGCTCGCCGATGCACAACCGCTCGCGGGTCTGACCTTCGTGCTCACCGGCACGCTCGTCAACCGCACCCGCGACGAGGCGGGCGCGGCGCTCAAGGTGCTCGGCGCCAAGGTTTCGGGCAGTGTTTCAAAGAAGACGAGCTATCTGATCGCCGGCCCCAAAGCAGGCTCCAAGCTCACCAAGGCCGAGCAGCTGGGTGTGCCCGTGTTGGATGAGGACACACTCGAGCAGATCTTGGCTACTGGTCAGGTGCCCCAGGCTTAGCGCATCGATAACCAAATTGAAGATCCGCCCGGAAAGCATGATGCCTTCCGGGCGGATCTTACTTTGCCGGGGCAACCGGCACCGTGATCTGTGTCACGTAGGTTGCCGGATCATCGCTGATGATGTCGTCGATGAGGGCGATCTCGCGTCACCCCGCTACGCTGCCAATTTGTCAAAAGCTCCGCGGCGGTTGAGCACGGTAAACGCGACAACACAAATGACCGCCGATAGAATCGACCCGCACGGCGAGGCGATGCCCATAGGAAACAACGTATCGGAATAGACGTTCGACAGCAGCCACGCGCCCGGCACGCGAATGAGCGCCACGGCCAGCACGTTGTGCGCAAAGCCGATGTAGCTCTTGCCGTACGCAGCGAAAAAGCCGCTAAAGCAAATGTGGATGCCGGCAAAAATCGCGTCGAAAATATAACTGTGCATATAGCCGGTACCGGCCGCGACCACTGCGGGGTCCTTGGCAAAAAAGCCAATAAACGCCGGCGCCACCAGCCACATCAGCACCGTGATCAGGCAGCCGTACACTACCGAGATGGTCATGGCATCCTTGAGCACCTGACGTGCGCGGTCACCCTTGCCCGCGCCGGCGTTTTGCGCCGTGAGTGCGCTGACGGTGGCGCCCATGGAGCTCGGCACAATGAACAAAAAGCTGATCATCTTTTCGACCAGGCCCACAGCGGCGGCGTCGACGAGCCCTCGGTGGTTGGCGATGACGGTGATAAACATAAACGCCACCTGGATGCAGCCGTCCTGCACGGCCACGGGCACGCCGATCTTAAGGATGCTACCGAGCACTTCGGGCTGGGGGCGCAGGTGGCTGCGCTTGAGGTGGATATGCGTGCGGCGGCTCTTGAGCCACACGAGTGCGAGGGCCACGCTTGCCGTCTGGGCGGTTACCGTACCGAGCGCCGCGCCCACGGGGCCGAGTCCCATGTGGCCGATAAACAAAAAGTCGAGCGCGATGTTGATGATGCACGCCACGCCGATCACGTACATGGGCGAGCGCGAATCGCCTAGGCCGCGAAAGATGGCGGAGAGGATGTTGTACGCGGCGATAAACGGAATGCCGACAAAGCAGATGCGCAGGTAGGCGGCGGTGCCTTCGACCGCCTCGGCCGGCGTGCCAATGAGTGCCACGATCTGCGGGCACAGTGCGAGCAGGACGGCGGCCAGCACCACCGAGACGCCCATAAAGAGCGTGATGGTGTTGCCGATGGCGGTCTCGGCGCGGTCGAAGCGGCGCGAACCCACGGCGTGGCCGACGATGACCGTCGTTCCCATGGCCAGGCCCACGAGCGCCACAGTAATGATATAGAGCGTCTGCGCGCCGTTGCCCACGGCGGTGATGCCGGCGGCGCCGCTAAACTGTCCCATCATGTACAGGTCGGCCATGCCGTAGAGCATCTGCAAAAAGTACGAGAGCATATAAGGCAGGGCAAAGACCGCGATGGTCTTGAGGACATTGCCGCGGGTGAGGTCGTGTTCCATGGGCGGGGCACTTTCTGGCTGGGTTTGTTTACGAACCAGTGTAGTGAAAACCCTACAACGATTGTAGAGTCAAGGTTTGTGTTAGCGGCGGGCGAAAAAAAAGTCACGCTCCAAGCACGATGCTTTGACCCCTCCGTGCCCGTCAACTCGCCTCAAACCGTCCCAACATTCGACGTTTTTTGCCAAAAATGGAAAAAGCATCGAATGTTGGGACGGTTTGGGTGCCGAGGATGGGCTCGTGCCGAGGATGGAATCGCTTTCTTGCGCGCGAAGGTGTGCGGACCCGTGGGCAGGGGAATAAGGTTGGTTATCCGACTCCATTGGAGGGCTCATGGACCTGCCGATCGTCCTGTCCCATAAGACTGCCTGGCTATACCACAACGTGGTACGTCCGTCCGAGCCGCTCTCGCGGGCAAGCAGCCTATACGATGAGGATTCGTTTGCCAGCGAGGCGGAGCCAGCCGAAGTGCTGCCCAAACTGGGACTAGATGCCAAGGGGCTGAGAATTTCTGCAGCGGTTGAGATTGTCACCGATTGTCTGGTCTCACTTGGTGTTCCACGTGAGGAGCTCGACCGCATTGACACGCTGGTTAGCTTCGATTTTGAGCGCTCTCGGCCGGCGGGCCTTCGACGTCACGTGTTTGGAGCGCCTATACCTTCGGATCATCTTATCGAGGTGGCAGAAGGTCTCTTGGTGGTTGATGAGGCCATGTGCTTTGCTCAGGCGGGCTCGTGGATGAGCGAGCTCGAGCAGCTGGAGTATGGCTATGAAATCTGCGCCCGATACCATTTGAATCATCTGTCGACAGGTAAATATATCGAGATGGGGCAGAGGTATACCGTTGCCGACTTGATAACTTATTGCAGCGAGAACCGATGCCGACAGGGGGCTGTACGCGCGGCCTCCGTGCTCAAGCGCGTGCGCGATGGCGCGCGTTCGCCCATGGAGACGGCCACCGCAATCATGGTCGTAGCAAAACGTTCCCAGGGAGGGCTGGGATACGCCAAGATCGAGCTCAACCATCGGGTCGATGTTCCCAACGAGTTCAAGTATCTCGCAAAGGCCGGGTATTTCGAGATCGACGTATATGCGCCTGCGAGTGGTACGGGGATTGAATACAACGGCTCGGACCATCTTGATAAACAACGCAGCGCGTCGGATGCGGAGCGTATGACTGTGCTGAGCGCGCTGGGCTTTAGGATGATCGTCCTCACCGGGACTCAGTTTGCCCATCAGCTGCAATTGCACCGGGCGATGAACGCCATCGCACTCGCTATGGGTCTCAAGTGCGACCGAAGCGAAGCGTTCCAGAAACGTCAGAACGACCTGCGAAAATTCGTGATTCGGCACTGGGACGGCGGCCTTTAGGGGCGCTTTGGTCCTTCTACGGGGTGTTGTGGGCAGGCAAATCATCACAACATTCGACGTTTTTTGCCAAAATCGGGAAAAGCATCGAATGTTGTGATGGTTTGTATGCTGAGGATGGGCTTGGAAAGTCCGTTTTGTTCGAAGCGACCTGTCCTGTCGTACGGGTGTCGGCATGATTCTCTCGTGGGGTATTATGTTTTCCGAAGAATAAAACGCCGCGTGAGGGGAGGGCTGCGTGGACGGGCACGTGCAACATGACGGTTTTGGCCGCAACATCAACTACCTGCGCATTGCCGTTACCGACAAGTGCAATTTCCGCTGCATCTATTGCATGCCGGCCGATGGCGTGGCGCCCCGCGCGCACGACGAGCTGCTCAGCGCCGAGGAAATCGCCCGCTTTGTGCGCCTGGTGGCGGGGGAGGGCATTCGCCGCGTGCGTCTGACGGGCGGCGAGCCGCTGGTCAGCCGCCGCATCATCCCGCTCATTTGCGACATCCGTGCGATTCCGCAAATCGAGGACATCTCGCTTACCACCAACGGCGCCCTGCTGCCCAAGCTGGCGCCGCAGCTCAAAGATGCCGGGCTTGACCGTGTCAACATTTCACTTGATACGCTCGACCCCGTGCTGTTTGGAAAGATCACCCGCCTGGGCCGGCTCGAGCAGACCATGGCCGGCATCGATGCGGCGCTGGCCTGGGGCTTTGAGCCCGTTAAGGTCAACTGCGTTGTAGTGCGCCGGCTCAACCAGGATGTGGCGGCTCTCGCGCGGCTCACGCTCGACCGCCCCATCCACCTGCGCTTTATCGAATACATGCCCATCGGCGACGAGCGTACGAGCTCGCATTGCGCTGTGGACCCTCATGCGCCCGCGCTCAATCCCGAGCTGTGGGACGCGAGCGATACCGTGCCGAGCGACGAGCTGCGGGCGCGCATCAATGCCGGGGCCGCCGCGGCGGGGCTGGGCGAGCTCGAGCCGCTCGACATCAACGACGCTCCTGCCGGCGCGGGCCCTGCGCGCTATTGGCACTTTCCGGGCGCGGCGGGAACGGTCGGCTTTATTAGCGCCATGTCCAACCATTTTTGTGCGAATTGCAACCGTCTGCGCCTGACGGCCGATGGCAACGTGCGTCCGTGCCTGTTCAGCGATGCCGAGTATTCGGTGCGCGACGCCCTGCGCCGTGGTGATGATATGCAGGTACTTTCGATTTGGCGCGATGCCGTGGCCCACAAACCGCAGGAACACGCGATAATTGAGGGCACGCAACGATTTATGTCCCAAATCGGAGGATGATCATATGGCCAAGAGCAGGTACGCCGATGCCACCAAGGCCGCTCGCAGGGCCGCGATGTCTGCCCACAAAGTCACGGCTGTGGCCAGCGATGCCGTTGCAGGCACGCAGCCGACTGCCGGTGCTGCCATCGAGCCCGCTCGCGACGCCCGTCGCGACGAGCTGACGCACGTGGACGCCAAGGGCGAGGTACGCATGGTCGACGTGTCCGACAAGGCCGAGACCCATCGCATCGCCATCGCCGAGGGCACCATCCTTATGCACCCCGAGACGCAGACCATGGTGCTGCAGGACCGCGCCAAGAAGGGCGACGTGCTTGCCTGCGCACGCGTGGCGGGCATCATGGCCATCAAACGCACGAGCGACATCATCCCCATGTGCCATCCGCTGCTCATTACCAAGAGCAAGTGCGACATTGCGCCCATCGCTCCGGCGGGGACGCCTGTCGAGGACGTGCCCGAGGGCTGGGCGCCGGCACGCGCGGACGGGCAGGTTGGCTTTCACGTACTGGTTACGACCGGCGTGACGGGCAAGACGGGTATCGAGATGGAGGCGTTGACCGGCGCGAGTGCCGCGTGCCTGACAATCTACGACATGTGCAAGGCGGTCGATCGCGGCATGGAAATCGTCGACGTGCGCCTGCTGCACAAGGAGGGCGGCCGCTCGGGCGTGTGGGATCGTGCCGAGCGTCAGGTCGCTGCTGTTGAGTCCGTGGGAGCCGCGGGTGACGCACCCGCGAGCGCACCCGTCGCCGTCGCGCCTGCGGCCCTGACCCCGGCCGTCCCCGCGATCGCGTTTATCGGCTACCAAAATTCGGGCAAGACCACACTCGTCGAAAAAGTTATCGCCGAGCTCACCCGCCGCGGCCTGCGCGTGGGTTCGCTCAAGCATCACGGACATCACGGCTTTGATATCGACGTGCCCGCTAAGGACACTTGGCGTCATCACCAGGCCGGATCCAAGCACGTGGGCCTCATCTGCGCCACGCGCTGGGCGGAGTACGCCGACACGCGCGAGGAGGACGAGATGCCCGCGCGCGAGCTGCTGTCGCGCTACAACGATGTCGATGTGGTGATCATTGAGGGCTACAAGACCGAGGGCTTCGACAACATCGTGGTCGCGCGATCGGGTGTCGACCGTCTGCGCGGCAAGAGCTCGCTCGACCTGGTCGACGGTCACACGCTGGCCCTTGCCTGCAACGAGGCCCTGGCGCGCCAGGCCTTCGACGCCGGCTTTGCGACCCGAGCCATCAACATCAACGACGCTCGAGCCATCTGCGACCTCATCCAAGATTATCTGGCCTAAAACCTGCCAAAAAGGGACAGGTTTGTTTTGGCAGGTTTTATCTGGGCTAACGTCATTTCCACCACAAAGGGGCCAGTCACCTTTGTGGTGGTTTTTGCTTTGGTAGATGGTTGGGACATGCCTTACAATCTACCACGTAGTTCATGACGGGCGAAAAACGGAGAGAAGGGGCTTGATGCGTCCTTAATGTTTCATGCGGATAGATTGATTTGACAGACGGTGGCGAATGCCCATCGCCCGTATTTGTATGAGACAAGGAGTCTCCATGCTCGCCTCTCTTTTCTCAAAACCTCACTCGTCGCTGTCCGCGCAGGCCAGGCGCCTGGTGGCAATGCGCTTCCTCATCTACACCGGCTTTCAGACCAGTTATTTTATCGGCGTCATCGGAACGCTCACCTATGCGGATGACGCCTCGGTCGTCGCGACATCGGTGGCCGTCCTGTTCATGAACGTTTTCGTGATCCTGGGATCCTTTGCGGGCGGTGCGGCGCTCGACGCCTGGGGCCCGCGCCACCATTTCTTGCTGAGCATCGTGGGCACGCTGGCAACCGGCGCGGCGATCCTCGCCTTTGGCAGCGCGACCGGCGTCGTCCTGCTCGGCGCGGTGTTTCTGGGCTTTACGATGGGATTCGCCCAGCCCATTGCCACATCCTATCCGGCCTATCTCACCGACGACCCCGTCGAGCTCAAAGACATCAACTCCGCCATCGCCATGTTCTCAAACGTGAGTATTATCGTCGGACCCACGTTGGGTGGCTTTGTCGCGGCGGCTGCGTCGTCGCGCGCGGTGTTCGTGCTCATGATGCTCTTTACCGTGCTGGCGTTCGTCGCCGGCTGGGGCTTTAGGCCGCGGGCGGGTTCGGCCACCACGCGCGAAGGCAAACCCACGACCGGTGAGATCACATCAGACAAGGCCAGTCAAAGTCCCGACCCCAACACATCTCCCCGCGTCACCTTCGCAGCCAGCATCAAGACAGTCTTCACCAACAGCGTCCTCGCGCTACTTTTCTGCATTATCTTCCTCTCGAACTTTGGCTACGGGGCCTTCGATCCGCTCGAGTCGTTTTTCTATCGCGATGTCCTGCACGTCGGCGTTGAGTGGATGGGCTGGCTTTCGTCGGCCTGCGGTGTGGGCGCGGTGCTGGGCGCCGTGGTTGCGCTTCGGATGCCGCCGCACCTGGTCAACCTTAAAACACTGCTCGTGGCGCTTATGTCCGTGGGCCTGGGAAGCCTGCTCTATGTGGGGACGCCGTACGTTGGCGTGGCCCTTGTCGGCCAAATCGCCCTGGGCATAGCTTGGGGTGTCGTCAACCCGCTCCACAACACCATTGTGCAAACGACGGCCCCGCTCGAGCAGCTCGGTCGCGTCAACTCGGTCATGGGCTTTGGCAACATGTTTGCCGGCGTAGCCCCGCTGGCGATTGCCCCCTGGCTGGCGGCGACGTTTGGTGTGCAGCAGACGCTCGTAGGGGCGGGCATGGTCGTGACAGCGGTTCCCGCGGCGTTGCTGCTGCTTGGCCGCTGGCACTTGGATTGTGCCGCAAAGCAGTAAAAACCATCACAACATTCGATGAAAATCGCGATTTTGCCGAAAAACGTCGAATGTTGTGATGCTTTTCGTTGTGGTCGAGACGGTTTTCGCTATGGACGGTACGGTTTTCGCTACGGACGGCGCGGTTTTCGCTGCAGAGCCGCCAGCCCGCAGCCTGCCAATCCACCGCCCTCGTTACGTTTTCGCTGCATTTAGGTAAAGCGCCTGCTCCAAGCCGGCGCTGCCCTGTATACTAGAGCGGTTTATCTGTTATGCGGAAGGGAGCGCCTATGGCACTCAGCGAGAAAGACGTGCGCGGCATCGCCGAGTACGCAAAGATCGCACTGACCGATGACGAGCTCACCCAGATGACGTCCTACATGAACGACGCCGTCCAGATGCTCGAGCCCGTCTTGCAATATGACTTGCCCGACGTGGAGCCCACGTTCCATCCTATCGGAAGCCTGTCCAACGTGATGGGCGACGACCTGCGCGAGCCCGAGCGCGACCTGCCGCTCGGCGTTGCGCTCGAAAACGCTGGTAGCGCGCGCGATCGCTACTTCCGCGTGCCGTCCATTTTGGGAGAGGGGGAGAGCGAGTAATGGCGCAGAGCTTCGATTCCCTTACCGCCGCCCAGATCGCCGCGGGCGTTGCCGCCGGCGACTTTACCGCTACCGAGGTGGCCCAGGCCTCCCTTGCCGCCATCGAGGCGCGCGAGGGCGGGGTTCAGGCATTCCTGCAGGTGGCGCCCGAGCTTGCGTTCGAGGCTGCTGCGCGCGTGGATGCCGACCGTGCCGCAGGCAAGCCGCTGCCCCCGCTTGCGGGCGTGCCGCTGGCCATCAAGGACAACATGAACCTCGTGGGCACGCGCACTACCTGCGCTTCCCGCATGCTCGGGGACTACCAGAGCGTCTACACCGCCACCTGCGTCCAGCGCATGCTCGATGCCGGCTGCCTGCCCATGGGCAAGGCCAACATGGACGAGTTTGCCTTTGGCAGCTCCACCGAGAGCTCGGCGTTCCACCGCACCAACAACCCCTGGGATACCGAGCGCGTGCCCGGCGGCTCCTCGGGCGGCTCCGCTGCCGCCGTCGCCGCGGGCGAGGTCGCGCTCTCGCTGGGCTCGGACACCGGCGGCTCCATTCGCCAGCCAGCGAGCCTCTGCGGCGTGGTGGGCTTTAAGCCCACGTATGGCGCCGTGAGCCGTTACGGCGTGGTTGCCTTTGGCTCGTCGCTCGACCAGGTGGGCCCCTTTGGCCGCACGGTCGAGGATGTCGCGCTGGCCATGAACGCGCTTACCGGCGCGGGCCATGATCCGTACGACTGCACCAGCCAGGATTGCGCCGTCGACTTTACCGAGCATCTCAACGACAGCATCGAGGGTAAACGCGTGGGCATCATCCCCGCGTTTATGGAGGCCGAGGGCCTGACGCCCGAGGTCAAGGCCGCTGTTCAGCGCGCCGCCCAGGAGCTGCAGAACCAGGGCGCCGAGCTGGTCGAGGTCGACCTGCCGCACCTGGACGCCGCCATCGCCGCCTACTACGTCATCGGCCCGGCCGAGGCGTTCTCCAACTTGGCTCGTTTCGACGGCATTCGCTACGGCTATCAGGAGGAGGGCTGCGCCAACCTGTCCGACCAGAGCTCGCTTTCGCGCGCCCACGGCTTTGGCGCCGAGGCCAAGCGCCGTCAGATGCTCGGCGCCTACCTGTTGAGCTCGGGCGTGTACGACAAGTACTACTACGCCGCACAGAAGGCTCGCACACTCATCACGCAGGATTACGACGCCGCGTATGCCAAGGTGGACACCATCCTCATGCCCGCCTCGCCGCGCACGGCCTTTAAGTTTGGCGAGATCAGCGACCCCACGCAGATGTATCTCTCCGACCTGTACACCATCTCGCTCAACATTTGCGGCAACGGCGGTATCTCGGTGCCGCTGGGCCTGGGCGAGGACAGCAAGCTGCCCGTTTCTGCCCAGCTGGTGGGGCCTGCCTTTAAGGACCGTCAGCTGCTCACGTTTGCCCGCGCCCTGGAGCGCGGCTTTGCCGATGCCGCCACGGGTGCGCCCGCGCTTTCCGTAGCGCCCGATTTTGCCGGGAAGGGAGGCGAGCTGTAATGAAGGAGCTTTCCGAGGTCCTGCAGGATTGGGAGGCCGTGATCGGCCTGGAGATCCATACCGAGCTCACCGCACTCGATACCAAGATGTTCTGCAACTGCAAGCTCAGCCACGATGACGAGCCCAACGCCAACGTGTGCCCGGTGTGCTTGGGCCTGCCCGGTGCGCTGCCGGTGCCCAACAAGCGCGCCATCGAGAGCATCGTCAAGGCCGGTCTCGCCACCAACTGCGAGATTCAGCGCCACTCGATGTTCTACCGCAAGCACTACTTCTATCCCGATATGGCCAAGAACTTCCAGACCACGCAGGGTCCAGTCGCCTTTGCCATGTACGGTCATCTTGATCTGGACGTGACCGGTCGCGGCGCCGCCGAGCGCCCCGACTGCGCGTTTGGCGAGGCCGAGGCCCAGAGTCTGGCGAGCGCCTCGGCCAACGCCGAGGGCCTGTCCACGTCCATGACGTCGACCATGCGCGAGGGCAACCAGCGCGCCGGTCACCTGGCCAGCTATGACGCGTCCAACCTGCAGATGCCCGAGCGTCGCGAGGACGGTTCCTACACGGTGCCCATTCGCATCCTGCGCATCCACATGGAGGAGGACGCCGCCAAGATGGTCCACGTGGGCGGTGCCGAGGGCCGCATTACCGCCGCCGCCGAGTCGCTCGTCGACTACAACCGCTGCGGCACGCCTTTGATTGAGCTCGTGACTGAGCCCGATCTGCGCACGCCCGAGGAAGCGCGCCTGTTTATGGAGAAGCTCCGTCGCATCTTTGTGACGCTGGGCATTTCCGATTGCTCCATGGAGAAGGGTTCCATGCGCTGCGACGGCAACGTGTCGCTGCGCCGCCGTGGCGAGACCAAGCTGGGCACCAAGACCGAGCTCAAGAACCTCAACTCGTTTAAGAGCCTGCACGACGGCCTTGCCTACGAGATTTGCCGCCAGGCCGAGGTGCTCGAGGAGGGCGGCATCATCTATCAGGAGACCCGCCACTGGGAGCCCAGCCGCAAACGCACCGTGGTCATGCGTGTGAAGGAGACGGCCGACGACTATCGTCTGTTCCCCGATCCCGACCTGGCGCCGTTCGATTTGGATGACGAGTTCATCGACCGCTGCCGTGGCGAGATTCCCGAGCTGCCCGATGCCAAGCGCGTCCGTTTTGAGGCCGACTTTGGCATTAAGACGGCTGACGCCGAGCAGATTGCCGGCGACCCTGAGTTTGCCGACTTCTTTGAGGCCGCCGCTGCCGGTATGGCCGGCAAGGAGGCCCAGACGGTCGCAAACCTGCTGGTCAACGAGATGATCGCCTACCTTAAGGGCGCAGGCGTGTCGCTCGCCGAGTCCGGCATCGCGCCGGCTCAGGTGGCGGCACTCGCCAAGCTGCTGGCGACCGATGCCATTAGCTCCAACCAGGCGCACGAGGTCTTTGAGGCCATGGCCCAGACCGGCGACGACCCCAACAAGATCGTCGACGAGCGCGGTATGCGCCAGGTGAGCGATGCCGGCGCGCTGCAGCCGATTGTGGACGAGGTGCTGGCAAACTGTGCCGAGCAGGCGCAGCAGTATCGTGACGGCAACCAGAAGGTCATCGGCTTTTTGGTGGGCCAGTGCATGAAGGCGAGCCGCGGCAAGGGCAACCCCAAGCTCTTCAACGAGTTGCTGAGAACGTCGCTCTCGTAGCTGCGAGGCCGGGGAAGCCCCGAGTCGCCGGGGTATTTCCTCCAAATTTCAAACAGTCCTATGCAAGACGAAGGCCACATTTAGTGGCCTTCTTTGCATGCGGAACTCATTTGGAGCAAACACCCCGGCGACTCGGGGCTTCCACGATCAGACGACTCGGCCGTTCGGGTCAGGTGGGCTGGATTGAATTTGGTGAATGAGGGCGCCGTTGGCGCCTTCATTCTTTATATATGTTGGGAGCGCCAGGCGGTGGGGGTGGTGCCGGTGTGTTGCTTGAAGGCTTGGGCGAAGGCGGCCTGCTGAGGGTAGCCTAGACGCTCTGCCACCTGCGCTATCGTGAGCGCGCTATCGGCCAAAAGGTCCTGTGCTCGCTCTATACGGCGTCTGCGAATGTAGGCGCCCAGGGACTCGCCAGTTTGGGCCTTAAAGGTGGCGCATAGTTTGGAGCGGCTTGTGTAGAGCCTCTCGGCCACCTCGTTGATACCCACACGTCTGCCTTTGTCGAGCGCGCGCTCAATCATTGCCGTTGCTTCTTCGGCAATGGTTATGCTGACGCGTGTGTCTGCCGCCTGCCGCGCCTGCTTGTGGGCCGCGCGCGAACAGGCGAGCTCCGCGACCATGGTCTCCACGATGCCTTGCATATAGACGTGTCCGCCTACGGTACGGGCGCGTTCCTCGTTAATCCGACGCAGCGTGTGGCAGATGGCAGACGTCGCCTCCTCGTGCCATGGCTCGGCAAACGCCTCGAAGATTCCCGCGAACTCGGTGGGATAGCGGTGCTCCAGTTCGTCAAAAAATCCAGGCAAAAAGAGCACCGAGCGCGAGTGATAAAGCTGCCCTGCAAACAGCGGACTTAGCTCCTCGCCGCAGCTATCTTGGATAAAGCTGCACACCGCGCTGTTCGGCCACGGCCCGCGCAGTGGCTTAAGGTTCGCAGGCGTTATGCCAGCCTTGGGCATGCATATGAGCGTGGGCGCGCTGACCTCGCTCACGCACGCGTACGGTTCGGGCGTGTATTCGGCTAGGTGCATGTTGTGCATCGGGGTAATGAAATGCTCCATGACGATGCAGGTGGGGGAAAGGGGCATGATCCATGCGCGTCCGTGCGCCCGATCGTTTGCCACCTCACCGGTAAAGACGGCGCCCTTGCCGGAAAGCTGCAGGCCAAACTGCTCAAATTGCGGTGCGTAGAGCTCGGTTATATCGGTTGCTGCCCGCCGCATTTTCAAAAGCGTCCCCTTCCTTTGCGGAAACGTCCACGCCTGGCTCGATTGTGTGCCTCGGCTAACACGCCAATGATAAGTTTCTAACGGTTAACTCTCAAGCCGTTAGAAAGGAATCTCATGGCAAAGGGATCAAAAAGGGAAGGCGGCGGCATCGGCGAGCTGCTTGCATATGCCGGCGACCGTAAATTCCTAACATATTTGGGCATGGCTCTCTCGGCGCTCTCGCAGCTGCTGAGCTTTGGCCCGTACGTGTGTATCTGGTTTGTTGCGCGAGACCTTATCGCCGTGGCGCCTAACTGGAGCGAGGCCACCGACATCGCGATGTATGGTTGGTGGGCTGTGGGCTTTGCCCTGGCGAGCATTGTGGTTTATTTCGTGGGACTCATGTGTACGCACCTATCCGCGTTTCGCTGCGCGTCCAATATCCGCAAGGCTACGAGCGAGCATCTGCTTAAGCTGCCGCTCGGCTACTTTGACACGCATGCCACCGGTGAGCTGCGCCGTATCGTAGACGGATGCGCCGCCTCAACCGAGACGCTGCTCGCACACATGCTACCCGATATCGCCGGCGCCACCGCCATGGTTGCAGGTCTGCTCGTGCTGCTTTTCGCCCTCGATTGGCGTTTGGGCGCGGCGTGCCTTATCTCGGTCGTCGTTTCGCTTGGCGCCATGGCTACCATGATGGGCGGCAAGGGCGGCGAGTTTATGAAGGCCTACATGGGCGCGCTGGTCAAGATGAACAAGACCGGTACCGAATACGTACGCGGCATTCCCGTGGTCAAGGTGTTTCAGCAGACGGTCTATTCCTTTAAGGCGTTCCACGACGCGATCGCCGAATACGCCGACATGGCGCAAAACTATTCGGGCACGTTCTGTCGAGGTCCGCAGGTACTCAACCTTACCGCGCTCAATGGTATTGTGGCATTCCTATTGCCCGTGGCGTTGCTGTTGGCGCCGGGCGAGACGGACTTCGCGCATTTTATGGCCAACTTCACGTTTTACGCGATATTTTCGGCCGTGGTGCCGACGGCCATGACCAAGCTCATGTTTGTGGGCGAGGCGTCTCAGATGAGTGCCGATTCGCTGGCTCGCATCCGAAGCGTCATGGATTCCAAGCAGCTCTCCGTGCCCGCTCAACCCAAGTACCCTGCCAGCAGCGACGTGCGATTTGAGGATGTGAGCTTTACCTACGAGGGCGCCGAGGCGCCTGCCGTCAACCATGCGAGTTTTAGCGTTTCCGCGGGTAGTACCCTCGCGCTTGTGGGTCCTTCGGGAGGCGGCAAGTCAACCTGTGCAAGCCTGATCCCGCGTTTTTGGGATGTTTCCTCGGGTCGAGTGCTCGTAGGCGGTGTGGACGTTCGCGATATGGATCCGAACGAGCTTATGGACCAGGTCGCCTTCGTGTTCCAGACCAACCAGCTGTTCCGGCAAACACTTGCCGATAACGTGCGCGCCTCCAAGCCTACGGCCACTGACGACGAAGTGCGTGCGGCCCTCTCCGCAGCTCAGTGCGACGACATTGTGGCCAAGCTCCCACAGGGCATCAACACCATGCTCGGCGCCGGCGGAGCATATCTTTCGGGTGGCGAGGTCCAGCGCGTGGCACTCGCCCGCGCGATCCTTAAAGACGCGCCTATCGTGGTGCTCGATGAGGCCACGGCGTTTGCCGACCCCGAGAACGAGGCGCTCATCCAGCGCGCCTTTAGCAAGCTGGCGACGGGTCGCACGGTCATTATGATTGCGCACCGACTCTCGACTGTAGTGGGCGCAGACCAAATCGTGGTGCTCAACCAGGGCAGCGTGCAGGAGTCGGGCACCCATGCCGAACTGCTGTCCCAAGAGGGTCTATATGCCAAGATGTGGGCCGAATACGAACAGGCCGCGAGCTGGAAAATCACTGCTACGACCGCGGATGCCGCCGTCGCGAAAGGAGGCGAGGCCTAAATGTTCGCCTCATTCCAAAAGAAGTATTTCCTATCCGATAAAGGCATCGCCGGCGTAAAACGCGGTGTCTTCTGGACCGCGCTCACCAATCTTATTACCATGGCCGGCATGGGCTTTTTATTCCTGGTTATGGCCGGCTTTGTCGAGCATCTCGCCAGCGGGGCTGACCTGCCGGATGCCCTGCCGATCGTGGGCGGCCTCCTGGTCTTTTTCGTGTTGCTCTTTGCCTCTAACTGGCAACAGTATTACTACACCTACTGCATCTTTTACGAGGAGTGCGGCAAGCAGCGTATGGAGATCGCCGAGCGCTTGCGCAAACTGCCGCTGTCGTTTTTTGGTCGTCGTGATCTGGCCGATTTAACCGAGACCATCATGGGTGACGTTCAGACTATGGAGCATGCCTACAGCCATGTGCTGGGAGAACTCTGGGGCGCCATCATCGCAAGTGCCATCGTGTTCGTGTCGTCGCTGTTCTTTTGCTGGCAGCTGGCGATCGCGGCGTTTTGGAGCATTCCCGTGGCCTTTGCCGTGCTGTATCTAACACGCGGCCCCATGACCCCGGTGTTCGACCGCGTGCGCGCCGAGAAGGTCAAGGTCACCGAGGCGATCCAGGAGACGCTCGACTGCGTGCGCGAAATCCGCGCCACCAACCAGGAGGCCCATTATCTTGAGGGGCTCAACGCCGTGATCGATGTCGAGGAGCGCGAGACCACCAAGGGCGAGCTCGTCAACGGGCTTCTGGTCAACTCCGCCTTCTCCATTCTGCGTCTGGGCATTGCCACCACGCTGGTCACGGGCGCCACGATGGTCGCCTCCGGGCAGGTCGACTTTTTGGTGATGTTTGTCTTCCTGCTTATGGTGAGCCGTATCTACGCGCCGTTTGATCAGGCCCTTATGCTCGTGTCGGAGCTGTTTGTCGCCGAGTCGTCTGCCAAGCGCATGCGTTCCATCATGGAAGAGCCTGTGGCGCGGGGCAGCGAGAAATTTGAGCCCGTGGGCCACGATGTGGTGTTCGATCACGTGGCATTTGGCTATGGTGCGGGCGAGGACGGCCGCGCCGGCGAGAAAGTTCTTACCGATGTGAGCTTTACCGCCAAGGAAGGCGAAGTTACGGCGCTGGTCGGTCCTTCGGGTTCCGGTAAGTCTACGGTGAGCCGCCTGGCCGCGCGCTTTTGGGACGCCACCGAAGGCACGGTCACCGTGGGTGGCGTGGATGTTGCGAGCGTGGACCCCGAGGTGCTGCTGCGCGACTACGCCATTGTGTTCCAAGACGTGCTGCTCTTTGACGACACGGTGATGGGAAACATCCGTCTTGGTCGTCGCGATGCCACCGATGAGAAAGTGCTTGCTGCCGCGCGTGCCGCCAACTGCGACGAGTTTGTGAGCCGCATGCCGCAGGGCTATGACACCATGATCGGCGAGAACGGCTCCAAGCTGTCCGGCGGCGAGCGCCAGCGCATCTCCATCGCCCGCGCGCTGCTCAAAGATGCGCCGATTGTGTTGCTGGACGAGGCGACGGCGAGTTTGGATGTGGAGAACGAGACCGTGGTGCAGCAGGCGCTCTCCCGCCTGCTCGCAGGAAAGACAGTTATCGTGATCGCCCACCGTATGCGCACGGTAGAAAATGCCGATAAGATCGTTGTACTCAAGGATGGTGTGGTTGCCGAGCAGGGCACTCCGGCGCAGCTCAAGGCGGCAGGTGGAGAATTCGCCCGCATGGTTGCGCTGCAAAAGGAAGCGGCTGCCTGGCAGCTGTAAGAAGGGGCAAAGGAACAGTCCCTTTGTCACATTGACAATCGGTTACTCCGCATCGTTAATTTTCAAAAGGTTAGCCATGGCTGACCTAGATAGTTAGATAGAATTAAGGTATTTCAAAAGCGTGCTCGAGCTAACTGATGAACTCGGGTGCTAAGGCACCATGCCGCGCCCCATGCGGCAAAAGGGAGAAGCAACATGAAGAAGTCGACGTTTAACACCCTGCTTGTTGGTGGCGGTTTTCTGCTTGGCACGGCCGGCATCAAGCTGCTTACCAGCGCTCCGGTCAAGAATGCCTGCGTGCAGGGTATTGCGTGCGGTATGCGCATCAAGAACGGCTACCAGGACATGGTCGAGCAGGCCAAGGCTAATGTCGACGACATGGTTGCCGAGGCTGCTTACATCACCCAGAGCGAGGCCGCCGCGGACAACGCAGCTGAGTAGCGCTTCCAGGCACAAACTATGAGATTCTCGATTATCAGCGAGATCCCCGGCAGGACCCGCCTCCAGTTGGCGGGTCCTGTGCCAGAGAGCGATCTCGATGCGCTTCTTAAGCTTGGTGGCGACATCGACGGCGTGCGCAAGGTGCGCGTGTATGGCCGCATTGGCCAGATGGCGCTGGAGTACGACGAGCCGCGACGCGATGCCGTGCTGGCCGCCGTCGGTGCGCTCGACGCTCAGGCCATTGCCGACGCAAAGACGGGCTACGTGATACAACTCGAGCCGCGCAAGCACAAGCTCGTCATGGATCTTGCCACACTTGTCGGCGCCCACTACGCACGTCGCTGGTTTTTGCCCACGCCCCTGCGTGCGGTGTTTGTCGTGGCCGGTTACATGACTTTTTTGCGCGCCGCCCTCCGTGAGCTCGCGCAGCCGCGCCTGACCGTTCCCGTGCTCGACGCTTCGGCCATCGGCATTTCGTTCGTCAAGCGTGATGTCGACACCGCGGGCCAGACGATGTTCCTGCTCAACGTGGGCGAGCTGCTCGAGGACTACACCCGCGCCATGAGTGAAAACGAGCTCATCAACTCGCTGCTCGATGTGCCCGACAAGGCGCAAAAGGTTGTCGGCGACACCGAGGTAAGCGTTGCCGCGACCGAGCTTGAGCCCGGCGATCTGGTCGCCGTGCGCACCGGCATGTCCATCTGCATCGACGGTGTTGTCGAGCAGGGGAGCGCTATGGTCAACCAGGCGACCCTGACCGGCGAGCCGCTGGCCGTCGAGCGCAGCGTGGGCGACGACGTGTTCGCCGGTACCGTCGTGGAAGACGGCGGCATCTTGGTGCGCGTGCGCGCCAATACGGCGCAAACCAAACTGCGCTCAATCGTCTCGCTCGTGCAGACGGCCGACTCGCTCAAGTCCGAGGGCCAGTCGCATATGGAGGACCTTGCCAACAAGATCGTCCCGTGGAACTTCCTGCTCGCGGGCCTAGTTGCGCTTACTACCCGCAGCCTCATCAAGACCTCGGCGGCACTGATGGTCGACTACTCGTGCGCACTCAAGCTCACGGGTTCCGTTGCCGTCATGACCGCTATGAGCGATGCTGCCAAGATGGGCGTCATGGTCAAGGGCGCGAAGTACTTTGAGTCGTTTGCCAAGGCCGACACCATTGTGTTTGATAAGACCGGCACGCTCACCGAGGCGCAGCCGCGCCTGGCTTGCGTGCTGACGACCGATGGCTGGAGTAAGGACGAGGTCCTGCGCCTTTCCGCTTGCTTGGAGGAGCATTTTCCGCATCCGGTGGCGCGTGCCGTGGTCAACGCTGCCCGCGAGCGCGGGCTCGAGCACCGCGAGCGCCATGCCGCCGTCGAGTACATCGTGGCACACGGCATCGCTTCGTCCATCGAGGGGCGTCGCGCGATTATCGGCTCGGCACACTTTGTGTTTGAGGACGAGAGCGCGCAGCTCGAGTCCGACATTAAGGAGCAAATCGAGTCCCAGATGCAGGGCCTGTCGCCGCTGTATCTGGCGGTCGACGGCACGGTCGTCGGCGTGCTCGGAATCGAGGATCCGCTCAAGCCCGGGGTTCGTGAGGCCATCGCCGACCTGCATGCGCTGGGCGTCAAGCATGTCGTTATGCTTACGGGCGATTCGGAGCGCACGGCCGAGCGCATTGCGCACGAGGCGGGTGTCGACGAGTTTAAGGCCGAATTGCTGCCCGAGGACAAGTACGCCTATGTGGAGCGCATTAAGAGCGAGGGGCGCCATGTTGCCATGGTGGGCGACGGCGTCAACGATTCGCCGGCGCTCGGTTTGGCCGACGTGGGCTTGGCGATGGGCGGTGGAAGCGACATCGCCAAGGAGGTCGCCGATATCATCCTGACCGATACGGATCTGGCCGCGATTGTGCGTCTGCGCCGCATGAGCCAGGGCCTCATTGATCGTCTGACGAGCTCCTATTCTAAGGTGATGCTCACCAACTCAGCACTCTTGGCACTGGGCATTACCGGCACGATTACCCCGCAGGCGTCGTCGCTGCTGCACAACGGCTCGACGATTGCCTACAGCTTGAGCAACGCGAAGGCTTACCTGCGTTAGCAGACGTGTTCGCCCACGTTATCTGGCCTGCGCCCAGACGGCATCGGTGTCGTCCGGGCGCAGGCCTTTTGCGTTTGGATGCCAACGTATGGGTTGATTCGTTTTGCGCCGACCATGCCGAGTCGCTTGCCGCACGCGCGTTTATTGGGCAGGCGACGGAGGCGGGGGCATTGCTGTTCTTTCCGGTGCATATCGCCAAGGACGTACTGTATGTTGTACAGCACGAACTGAAGCGCAGCGTTCTTGCCAGCGGGGGAGCGCTCGGCGAGGCTTCTGCCCGCGCGATTGGCGATGCGGCGCTGGCGTTTGTTCGGAACATGACCGAAAACGCCACGGCCGTGGGCGCAGATGCGTCGGACCTTTGGCTGGCCGACAAATACTTAGCGCTCCATCGCGATTACGAAGACAACTTGGTGCTCGCCGCGAGCAAGCGCGCGCAGGTCGATTACTTGGTGACCAACGATCGCAAACTGCTCGAACATGCCGATCTTGCAGCAAAGACCCCGCGCCAAATGATGCCGATTCTGGCTTTGGCCGAACGCGGCGGCGCGGCTATCGGTTGACGCGAACTGTTTGTGGGCCTCTTGGACGACGATGCGCCAAGGGACCCGCGCCTTCTATTTACAAAAGCTCGGCCTTAATGGCGGGACTTTCTGCGAGCTGCTCGGCTGCCTTTTCGTCGGAGCTGTCGAGTGCTGCCAGACTGCGGTAGACCCACTCGTTGACCTGGGTGTTCTTGACGCCTGCGGTCTGCATAAGGGCGCCTACCTCGCGGATTGCTGCGAGCAGATCGGCTTTGGGACCCGCGAGTTCGACCTCGATGCCGTGGTAGGCGGCCACGCCGCGGTTCTCACTCACGTGGTCGATAAAGCCCTCGACGGTCTCAAGCTGCTGGGCGAGAGCCACATCATCGTTAGCGTCCAGCGCGACGAGTGCGTTCGAAACCGTGAGGGCGGGATGTCCGCAGGGGACAAAGCCTTCGATGACATCCATAGCTTCGGTAATGGTTGAGCCCAGGCCTGCGAGGGCATTGACGAGTTGCTGCTTGGTATCCATAACGGTCCTTTCGACGGGTCAATTTTGCTTGGCGAAAATATACGTTACGCGATCGGTGGCAAAAGTGCGAAGTGCGGCGCACATTGGGGTCTTCACAGCTCGTGCATAGAACAGCTGTCCGCTTTCAGAACGTGGTAAGATAACACTCCACAGGCGGGGCTCGCCCTGCATGCTCCTTGAAAAGTCGACGGGTGTTGGGTGCTTGCGTGCCCAATGCCATCCAGACTTTCCCGACATTCGGGGGCGACTGGTTTCGACACGATAGCTCTGAGAGAGGAAGCAAGCCGAGGTCTCCTCGCCTCGTTAAACAGGGGTACCGTCAAATTGAATTGACAACAACTCTTCTTTTGAGCCTATGGCTCTCGCTGCTTAGTTTATAGCGGCGCGTCAACCCGGTGATTTCCCCGACACCGGCGCGACGTCATTTTAGGGGAATGCTCCTGCGCACGTAATCGGTATGGCGCAGGCTAAGACCGAGCCGGTTAGGACGCCGCGAGCGTGTCGCTGCGCGCAAAGCGTCCGAGACAAAACCAGCGACTGAGCTTGGAGATGCCAATCAGGGGGCTTTCGTGGACCGGAGTTCGATTCTCCGCGCCTCCACCATACGTAACAGGCAGGTAGAGAAGTGTCTCTACCTGCCTTTTTATTACATATGGATACCGCGGAGAATCGAACTCTATGCAGGGCGCTGGCGTTAAGCAAACGCGAAGCGTTTGTAGCCCGCGGGCGAGGGCGGCGGCAGCCGGCCGAAGCCGGCGCGGATTTGCGAAGCAAATACGCGGATTCTCCGCGCAAACTATCAGCCCAATATGGATGCGATGTTATCGAATCTCAGCCGGCCATGCGCCGCATCAACGGAACCCCAAACCCGCGGAGAATCGAACTCTGTGCAGGGCGCGGGCGTTAAGCAAACGCTACGGCAACGTAGGGTGGGACGCGCTTTCCTAACGGCGGCCCAGGCGGAAAATCCATCCCGGAATCCGCGCTCAGAACGGGACACGCTTTCCCAACGGCGGTCCAAGCGGAAAGTTCATCCCGGAATCCCGCCTCAAACTGGGGCGCGCTTTCCGCTCCATCTCCTCAACTCCAAAACCCGTGCGCTCTCCATCTCAAAACTGGGTAGAAGAAAGCCAAAACGCAATCGCAGGAGGTCAACATGACTGCAGAAGATAAGGCAAAGAACGCCGGTAAGGTCGCGCTCGTTTTGGAGGGCGGCAGCTTCCGCGGGCAATTTACCGCAGGCGTGCTCGACGTTCTCATGGAGGCCGGTGTCGAGATTCCAGCGGTATATGGCGTATCGGCCGGCGCTCTCAACGGCGTGAACTACAAGTCGCACCAGATCGGCCGTGCCAACCGCATCAACCTGGCTTTCTGCAACGACAACCGCTTCATGGGCGCCGCATCGTTTGCGTCCACGGGTTCTATTGTGGGTTATGACTTTATCTTCAACGATGTCCAGGACCGCCTGGATCCCTTTGACAACGAGACGTTCGACGCGAGCCCCATCGAGATGTACGCCGTCGCGACGGACATGCTCTTTGGAACCGCTGCATACCTGCCGGTCAAAAGCGCCGTGCTCGACCTCGATGCCGTGCGCGCCTCGACGTCGCTGCCGCTGGTGACGCCGCCGGTCGAGATCGATGGGCACAAATACGTCGACGGCGGCGTAGCCGATTCGGTCCCCATCGAGCACGTGCTGGAGGAGGCCGGCTTCGACCGTGCAGTCGTCATTGTCACGCAGGATCGCTCGTACGAGAAAAAGCCCTACGAGTTTATGCCCGCCGCACGCGCTCGCTATGCCGACTACCCCTACCTGCTTGAGGCTATCGAGACGCGCCACGACCGCTATAACATCCAGCGCATGCATCTGTGGAAGTATGAGCGCGAGGGCCGCGCGCTGGTCGTTGCTCCACAAAAGCCGGTCGAGGTCGGTCACGTTGAGCATGATCCGGCAAAGCTCCTCGACCTGTATATTCAGGGCCGCCAGGAGGCAAAGCGCCTACTGAGTGATATCGAGGCATTTGTCGAGCGCTAGTGTCGCGACGTCATGACCCATGGATGACATGTGCAGAAACTCTGGTCGGAGCCAAAATACCTGTTGACTCGGGCGGCGAGCGGGGTAATATGGACGGGTTACTTGCAGAGCCCCGTGAATCTCTGTAACAACACGTACTGTACATGGAGGAGTCTAAGTGATTTCGAAATCGACTCACTACGCCAAGCAGGGCGAGGTCCAGCGCAACTGGGTTCTCGTCGACGCCGATGGTGCTGTCCTGGGCCGTCTTGCCACCCAGATCGCAATGATCCTGCGCGGTAAGAACAAGCCCCAGTTCACGCCCAACAGCGACTGCGGCGACTTCGTTGTCGTCATCAACGCCGATAAGGTCCAGCTTACCGGCAACAAGGCCGACACGAAGACCTATTATCGCCACAGCGGCTACAACGGCGGCCTCAAGGCTGAGAGCTTCCGCCAGGCTATGGAGAAGCACCCGGAGAAGGTCATCGAGCGCGCCGTTCGCGGCATGCTGCCCAAGACCACCCTCGGCCGTGCCCAGATGACCAAGCTTAAGGTCTACGCTGGTGCCGAGCATCCGCACGCTGCCCAGAACCCCACGAAGATTGAGCTGGAGGCTTAAAGATGGCTGAGAACACCGTTGTCTACCAGGGTACCGGCCGTCGTAAGAACGCCGTCGCCCGCGTCCGTCTCGTCCCCGGCACCGGCAAGGTGACCATCAACAAGCGTGACGCCGAGCAGTATTTCGGCCGTCATCAGCTCGTTGAGAACGCCCTTGCTCCCTTCAAGGTGACCGACACCGCCGGTCAGTTCGACGTTATCGCTCTGTGCGATGGCGGCGGCATCTCCGGTCAGTCCGGCGCTCTGCGCCTGGGCATCGCTCGTGCTCTTCTGAACGCTGGCGATTACCGTGCTGACCTCAAGAAGGCCGGTTTCCTTACGCGCGATGCTCGCGTGGTCGAGCGCAAGAAGTACGGCCTCAAGAAGGCCCGCCGCGCTCCCCAGTTCTCCAAGCGCTAAGGTTTTATCTCCTTACGAGATACAATGTACAAGCGGGGCCTACCGACTGCTCGGTGGGTCCCGCTTTTCTTTTCGACTAGGGTGGGCGGCTTCGTTTTGCCCACTTGGGAAGGAGCGATCCTATGCCCCAGAACATCTTCGGTACCGATGGCGTCCGTGGCGTCGCCAACGCCGACCTCTCGTGCGACCTCGCGTTTCGCCTGGGCCGCGCGGCGACCAAGTTCCTTGGCCCGGACATCTGCATCGGCCGCGACACGCGTCTTTCGGGTACCATGCTCGAGAGTGCTCTGACCGCTGGCATTATGGCAGAGGGCGGCCGTCCGCATTGCTGCGGCGTTATCCCTACGCCGGCCGTGGCGCTGCTCACCGTCCAAAACGAGCTCGACGGCGGCATCGTCATCTCCGCTTCGCACAATCCGCCGGAGTTCAACGGCATCAAGTTCTTTAGCCGCAAGGGCATGAAGCTTCCCGATGCTGTCGAGGAAGAGATCAGCGCCTGGGTCATGTCCGAGGAGGCCATGGCTGCCGACACGCTGCCGACCGGCGCCGGTGTGGGTCATATCATCAAGATGAAAGACGCCCGCAAGGCCTATGTCGATCATGCCATCAGCACGCTCGACGGCCTTAAGCTCGATGGCCTGGTTGTTGCCGTCGACTGCGGCCACGGTGCTTCCTGCCAGACCACGCCCGCCGCGCTGCAGCGCCTAGGCGCCACGGTTCATGCCATCAACACCGATTACTGCGGCACCGACATTAACGTTGAGTGCGGCTCTACGCACCTTGAGCCCCTGCGCGAGCTCGTGCTGCGCACCCACGCCGACATCGGCCTGGCCCACGACGGCGACGCCGATCGCGTGTTGTTCGTGGACAGCGAGGGCAACGAGATCGATGGCGACTACATTCTTGCCATCTGCGGCTCCGACCTGGCCGCTCGCGGCAAGCTCGCCAATTCCGAGATCGTCTCGACCGTTATGTGCAACCTGGGCTTCTCCATCGCAATGAAGGAGCAGGGCTTCGACATGGTCCAGACCGCCGTGGGCGACCGCTATGTTCTTGAGCGCATGCTCGCGGATGGCGCCGTCATCGGTGGCGAGCAGTCCGGCCACATCATCTTCCTGGAGCACAACACCACCGGTGACGGTCTGGTGACAGCTCTGCAGCTGCTGGCCGTGCTCAAGCGCACCGGCCGCACCCTCACCGACCTTGCCGGCATCATGAAGAAGTACCCGCAGGTACTCGTCAACGTGCATTCCGACAACAAGGCCGGCCTGGACGATTGCCAGCCCATTTGGGACGCCGTCGCTGCCGCCGAGAAGGAACTCAACGGTCGCGGCCGCATCTTGGTGCGCCCGAGCGGTACCGAGCCGCTGGTTCGCGTTATGGCCGAGGCGGAGACGCACGAGCTGACCCAGCGCGTCGTCGACGACATCGTCGAGGTTGTCAAGCGCGAACTTCCCTAATGGTCAAAAACGGGTGCCAAGTGGTAAACTGTTAAGGCTATTTTGATTGGTATGTCCGAGGGGGAGCATGTTCACTAAAGTCCTAAGGTCTTTTGGTATGCGTGGTCGAGTCCTTACGCTGGATGCTCCCATCTCGGGCGACGTCATTCCGTTGTCTGAGGTCAATAATCAGACATTTGCCACCGGCCTTTTGGGCCAGGGCGTGGCGATTCAGCCTACCGGCACGCGTGTGATTGCGCCGGCAGACGCCAAGGTCGAGGCGATTTTTCCCACGGGTCATGCCGTTGCGCTTAACACGGTCGATGGCCTAGACGTGCTCATCCACGTTGGTTTGGACACTGTTCAGCTTGAGGGCAAGCACTTTACTGTACATGCGCAAGTGGGCGACATCGTCCATAAGGGCGATGTGCTCATCGAGTTCGATCGCGAGGCAATTGCTGCCGAGGGTTACGATGTGACGGTTCCCATCTTGGTGTGCAACTCCGTTGAGTTCTCGAGCATCAAAGGCTCCGTTGGCGAGCATGTCGAGGAGATGGACCAACTCATCGTCGCGCGCGAGCGCTAGCAGGGCGCTTTGCCTTTAGCCTACAATTCAAACACGTTTATGGAGGGCGCCCTTGAAAGAGGGAGCCCTCCGTGGCAAGATGGGATTTGTCCGAAGCTAAACGGCTTTGGGTCACCGTGGACGGGCAGGGGCCTCGACGCGGGTAGACACGAGACACATACATTACGCGACCTCGCCCTGGTGGCCGCACACGTTGGTTGCGGCCGACGCGGGCCGCGGGCAAGTGCTTGTAAGGGGAGCCTTGCCTCTCTTGTACGAGAAAGGACGCGTAATGAAGATCATTAAAGCTAAAGACTACGAGGATATGAGCCGCAAGGCCGCCAATATCATCTCGGCCCAGGTTATCCTCAAGCCCGATTGCGTGCTGGGTCTTGCCACCGGCTCCACCCCGATTGGCGCCTACAAGCAGCTCGCCGCTTGGTACAAGAAGGGTGACGTCGACTTTGCCGAGGTGAGCACCTACAACCTTGACGAGTATCGTGGCCTTTCGCACGACGATCCCCAGAGCTACCACTACTTTATGCGTGAGAACTTCTTCGATCACATTAACATCGACCTGAACAACACGCATGTGCCTGATGGCTCCAATCCCGACGCCGCCGCTGCCTGCTCTGAGTACGACGAGATCGTCGCTGCCGCCGGTTACCCCGATCTGCAGCTGCTCGGCATCGGTAACAACGGTCACATCGGCTTCAACGAGCCCGATGACCACTTCTCCAAGGGTACGCACTGTGTCGACCTTACCGAGAGCACTATTCAGGCCAACAGCCGCCTGTTCGACAGCATCGACGACGTGCCCCGTCAGGCCTACACCATGGGCACTCAGACCATCATGTATGCCCGCATGATCCTGGTTGTCGCCAATGGCGAGGCCAAGGCCCAGGCCGTGCATGACATGTGCTTTGGTCCGGTTACCCCCGAGTGCCCTGCCTCGATCTTGCAGCTGCACACCAACTGCGTTGTCGTTGCCGACGAGGCCGCCCTTTCGCTCTGCGAGTAGCGAAAGCCTATCACCTCGACATAGCTTTGCCGAAGGCCTCCGCTTTGCGGGGGCCTTTTTGCTGAGCGTACGCCGTGTACTTGACGAAAACCTTGCCGTGAGCTTGACGGGTACGTCTGGTGCAGCATGATTCATTCCATAACAGATACTATGCATAAATGCTATGAAAAGGTCGCAGACGGTAGCTGGCGCTAGGTGAGTTGCGCAACACAATTGAACAGCGCTCATTTAAGGTAAACTGCCAAAGGATGGGACAAGCTGGCAAGCGCATTGACCTGCGCAAAGACTGATTGGTTGGGGGATAAGTTTCAATCGGACCACGCTGAACAAAAACTTGCCATTTGCGTACCAGCAAACATCCTAAACCGTAGCATCGCTCTATTCATCTAGCGATACATATGGTCTAGCGTTACGGTGTCCATGTGGTCGAGTTGAGGAGCGGGCATGGTTAACGATTTGGGCAATACGGACGACCTCGAGCTTATGCCGCTGGGCAGTAGCTATATGGTACGACGCGATCGCTTGATGAACGAACTTATCGCCAAGGGCCGAAAGGCCGGCATCGTAGTCCTCTACGCGCCTGATGGCTTTGGGAAAACCTCGGTGCTGCTGCAGTATACCCAAGAGGTCAAAAGCGATCCGACGCGAGGTCCCGTGCGGATCATCGAGGCCGACCGCGCCATTGGGCGCGAGGTGTTTATGCAGCTCGAGGTCGTTACCGAAGAGCTTAAGGACAAGCCGCACGCCCTGATTGCAATCGATAACGTGCCTAACCTCAGCCAGAGCGAGACCGAGGAGCTGATCGACCGAATCCGAAGCCTGCGTGCTATGGGGGTTGGGGTCTTTATGAGTTGCCGTCCTTCGAATCGCCAGCTGATTCATGGACTGGGCGATTCGATTAAAGTCAACGCGCAGATGCTCAAGGTGCATGCCTATGAGTATTCGGCGTGGGCATCGGCGTTTTCGATCAGCACATCGCTCGACTTCTATCAGCTTACGCAGGGCGTGCCCGAGCTCGTCTCGGCTATGCAGTCGGGACTATACGGGCAGGGAGACGTTGCCCAGATGCTCGAAAACGAGATCGTCAATATCTACGGTGCGGCACTTGTTGATCTGGCGTCGCTCGAGAACAACGCCCTGTTTAGTGTGGCATGCTTGATGGTCTTAATGGGTGAGGGCAATATTTCGGAGCTCGAGGCTTGCGGTGTTAGGCTTTCGGCGATTGACCAGTCCTATCTTGTCCGCGATTATCCCATTTTTGGCGTTGATCCGGCAGACCGGAGCTTTACCTGCTTGGGTACCGAGGACAACGCACGCCTGCGATTGCGCAAGCTGGTCGCCGAAATTCGCCCCGAACTCGTTGTGCGGGCGGCGCGTATATTGATTAAAGCGGGGCGCTGCGATACCGCGATGGACCTCGCCGACGCGTTTTTGGACCGCAGCGCGGTGTTGGAGCTTGCCGGGCAGTATGGGGTCGATCTGGCCCTGACGGGGCATGGAGGGGATGTCTGCCGCGCGGCGCTGGGAAAGACCGAGGCAGATGACCGGGCATCGGAGCCGACGCCTGACGAGGCGCTTGGCATCTATCTGGCGGCGGTGAGCGTCTCCAATACAAAGCTCGCGCGATATATGGCCTCAATTATCGAGCATGCGGGCGAGCAAGCGATTTGCGAGCTCGATCCCGTGTCGTGGAAGGTGGCGCACGCATTTACGGCCGCCTGTTATGGAGATAGCGGTCTGGGGCTTCCGGCAAGCCATACGGCGTTGGAAAGTGAGGCGTCTTGTGCCGCACTCGACATGCTGTCCGCACATGTCGAGATAAAGCATAGGCTGACCGAGCGGGCGAGGGGCGGTGAGATCCTCGCGGGGCTCAAAACGGATAAGGCCTACGATTGTGAGATCGATATCGCGGGGACGTTTGTGCGCGCGGACCGCATGTTGACGGAGCTATTTGATGGGTCGTATGCAGGGACTGACGAGCGTGACGACGAGATGGCCTTGACGCTCGAGGCACTCGAAGCGCGTGGAATCCGAGCGCTCGCCATCTGGGTGCGCATGGTGTTATCGGCGCGGCGCCTGTTTGCCGGCATGCCGGTGACCGACGAGCAGGCATTCAATGAGCTCGACCGTTTTGCCGTGCGTGTGCGTGACAATCAAGTCCAGTTGTTTGGCTTGATACTGGAAGGCTGGCAGTCGCTGGCTGAGGGGCGTCCGGTCAATGCCAAATTCCGTGCGGTGCAGGTGCTCAGGCTTGCCGAGGAATCGATTGGATACATACGCGACAACGCATTGCTGCTAGAGCGCGCGGCGTACTTACGCAATACATCGATGGTGTCGGTACGCGAAGAGGCAGAGCTGCTCGATTTGAGTCGGACGCAGGTCGGTGGTGCCGAGGCTTGGATGGTGGCGCTGCATTTGGCCTCCGCGGGCCGCGATAGCGACCTTGCAGCCTGGATGTCCATGAACCGCCCGGGGATTTTGGATCCGTCGTATCGGCTGTTTGCGCGTCTTGCGATGCATTGTCTGGGTGAGCCGGCTGCTAGAATTCGAAAGAAGCTCCCGGTGCGCGAGCTGTCGCGGTATTCGCTGCGTGACGACTTTGAGGGCGAAGGCGAGCGTCTGTTCCAGGCCGGCGATGCCGAGGGTGTCGATGTGATTGGCCATATCGAGATCCGCATGTTTGGGGCGTTTCGCGCCGAGCGCGACGGGTTTCCCATCACGGATAAGATGTGGCGCCGCAAGAAAGCGGCGACGCTTGCCGAGCGACTTGCGCTGGGCATGGATACACTGGTCGACCGCGAGACGCTGGCTATGGAGCTGTGGCCCCATGCCGAGTTCAATAGCGCTCGTAACAATCTGTACTCGAGGATATCGCGCCTGCGTTCGGCCTTGGGGCCGACACCGGACGGCAAGTCGTGTGTGCTGATCCAAAACGAGTGCATTGGGCTTAACGGCGATTACGTCAAGACTGACGTGCGGTTGTTTGATCAGATAAGCCGCGAAGTTTTGGGAAATCGCACGGGTGCGCGCGGGCCCCATCTGGTCGAGCTGTGCCTTAAGATCGAGCAGCTCTACGCCGGCCCGTTGTATGTTCCCAATGGCTGTAATCCCACTTACTTTTTGCGTATGCGGCGCATTATGGAATCGAAGTATATCGACTGCATGATTCAGGGCGCGAATGCTGCCCTAGAAGAAAACGACCTACAGTCGGCGGTATGGCTGGTGGAGTCGGGGCTGCGGCAAGAGACAACGCGCGAGGACATGGTGCGTTGCGCTATGCGCGTCTACGGTGCGGCGGGGCGACGACGCGATATCGTCGAGCTGTACAGTGGACATATGCATCACCTGAGGGAGCAGGTCAATGGCGTGCCCGAGCCCGAGACGCGGCGTCTGTACGAGCGCTTGGTAGAGGGCAGGCTTAACCGCGTGCTCGTCGAGCGATAAAAAATGAGCGCCCGAATTGCTCGGACGCTCGCAAGCTTGATGTATGTTGGCTCGCCGGATCGTCGGCTCTTAGACGAGCTTAATCTTCTCGATGTCCTTGCGCGAGGACTCGCGATACAGCGAGAACTTGCGGCCGATGACCTGGACGACCTCGGCGTGGCAGCGATCGGCGAGATCTTCGGCGGCCTCGCGGGCAGAAAGGCTGGAACCATCGAGTACGGAGCACTTAACGAGCTCGTGCTTCTCCAGGTAGGCGACCGTCTGCTCGACGGTGCCCTCGTTGATGTCGGACTTGCCGATGATGATGGCGGGGTTGAGGTGATGGGCCATGCTGCGAAGCTGCTTGACCTGGGCTCCTGTCAGTGCCATGGGTTCTCGCTTTCTATGTTATGGGGCGCCCCGCGATGGGGCCTTAATCTACGTGAGCTGTCCCACGATAGCGCAGGAACGGCGCGGTGTGGGGCGTGTTTGCCCAGTTCAAAAAGAATGCGGATGCCGAGCGGGAGAACGGCGCGGGTTACAGGCGGACGTGTACGACGGCCGAAAGCGGTCTATGGACGGCTCGAAGAGACCGGCTCCCATGCAATAAACGCCCAACGGACCTTGCGGATATGGTCGAGCATATAGCGTCCCTGCGGCACTCCTTTGGACCCCGGCTCGCCAGCACGGGGATTCTCAATCATATGCTGAGCGACGTAGTCGCGCAGACGGTCGATCTTATCCTCGTTACCGTGCTCGAGCATGCGGGAGAAGTCCGCCACGCCCGCCTCAAGGCTATCGAAAGTATCGCGACGGGGCGATTCGAAGTATGTAACCTGCGGCAGCGCCCCCATCTGAATGAGGATATTAAAGGCATACACAAAGCCATTACTGCAGGTAACCGAGGCACCGATGGCGTTCATCAGGTGCAGGTCATAGCGCGGGCTGGAGTTGGCGACCATCGTGACAGCACAACGCCGACGAGCCGTGCGGTCGAGCTTGGCAAGCGCATCTTTTAGATTGGTCGTCGTAACCGACCGACTGGCAAAGGCAACATCCACCGCTTTCGCGACCGGTCCAACCAAATCCCAATCATCATCCCAAGCGAGCTCAAGCGGCGTAATGCGATCCTCGAGCCCATAGTACTCAATACCAGCATCAAGCGTGCCTAACATAGCAGGGGAAAAGTCAGCAGCAATCACAGGATGCCCAGCCTGAGCAAGCGGAATGGCAATCGACCCAGCCCCACACCCCATATCAAGCACCGATTCACCAGGCTTTAACGCCAACAGCTTCATAAAGTCCCGGGCATACGGAGCAGTCTCAAGCGGCCGAAAATGCCGAGCCCGCTTATCCCACTCAAAAGAGTCATCAGCCCGCCGCCGACCAGCCTGCAAGCGCATCCATTCCTGGTTCCAATCTGTGGAAAGCAGCTCAGAGCGAGCATCCCCATCAACCACGGGCCAACCTCCTAGCAACAAAAAAGCGACTCCTCCCAAAAGAAGAGCCGCAACCAGCATATATCAGAAAGAACCGATCCAACGCCAAACCGCCGTATCAACCATGTGGTGCAGGAGCGAAGCAACTGCAACCGGGATAGAACCCAACTGAGGTCCCGTTGTGCGGGAGCCCCGGGGAGGGCAAATATATAAGGTCGATCGCGAGTTCCGCACGAGCCGGAGAGCACTTAATGTGCTCTCCGTGCGAGTCAGGACTGTCCGAGCAGGCGACCTTATATATTTGCCCTCCTCGGGGCTCCTCGCCAGTCCCCCTCAGCTAGTTCTTCAGCGAGTTCAGCGGTGCCGGGAAGCGTCCACCACGGTGGGCAAGCACGGTGCCGGCGTTGGGGTTCACCGGCATGATGGGCGCACGGCCGAACAGGCCACCGTACTCGACGCAGTCGCCCACGCCCTTGCCAATGGCGGGAATCACGCGGACGGCCGTGGTCTTGTTGTTGATAACGCCGATAGCCATCTCGTCGGCGATGATGCCGGCGATGGTCTCGACCGGGGTGTCACCGGGGATGGCGATCATGTCCAGGCCGACGGAGCAGACGCAGGTCATAGCCTCGAGCTTTTCGAGCGAAAGCGCACCGGCCTCGACGGCGGCGATCATGCCGGCGTCCTCGGACACGGGGATAAAGGCGCCCGAGAGGCCGCCCACGCTGGAGCTGGCCATGACGCCGCCCTTCTTGACGGCATCGTTGAGCATGGCGAGTGCGCAGGTCGTGCCCGGGCCACCGCAGGTGCCCACGCCGATGATCTCGAGGATGCGGGCAACGGAGTCGCCGATGGCAGGCGTAGGCGCCAGCGACAGGTCGACGATGCCCTTCTCGACACCCAAGCGATGGGCGGCCTCGCGGCTCATGAGCTCACCGGCACGGGTGATCTTAAAGGCGGTCTGCTTAATCTTCTCGGCGACCTCCATCATCGATGCGGAATCGGGCAGCGTCTCCAGGGCTGCGGCCATGACGCCGGGGCCCGAGACACCCACGTTGATGACGGCGTCGGCCTCGCCACCGCCGTGGACGGCGCCCGCCATAAACGGGGAGTCCTCGACCATGTTGGCAAAGCAGACAAACTTGGATGCGCCAACGGAGTCCTGGTCGGCCGTGAGCTTAGCGGCGTCGATGATGGTCTGGGCGGCCATAAGCACGGCGTCCATGTTGATGCCGGCGCGCAGGCTGGCGACGTTGACGCTGGAGCAGACACGGCTCGTGGTGGCGAGCGCCTGCGGGATGGACTGGATGACGCGGCGGTCGGCGTCGCCGATGCCCTTCTGGACGAGCGCGGAGAAGCCACCCAGGTAGTCGATGCCGAGGGTCTCGGCCGCGCGGTCGAGGGCATGCGCGATGGGGGTGAGGTCCTCATCCTTGCAGCAAGCGGCGATCTGCGCCACCGGGGTAACGGAGACGCGCTTGTTGACGATGGGGATACCGTACTCGCGTTCGAGGTTCTCGGCGGTCTCGACCAGATGCTCAGCCGTGTGCGTCACGTGGTCGTAGATTTTCGTGCACATGCGGTCGAGGTTCTCGTCGCCGCAACCCATGAGCGAAACACCCATGGTGATGGTCCTGATGTCGAGGTTCTGCTCCTCAACCATGCCGCGGGTTTCCGCGATTTCTGCGGGCGTGATCGCCATCCTTGCGCTCCTATCTGCCAAAACGAGCATAATCTTATCTATTCTAACGTGCCGCACGTGCCAAGTGGCGCATGCGGCACGTTTTGGTGCTCGGTTGTTTCCGTTGTGTTACTGCCCAAAGACCTCTTCGGCGATGCGCGCGCTTTCGGCGGCGTCCTTGGCGTAGTAGTCCGCGCCGATCTGCTTGGCATATTCGGGGGTGAGCACGGCGCCGCCTACGATGATCTTGACGCCTGGAACCTCGGCATGGAGCAACTTGATGGTCTCTTCCATGGCGACGACCGTGGTGGTCATAAGCGCCGAGAGGCCGACGAGCTTGATGTCACGCTCCTTGACGGTCTTGAGTACCTCCTGTGGATCGACGTCGCGGCCAAGGTCAAAGACGGTGTAGCCGTAGTTGTCGAGCAGCATTTTGACGATGTTCTTGCCAATATCGTGGATGTCGCCCTTGACGGTGGCCACGCAGATCTTACCCTTGTCGGCAATCTCGCCGGCGGGCATCAGGCGTTTGATGGTATCGAAGCCCACGCGCGCGGCCTCGGCCGAGGCCATGAGCTGCGGCAAGAAGAACTTGCCCTGGTCAAAGAGGACTCCGACCTCGTCGAGGGCGGGGATAAAGTGATTGTTGATGAGTTCCATAGCGTCGTGGTCGGCCAGCAGGCGCTCGGTCTCGGCCGCAATTTCGCCCTTGCGGCCCGAGACGACCATGTGGCGGATGGGGTCGTCGTTGCCGTCGGTGCCGGCGGTGTCAGCAGCGGGCGCGGCGTCGGTCGATGCGGTCTGGGCCGCTGCCGGGTTCGCGGCGATCTTATACGGATCGGTCCAGCCGGCGTAGCGCTCGATGTATCCGGTCGAGCCCTCGTCCTCAACGCTCAGCACGCGATAGCTGTAGACGGTATCCATAAAGCGCTTGGAACCTGGGTTCATGATGGGGGCGTCCAGGCCCGCGCCAAAAGCGGCAGCCAAAAAGACCGAGCCCAGCAGCGGGCGGGCAGGCAGGCCAAAGCTGATGTTCGACACGCCGAGTGCGCATTTGACGCCCAGGCGCTCCTTGCACATAGACATGGCGCGCAGGATCTGCTCAGCCTGGCGCTGGTTGGTCGAGGCGGTCATGACCAGGCAGTCGATGAGGATGCGGTCCGGGCCGATGCCGTAGCGGGCGGCCTCGGTCACGATGCGCTCGGCGATGGCGAAGCGAGCCTCGGCGGTATCGGGGATGCCGCCCTCGTCGAGCGTGAGGCCGACGACGTTGGTGCCATAGTGGGCGACCAGCGGGAAGATCTCGTCCATGATCTGCTGCTTGCCGTTAACCGAGTTGATGATGGGCTTGCCGGCGTAGCGGCGTACGGCGGCCTCGACAGCGGCGGGATCGGTGGAGTCGATCTGCAGCGGCAGGAGCGTGGAGCCCTGGAGCTGCTCGGTGGCCTGCTGGATAATCTTGACCTCGTCGATCTCGGGCAGGCCGACGTTGACGTCCAGGATGTCGGCGCCCTGCTCCTGCTGGCTGATGCCCTGGCTCACGACGTAGTCCAGGTCGCCGTCGCGTAGGGCCTGCTGCAGGCGCTTTTTGCCGGTGGGGTTGATGCGCTCGCCGATGACGGCGATCTTGTGGCCGTCGCAGGGGAGGTCCACGACCGTCTGGGCGCTCGTGACCGACATGCTGGGCTTGCGGTGACGCGTGCAGGGCGTGTGGTTGTCGATGAGGGTGCGAAGTGCCGCCATGTGCGCCGGCGTGGTACCGCAGCATCCGCCGACGACGCTCACGCCGTCCTCGATCATGCCGGCGACGGCCTCGGCGTATTCGGGTGCCTGGATATCAAAGACGGTATTGCCGTCATCGTCCACGCGGGGCAGTCCCGCATTGGCCTGCACCATAACGGGCTTGTCGGTGACGGTGAGCATGCGTGCAGCGAGTCCCCGGAGCTCGGCCGGGCCCTGGCTGCAGTTGATGCCCAGGACATCGGCGCCGATGGCATCGAGCGTGATGGCGGCAACCTCGGGACTCGTGCCCAGGAAGGTGCGACCGTCTTCCTCAAAGGTCATGGTGGCAAAGACGGGCAGGTCGGAGTTCTCGCGGCAGGCGAGGACGGCCGCCTTGATCTCGGCCAGGTCGGTCATGGTCTCTATAATAAAGAGGTCCACACCCGCGGCGACGCCGGCGCGCACTTCCTCGGCAAAGAGGTCATAGGCCTCGTCGAAGCTGAGGGTACCCAAGGGGCGAAGCAGCGCGCCGATGGGGCCGATATCGCCGGCGACGTAGTGGGCGCCGGCCGCGCGGGCGCAGGTGACTGCCGCGGCAAAGACGTCTGCCACGGTGGCGGCGCCGTCGAGCTTGTGGGCGTTGGCGCCAAAGGTGTTGGCGGTGATCACGTCACAGCCAGCCTCGACGTACTGACGCTGAATATCGGTGATGACCTGGGGCTCCTCAAAGTTGAGCAGTTCGGGCAGGGCGCCGGCCTTCATGCCGGCCGCCTGCAGCATGGTGCCCATGCCGCCGTCGAACAGCAGGTGTCCCGTGCCCTCGATGGCGGCGCGCAGGCGGTCATCCTTAATGCGAAGGTCGTCGATCGTGCGCGTCTTGTATGCATCGCCGCCGCGGTGGGCAGCATCAACGGGTGCCGCCAGCGCGGCACCGTCCAGATCATGAGTGATAAGCGGAGTAAACATCGGGGGCTCCTAATGGCTGGAATAGCAGGTGGTGTGGGCGGCGCGGAAGCGGCAGTGCTCGCGCATGCGGCAGATATTGCAGGTGGGGCGGCTCTGGGCGTCGTGGACCTCGCCGTCAAACAGACCGATCACCGCGGTCACGCTCTTGGTGGGCATGAGCAGGCTGGTGGGGGTGACGGTAAGTCCAATGAGGCGCGTGGCGTTGAGTGCATCCACGATTGAGCGCTGGGCCGAGAGCGGGCAGTCGCCATAGCCGGGACTAAAGCGCCAGTTACCGGCGAGTCCGTGTGCAGCGGCCGCAGCCTTGACTTGCTGGTCCATCTGCTCGACGGCGGCCTCCACGTAGGCGGAGCATGCGGCGTCGAGCACGGCTCCCTCTAGGGGCTGCTGAGCTCCCGTGGTGCGCAGGCGGCGTTCGGCGTCCATGCCGAGGGTGCATGCCATGAGTGCGGCAAAGCGGGCGTCTTTGAGGTGGCGATAGATATCGCGACCGCGCAGTTCAACGTTGGTGCCGACTAAGCGAATGCAGGGCTCGCCCTGTTCATCGACGCCCGTGGCATCGATGGCAAATATGCGGCGCACGCCACGGGGCTCAATGTCCAGCTCCAGACGCTCAACGACAAGCTCAATACGCTGCGCTAGCTCGGGCTCAATCTGCTGGCCGCCGTAGCCCAGATACCGCAGCATCTCGGCACGGTCGACACGAGGATGGTGGGCAGCGTCGATACGGTAAAGCGCCGGCGACGCAAGGTCGGCCGGCACTTCAACAACGGTTGTATCGATGTGCGGTTTTTCCATTACCCCAGACGCTCCATAATGGTCGCGGCGATTGCAGGACGGTTCATAGTGTACAGGTGCAGACCGTCGGCGCCGTGCTCCTTGAGGTCGCAAAGCTGGCGGGCGGCATAATCTACACCGGCTGCCTGCAGGCTCTCGGGGTCGTTCTCGTATTTGGCGAGGATCTTGATGACGGGGGAGGGCAGCGACGCGCCGCACATAAAGACCATGCGGCTGATCTGCGACTTGCCCATAAACGGCATGATGCCCGCGGTAATAGGCACGGTGATGCCGGCCTTGTCGGCAAGCTCGCGGAAGCGATAGAAGCACTCGTTATCAAAGAAGAGCTGCGTCACAAAGAAGCTCGCGCCGGCGTCTTGCTTTTGCTTGAGGTGCTCGACCGAGAGGTTGAGATCCTCGCAGGCAATGTGGCCCTCGGGGTAGGCTGCGGCGCCCACGCAAAAGCCGGCGTCGACGAGCTCGGGGATGAGGTCACGGGCGTAGGCGTAGTCGGAGGCGGGCTTGTCGTCCTCGGTCGCGCCAGCGGGCAGGTCGCCGCGCAGGGCCAGGATGTTTTCAACGCCGGCCGAGCGATACTCGTCAATCTTGGCGGCGATATCGGCATGTGTGCGGCCAACGCAGGTGAGGTGCGCTACCGAGGGCGTATCGAATTCGCTCGTAATCATATGTGCGATGGGGGCGGTGGTGGCACCGTTACCCGAGCCGCCAGCGGAACAAGTGACCGAGACAAAGCTCGGTGAAAGCTTGCACAGGTTGCCTGCCACCTCGCGAGCCGTATCGAGGGTAAGCTCACCCTTGGGCGGGAACATCTCAAACGAAACGGACGTGGTGCCCTGGGATGCTGCCTGCTTAAAAACCTCGTCGACGCGCATATCGTGCTCCTTTAGATGCCTGGGTGCGATGTGTTGTAAGGATTCTACAGCACCGCTGTGCCACGGTGGAGTTTTACTCGCGATTTAGGGATACCAATCAAAGATGCCTTGCTATCGGCATTGCCTATAGCAGAGCGGTCAATGTAGGAAAGGGCTATATTGAATGGTATCTGATGCGAAATACCAGTTAAGAAAGCCCTGTCCCAAATTGACTGCCCTTAAATCATGGGGAGAGGTCTGCAATTTATACAGTTGATTGGCCATTAAGGGCGGCAGTGCCGCTGTGATGCGGTAACCTCATTGATTGGTTTCGCGACAGCAACATAACGGTAATGTCGCGGAAACACGGCGAGTCTAAGCTATGACTCGTTCGTTAGTAATCAACACCGCATCTCACGCGGTGCCGATACGAAGGGAGTTCCGTATGGCCGATCTTACTGACCGCTTCGGGACCATGGTGTTCTCTGAGGAAGTCATGAAGGACTACCTCCCCAAGGACATTTGGAAGCGCCTTGCTGCAACCCTCGAGGACGGTGAGCCGCTCGACCTGGATGTGGCCAACGCCGTTGCCCACGCCATGAAGGTCTGGGCCATCTCCAAGGGCGCCACGCACTACGCGCACTGGTTCCAGCCGCTTTCGGGCATTACTTCCGAGAAGCACGACAGCTTCCTCGAGCCCAACCACGACGGCACCGCCATTACCAAGTTTACGGGCAAGAACCTCATCCAGGGCGAGCCCGATGCCTCCAGCTTCCCCAACGGCGGTCTGCGTGCCACCTTCGAGGCCCGTGGCTACACCGCCTGGGATCCCACCAGCCCTGCTTTTATCAAGGACGACGTCCTGTGCATCCCCACGGCTTTCTGCTCCTACACGGGCGAGGCCCTGGACAAGAAGACCCCGCTGCTGCGCTCCATGACCGCGCTCTCGCGTGAGTCTAAGCGTGTTCTGGCGCTGTTCGGCAAGACCCCCAAGAAGGTCGTTCCTTCCGTTGGCGACGAGCAGGAGTACTTCTTGATCAAGAAGGACGCCTACCGCAAGCGCAAGGACCTGGTCATCACCGGCCGCACGCTCTTTGGCGCCGCTCCCTGCAAGGGCCAGGAGCTCGAGGAGCACTACTTTGGCGCAATCCGCCCCACCGTCTCGTCCTATATGAAGGACCTGGACAACGAGCTGTGGGCGCTCGGCATTCCCGCCAAGACCAAGCATAACGAGGTTGCCCCCTGCCAGCATGAGCTCGCCCCCGTCTATGGCGAGGTCAACGAGGCCATCGATCAGAACCTGGTTATGATGGAGAAGATGAAGCTCATTGCCTCCCGTCACGACTTGGTCTGTTTGCTGCACGAGAAGCCCTTCGAGGGCATCAACGGTTCGGGCAAGCACAACAACTGGTCGCTTGGCACCGAGTCCGAGAACCTGCTCGATCCGGGCGACACCCCGCTCGACAACCTGCAGTTCATCGTCTTCCTCACCGCGGTGATCGAGGCCGTCGATAACTATCAGGAGCTCCTGCGTGCCTCCGTTGCCTCGGCCGGCAACGATCACCGTCTGGGCGCCAACGAGGCTCCTCCGGCGATTATGTCCATCTTCCTGGGCGACCAGCTTACCGAGGTCGTCGAGAAGATCATCGATGGCAAGGCTTCCGTCCATGCCACGCGCGGCGTGCTCGACCTGGGCGCCGATACCCTGCCCAAGCTGATGCAGGACAACACCGACCGCAACCGCACCTCCCCGTTCGCCTTCACCGGCAACAAGTTCGAGTTCCGTGCCTGCGGCTCCGAGCAGAACGTCTCCGACTCCAACCTGGTGCTCGATGCCGCCGTGGCCAAGTCGCTCAAGTCCTTCGCCGACGCACTCGAGGGTACGCCCGAGGATAAGTTCCAGGACGCCGCGCTCGAGTACTGCAAGAAGGTGCTGACCGATCACCAGCGCATCCTGTTCTCCGGCGACGGTTACTCCGACGAGTGGCCCATCGAGGCCGAGAAGCGCGGCCTTGCCAACAACAAGACCACGGCCGACGCTCTTCCCGCCTTTGTTTCCGATAAGGCTATCGCGCTCTTTGAGGAGACGGGCGTCCTGACCAAGGCCGAGGCTCAGTGCCGCTACGACTGCAAGCTCGAGAAGTACAACAAGCTCATGAACATCGAGGCCACCACGATGGTTCGCGAGGCGCGTCGTACCTATCGCCCGGTCATTACCGCCTATGCCACCAAGGTCGCTAAGGGTCTTGAGGCAATCCGTGCTGCTGGTGCCGATGCTGCCATGCAGTGCGAGCAGAACACGCTCAACAAGCTCTGCAACGGCATCACTGCCATTAACGACTCCATCAAGGCGCTCGACACCGTGCATCAGAAGGCCGAGGCCCTCGATGGCCAGGAGCAGGCCAACGTGTATGCACACGAGGTCGTTCCCGCTATGGATACACTGCGCGCCGCCGTGGATGCCATGGAGGAGATCGTGGCCGCCGACTACTGGCCGGTTCCGACCTACGACGACATCCTGTTCTACGTGTAGAGCGTAACCGACATATCGTCATGGTATTGAGCCGGGGTCCGCATCGCGCGGGGCCCGGCTTTTTGTTTGCGAGGGACGCTTTGGAGTCCGTTTTGCAACTGATCCGCCCACGCAATAAGGGGTCGTGGGCAAAAACCGTCAAATATGAGTACTGTCACTAAACTAGTTCCATATCAAAATGGCAGTTTTTGCCGAGTTGGACCATATATGTCCAGGTATATAGCTGAGGTCGGGCCCAATCTGAGCACTAGGTCGTTGATTTGACATCTGATTCACCATCTAAAAGGCCGAATTCGCTGTTACTAAATCGGTAACAGTACTCATATTTGCCATTTTTTGCCCACAGGCCTTGCGATGGTGCCGGGATCCGCACCCTGTCGGGTTCGAATCCCGGCGTTGAGGCAGAAAAATGCCCGCCACCGCGAGGGTAACGGGCTATCGATTTAAATGGTGCCCCCAGCGGGATGTCCGCGTGCGGCTGGCGCCGCCCGCTTTCGCTGCGTCGCTCCGCTCCTTGCGTGCTGCGCTGGAAAACGCTTGCGCGTTTCCTCAGCTCCGCACCCTGTCGGGTTCGAATCCCGGCGTATGGGTAGCAAAAAGCCCGCTACCGAATTGGAAACGGGCTTCTCAGATTCTGTGGTGCCCCCAGCGGGATTCGAACCCGCGATATCCACCTTGAAAGGGTGGCGTCCTTGGCCGCTAGACGATGGGGACAGCGGGAAAGAGTATAGCAGACTTTTTTGCCGACGCGTATATCGTTGGCAAACTGGAAAACCACCACAAAGGTGCCTGTCCCCTTCGTGGTGGTGGGGTGCTAGGGGAGGAGCTTCATGGCGGCGTCGTGGGCGGCGTGCTCGTAGGTGTCGTCGAGGGGTTTGAGCGGCAGCAGAGCGGTGGTCTGTGCATCGCCGCGGCGCTCGAGGGCGTGGGTAATGAGCCAGTCGGCGAGCTCGGGATTCTTGGGCAGCGCTGGGCCATGCAGGTACGTGCCGATGACGCCCTTGTAGACGAGGCCTTCAAAGCCATCGTCGCCGTTGTTGCCGGTGCCCGCGACGACAGACGTTCCGAGCGGTGTGGCATCGGCGTCCAAAAGCGTGCGGCCGCCATGGTTCTCGAATCCCACAAAGGGCTCGGGTGCCAGGTCGGTCTTAACGGCGACGTTGCCGATCAGGCGGTCGGAGCCGCGTACGGTTTCGGCGGCAATGACGCCCAGACCCTCGATGCGGTCCTCGCCCATATAGTACGAACGGCCGAGCAGCTGATAGCCGCCACAGATGGCAAGCAGTGCGCCGCCATCCTCAACATAGGCCGCAACCTTGTCTTTTTGAGCGAGCAACTCGTGCGCCACAGCCAGCTGGTCGCGATCGGAGCCGCCGCCCATCATGACGATATCGGCATCATGCAGATCGAGCGTCTCGCTCATACGGACCTCGTCCACGCGAACGGGGATGCCGCGCCAGGCGCAGCGGCGCTCGAGGGCAATGACGTTGCCGCCGTCGGCATAGAGGTTGAGGGCATCGGGGTACAGATAGACGATGCGCAGCGGGCGCGAAAGCTCGACCGGCGCAATATCGGTGGGGACAGCGCTGCCATCGGCGCGCGTTACGGCGTGGGAGGCTACCGAGTTCGTATCGGTGCCTTTGAGTCCGTCGAGTTCCTTGACCAGCGGCGGAAAGGCCGTGTAGTTGGCGACGGCATAGAAAGTGTCGCCGGCGGCCTCGTCTGCCACGGCACCAATCGCCTGCTCGACATTCGAGATAATCGTGGCATCGATGCCGGCGTACTTGAGGCGCACCTGCATGTCGTGCGCGCGCGTGCCGCCGGCAAAGGCGACAAGTCCCGTTGTGTCGGCGATGCGCTCAAAGTCGACGTCGTAGATCCACGATACATCGTGGCCGTCGGCATCGTTGTCGTTGAGGAAGAAAGCGCAGAGCCTGCCGCCTTCCGTTTTAATGGACTGAATCTGACGATCGAAGCCCACGGGATTTTTGGCCAGGTTTGCCTCGACGGTACGGCCGGCGATCTCCCAGCGGCCCATGCGTCCGCCGGCGGGGACGTAGGCATCGAGCGTGGGCTGCAGGTGCGCCGCGTCCACGCCCAGCTCGTGCGCCGCAAAGAAGGCGGCGGCGACGTTATAGACCATGTACAGGCCGTTGTAGCGCGTGGCGATGTGCGCGGCGGGCGCGTTGGCCTCGGGTCCAAAGGCCAGGTCAAAACCATAGCCGTCGCAGCCGAGCTCAACGCCCGTCACGCGGCGGAGCAGCGCGGGGCGACCCCATCCGCACGAAGGGCAATGATAGGCGCCCAGCTGTCCGTACTGCACATAGTCGTATTCCAGCGGGGCGTTGCACTGCGAGCAAAAACGCGAGTCGCTAATGCGGTCGGACTCGGTGCCCGTGGCGCCGTCGATGCCAAAGGCGATGCTTGCGTTGGGAACGCGCGCGGCGATCGCGGCACACAGCGGGTCGTCTGCGTTGTAAATGAGCGTCGTTGCCGGCGAAAGCTCCAGCGCGTGGGCGATGACATCCTGGGTGTGGTCAATCTCGCCGTAGCGGTCTAGCTGGTCGCGGAACAGGTTGAGCAGCACAAAGTACGTCGGTTTGAGCTTGGGCAGAACGCGTACGGTGTAGAGCTCGTCGCACTCAAAAACGCCCACGCGCTTGCCGCTGCTGGTGTGCTTAAGGCCGCCGCGGGCCTCGAGCAGAGCACCCACCACACCGGGCTCCATATTGTTGCCGGCACGATTGCACACCACGGTAGCACCGCTGGCAGCAACTGCGTCGGCGATGAGGTTGGATGTGGTGGTCTTGCCATTAGTACCGGTGATCACCACACTGCGGTCGACCAGGCTCGCGAGGTCGCTTAGCAGCTCGGGGTCGATCTTCATGGCGATGCGGCCGGGGAGTACGCCGCCCTGGCGCTTAAGGACGGAGCGCAGCCCCCAGCGGGCGATATCGCTCGAGGTACTGGCGAGAGATGAGCGGAAGTTCATGAAGCCGTTCCTAACGTGAATGACATGGTCGTGGCGTTTGCGCCGTTAAAAGCCGTAACGGCGCGCAAATTCCTGGGCAAGCTGCGATACGTCTTCGCAAGCGCTGGCCCAGGGGGCAAAGTCGGGAGTATCCGAGATGATGCCGTCGGCTTCCCAAACTGCCTGATGCGAAAGGTCCCAGGGGTCGTGCGGTTCGGGCCGGCAGGGAAGGTACGGTGTCTGATACATGGGGTTCAGCAAAAAGAACGCGCCGCCCTCGCAACGGTTAGCGAACTCACGCAGCGCGCGCGTCGCCGGGCGCATCTTGTTTGTTTTAAACAGCAGAATCGTGCGGGCGAGCAGGTACCAAGGAGAGTTTTCGAGTGCATCGGCTCCCACCTGTTCCTCGAGCTGGTGGGCTAGGGCAAAAAAGCCGTCCTGGTCTTCCAAGCGGGCGAGGGCAAACAACACGGTGCCGGCGGCCCGGGTGGGATAGCCCTCCGCCTTAAGGACGCGGCGGGCGTAGTTGGCAGCAGCGCGGTAGCGGGCGCTCGCCATGCACAGCTGCGAGATGGCCTCGAGCGTGTGGAGCCACCCGATAAGCGCCGGCTCGCTTACGGTGAGGTCTGCTGCGGTGACACCGTCGGCCAAAACATTATTGGCCCAATAGTGCGGGGCCTCCATATCAAACCCGGGCACGCTCTGTTGCAGGTAGTCGGCCGTGCTCGCCTCGAGCTTCATCAGGTCGCCCAGGCAGGCGTCAACGGGCGTGTCGGCCAGGATGATGGCGAGCAGCTGCGCGTCGACGGCCAGTGCATCGAGGCGGACGATCTTGAGCAGCTCATCGCGCATGTCGTCGAATAGGCGATTGCGCGTCTGCTCAAACTCCTCGTCGCTGCCCATGTCCTCGATGCGATGGAGCTCGTCGAGCAGGTGGCGATGAACACCGGCATAGGACAGCAGCGCCTGGGCATGCTCGGACTGCGCGTACTTTTGGGGATTCGCACTCATGTCGTTATGGACAAGCTCGCGTGCTGCATCGGTGAGCTCGGGGTGCGACGCCAGATAGGTGCGCTCCAAGTAGGCGGGGATGTAGACGCTCGGATCCATTAGAGGTCTCCTCCCTTAAACGGCAAGCCCTGCTCGGCTGCGCGCAGGATGCGCTCGTCGATCTGGGAGCGCACGATATCGTTGGTGGCGACCCAGGCGGCAAAGCTGGCGTTGTCGGGGGCACCCAGGCCCTCCTGCAGTACCGGCGTCGCCTCGGACAGCGCAAGGACAAGCTCGTCGGTGGAGCCCACACCCACGTTGACGCGGGCATAGACGCCATCGGGAAACTCGGTTTGGAAGTAGAGCGCCTCGGCTGCGTGCGGGCACGAGCGCGCAAGGATGCGCAGGTAGTGTTCGGCGCCCTCGTAATCCAGCTCGCGCCAGGCAGCGCTCATCAGCGCGATGAGCGTCCACGGGTCCAAGTCGCGTTCTGCATCCTTGGGACGACGGCGCAGCGGCGTGTTGGCGAGATAGGGGACGGAGTGGGCAGAGCGAAAGCGCTTGAGCTCCTCAGCGGGGTATTCGAGCTTTGCCATGGCGAGCATTGCGGTGTGGCGGACGCCGGCAGGATCGTTGGGGGCAAAGTCGAGGCTGCGGTTTGCGGCTTCGAGCGACATGCGGTAGCGGCCGCTAATGAGCGCGCGCGATGCCAAGGCGGCAAGCCAGCGCAGGTAGGGACGGCGGGTCAGGTCGCCTGCGGCCTCGCGCTCGTAGGGGTCCTGCGCCGAGGCAATCTTGAGCGCCAGATCGTGCTCCACCTCGTCGCACTTGGACACCAGATATTGCACGTATTCCTCGTTAGATTCGGCGGTGAGCGCGCACAGCATGCGCTGGGCATCCCAGTTGGCCGGATCGAGCGCGGCTGCCTCGCGGAGCATGTTCTCGGCTGCGGCTTCTTCTTGCTCTGCCTGGGCGTCGTCGGGGATAAAGGGAATGCGGTAGTCGACAGCCTCGACCACCTTGGCAATGAGATGCCCGGCGCGGTCGCGGTCGTGCACGATGAGCGGCGCGGGGTTGCGGGTGAATTGTTCCATCAGACGCTCTACGGCGGGGCCGTCGGTGAGTGGAATATTGTCGCGGCGCAAGGCCTCAAGAACGAGGCGATGGCAATCCTCTTGAATGGGATCGAATGCCATGGGGCCTCCTTTGCTGCGGTTAGGGTTCAAATATCTCTATATAAGGTTCTAGTTTACCCGCATGTGGCACACCGGGGGTGCCGCACTTGGACATGCACCTTTGCACCACGAAGACGGATGTCGCACAAATGTCGGCACCTTGGACGACCGAGTGGTATCACGGTGCCGCAAACGGTCGATTTTTGGCGGCGAACGGGGCGCATTTTGGAGGGGCACAGTCCTGCCCGGGATATGTGGTCAACCTTGATAAAACGTTTGCCCAGCTTGGGAGTATGAATGCCCCACAAGGGTCTTCAGGGATAGAAAAAACGTTTCATCATTGTCGGCTTTAGGTGAATAACTGACCAACCAGAACGGTAAAATAGTGTTTGTCTGAGCGTTGAGACGTTTAGACATCGCGCATTGTCATCGCCGGCAACGCGCAAAACGGTCCTAACGGAGCCAATCGGGTGCTCCGTTATATACACAAGTCTAAGAGGGGCTTGTTTAGGAGGCACAGTATGGGACGTTTTACCAATCCTCGCGATCTGTACTTTGGTGAGGGCGCTCGCCACGAGGTGAAGAACCTCAAGGGCAAGAAGGCCATCATCGTTTCTGGTGGCAGCTCTATGCGCCGCGGCGGGTTCTTGCAGGACGTTGAGGCCGACCTTAAGGAAGGCGGTTTCGAGGTCAAGCTGTTCGAGGGCGTCGAGTCCGATCCGTCCATCGAGACGGTCATGAAGGGCGCCGAGGCCATGCGCGAGTTCGAGCCCGACTGGATTATCGCCATCGGCGGCGGCTCGCCCATCGATGCCGCTAAGGCCATGTGGGTCTTCTACGAGTATCCCGAGGAGTCCTTCGATAACATCATCCAGCCGTTCAGCTTCCCCGAGCTGCGTCAGAAGGCTCATTTCTGCGCCATCTCCTCTACCTCCGGCACCGCTACCGAGGTCACCGCGTTCTCCGTCATTACCGACTACGCCAAGGGCATCAAGTACCCGCTGGCCGACTTCAACATCACCCCTGATGTCGCCATCGTCGACCCCGAGCTCACCTACACCATGCCCGCCAAGCTGTGCGCTCACACCGGCATGGACGCTCTGACCCACTGCATGGAGGCTTACGTTTCCACCTTCGCCTCTATGTTCACCGACGCCAACGCTCTGCACGGCATCCGCGAGATCGTCGAGTGGCTGCCCAAGTCCTATGCTGGCGACCATGAGGCCCGTCAGCACATGCACGAGGCTCAGTGCATCGCCGGTATCGCCTTCTCCTCGGGCCTGCTCGGCATTGTTCACTCCATGGCTCACAAGACCGGTGCTGCCTTCGAGAACGGCCACATCATCCACGGTGCTGCTAACGCCATGTACCTGGGCAAGGTCATCCAGTGGAACTCCAAGGACCCGCGTGCTGCCGAGCGTTACGCTTACGTGGCCAAGGAGATCCTGCACCTTCCCGGCGAGACCAACGAGGAGCTCATCGCTGCGCTCGTCCAGAAGATTCGCGACCTCAACGACCAGCTCAACATTCCGCAGTCCATCAAGGATTACGCGAATGGTGGCGTGAAGGTCGACGCCGAGAATCCGCAGATGGTTTCCGAGGAGGAGTTCCTCGCCAAGCTGCCCGAGATCGCCGCGAACGCCGAGCAGGACGCCTGCACGCCCGAGAACCCGCGTGAGACCAAGGCTGCCGACTTCGAGAAGATCCTCAAGGCTTGCTACTACGACACCGACATCGATTTCTAATCGACTCTTGTTATCGTAATGAGGGGCTCCGCACGTATCCGTACGGAGCCCCTTTCTTTTTAATTATTAGAGAATGGGATAAAAATGGCTGCAATTTTCAATAGCCCCAGCAAGTACATCCAGGGTCCGGACGAGCTCGCCAAGCTCGGCCCCTATGTCGAGCCGCTCGGCGCCAAGGCTCTCGTTATCGTGACGCCTTCGGGCAAGAAGCGCGTCGGTGCCAAGATCGAAGGCGGCTTTGCCGAGGCTAAGGCCGAGCTGCTGTTTGAGGACTTTAACGGCGAGTGCTCCAAGGGCGAGGTTGATCGTCTGGTTGCGCTCGCTCGCGACAACGGTTGCGACATCATCGTCGGCGTCGGTGGCGGCAAGATCCTCGACACCGCGAAGGCCGTCGCCTATTACCTGGAGTCCCCGGTTATCATTTGTCCCACCATTGCTTCGACCGATGCCCCGTGCTCGGCACTTTCGGTGCTCTACACCGACGACGGCCAGTTCGACAAGTACCTCTTCCTTAAGGCAAATCCCAATATCGTCCTTATGGATACGACGGTTATCGCGGCGAGCCCGGTGCGCCTGACGGTTTCCGGTATGGGCGATGCGCTCGCAACCTATTTCGAGGCCCAGGCGACGCATGATGCCGACGGCGGCACCTGCGCCGGCGGCAAGGGCGGTATGGCTGGCCTGGCGCTCGCCAAGCTCTGCTATGAGACGCTCATGGCCGATGGCGTCAAGGCCAAGGTTGCGCTGGAGAAGGGTGCGCTCACGCCTGCCGTGGAGCATATCATCGAGGCCAATACGCTGCTTTCCGGCATTGGCTTTGAGAGCTCAGGCCTTGCTGCTGCTCATGCCATCCATAACGGTTTGACGATGCTGCCCGAGTGCCATGGCATGTATCACGGCGAGAAGGTCGCCTTCGGCACCATCGTCCAGCTGGTACTCGAGGATGCTCCGACCGAGAAGCTCGAGGAAGTCTTGGGCTTCTGCATTGAGCTGGGCCTGCCGGTCACGATGAAGGAACTTGGCGTTGCCGAGCTTACGCGCGAGCAGGCCATGATTGTTGCCGAGGCCGCCTGCGCGCCCGATGACACTATGCGCAACATGCCGTTTGAGGTGACGCCCGAGATGGTCGCCAACGCCATCCTGGGTGCCGACGCACTGGGTCATTATTACCTCATGGATGAGTAAATCAAGCTAAGGAAGGGGCAAAGCCGGCAGATGGCTTTGCCCCTTTTTGCTATGGTGCAAAGGGGTCAGGTTACTTTGCACCAATCGTTGTTTGATGAAGGGCGGATTCTCGTATGGCGCTTCCCATGGTTTATGGCGGTCCCGGCCGGTATGTTCAGGGGCCGGGCGAACTTTCGCGTCAGGGCAGGTATTTGTCATGGTTGGGCTGCGCTGCCTATGTCTTGTTTGACCAGGGCACCGAGGATCGGCTGTGCAGGCAGATCGTCGATGGATTTCTGGACGAAGATCTAAGCGAGCCGTTCTTTAAGATTTACAACGGTCCGTGTACGGAAGATGCCGTTGTCGAAATGGCCAAGGAAGCCCGGGCCGAGTATTGTGACATGGTGGTGGGTATTGGCGGCGGCAAAATGCTCGATATCGCCAAGGCAGTAGCGTTTTATGCCGAGCTGCCGTTGTGCGTATGCCCCACGGCGGCTTCGATGGACGGTCCGTGCAGTGCGATTTCGGTGCTGTATCACGAGGATGGGTCGTTCGACCGTTATCTGATGCTCGAGAAGAATCCAGACCTAGTCGTGGTCGATACCAACGTGGTCGCGGCGGCCCCGCTGCGTATGACGGTTGCTGGTATGGGCGACGCGCTGGCAACGTATTTCGAGGCGCGTTCGTGCGCCGCGGCGCGGGGCGCCAACGAGCACGGTGGCGCGCCGGGACACTTGGCTCTGGTTGCGGCCCGCGCCTGCTATGACACACTCATGGAGTGCGGCGTCGCTGCCAAGCGCGATCTCAAAAAGGGGCGTACATCGCCGGCGGTTGAGCGCCTGATCGAGTGCAATATTCTGCTCTCGGGCGTCGGTTTTGAGAGCGGTGGCTTGGCGTTGGCGCATGCCATCGCCAACGGTCTGACGATTCTGCCCGAGTGCAAGGCCATGCATGGCGAGACCGTGGCATTTGGTCTGGTGGTGCAGCTGCGCCTGGAGCGTGCGCCCGAGCTTGACCGGGTGCTCGAGTTTTGCCAGCGCGTTGGTCTGCCGACGACGCTCGAGGAGCTGGGCCTTGGCGAGATTTCCGATGCCGACCTGCAGGGTGTTGCAAATGCGGTCTTTAGAAACGAGCGTAACATGGCCAACGAGCAGGTCAAGGTGACCGAACAGAAGCTCGTGCAGCTCATGTGCGAGGTATAGCTTGGCGCTTGATCGACCTTGTGCAATCGAGGCGGCGATAGGCCATAGGCTATTTGCCGCAAAGATGCTCCGCGTGTAATTTACCCGAGGCGTGGGCCGATAGCGTATCATTATCTCTTGCTTGTTTGCACTGCTCAGGGAGGGGCCGCGCATGGCGCAGGAACACGATCTGTTTGATGACATTATCGAGATCAGCAAGGGTTTCGACTTTCTTAAAAACCCGCTTGGCGGTGTGACCGATGCACTCGATCCGTCGGCGCCGCAGTGGAATCCTGCCGACTACAAGGAGCGTCCGCGCGGCAACACCATTCCGTGCCTGACCTGTAAAAACGAGAAGAGCGGCTGCACCGCGTGCATGGACGTGTGCCCGGTCAACGCTATCGAGGTCGAGGAAGACGCCATCGAGATCCTCGACTCCTGTCGCAAGTGCGGCCTGTGCGCCGCTGCCTGTCCGACCGAGGCAATCATCTCGCCGCGCCTGGCGCCCAAAAACCTGTATGACGACATTGTCTCGGCGGCTACGAGCCACGAGACCGCTTACGTCACCTGCACGCGCGCCCTCAAGCGCATGCCGCGCGAAAACGAAGTTGTCGTTGCCTGCGTGGGCGATATTACGGCCGAGACTTGGTTCTCGGTACTGGCCGACTATCCCAACGTGAGTGTGTACCTGCCGTTGGGCGTGTGCGATAAATGCCGCAACACCGGCGGTGAGGACATTCTGGGCGAGGCGATTGCGAAGGCCGAAGAGTGGTCTGGCACGGGTATGGGTCTGGAGGTCGACCCCAAGAGCCTCAAGTGCCATAAGCTTCGCGAGTACGAGCGCAAGGAGTACATGGAAAAGATCGCCCGCACGACGGGCCTGACAGTGACCAAGCTCAACCCGGCGACGGCGGCGCTGGCTTCGGTGACGCAAAAGCTCAAGGCCCATCGCCATCAGATTACCCAGCTGGAGCGCACGCTCAACACCATGTGCGGCACCACGACGACCAAGCGTCGCCGTTCGCTCACGCACGGGCGGCAGCTGGTGCTCTCGACGCTGCAGAACCATCCCGAGCTTGCCCAGAACATGCAGGTGAGCACGCCGGAGTGCGATTTTGACAAGTGCACGTCGTGCGGCGAGTGCGTCAACGTGTGCCCCACGTTTGCCTGCGATTTGGTGGGAAGCGGTCGCTTTGCGTTGGAGTCCACGTATTGTTTAGGCTGCGGGGCCTGTGCCAAGGTTTGTCCCGAACATGCGCTCAAGCTGGTCGAACACGATGCGTCCAATTTGGTCGTCGTCGACCCCGAAGCTGAGGAAAAGGCCGCCCAGAAGGCGAAGGCTCACGAAGAAGCCCAGAAGGTCAAGGCCGAAGCAAAGGCCAAGCTCGACAAGATGCTCGATCAGGTGGAGAAGCTCGCGGACTAGCTAAAAGAGCGTAAATGATGGCCGGTGGGGCAGGTGCTGCCCCACCGGCCAAAAAAGTTGCGGTGGAATAGTTCCTGTTTTGCCCTTAAGCTGGCAATTCTAGGAACTATCCCACCGCAACTAATAGATGGTTAGTTCATGCTGCTTTGGTGGCCGGTTCGACCGGTGCCGTTGCGCGTCACGGTTTCATGGAGTAAAAAGAAGCTGGGAACCTGCTTTGTCTCGGTGTATTCCATAAGGATGCCGTCGGCGTTGTAGGTCTGTCCGCGTACAACGGCGAGTGCGTTAAAGTCGTCGAGATCGAGTACGCGTGTATCCTCGGGCGTGGGATGCTCAATCGTTACGTCGCGTTTGCCCGTGGCAATCTTAATGCCAAGGTCTTCTTCGAGGTAACGATAGATCGAGTCGTTGACAATCTCGGGTGTCAGCCCCGGTACCTGCGAGCTTAGGTAATAGGAGTCGTCGGAGCACACGGCATGTCCGTCTGCATAACGGATGCGTTTGGCGCGCGTAAGCTCGCAGCCTTCGGGAAACCCGGTAATCCTGGAGAGTGCCTTGCTACAGACGAGGAGCTCAAAGACGGTGGTGACAGTCTTGAGCTCAAAGCCCCGGCTGGTCGCGATTTCCTTAAAGGTCTCGAGTCCGCCGCCGCCACGACTCGTCTCGTCACTGATGTTGCGAATGACGCGCATGCCTTTGCCTTGCTGGGGGAGCACGTAACCATCTGCCGCAAGCATCGAGATGGCGCGACGGACCGTCATGCGCGAACAGTCAAACAGCTGCGTGAGCTCAGTCTCCGAAGGCAGATAACTCTGATAGGCGTATGTGCCGTCGTCAATCGACTGCTTCACGTTGTCATAAATAGTTTGGAAGATGGCTCGCGCCATGACGGTCTCCTAGAGCTGGGTGCGTGAACGGCGGATGAGGGCCGTCCGCGCAGGTGTCAATCGATTTACTTGCTGGGATCGATTATATATTTGCCCATGGCACGCAGGGCCGGGTCTGACAAGATGGCGCCGAGTTCGTCGAGGGAAGCCACCTTGGCGACCATCGAGGATACGTCGAGCCTGCCAGAGTCGATGAGCTCGAGCGCGCGACGCTGCGTATAAGGGTTGATGAAAGACGAGGTGAGCACAAGCTCCTTCTGGAAGACCTCGAAGGGCTTGACGGTGATTGTCTCATCGGGCTTGGTGAGGCCGAACATCATGACCGTAGCCTTGTGGCCGGCGATCTGGATGGCCTGCTCGATGGTGACGGGCTTGCCAACACACTCGATAACGACATCGACGTTGCCGACGCCCTCCTGCTTCAGGCGGGCCGGGACGTCCTCGTGGATGGAATCAATTGCCAGATCGGCGCCGAGTTTGAGCGCAACCTCGCGCTTGCCCTCGACGGGCTCGAGCAAGACGACCTTGGTGGCGCCGGCGTTTTTGGCAAGCTGCATCATGAGCAGACCGATCATGCCACCGCCGATGACGACAACCGTGCTGCCGGGCTTGATGTTGCACATATCGATGCCGTGCAGGCAGCAGGCGACGGGCTCGGTCATAGCACCCTGCTCAAAGCTGGTGTGATCGCCCAACTTGTAGACTTGCTGCATATCGACGGAGCAGTACTCGGCAAAGCCGCCGTTAACGGTGGTGCCGTAACCGGTCATATGCTCGCAGTAGTGGTTGATTCCGTCGCGGCAGGGTTCGCAGCAGCCGCAGGGATGGTTTGGGTCGATGCACACGCGATCGCCCGGTTTAAAGCCAGCGACGTCGCTGCCCACGGCCTCGACAACGCCCGCAAACTCATGACCAAGGATCGTGGGCGGGGTAACGTCGGCTGCACCCTTGTCGCCTTCATAGATATGAACGTCGGTACCGCAGACGCCGCAAGCCTTGACGTTGATCAGAACGTCGCGCTTGCCCACGGCCGGCTTTGTCGAATCCTCGACCCTGAGATCGTGCTTTCCATAGAAGACCGCGCTTTTCATGGTGACTCCTTAACGTGGCGGTGAATGTTGTAATGAAGTATAGGCATGTATATAGATATAGACAAGCACATCTAGACAAGTAGAAAAGAATTTTAAAATGCAGCCATCAGCTATGTCAGATTTAGCAGGCGAAATACTGGACATATACCGTTTACGGCCAATAATCAACCGTTGACCGACCGTAGTCTTTATGCTAACTTGTCTAGATAAGTGATGTGATAAAACGTAAGTGCAAGAAGTCAGGGACACGGGCCCACCCGTCCTATTGCACGAGGTACACGCAAACGGCGCGTCTGCGGTCTCGAGTGAAGCCAAAACCGCAGCGCTCCGAATGAAGAGAGGGGGATTCCCCGTCATGATGCAAAAGATACAACGTTTCGGCGGTGCAATGTACACGCCTGCAATTCTTTTCGCATTTTCCGGAATCGTCGTCGGCCTGGGTACGTTGTTTACCACCGAGGCGATCTTTGGCGAGATGGCCACAGCGGGTCATCTTTGGTTTGATTGCTGGAATGTGCTGCTCCAGGGTGGTTGGACGCTCTTTAACCAGATGCCGTTGCTGTTTTGCGTAGCGTTGCCAATCTCGCTCGCGAACAAGCAGAACGCTCGCTGCTGCATGGAGGCTTTGGCCATCTACCTTACCTTCAACTACTTTGTAAGCACAATCTTGGGGCAGTGGGGCCCTGTCTTTGGAGTCGACTACTCTGTCGAGGCGGGCAGCGGTACTGGTCTTGCCACTATCGCAAGCATCAAAACGCTTGATATGGGCATCATGGGCGCGCTTATCATTTCTGGTATCGCCACGATGCTTCACAACAAGTACTTCGACACCGAACTTCCTGAGTGGCTGGGCGTGTTCTCGGGCTCCGTGTTCATTTATATGATCGGTTTCTTCGTTATGGTTCCGGTCGCTATTATCGCCTGCCTGGTGTGGCCGCATGTTCAGGCTGCTATCTCCGCCTTCCAGGGATTCATCCTTTCCGCCGGTACGTTCGGCGTGGGCGTCTTTGCTTTCTTCGAGCGCGTGCTGATTCCTACAGGCCTGCACCACTTTATCTATACGCCGTTCTATTACGACAACGCGGCGGTCAACGGCGGCATCTTTGCTGCTTGGGCCAACATCCTGCCCCAACTGGCTGCCGATCCGAGCATTGCTCTTAAGGATGCCGCACCCTGGGCTGCCTATACCTGCCCTGGTTGGACTAAGGTCTTCGGCTCGCTTGGCGTCGCCATTGCGTTTTATATGACCGCCAAACCCGAGCGCAAGCAGCGCGTCAAGGCTCTGCTCATTCCCGTCACCCTTACCGCTATGCTTTGCGGTATCACCGAGCCGCTTGACTTCACCTTCCTGTTCATCGCGCCCGGCCTGTTCGTCGTCCACTGCGTGCTCGGAGCGCTCGGTTGCATGGCTCAAAACCTCCTTGGCGTCGTGGGCATCTTCGACGGCGGCATCATCTCGATGCTCTCGTGGGACTGGCTGCCCCTTTGGGCCGCACACGGTCTGCAGTACGCCATCTCCATCCTTGTCGGTCTGTGCTTTACCGCTCTTTGGGTCGTGGTCTTCCGTTTCCTGATCGTCAAGTTCGACTTTAAGACCCCCGGTCGCGAGGATGACGATGTTGAGGTCGAGCTCAAGTCCAAGGCTGACTACAAGCAAAAGCAGGGCGGTGCTGCTGCTGGCAAATCGGTCGCCCAGAGTAAAGATGATGAGCGCTTGGTGCTTGCCGAGAACATCCTCGATCTGCTCGGTGGCACGGATAACATCATCGATGTAACTAACTGCGCTACCCGTCTGCGCGTTAACGTCAAGGACAAGAGCGTCGTTGCACCCGAGGCTTCCTTCAAGGCGATCGGTACGCATGGCTTGGTGGTCCAAGGTCAGTCGATCCAGGTCATCATCGGCCTTACCGTCCCGCAGGTTCGCGAGAAGTTCGAGAGTCTTCTGAAGTTCGAGAGTCTTCTGTAAACCATCGTCCATCGAAACAATCGGCCTTGCGAGCCGGTATGCACCGCAAGGCCGATTCTGGAGATAAAAAACTCCACTTCTAGGTAACAATTCCAAACCGTGCAGGCCGCGTACGGGGATGGATTGAGCAAGCGGCCAGAATGAGGAGGACATCATGTCCAAGAAAAACTATGCCGTGACCATTGCCGGCGGTGGCTCTACCTTCACCCCGGGTATCGCTCTAATGCTGCTTGAGGAGCGCGACCGCTTCCCGGTCAACAAGGTGACCTTCTACGACAACAACGCCGAGCGCCAGGAGATCGTTGCCAAGGCGTGCGAGATCTACTTCCACGAGAACGCTCCCGAGGTTGAGTTCAACTACACCACCGACCCCGAAACCGCTTTTACCGGTACTGACTTCGTCCTTGCTCACATCCGCGTGGGTCTCTACGCTATGCGCGAGCTCGACGAGAAGATCCCCCTCAAGTACGGCTGCGTTGGTCAGGAGACCTGCGGCGCTGGCGGCATCGCCTACGGTATGCGCTCCATCGGCGGTGTCATCGAGATCCTGGACTACATGGAGAAGTACAGCCCCAACGCCTGGATGCTCAACTACTCCAACCCCGCGGCCATCGTCGCCGAGGCCTGCCGCGTGCTGCGCCCCAACAGCCGCATCATTAACATCTGCGACATGCCGATCGACCTCATGGATAAGATGAGCCGTATGTGCGGCATCAAGGATCGTCGCGAGCTGCAGTACAGCTACTACGGCCTCAACCACTTTGGTTGGTGGAGCAAGATCTACGACAAGGAGGGTAACGACCTCATGCCGCAGATCAAGGAGCACATGGCAAAGAACGGCTACTTGGACGGCATTGAGCACGAGGCCGGTAAGGAGCAGCACGTCGAGGAGAGCTGGATTCACACCTTCGGCAAGGCCAAGGATGTCTATGCTGTCGATCCCGAGACGATTCCCAACACCTACCTCAAGTACTACCTGTATCCGGACTATGTTGTCGAGACGTCCGACCCCAACTACACTCGCGCCAATGAGGTTATGGACGGCCGCGAGAAGAAGGTCTTTGGCGCTTGCCGCGACATCATCGCCAAGGGTACTGCCAAGGACGGCGGCTTTGAGCCCGACGTACACGCCAACTACATCGTCGACCTTGCCTGCGCACTGGCCGAGAATACGCTCGAGCGCTTCCTGCTGATCGTCCCCAACGATGGCGCTGTGCCCAACTTCGACCCGACGGCCATGGTCGAGGTGCCTTGCATCGTCGGTTCCAACGGCTTTGAGAAGATCTGCCAGGGCCCGATTCCGCAGTTCCAGAAGGGCCTGATGGAGCAGCAGGTTTCCGTCGAGAAGCTCGTTGTCCAGGCTTGGGTCGAGGGCAGCTACCAGAAGCTCTGGCAGGCACTCACGCTCTCCAAGACCATTCCTTCGGCGAGCGTTGCTAAGCAGATCCTGGACGAGCTCATCGAGGCCAACAAGGATTTCTGGCCCGAGCTTAAGTAAGGACTACTGTCTCGAACTCTCACGCATCTCTGCTTCATTTGCGCCGCCGCGGTGTCCGGATTCGCCCGGATGCTGCGGCGGCGCTATACTTATACGGTTTGAAGTACCTGTACCAAAAGGAGCTGTCGTGTCCCTTTCCATCGGTATCGTGGGCCTGCCCAACGTGGGCAAGTCGACGCTGTTCACCGCGCTTACCAAAAAGACCGGCCTTGCCGCCAACTACCCGTTCGCCACGATCGACCCCAACGTGGGTATCGTCGATGTCCCCGATAGCCGCTTGCAAAAGCTCGCTGACATCGTTAACCCGGGTCGCATTGTGCCGGCGACGGTCGAGTTCGTCGACATCGCAGGTCTGGTGAAGGGCGCTAACGAGGGCGAGGGCCTGGGCAACCAGTTCTTGGCCAACATTCGCGAGACCGATGCCATCTGCGAGGTCGTGCGCTACTTTAAGGACCCCAACGTCATGCGTGAGGTGGGCCGCACGGGCGAGTTCGTTGATCCTGCCGGCGATGCCGACACCATCATGACCGAGCTCATCCTGGCCGATATGGGCACGCTCGAGAAGCAGCTGCCTAAGCTCGAGAAGGAGGCCAAGCGCGACAAGGAGCTCATGCCCAAGTTTGAGGTCGCCAAGCGCCTGCTTGCCTGGCTCAACGAAGGCAAGCGCGCCGCGTCTATGGAGATGACCGACGAGGAGCGTGCCGCTGCCAAGGGCCTGTTCCTGCTCACCATGAAGCCCATCCTGTATGTGGCCAACGTGGACGAGGATATGCTCAACGACGACCTGGCGCCCATCGATGGCGTCAAGCCGCTGCCCATCTGCGCCAAGATTGAGGCCGAGCTTTCCGAGCTCGATCCCGAGGACGCCGCCGACTACCTGGAGAGCCTGGGCCTGGAGCAGCCCGGTCTGGACGTGCTCGCGCAGGCAGCCTACAAGCTGCTCGGCCTGCAGTCGTTCTTTACGGCTGGCGAGATGGAGGTCAAGGCCTGGACGGTTCGCCAGGGCGCGACTGCCCCGCAGGCTGCCGGCGTCATCCACACCGACTTTGAGCGCGGCTTTATTAAGGCCGAGGTCATTGGCTATGACGACTACATCGAGCTCGGCGGCGAGCAGGGCGCCAAGGCCGCCGGCAAGCTGCGTATTGAGGGCAAGGACTATGTCATGGCCGATGGCGACGTCGTGCACTTCCGCTTTAACGTGTAAGGACGACGCATATGTTTAAATATGGCAAAAAAGCTGGCTACATGGGTATTGCGCTGCTCGTACTTGCGGTGATTCCGCTGGTGGTTGCAGCGTGTGTTATCCCCAACATTGGTCCCGAGGTGGCAACAAAGTTTAATGCCGCCGGCGAAGTGACGCGCTGGGGCAAGAGCTACGAGTTGCTGGCGCTGCCGGTGCTCAACCTGCTGCTGAGCGTGGCGACGTACTTTACGGCGGGACGCCAGGCTAAAAACAATGATGACTCCGCCGCCATGGCGCGCATCGTGTGCGAGCGCTACCTGCGCAACGGCTGCATCACGGGCGTGTTCCTCAACGTGATCAACGTTTACTTTATGTACTCGGCGATTACCGGAACAGGCTTTGGTTTTGGTTTCTAGCTTGTCCTTTTAGTCAACGAGCCTGCACGCATATTCAATGGCTGCTGCGAGGCCGCCGCTCGATCGTGGTTTAAAGACCATGTCGGCGGCGGCCTCGTTTTCGTATCCGGCGCCGCGAAGGGTGAGCGCGGTACCGGCTTCCAGGAGAAGGGGCAGACCGCGTTGGCTGGTTGCGATTACGGCAGCCTGATTGAGCGAGCAGCTGTGCGCTTGGCATTGGATGGCAAGTTCGCCTTGCGCCGGGCAAGGGACCAGAACGGCGGCTACGCGACTTGATAGCAATGCAAATGCTGTGCGCTCATCGGGCGAAAGACATTCTGCTTCAACGACGACGAGCTTGGGCGGTGCGCTGTTTGTGCGAAGCGTGGCTCGGTACGTGCGGACCGAAGAACCCGACATAGAAAACTCCTGTGTATTCGGCAAAACGTAAACTATAGTTTACGTTTATGTTCGGCTCCATTTCAAACTCGTCTGCATGGACGAACGTGCTAAACAGATTCTTGGCAGGCGGGTCGAAGAGACACGCAGGGACCTTGGTATCTCCAAGGTTGATTTTTGTGTGGCGACAGGAATCAGCCGACCCTACCTCGACCGAATCGAAGATGGGACGGCAAATTTCACGCTCAAGGTTCTATTTAAGATCGCGCCCGCCCTTGGCATGACGGTGTCAGAGCTTCTCGAGGGTATCGAATAGGGCGTTCCCCCGCTGTATTTGACGCTCTTTGGGCGGGTCCCCCTGGTTGCGATGTGCAAAATCGCGAGTATTCAGCACCTGTTCAGCCGTAGATGGTAGCCCGAGCGGCTGGCGTTGCCTTTTTAACAGTAGTTAATCCACGCGCTAAATAAAAATGAGGAATAAATATTTACTAGACGGCCCGTTCGTCCTAAAAGTTTGTCTAACAATCAGCCGATTCTGCGCCTCCGGCGGAGAAATTGCAGAATACTCCGATTTTTGCACGGCCCGAGGGGGACCACCTGTCGTTTGAGGCTGCGATAAGTGGAACTGCCTTGGGGATTACACCATCGGGATGCGGTCGTGGTTGACCTGGCTGTAGAACAAGCGCTGGATTTCGGCGGCATCGCGTGACTGGCCGAGTGCCCACATGGTTTTGGCCACGAGCGTCTCGGTTGTCATATCGTCGCCGCGCAGAATGCCCGGATGATCGGCGTAAGCACGGCCGACCTCATAAACGCCCAGATCGAGGCCCTCTTCGGGGACCTGCGTAGTCATAACGACGGTGCGGCCCGAATCGACCCAGCGGAAAATTGCCTCTTGGAACGACTCGCCCGACTCACCAAACTCGGGGATACCGCCAATGCCAAAGGTCTCCAGAATCACGGCGTCGTAGCTATTGGCCAGGGCATCCAGGATACCCGGGTTCACGCCGGGCGTAAGCTTGAGTACAAATACGCGCGGGTCGATGCTGTCGTAGAAACGAACCGGGTTCTCGTTCTGGTGAGTGCCATGGAGTCCGTTGCGAACGATGCGGTCGTTGCGGATATAGGCAATGGGCGGATAGTTGACGCTAATGAACGCGTTAAAGCTCATGGTACGCTGCTTGCGGGCGCGCGTGCCGGCAATGGCGACGCCGCCAAACACAATCGAGACATCGTGCGAGTGCTCGTCGAGCGCATAGAGCAGGCTCTGGTACAGGTTGAGCTTGGCGTCGGTAAAGGGATTGCCCATGGGCTTTTGCGAGCCGGTGAGCACGATGGGCTTGGGGCTGTCCTGAATCAGGTAGGAAAGCGCTGCCGCGGTGTAGCTCATGGTGTCGGTGCCGTGCAGAATCACGAAGCCGTCGTGGTCGGCATAACCCTCGACGATGACGTCGCGGATACGCATCCAGTCACTGGGGCGCATATTGGTGCTGTCGATGTTCATGGGCTGCACGACGTCGAGCTCGCAGAGGCCCGAGATTTCGGGGACGCTCTGGGCGAGCTCCTCACCGGTCAGGGCGGGGGAGAGGCCGTTGCCGTCCTCGGTCGATGCGATGGTGCCGCCCGTGGCGATGAGAAGGATGCGCTTCATGCTGGTATTCCTATCGTATTTGCCGCCGCAAGGGCGGAGTCGTTCGGCAGTATTGTGGCACAGGGCGTCCAATGTTCAAACGTATTACATCATCTGTAGCGTTTGGTAACACTTCAATCGCCGTCAAATAGGGCTCCGGTCGTGCGTTTGCCGTGCGCTGATGGCTGCGAGGGACGAGAAACCCCATATAACGTGTACACTATGAAAGTTATTTTCGTTCATTCACGCGGGTGGGCACCGGCTCCCCGCCAACAAGAGGGGGAAACCATGGATCAAAAGGCTTCCGCAAAGGTCCTCGTACTCGACTTTGGTGCGCAGTACGGTCAGCTCATTGCCCGTCGCGTCCGCGACCTCAACGTGTATTCCGAGATCGTTCCCTGCGACATCTCGGCCGATGAGATTCGCGAGATGAACGCCTCTGCGCTCATCCTTTCTGGCGGCCCGGCCTCCGTGTATGCTGAGGACGCTCCATCCATCGATCCTGCCATCTTTGACCTGGGCCTTCCCGTCCTGGGCTTTTGCTACGGCCATCAGATCACGGCCGTGACGCTCGGCGGCAAGGTCGGCCACTCCGAGGTGGGCGAGTACGGCCGCGCCACCATCACGCGCACGGCCGGCGCCAAGCTCTTTAACTCCACGCCCATGGAGCAGACCGTGTGGATGAGCCACCGCGACGTCGTGTCCGAGGTGCCCGAGGGCTTTACCGTTACCGCCAGCACCGACGTGTGCCCGGTTGCCGCCATGGAGTGCGTCGAGCGCAAGATTTTCACCACGCAGTTCCACCCCGAGGTCAAGCACTCCGAGTACGGTCAGCAGCTGCTGAGCAACTTCCTGTTTGAGATCTGCGGCCTGGAGCCCAACTGGAGCATGGACAACCTGGTCGAGACCATGACGGCCGAGTTCCGCGAGAAGGTCGGCGACGACCGCGTGATTCTGGCCCTGTCCGGTGGCGTCGACTCCTCCGTCGTGGCTGCGCTGGGCGCCCGCGCCGTGGGCAAGCAGATGACCTGCGTGTTCATCAACCACGGTCTGCTGCGCAAGGGCGAGCCCGAGCAGGTGGAGGAGGTCTTCACCAAGCAGTTTGACGTCGACTTTATCCACGTTCACGCCGAGGACCGCTATGCCGAGCTTCTGGCCGGCGTGACCGAGCCCGAGGAGAAGCGCCGCATCATCGGTACGCAGTTCTGGAAAGAGTTCTTCGCCGTGGCGCAGCAGCTCGAGACCGATGGCAAGCCGGTCAAGTACCTGGCTCAGGGTACCATCTACCCCGACATCATCGAGTCCGGCGCTCGCAAGACGGGCGGCAAGACGGCCACCATCAAGAGCCACCACAACCTGATCCCGTTCCCCGAGGGCGTGCACTTCGACCTGATCGAGCCGCTCGATCACTTCTTTAAGGACGAGGTCCGCGCGCTTGGTCTGGCACTGGGCCTGCCGGGTCACATCGTGTTCCGCCAGCCCTTCCCGGGCCCGGGTCTGGCCATCCGCATCATCGGCGCGGTCGACAAGGAGAAGCTCGAGATCCTCAAGAACGCCGACGCCATCGTGCGCGAGGAACTCGACGCCTACAACCAGCGTCTGTTTGAGCAGACCGGCGAGCGCAACTCCGAGCACAGCTGCTGGCAGTATTTCGCGGTCCTGCCTGACATCAAGTCCGTTGGTGTTATGGGTGACGAGCGCACCTACCAGCGCCCGATCATCCTGCGTGCCGTCGAGTCCAGCGATGCCATGACCGCCGACTGGGCCAAACTGCCCTACGATGTCCTGGCCCGCATCTCCGGCCGCATCGTTGCTGAGGTTCCCGGCGCCAACCGCGTGTGCTACGACATCACGTCCAAGCCGCCCGCGACCATCGAGTGGGAATAGTTAAAATATGTGCAATATACGTGCACGACAACCTAGATAGCACCCATGGCGCACTGCATCATGGGTGCTATCTTTGTATATGGGAGCGGATCACGGCATATTCCGGTCGCCACGTGACGGATATCCGTCACACCATGACGGATTCCAGGAACATACCGCCTGCCGCGCGTACAATCGCCGTATTGCGCACACACGAGGCAAGGAGGTCCGCATGGAGACAGTTAACGTCACCGTACGCATGGAGAGGCAGACGAGGACGACGCTGCGAAGCTCTTCTCGGAGCTCGGCATCAGCACCACCCAGGCGATCAACATGTTCCTCAAGCAGGCCGTGAGGGAGCAGAGGATACCCTTCGAGGTCTGGATTCGCGGCAATTTTTGAGGCTGGATGCAAGTGGGACAAATTGAGGCAAACTGGAACGAACTGGAGATAGTTTCTAACTATTGAGTGGGATTAGGGTAAGTAACATGCGAAGAATCGATTCAGCACCTACACGCGACACCCTTGTTAAGCTGCTGCACAACGACGTCCTCGGGAGGAATGGGGATCTCGCCGAGTTTGCCGGGATACTCAAATCCATCGAAGGCGGGTTTTCCCTGTTCGTAGACGCTGATTGGGGAAGCGGGAAGACATTCTTCGTTAGACAGGTGGCCTGTATCCTTGAAGAGGTTAATCCTTTTCTTGAGTCTCACGGAGACCTCGACGGATTGCTTGGTAACAATTGCGAGCTTGCACCCTATACGGAGCTGAACAGCTTCTTGCCCGTATACTACAACGCCTGGGAAAATGACCATTGGGATGATCCGCTGCCTTCGATTGCAGCATCTATAGCCCTCCAAGGCGATGCATGCGCCTCTTTTCGCAGCGACACCGAAGCTGGTGAAAAGATTGCCGGAACACTCGACGCCATATTGGGGGTCTTCGGGCATGGCGGAGCCAGCTCTTTAAGAGACGCTTTTTCGGGCAGAGATTTAATCCAGGCTTATCGCGACAGAGAAACGCTAAGGTCCTCTGTTTCAAACCTGGTGGATGTAGCTCTCCCCGAAAAAGCCAACACATTGCTTCTCATTGTCGATGAGCTCGACCGTTGCCGTCCTTCTTTTGCAATGAAGGTGCTCGAGCAGTTGAAGAATCTGTTTGCAGATGATCGGGTAGTCATCGTATATTCGGTCAACGCCAATCAACTATCACATGTTGTTGAAGGCACGTATGGGCAAGGTTTTGACGGCCGACGTTACTTGTCGCGTTTCTACGATCTGACTATCCCCCTAAGAAAAGTCGATAGCTTTAAGCAGCTAGAAGCGAACGGCTTCATAAAAACCTCCAACCGCTTTGACGTAATTGCGTATGAGCTTGCAGAAGCATACGGAATGACGATGAGGGACGCCAACAGGTATCTGACTGAGCTTTTCAGAGTTCGCCCTTTAGTATTGGAAAACCGCGATGGATTTGAAGGCGACTGGGTTCGAGCGTTTGCCGATGCCGGTCTGGTCCCGATTATGCTCGCCTTGAAATTATTTGACGCCGACGCGTTTGCCTCCGTGGTTCAGAAATTTGAAATAGAGCCTCTTTACCATGCGTTCTCTAAGAGCGAAGCGGCGATGGAGTTCATGGATGCAACATGGGGGTCGTATATAAAGTTCGAGGAGGGAAAGATCCCTTCCGACGAAGACAGGGTGAGTGCAAGGCACGAGCTCCTCGAGGCCTTGGTCTACATGATTTGGTGCAAAGACAGAAACAATTCTAAATACCAGCATTCCTATCAAGTTCTCATCAGAAGAAGCTGGGGATTTAACTCGCTCCCGCGTTTAGCAAAGATTATCTAGGAGTAACAGATGAAAGGCGAAGAACGATACCTTCTTAACTTGCTCGAAGGCACGAAAACTCGATTTGTAATCCCCGTCTATCAGCGCAACTACGACTGGAGGATCGAAAACTGCAAGCAATTGTTCGACGACCTCGAGGATGTCATTTCCGAAGGCGTGGAGAGTCATTTCTTTGGAAGCATCGTCTCCAAGGCAGATGGCCCCGACACACGCATCGTCATCGATGGCCAACAGAGGATCACCACGTCATACCTTCTCCTGCTTGCCCTCGTGAGCAAGCTCAGGGAAGGTGCCATCTCTTCTGAGGACGACAATCTGGCCGACATGATCAACGAGGAATACCTCATCGACAAATGGCATAAGTCCGAGCGAAAACTGAAGCTGAAGCTCATCAAGGACGATCAGGCCGCCTTTGAAGCAATCTACTCCGCCGACGCAGAGAAATTCATCCAGGACTCCAACGTAACCCAGAATTACATCTATTTCTGCGGCCGAATCGACAAGACAAAGCTTACGGCCGACCAGCTGCGCGAGGCCATCGAGCGCCTGATGATCATCGACATCAAGCTCGACAAGGAAGATGACGCCCAGCGCATCTTCGAAAGTCTCAACTCGACTGGCCTCGACCTCAACGAGGGCGACAAGATTCGCAACTTCATCCTTATGGGCCTCGACGCCCAAATGCAGGAGGAATACTACGAGAAATACTGGAACGAGATCGAAAAGAACACCGGCTACGACGTAAGCTCCTTTGCTCGTGATTGGCTTGCTGCCGTCCGCAGGAAGACCCCCGCAATCAAGAAAGTCTATTCCGTGTTTAAAGACTATGTAAAAGCGGAGGCATTCGATACGAAAGCTCTACTTGAGGAGCTTCTTAAGTACTCAAAGCACTACAAGGCGATTAACGCTGCTGATTCCGGAAACCATGGGCTTGATGTTGTTTTGAGGCGACTTATTCTGCTGGACATGAGCGTCATGAACCCGTTCACCCTGAATCTATTCGAATACAGACGCTGTGGAGAAATCAGCGACCAGCAGGTGATTGAGGCGCTCAAATCCGTCGAGACCTACCTTTTCAGGCGCTGGGTCTGCAAGGTCCCCACCAATGCGCTCAACAAGGTCTTCGAGACCCTGCACAGCGAGGTCCTGAGAGGTGTCAAAGATGGCGGTTCATATCCTGACGTATTGAACAAGGTTCTCCTCTCCAAGGAGGGCAGCGGACATTTCCCAGATGACGCCGAGTTTATGCAGGCGTTCGAAGAGAGGGACTTCTACAGGATTGGAGGTTACAAGTACTACCTCTTCGATCGACTTGAAAACGGAGACAGCCTGGAGAGGGTCAACGTCGTCGGCAACCTTCGCGATGAGTCTTTCAGCATCGAGCACATCATGCCTCAGACGCTTTCGACAAGCTGGCAGCAGGATTTGGGCGACGACTTCGCAAAAATCCACGCAAGGTGGCTGAACAGCATGGCAAATCTGACGCTTACCGCATACAACTCAAAATACAGCAATAGGCGCTTTGTCGAGAAGCGAGACATGGAGAACGGCTTCAAGCAGTCTGGCTTCAGGATTAACCACTTCGTCTGCGAGCAGGAGGCCTGGGGCGAGAAGCAGCTGGAGGCCCGCAATGAGCTCATGAAGAAGAGGTTTCTTGAGCTTTGGCCATCCATCGAGTCCAACTTCGAGTGGGGCAACGACGCCTACGAGGAGCATGCCCTCGACGACGACTTCTCGTTTACCGGCAGACAGATCGCCGCATACAGCTTCATGGGCTCCCGCTTCACGGCGAAGACCTGGGTTGACATGATCTGCGGCGTGCTTTCCATGGTTTACGAGCTCGATCCAGTCGTCTTCCATAAGTTCGTCCCTGAGGGGTCGGATTTCCCGGGAAGGTATTTCTCAAGGAAGGAAAGCGACTATTGCTTCAAAGTTGGCGAGGGAATCTATTTCAATCCCGGAAGCTCAACTTATGTGAAAATCGAAACGCTGAAGATCGTTTTTGAGGCAGCGGGCATTGACTGCTCGGAGCTTCTGATTGAGCTGTACAAGTCGAAGATCGAGGATCCGTCGTAGCCACTGTAGAGGCTTCTCTACCTTGCCCTCCCTTGGAATATAATGTCCATGTGCCCATAAGTTGCTGCTCGCAGTTCGCCGTGACCTAGCGTGACCCAGGAAAACGACCCGGATGACCCGAAAAACCGTGACCCAGATATGACCCCATGGATTCGCGGGCATTTTTGAGACTGAGCCGCATTAGGGCAAACCAAGACAAACTGCGGCAAACTGGAACAAACTGGAGAGAGATTTTTTACTATTAAGTTGGAATAGAACAGACGTTCGATAAAATAATATAATATCAGATAGCGGGCACGGTTTCAATCGAATCCGTGCCCGCTGCTGTATGTGTGCCCTTGCACGCCCAATATGCGCCGTAAAAGCCGTCTTCTTCAACGTCAAAGTGAGCGCGCTTCATTTTTGTCTCTCAAAATCTTATTTTCACGATTTGCATTTTCATTCCTTTGTCGCCGACCCTTGCGAGAAACCGGAAAAAGCCGCTGACAGAAGGGTCTCTCAAATCGTTGTAACCCAGCATATAGCCGCGACTTGTGACCTGCAGACGGCTGTTCCACGTGCCGATTTCCTTGGCGGCATCCGAAACCGCAAAATATGCCCCCACATCCTTGATTTTTGCAGTCTTAAGCCATGTTTTTGCGATCATCTTTACTGCCGTCCGATTGGCAGCATCAAAAACCAGCACACCGCCGGGGAAAGCGTCTGCCATTCCCCGCACCAGTTCCCGGACCTGCTGGGTCAGAAAGTAATAGAACACCCCGGAGGCAAAGAATACCGCCCCGCCGGAGGCATCGATTTTGCTAAACCATGTGGTGTCTTTCAGGTCACAGGGGATATTTTGTTCCCGATCCCCGGCGGGCAGTAGCTGCTGCCGCAAGGCAATCACATCCGGGAAGTCCAGATTATAGATCTTGCATCTACCGTTGTCGCAGGTTCTGCCGGTGTTGTCCAGCCCGCAGCCCAGATTGACCACCGCCGCATTGGGGTGGCCTTTCAGGTAATCCCGCACCTCGAAAGCAAGATCACCCTGCCGCATGGCCACCTCCAGCGCACCAAAGCGCTGCATCAGGCTGCGGGAGTTTTTCTCTGCCTCTGAAAAGTCGTAGTCGATCTGGTCGAGCAGACGAACTGCTGTTTCATCCCTGTAAAGGTTCGGGTACAGCTCCGTACACAGCTTCCGGGAATACAGCGGGAGGATCAGCGTCTCCTGCACGGCGTTTTTCTCAATTTTACATTTCATAGGTTTCTTCCTCAGTGAATAAAAACTGTCATAATTGCCGCCAGCACAGCCGCTATGACCGTCATGCCTATCGCCATGTGCGGGATGGATGCAAAAATGCCCGCATGACGTCCTTAAACGCCATATCCGCCACACTGCCTTGCAGAACGGCGCAACGCCCCTCCTGAATTGCAGTTCGGTTGAGCTTTCTAGCCTTTTCCACGCTGACGGGCGAATAGTCGATGCCCTTGACGACGCCATGCGGGCATTTTTTCAGCAGCAGTTTTATGTTTGCCCCGCCGCCGCAGCCGCAATCCAGCACCTTGGCATTTGGCGTAAGTCGTAGAAATCGAAGTCCCCACCGCGCCACAGGGCTGTGGCCCAGATTCATCATGCCAACCATAAGTTTCCCGCCGAGGCCCACGGGCTTGCGGGTGTTTTCAAAGAACGACATCAGGCCCCTCCGATTTCGTGCATTCCGCATAAGTCAACGGGAACGAGGCCTTCAGCACCGCGCTTTTCTGCACCGCCCAGCCGTTTTGACGCAGGAAGCACAGGTATTCCTCGCTTGTCCACCTGCTGTGGAGGGGGAATCCCGCCATACTCATGAAAAAGGCTTTTGCCTTGCCGGAAACCGAGTTCCCCGCGTGGGTGAAGGTTGGCGCGATGAGCACGCCGTCGTCCTTCAGCACCCGCCTGATTTCTTGCAGGGCCTTTTCCGGATGCGGCACTATGTGAAGCGCGTTGGACACGATCACCACTTCGAAGGACTTCTGTGCATAGGGCAGGCGGAACATATCTTGTACGGAAAAGTGCAGCTTTGCGGATTGATTGTCCCGTTTTGCTTCAAGGATCATCTTTGCAGAAGCGTCCGTAGCCTCGATGTGCGCCGCCGCATTCACGATGCTCTTTGCGATAAGCCCCGTGCCGGTGGCAACCTCCAGTACGGTTTTTGCTTTCACCACCGGCCTGATCAGCCCATACATCTTCTCATACGCCGCCCGGTCGTTTCGCATGAAACGGTCATACCGACCGGCGTTCTTGTCCCAGAAACCCTCGCGTTCGTGCATGGCTGTCGCCCCCAAACAGTTAGAGCCATCTAACTATAACACACGAATCATGCAGTAAGTCCTTGTGTCCGTTCATGAGAGGCTCGGAGTGAAACGGAATGTTGGGGAGATTGGCTCTGGCAAGCTTGGCCTCATAGTCCGTGACCGCCTCGGCGATGCTGTCTGCCTGGTCGTGAAAGACGAGTGTGAGCAGGTAGTAGCGAGTCTTGTCGCCGCGGTCCGCTCTCGTCGACGAAGATGCTGAGCTCCTTGGCCAATGGGGATTCCTAATGGAATGGATAAAAAAATAGCCGGGGGACTCCCCCGGCACTTGGAGGTAGCTCAATGAGCCACCAACAGCCTTATAGCATGCGCTGACGGTAAGTGCAAGGGGGCGAGCCGGTACATGGCGTCGCGGCTGATGCGCAGCATCGCGCACGCCTCGTCGGCGCCGAATATCGCGTTGGTCGATGCGATGAGCCTCACCTGGCTCCTGCTAGTGCTCTTGGTCATGGTCGTCCTCGAGCTCCTTTCGTCTCGAGGCTCCCTCGCGTGCCCGGCCGCGGGCGGCTCCCGGGGCGGTCGCCGCCGTCATTTCCTGCCGCTCCTCGACCCGATGTAGGCGTCCACGGACGCCCTCGAAACCAGGAGCTTCCTGCCGAGCCTGTAGGAGTCGATCTCTCCCGACCAGATGAGGTCGTACGCCTTGCTCCGGCTCGCCCCCATGTACTCCTGCATCTCGATCACCGTCATCCACTCGTCTCGGCCCCGGTTGCCCTCGGGTGCCGCGCATTTCGTCGCGTTCGCCATGGTTGCCTCCAATCTTTCCGCGCCATGCGTCTGCGCGGTCCCGTGTGCGTTTTCATCTGCGCGACGATTGAACCGCCTGATTGCGGTTGGCGCGCACGGCGGGGGCGGAGACGGGTCGAGGTGGGTCGAGCTGGTCGGGCCTCCACGAAACGGCCATAAGCTGCTTGCCTTAGCTCGCGGCTAAGTCCCTGAAAAGTAAAAGGCGCCCATGCGGGCGCCTGCCTAGTAGCTGGAATTGTTCGGTTGTGGTCGGAATGCTCGTATTCCGCGGTGCTGTCGTCCGGGGTCCGGCATCTGTCGTTCGCCTCTTCTGTCGTGTTTGATGTTGCGTGTTATGCGAGCGACCTTCCGCGGGCCTGCCGGCCCGTTGCCCCAGGTGCACCCGGATAAATGGTACCCATCCGTTGGGACGCAGAGACTGCGGGAGGGCCGTCTGGGCAGGCTGGGATGGACGAGCGGCTGGCTCAATTAGCAATAGTCGAGCTAAAGGGCCTTGTGCTCTATTTTGTAAAACGCGAGGGCGCAATCAACTCGACGATTTCCCCGAACCTTTTCTGAACCATATAGCGACTTGCGCTCTCGTCTCGAACCAGGCGGTTTTCCTCGTCGAAGCAGTCGTCGATGGCCTTGCTGATCGCCGCCGCCTCAATGAATCGCGGCCGCTCCTCAGGCAACACCCCGGCCGACTCGAAAACGGCCTCGTTGATCGCTTCCGCCTCCCGGAGCTCTTCCTCAGGCGCGTCGAACCCGGGTGCGACAAAGTCGTCGCAATACCTAAGGGCCCTGTCGACGAGTTCCTCCCCGTATTCGGCAACGACGGCCTCCTTTATATCGTCTCTCTTGTCAGTAAGCCGAACCAAGCGCGCCATTTCGTCTAGAAGCTCTGGGAGGATGGGCGATTTTAGGATTTCGCTCATTATGGCGCTGTTCGAACCCCGGCTTTCTCCAAGGTGGTACTGAAGGAGTGGTGGTTCTACGCCAAATGCGTCTTCGCCGACCCTGCTACCGTTCACAAGCTCGTACGCAAGACCAAAAAGGTTGACTAATACCGCGCCGCTGTCGAGCGCGTCTTTCGCGAGCAGCCACTTGCGCCCATAGCCCGCTTCCGCGGCTAGTTAGTCGTTGGGGACGTTCTTTAACGACTAGTCATTTAAGAACGATCCTAATGACTATGTTGCTTGCCTTCGTTATCTGACGGCCTGGACGGCAAGTGCGCTCAACTGGATAAGAAAAAGCTGGGGAAAACGTCCCCGGCACTTGGAAGCCTTCCTTGCGGAAAACCAATTATTTTAAATCATAGGCTGCGCGAAAAGGCAAGTACACGAAACGATTGTTCCAATGGCGAAGCCCCAGCCTGCACACCAGCCCATAGGCAAGCCACCTGAGACCGCTCACTTTGCTCACCGCTGACGAAGACTTGCGACCTGGGGTTTGCGAGCTGATCGCAGAACCCATGTTGCTTATCGAGCTTTGAGCTGACTCAGCCAATCGCCTTTCGTCAGACAAGCGATCTGCTCTGTGCGGGTGTCGCCCATCAGCTCGCAGCAGACATCCTTGCGGGTGCGGTGCCAGGTGAAGCCGCATTTTTCCTGAACGCGTTTCGATTTCTCGTTCCTGTCGAAGTATCCGCACCAGATTTTGTCCAGTTTCAAGTCCTCGAAACCATGGCGGACGAGCTCTCGAACCGCCTCCGGTATCAGCCCCTTGCCCCAGAACGGGACGCCGATCCAGTAGCCTATTTCCCCCTCGATGTCCGGAATCTCCTTGTCGGACCGCGCGCCAATCATCAACCCTATGCTTCCGATGGCCCTGTTGTCTTCCTTCAGGCAAACGGCGTACGTCTCCGGCGCGGAAAACACGGTGCGGATGATTTCGGCGCTGTCGTCAACGCTCGAGTGAGGCGGCCAGCCGGCAATCGGCCCCACCCTGTCATCTGTACAGGTCCTCTGCGTCCGTTTCGGCCCATGGGCGCAGTATCAGCCGCTCGGTTGCCAGCTGCATATCCATCTCCATCGACTACTTTCGATTGATGCTCAGTGCCCATTGTATTCGCTACGATTAAACTCGGCACAGGGGATACTGGTTTTCCGTGCGAAAACGCCCATGCCGCTAAATTGAGCGACCGCCTGTACTGCAGCGGGATCATCCGCCCGAGCGATCCCTTAATCCGTCGCCCGTTGCGCCAATCGGCAGAAGCCACGCGTGGGCGCTAATCGCTCGAGCGAATCGTCGTCGGTTTCCGTTTAACGATTTCTTTTTCCGCTATTATCCGACCCTCGGACTTCCTCGTGATAGAAGTAGTCCACGATCACCGGATGCCCCTGGGGGACTCTGCCATAAGGCATTTCGTTGTCCACAAAGGGGCAATCGTACTTCTTGGCCATTTCCTCGGCTTTTACTTCAAGTGCTTCAAAATAGCTACGGTTGCGCTTGTTATAGATCTCATCGTAAAGCGGTACGAGATCGGGATGTTTCTCGGCGATATAATCCAGGATCGCTTTTTTGAAACCACCCCGAAGATTGAGATTTTCGAGCCAAAACAAATCGCACCGATCCTTTACTCGCTCAAAAATCATCTCAAAATCCGTGATGCCGGGAAATACCGGGGACACGAAGCAGACCGTACGGATACCTTCGTCATACACCTGCTTCATAGCAGCGATACGACGCTCGATGCTCGACGCGGAGTCCATATCGTTCTTGAAGTTCTCATCCAGCGTGTTGATCGACCATGAAACGGTCACTCGTCCAAGCTTCTTCAGCAGATCGATATCCCGTACCACAAGATCGGACTTTGTGCAGATCAGAATATCTGCATCGCTGCCAATCAGCTGCTCCAGGAGTTTCCTGGTATTCCCGAATCGCTCCTCCTGTGGATTGTAGCCATCCGTCACAGAACCGATAACCACCCGCTGTCCAGCGTATTTCTTCGGATTCTTGATTTCCGGCCAATGCTTCACATCAAGAAAGGTGCCCCATTCCTCCTTGTGTCCGGTAAAGCGCTTCATAAAGGAGGCATAGCAATACTTGCAGGCATGCGTGCAGCCTACATAGGGATTGACCGAATAGCCGCCTACCGGCAGGCTGGACTTGGTCATGATGTTCTTTGCTTCCACCTCATTGATGAGGATTCCATCGATCACTTCCGCCATGTTCTCTGCACCTCCAGCACTCTTTCGAACTCTTCCGGCAATTCCTGAATCATGTTTTCGTCCCCTATGACAGAGACGAGGTCTTCCTTCATAAACATTGGAATGCCAAGCGCGTGCGCCTGGTCCGTCAAAGACCATGCCCACTCCGGTTCCGTATGAACCTTCCTGCTCTGCGCCCCGGTCATGGTACCGACGACGATCCAGTTGATTCCGGAAAGGTCGACCGTACCGGGATCGTCGAATAGCGGCTCAAAAGTAACGAAGAAGTGATTTGCTTTGACGTTTTTCCGAAGGGCGTCGATACGCCACAGCTCCGCTTTCCTCGTCACCGTAACGCCGAACCATGCGTTTTCCAGGTCGGTATCTAAATCCAGCAAATCGGGTCTCTTGGTCAGGAACAGGAACTGATGCTGTGGATTCTCATGGATCTTTGCAAACACCTCGTCTCGCCATTCCAGCTTCCACCCGGAGAGATCGCTCATGCCGGTAAGGAGAAAGTTCTGCGGGCGTTTCTTTTCCATCATCCTGAGCTTGCTCGGGAAGAACGCAGGATCAGCGAAGTCGTCAATCATATGCCAACGTTTCACATTGTTACGGGCATAGCAATATGGACACCCCACCGTGCAGCCGATGACGATATTCATATTCTGAATCTGATTTTTGATGCAGATGCTCATAACGCCTGCCTACCTGCCTCTCCCGTAAACACGCAATCAGCCCCCCACCTTGCGGGCAAAAGCCTCGATATCTTGCTTGCAAGCAGCAGGCTTGCAATCGCTCAAATCGTATGACGTGCCGCCGTTTCGATAGACGGCCCGATGGGAAAACGATCGGCTGACAAGCCCGATGCCGAGCTTCTCGTACAGGGTCATCCGTGCTCCCTTTCAGCTATTATAAACAGGTGTCTATAAACAGTATCCTTGTTGACTTTCGCAGGGGCAATGAACAAACGCGTGCACCTGTCGATAAACGAACAGCTACTGGACATTGTCAAACGACTCAGATTGGAGAGGCGATGGGAGAAACCAAGATCGACCGCCGGCGGCGCTACACCCTCTCGGTCATACAGGAGGCGTTCTTCGCGCTGCTGGCCGAGGTCGGCTTCGCGAAGATGACGGTGGCGGACATCTGCCGCCGCGCAGACATCAACCGCGGCACGTTCTACCTGCACTACGAGGACAAGTTCGCGCTGCTCGACGCGCTTATCGACGAGGCCCTGGCGGCGGCACCCCCGCTCGAGGGGGCGGAGGCGGCCGCCCTCTGCCAGCGTCCGCCGGCAAACGACGACTATTACCTGCTCTACTCGGATGACGACGCGTACGCCCGCGTGGCGCAGCGCGTCGTCGAGCGCGGAACTGCGCAGATGGTTCCCGCGATCATGGAGAGGACCGGGCTCTCGCGCGAGGACGCCTACCTGCTCTTCGTCCACAACGTCCAGGGAAACCTCGCGGTCAACCGCCTGCTCGGCTGGAGGCGAGGGCCTGAGTTCGCCCATGCACAGGAGCTGCTCGGCGCCTATTCCGAAGGAGGCATGCGAGCGGTGTCAAGTCGCCACGATTCCCGTAGCTCATCTTAAGCGTAGGCCCATTCTGGGCAGGCGGCGCGTATCTCCAACTCCATGCGGGCCTTCTGCTCCTCGAACACGGCCTTGCGTCAAGCGAAAACCCGGCAGGGTCCGAGTTTTGCGCAGCAATGCCCAGCTTCGTGCGGATATACGGCAAGAACGCATCGGAGAAACCCATCCCTGCAAAAGGCAGAGACAACGACGATGATACCGTGGGCATTGTCAAGGTAGAACACCTCAAAGATGGGGTTAGTAGCCTTGCCGTATTCCCGAATCAGAATTAGCACATAATGGCGTCGTCGGCGGTGAAGGCGCCGAGGGAGCCCTGCTTGACCTGGATGCAGACGTAGGTGATGCCCGAGTCGGCCGCGGCGCGGAACCTGCGGCGCGCAGCGGGGGAGATGCGCAGCCAGTCGCCGGCTGCAAGCTCGATATCCTCATCGTCGATGGTGGCCGTGCCAGCGCCCTCGAGCACGCCGTAGATTTCCTCGTTTTCCTTGTGCGCATGGATGAACGGAACGTCGGCGCCGGCGGGAAGCTTGTTGATGCTCACCTCTGCCCCGGTGAGCCCGAGCGCCTCGTGCAGCTCGACGCGACCTTCGTCACCAGTGCTGGTCTTCGCGTAATTAACCATAGTAGTTCCTCTCTCAGAGAACCGATTTGCCTTGCGGGCATATCCCGCTTGAGCTATATTTCACGTGATAGTGCATGCAAAAGCGAGTACGCACTTATTTGTAACTACGTACTTTTTTGTGAAACCGGCGCGATCAAGAAGGAGGGCCTCCCGTGATGGCCAAAGAGGAACTTCCGGAGTGTCCGGTAGCGACGGCGGTGGCGCTCATCGGCGGCAAGTGGAAGCTGCTCATCATTCGCAACTTGCGCAAGCGGCCCTGGCGCTTCAACGAGTTGCGCCGCGACCTTGAAGGCATCTCTCAGAAGGTGCTTACCGACAGCCTGCGCCAGCTGGAGGATGACGGCCTCGTCTTTCGCCACGACTATGGTGAAAACCCTCCCCGCGTTGAGTACGGGCTCACCGAGCTCGGCCGGCAAATGATGCCCGTTATAGACTCGCTCGCAGACTTCGGCGCCTATTACAAGGCGATTGTTCCGTAGCAGACGCGTCACTCGGCGACACTCGCTTCACGACGGCGTGGGAAACGAGGCGCTGCTGGAGCGGCAAAATGCCGAACATCCGCCCGCCCGATTTCGTCACCCGAGAGGACTTCGACTGGGCCGTTTCGGAAGCTGCCGCCAAGAAGAAGCTGGACTTCTCGGCGGTCGAGCTGCTGAGGGTCGGCGAGGGCCTTTGCGTTCAGTGCATGCACACCGGGCCTTACGACGGCGAGCCGGCGACCATAGACGCCATGCGCGCATTTGCAGCGGAGGAGGGCTACGCCCCCGATTTCTCCGAATCCCGTCTCCATCACGAGATCTACCTCTCCGACCCGCGCAAGTGCGCGCCGGAGAAGCTCAAGACCGTGATCCGCCATCCTATAAAGTTGATTTAGCGAAACGAGCGACGCAATAGATAGCGGTGTCGGTTCAAATGGAACCGACACCGCTTCTGTATGAGGCTTGCTGCAAATGGCGATCAATGCCCGCGATGCTTCCGCTTGCGCTTCAGCTTTCGCTGCTCGAAGCGCGCCTCCGCCTCGTCCGCGCGGCGCTGGCTTCTTGCGCGGACCGACTCCCGTTTCATTGTCTCCCGCTGACTCGTGAGCGCCTACTGCGCCTTGGTGCCCATCGCCGGCTGCTTAAGTGCTTTCGCCGCCTCGCGAGTGCGTCGCTTGGGGTTCTTCGCGGGCTTGCTCGCCTCGGCAGGCTCGTCGCCTAAGAACGCGAGCTTCGCCCATTTGCTTGAAACGAATCGCAGGATTTCCTCATCGGACGGCTCCGCGCCGAAGACGATGCGGGCGACGCCGTATCTGCCGTCCTCGACATGCTCCGCCAGCCCGACCCAGAATTGGCCGTCGTGATATACGGTCAGGGTGGACGACACGCTGATCTGCATAGTTGGTTCCTCCTTTATGTAGATGACCATGCAGAGAAGGGACAACCAAGGAGGCAGGTTACTGATGCGGACTCCCGCACGCCCACGACTACCCGACGGGGACTGTGTTTTCATCTCTGGTGCCCGCATTGTAGCACGCGCGGATTTACGATGTTGATTGCCGGCGCCTGGACGGAGATGAAGGCGGTTCGATCTAGGTCAAGCCGGTCGCTCGTTCATGAAGCGGCCGATGGCCGCGTTCATTAGCTCACGACTGATTCCCTGAAAATAAAAGGCGCCCACGAGGACACCTACAGGCTATTTTCGAACTACTTGATTCGGAGCAGACGGAGGAAAAAAATAGGGCAGAATCGCTCTCACGATCCCGCCCCGCAAACCCGAGGGTTTCTAACTGGCTCCATTATTCCGGGCTTCTCAGTTCTGTCATTGACCCAGGTATCACCCGTCTCCTATAGCGAGTGAATATAAAAATAGGGCAGAGTCGCTTGCGCAAGTCCGCCCCTAAAACCGTGAAGGTTTTGCTATCTGCAGGCTATTCTACCAACCCGAGCGATTCTGTCAACCTGCGAAGGAACTCGAGCGCGGAGCGAGCTGCGGCGTCGGGCCCCTTGTCGGGCAGCGCCTCGGTTTCGCCGTCGGCCCTGGCGAACATCTCGGCGAGCTCGGATGCGGCGCGCGAGCGCGAGGAGCCCTCGGGTACCAAGCCGGAGTGCGCCACGAGCACGGTCGCGACCTCCTGCATGGCCGTATTCCCCATCCACTTCCTCCTGGTCGCCTTGGGAATTCCCACGGCGGCGACCCTTCGGGAGACGCCGCTGGACGCCGAGCCCCGGGCGGCGCCCCTCTCGGCGAAGCAGTTGATCAGGCACGAGCCGTGCGCGGCGCAGTTGCGGACGGACTTCACGCGCTTGAGGTCGTAGTGGGAGGCCTCGAGGCGCCTGTCGCCCCATCGCCTGGCGCAGAAGCGCACGAAGTCGATGAGGGTGCCGAACGAGGTGAGCTCAAGGAAGGCCCAGGCAGGCATGTCGCCGGAGTACTTCGCGTAGAGGCTCGAGCTGTAGGGGCTGCGGCCGCTCATCTTGAGCTCGCGCAGGCGGTACTCCCTGTTTGCAGTGGTAAGCGATGCCATGTAGTCGGCCACGATGGCGTAGCCGTCCTCTCCACGGTCCTCCATCTCGCGAAGCAGTGTCACCTTCTGGAAATGCTCGATGTCGAGCGTCATGCCGAGCAGGGCGTGGCGCAGCTCCTGGTCGAGCGCCGCGAGCAGGCGCAGCTGGCCGAAGTCGAGGTCTACGTAGCGGCCGTCGCGCGGGCCTCCCTCGTATTTCGAGAAGAGTTTGCGGTAGGATGCGAGCTTGAAGAAGTTGCACTTGTCGCGCAGGTAGTCCGCGGCCTCTTCCTCGGAACACAGCTCGAAGGCTACGCCCTTCTGCTTGAGGTGCTCTATCTGCTGCTCGATCGCGAGGATCGGCTTCCTATCGTGGGGTTCGGCCATGCTCGGTCTCCTGTCATTGATTTGAGAATCCTATTCTACCAGCATGTTTGCCCTGAATCCTGAAGGCCCGTTCGCCAACTCATAAGCAAGCCACCTGAGACTACTCACTTTGTTCACGAATGGCGAAGACCTGCGACCTGGGGTTTTGCAAATGGCGCGCAAGCCACCCGCGTTAATTCACTTGCGATTGCAGCTGGCGGCTTGCAGGCAAAAGGGCGGTTGAGTTTCAAAACGGGCGTTTTCGGCGCCATCGAGCCTTCAAAGGCGACCCGCCGCGCACTTTGGGACAAAAACAAAAACTCAAAGCCCTGAGTTTGAAAAAAGTTTTTGAGGTTGTCCCAACTTTTGTCCCCGAAGCCGACGAAACGCGACATCGCGTCATTCGGCGGCACGCGTTCCGTGTCGATGCCGGAAACTGGGTGCAACTGGAATGACGGGACGACAGAGCCAAAGCCATCGAATGGGAGTAGGACGACAGGGTTCTGACCTGCAATTTTGAGTGCCGCACTGTGCTGCTGAGTTTCGTTTCGTACGAAAGTCACGGCAAAGCCGCCAGCGACGGCGGTGAGTAAATACGATGATCTAGCCTCCGTTCCCATGTTGGGACGGAGGCTTTTTCTTTGGCTATTTACTCCCTTTCACCTGCGATTTCGCCATTTACTCCCCGCGTTTCAAGACAACAAAGTACAGGGCGGTATTCGGAGGAATGGGAGTAAGGATTCATCCCAAGTGGGTGGACGCGCGGTTTTTGTCCCCGAGGGCGAAACGAGGCCGTTTCGGGGTCCGCGAAACTCAAATCAAACTCAACAGGCTTTTTGGCGGTCTCTGCACAGCGTTTTCCCAGGTCGTTAATAGGGAGTAAAGAATCTCGCCGTCCCAATGAGGGGAGTATCCAGGGGAAATGCCGCCGTGTGCCGTCATATTCTATTTTTGATACTGATAAACTGGAATTTTCAAATTAATCTTTGCAAATAACCTTTGAATCTTCACCATCAAATACAATTCCCTGACGGTTGTTAATTGGGCATAGATTTAAATCCGAAAACTCAGTCATTATTTTCTCGGTAACTTTCTTAAATGGTGCTGTAA